>WNGL01001647.1_pt1 | contig 27333 bp, 27 predicted proteins | sample 5400591 | NCBI WGS metagenome assembly WNGL01 (sample SAMN13153377, study PRJNA577476) | soil metagenome | isolation source: 80 cm soil or saprolite under Garry oak tree replicate 1 | place: USA:California | collected 2016-06-15 | reverse complement strand
CGAGCCGGGTCGCCTCCCCAGGGTCGGCAGACATTCATCAAGATCAGCAGCGAACGCGGGCTCCCTCTCGGGATCGGTTACCCCAGTCCGCAGATGGGTCGTGACGTCCTCCGGCACAGGCGGAGGCGGAGAAAACTGCGCCTTCGACACCGTCGGGCAGAGCTCGTCACCCGTCGCGGTGAGCACACACGACGGATACGCGGGAATGTCGCCGCCCCACCACCGCCGGTCCTGATACTCGGCGACATCCCGGATTGCCTGCTCCCACAGGCCACGAACAGTTTCCAGGGACTCAAACAGCCGCAGTGCCGGTGACCGGGCTGTTGCGTCATTCGTCACGGCTTCTCGCTGGTCATTCTGCGCCGCCGTCTCTGTCTCTCCATCACCATGACGAGATTGCGGATCCCACCAATTTACTGCCACGATTACTGCCACGAGAAGCTTCTTCCCACCCCTAGAACCTCAGCCGACAAGACAACGCTGGAGACGCGAATCACAAGAAATCTCATGCGTTGCCCGTAATGCGGCCCATCAGAAGAGACGCGCCAGGAGACGTGTCCGATTACATGGACGAGATGATCCACGGGCAGGCCGTTGACGAACATGGTGCCCGCATTGGTATCCAGGACGACGGCGACCTGCGAGTTTATACTTGCGGGGCCTTACGGGAGGCGTGTAGCGCCCGTTCGGCCTCAATCAGCTGATGGCCGGGGCCGCGAGTTGGGTGCTAGCCGCGCTTGGTTACTGGGACTTTGACTGCTGTCTTGAGTTTCCAGGCGTGGTGTGCTGCTTGGAGTGATGGTGGTTACGGGGTCAGGCAGCGGCTGGCAGGCGGGCTGCGGCGAGTCGCCGGGAGACTTCGGTGTCGATGGTGCGCAGAGCGGCGCGAAGCGGGGGCGGCGCCTGGGGTTGGTCGCCGGCCATGAGGGGCCGCAGCACGCGGTCGTGGACCTTGGTGTAGAAGATCGCGAATCGCAGGCCGTCGGGGGTGAGCGAGTACAGGTTGCGGTGCGGTATCCGGGTGATCAGGCCGTTGCGGGCCAGCCGGCCCAGATCGTAGGAGGCCTGGTTCATGCCGTAGGGGTTGCCGAGCAGGCCGGTCATCAAGGCGCGCAGGCTCTTGTTGGTGATGCCGGTGACGGCGCACAGCATGTTGGCCAGGGCGCCGGCCAGGGCCTGCACTCGAGGGTCGCCGAACCGTAGTCCTGGGGCCCTCCGGCCGTCCCCGGTAAGGGAAGGCTGCGATATCCGCGCAAAGGCTGGACTATCGAAGACGCATCCCTGGCCGACACGTTCAGTGTGCAGCAGCCGGGCGTTGACCGCACGCGCCCGGGCCTGCAGCTCGGGGAGATTGCGGATGCGGCGCTGGCAGCCGAGGTCATCGGGCGAGTTCACCACGGTCTCGATCCGGAGCGCCCGGCCGTCTTTCAGGTACTGCTTCACGCGGGAATGGCGCCACAAGGCGTTGATGGTCACGCCGGCGCAGCGGCGGTCGATCGCGGTCCTGAACACCCCGCCGGCCTGGTCCTTGGGCTTGCGGCCCCGGGGTGAGCGCTTGAAGAGCATCTCCACGTTCTCCGGGCGGCCCAGGTCCAGGTTGTCGGCGATGAGGGCCTCGAAGAACGCACGGGCCTGCCGCGGCGCGTCGAACACCAGGGTCCGGGAGACCTCGACCTGCCGCAGCGACAGTTCCCACCAGTAGCCAGCCGCCCGGTCGGCCGGGGTGAACGGGACCGGGATTACGGCGGTCCACCGGTCGAAGAACGCCTGGATGTCGTCCGGCCCGAGCCGGTCGCAGATCAGCTGCAGGCGGTCCGGGTCGTCGCAGGTGGCGAACCCGTTGGACAACTCGGTGAAGCCGATCCCGGCCCGCGCTGCTGCCTGCTTGGAGTGCTCATGCCCGTTGAGCCAGACTTTGGCCGGATATGGGAAGTACGCGCAAACCTTGATGAACCCAGAGCCCCAGAACTGGTCCCAGATGTAGAAGTAGTAGCAGGTCACGCGGCGTTCAGCTTTGGCGAAGGAGAACTGCAGAGCCCTGGCCGGGCCGGTGTCGCGCTTGCGGGCGGTCCATACCAGCTGGAACTCCTGCGCCCAGCCGATCGCCACCACGCGGGACCTGCCCGCCCGGGCAGCCCGCTGCAGCAGCGGCTCCATGACACTGGCTTTCCGGACGCCCTTCTTGAACTTGACCATCGGGATGTCGTTGTTCTCGGCGAACCGCGCCACCGCCTGGCGGAAGCGGGTGCCGATCTGCTCGAACACCGCCGGGGAGGCGATCGGCATGCCACGGTGATCATGCAGGAACGTCACGACCTGGCCGGCCACCTGCAGCGTGGGGACATAGCCGTTCAGGTAGAGCCGGTCCAGGCACTCGATGTCCAGCACCGTATGACCATCGAGCAGCTCCGGGACCGTGACCACACCAGACATGACAACCGCCCTGCTCAGCCATCATTACGATCCCAGCCTGAACCACGCAGCACCGCTGAGCAGGCAGAACCGTCAACCTCGGCGGTCAGAGGCGGAGCCTCGCTGGATCGATGACCGGATATTCATGCCCGGCATAGCAGCCCGCCTCATCCCCTTCTCCCGTCGGCATTTGAGTCATGAATGTCGCACCCTCGTGATGTAATCAGCGGATGCTCGAGACGGCTGAAGAACTCGGTAACCTGCAGCAACTTCTGGACCGCAGCATGGCGGGCGCGGGTGAGCACCTGCGCGGCATCATCACCGGGGAACGCCGACTGTCCGCCGCGGAGCTGGCCGGGCGGTTGCAGGGGATGCGGCTGCTCACTGTGGCCACGGTGACCGCCGACGGGCGGCCGCTGGCAGGGCCGGTGGACGGCTACTTCCTGCACGGGACGTTCTGGTTCAGCTCCGGCCGGAACTCGGTGCGCATGCGCCACCTGGCCGCCCGGCCCGCGGTCAGCGCTACCTACCTGCCCGGGGAAGAGCTGGCCGCCACCGTGCATGGCCGGGCCGAACTCGTCGAGATGCGCGACCCGGCCTGCGCCGAGCTGCGCCAGGCCATGCTGGACTGGTACGTCCCCAGGCAGGGACCGGAGTTCGAGTCCTGGCTGGACGCGCTGGACGCGGTGGCGGCGCGGATCGAGCCCGAGAAGATGTTCACCTTTGCGATGAAGGACTAGCTCCGGCCGGGAGAGCCGCGCCCGTGAGGCGCTCCGCCTCGGCCCACAGCCGGGCCGCGGTGGCGGCGTCGCGGGCCCGGCGCGGCGCCCGGACCGCGGTCGCGGGCCCGACCAGGCCGAACCGCCGGGACGGACCGTAGTAGCCGCCGTTGACCGCCCCCGGGTCCGCGGCCGCGTAAAGCAGCGGCTCAGTCCCCGGCCCGACCTCCTGGGACGGCAGGAGGGTGAAGTCCGAGGACAGGAGGCCGAAGCCGTTGAACGGCGTCCGCTTCGGCGCCTCGTGGCCCAGGCTGGCCCCGGCCGTCTGCAGGTTGGTGCGGGTGAACCCGGGGTGGGCGCCGTTGCTCATCAGGTTCCAGCCGTTCCGGGTGGCCAGGTCGGCCAGGTGCAGGGTCATCATCAGGTCGGCCAGCTTGGACTGCGCGTAGGCCAGGTTGGGGCGGTAGCCGCGCTGCCACTGCAGGTCGTCGAAGCGGATCCGGCCGTAGCTGGCCACGCCGCTGCTCATGGTGACCACGCGCGGGGCCGGCGCGGCGAGCACCAGCGGGAGCAGCCGCATGGTCAGCGCGAACGGCCCGAGGAAGTTGCTGCCGAACTGCAGCTCGAACCCGTCGGCGGTGGTCATCCGGGTCGGCGGCGCCATCACTCCGGCGTTGTTGACCAGCACGTCGACCGGCCTGCCGTCCGCGATCAGGCCGTCGGCGAACTCCCTCACCGAGGCCAGGTCGGCCAGGTCGATACGGCGCACCTCGAGCCGGGCGCCGGGCTGGGCGGCCAGGATCTCGTCCCGCGCCCGCTCCCCCTTGGCGACCGTCCGGACCGCCATCACCACGTGCGCCCCGGCTCCGGCCAGGCGCCGGACCGCCTCCCGGCCGGTGCCGCTGTTGGCGCCCGTGACGACGACGAGTGTGCCTGCCTGATCGGGAACCGCGTACATGACCTTCTCCTCGGGGTTAGCAGACCGTCGGTCTGTTATCGGGACATTATCAGACCGGCGGTCTGTACACAAGGGACCGCCGGTCTGTAAGGTGTGAGCGTGGTCATGTTCCAGCGAGCCCGCAGCGAGGAGCAGCGTGAGGCGCGCCGCCAGGCGATCCTCGGCGCCGCGGCCGCGATGCTCGCCGAGATGCCGGTGGCCGAGGTGACGCTCAACGAGCTCAGCCGGCGCGCCGGGCTGGCCAAGTCGAACGTGCTGCGCTATTTCGACTCGCGTGAGGCGGTGCTGCTCGAGCTGCTGGATTCGGCCTGGCAGGACTGGCTCGGCCAGCTCGACGCGGAGCTGGCCGGCGCGGTCGACGCCGGTGCCCCGGTCGCGTCACGCGCTGATCAGCTGGCCGCCGCGATGGCGGCCTCGCTCGCCGCCCGCCCCATGCTCTGCGACCTGATCAGCGCCCAGGCCGCAGTGCTGGAGCGCAACGTGTCGCCGCAGGTCGCCGCCCAGTACAAGCGGGCCAGCATCGCGGGCATCAGCGCGCTCGGCACCCTGCTGCTGCGGTCCGTGCCCGAACTCGGCGAGCCGGATGCGTTCCGGCTGGCCGGCGCGGCCGTCATGACGACCGCCGCGCTGTGGCCGCACACCCAGCCGTCGGCCGCGATGCTGGCCGCCTACGCCGCCGACCCGGCGCTGGCGGCTATGCGGCTGGACTTCACCGCTACCCTCCGCGAGGTGCTGGAGGTGCTGACGGCCGGGCTGCTGGCCCGGTCATCGCGTTAGGGTCATAGCGTTAGGGTCATCGCGCTAGCGAATGGCGCAGGTCGCGCTCGCTGGCCGCGATCCAGGTGCTGGCCAGGTGGACGCGCTCGGTCAGCGTGTAGACGCCCAGCTTGGCCCGTTCGGCGTAGGGCAGCCAGTCGATGGCCAGCCGCCGCGCGATGTAGTCGACCGCGGAGCGGACCCGCGGGATCTCCGGGTCGTCGGTGTGCCCGTTGGGCACGAAGAACTGGTCGAGACCGGGGCGGATCAGCTCGGCCAGCGGCACGTGATGCTGCAGGCCGAGCGACAGGGCGATGGCGTAGGAGCTGACCAGGCCGGCCGCGCTGGTGCCGTGCTTGCCCCAGTGGATGAAGACCTCGCCGAGGCTCCCGTCGTCCCGCTGGTTGGCGGTGAGCAAGAAGGGTTCGGCGCCGATGGTGACGATGGTGGTGTGTCCGATGCGGCGCCTGGGCAGGTGCGCGTGCTGGTGCCGCCGAACACTTACCACCATGGGCTTGCCTCCGAACTGGTATATGAAATGTCCGATTAAGGAGCCGCGATGCAGTAGCCATGCTAGCCCTTGACCCTATCCGCAGGCCAGAGCGGCGTTGGGGAGGCGCGCCGCGGTGACCGGCTCGGTAATCTGGCGGCGTGGACCACGTGCTGCGCACCGAGCGCCTGGTGCTGCGCCCGGTGACGGCGGACGATCACCCCGCGCTGCTGGCCCACTGGACGCAGCCGGCTGTCCGGCGGTTCCTGTTCGACGGCGCGGCGCTGTCCGCGGCCGAGGTGGCCGAGACCATCGAGGAGAGCATCGGCGACTTCGCCGCGCACGGATATGGCATCTGGCTCATCGAGGTCGGCTCCGTGGCCGGCTCGGGGACCGGCCTGGTGGGCACGGCCGGGCTCCGGCCGCTGGAGGAGTCCGGCCTGGAGATCTTCTACAGCCTGGCGCCCGGCGCGTGGGGTCACGGGTACGCCACGGAGGCCGCCCGGGCCGTGGTGGAGTACGGCCTTGGTCCCCTCGGCCTGCCCGAGGTGCTGGCCGAGGTCGACGAGGGCAACGCCGCCTCGGTCGCCGTCGTGAAGCGCCTCGGCATGACCCCGTACGCCGTGGTCCCCGGCCTCCTCGGCCCGATGACCCGCTACCGCATCACCGCCAGGATCGCGTAGCCGTCCCACTGCCCCGAAGCGCCGCATCGTGGCCGGATCGCTCCGCCGTCCGGTACCCCGCCATACCCTTCCGTCACATAACGAATTCTAGCTTATTTGTTCTAAATTCTGGCTCAACTGGGCATTTTTGGTTGAGAATAGACACGGATTCCGCTATCATGTTCTACATGGCTTGATATCCCGAACGGGTGGTGGTACATGCCTCCGGAACCGGTTCCCGCGAACCCGAAGTGGGACGATGATCCCGCCTGGTCGCGACCGGATCCGATGACGCCGGAGGAGCGCGAGGCGCGGCTGGACTGGATCTGCGAGCACGACGAGCCGCCCGAGGACGAGGAGTTCGAGGACTTCGAGCCGCTCGTCCCGGACGAGCTGGCGGAGATTCGCGAGGCTGCCGCCGATGAGCTGCTCGCCGTGGAAGCAGCCACGACAGGGCGGCGGGGACCGGGGCAGCCCGGCTCCGCGCGGGTCTTCCCCGGCGAGTCGTCCAGCCCGGCGGCCGCGTTCGGGCCCGGGATGCCGCTGGATCTGCTGCCCGGGTGCGCGGGTCTGGCCCTGTCCGCGGACGCCGCCGCCGGAGAGGACGACCGGTTCGCCGGCGTCTCCGAGGGCGAGCTGATCGGCGTGGTGTGCGCCTGGGACCGCATCGAGGCGCACGCCGCCGCCCGCAAGCTCGCCGCGATCGCCGAGCTGGGCCGCCGCAACCCCAAGCCCGAGGCCGCGGAATTCACCGCGGACGAGCTGGGCACGCCCTAGCGGAGTCCCGTACCGGGCCTACGCCCTGCTGGGCACGGCCGATCAGCTGGATACCCATCTGCCCGGCACCCGCGCGGCGCTGCGCGACGGCACCGCTTTATCAGGCACTGACTAAGAACGCTCGCCAGCCCTCGGGGTCCGGGCGGGCGGCCAGCGGGCCGTCCGGGCCGTAGGGCTCCCGGGTGAAGACGAACGAGCCCAGGTCGAGGTGGTCCACCGTGCCGTCGGCGCCGCGGACCAAGCGGAGGGTCTCGCCGGTGTAGTAGCCGTCCAGGCCGGTCCAGGTACCGTCGGATTGGGCGCGGAACTGGGAGGCGCGGCCCCGGCCCGCCGCCGGGCCGAGCTCCAGGCCCCGGTCGGCGACCAGGCGCAGCAGGTAGGCGCGAGGCCCCCAGTACCACGGGCCGGTCAGCGCGAGCAGCGCCTGGTCGGCCTCTGGTAGCGGCTGCCAGCGGTCTGGCAGGCGCGGCTCGTTGTCGGTCACGATCCGCACCAGGTCGCAGGCGATCCCGCTGATGTCGGGACCCGATGTGGCATTGGCCAGGGTGATGGCGCCGACAGCGTCGGCGGGGCTCACGCACAGCGTGGCCAGGAAGCCCGGCATCGAGCCGGAATGGCCGTACAGCGTCCGCCCGTCGTGGCGGAACAGCTGCAGGCCGAGCCCGTAGCCGCCGGCCCAGGCCTCGTCGCCGGGCGGCGAGGCCGGAGCGCGCATCTCGGCCAGCGTCGCCGCGGCCAGCACCCGGTCGTCGCCGTCCAGCAGGAAGACGGCGAACCGGCACAGGTCCTCCGCGGTCGACCAGAGTTCCCCCGCCGGGGCCATCAGCCCGGCGGGGTCGGCCGGCTCGAGCTGCATGACGTCCGCCCACGGGTGCACCGCGAAGCCGCGCGCGTGCGGCTCCTCCGGCGCCAGGGTGGTGCGGGCCATGCCGAGCGGATCGAGGATCTCCTGCCGCAGCGCTTCTTCCCAGCCGTGTCCGCGCAACTGGCCGACCAGCGCGCCGAGCAGCCCGTAGCCGGGGTTGGAGTAGTGGAACAGCCGCCCGGCCGGATGCGGCGCCGGGCTCAGGATGTCAGTCAGCCCGGGCCGGAGCTCACCGGGGCTCCGTTCCCACCACGGCCCCGGGGTCTCCGAGGTCAGGCCGGCCGTGTGCGAGAGCAGCTGGGCGATGGTCGCACCCGCCGCCTCGCCCGCGTCCAGGTGCTTGCCCAGCGGGTCGGCGAGGTCCAGGCGGCCCTCGTCGCGCAGCCGCATGACCAGCACCGCGATGAACGTCTTGGTCAGCGAGCCGATGCGGTACTGGGTGTCGCCGTCGGGCTCGTGCCCGTCGAGCATGCTCCGGGACCCGAACCAGGCCTGGCCGCCGTCCCGGACCACCGCCGCGGCTAGCGACGGCGTCCGGCCCCCGGCCTGGCCGGCGGCGACCCGGTGAGTCAGCGCCCGCCGCGTGGCCGGCAGCAGGCCCGCGGCCGATTCCGAAGATGTGGTCACCGTTGCACCATAGCGGTGACCAGCCACGGATCTACAGATGAAGCCGCTGGGTCACCACGCCCCGCCCGAGATCATGCCCGGACCAGAGGCTGAAGTGACTGCCGATGTCGAAATAGTCGGAGACGTCGTCGCCGATGACCCGCAGCGTGACCATGATCTGAGGGCTTCCGGCCCGGAACGGGCCGCCGTCGTCGCAGTCGACCAGGGCCTGGAAGACCTGGCCGTGATGGGTCTCGCTGTTCTCGGCGCGCAGCACCATCCGGTGCGACCCGGAGCAGAGCTTCGAGCGCTCTTCCTCGTCGTCGTCCGCGCTGGGCGTCACCAGGGCCTGGTATTTGAACCTCTGCATGCCCGCCACCACCTTCGGAGCACTTCTATCGTAGCCCGATGCGCTCCGGCGCTAAAGGGGTCAGCCAGCGGGTGGCGGCACCACCACGGTTCCGGTCGCGGTGACGACGACGACCGGCTCGGCGAGGACCGAGGCCGCGGATTCGCCCCGCGCCGCGTCGCCGCGGCAGACCACCCGCGCCTCGAACGCGAGCTGCCGGCTGCGCCGGCCGACCGCGATCACCGTGGCCGTCGCCTCGATGACGTCGCCGGCCCGCACCGGCGCCCGGAACTGCACGTCGGAATAGGACGCGAACAGGCCCTCGTCGGCGTCGCCCCGGATGCATACCTCGGTGGCCACGTCGCCGAACAGCCCGAGCACGTACGCCCCGTCGACCAGGTTCCCGGCGTAGTGGGCGTCGCCGTATTTCACGTACCGCCGGTGCGTCACCGACAGGCCGACCTCGGCGCTCATGCTGCCACCTCAGGCGCCAGGGCGTGCACCAGGTAGCTGGCCACCTCGCCTGGCGTGGTGCCGCGGCCGAAGATCTTGTCCACGCCCAGGTCGTGCGCCGCGCCGGGATCGAACCGCGGGCCGCCCACCACCAGCAGCGGCCGCTCCAGGCCGAACGCCGAATGGAACGCCGCCGACATCTCGCGGGTGTTCGTCAGGTGCGCGTCGCGCTGGGTCACCACCTGGCTGACCAGCACCGCATCGGCGTGCTCGGCCGCCGCCCTGGCCACCAGGTCGGCCACGCCGACCTGCGCCCCCATGTTCACCACCCGGATCTCCCGGTAGTACTCCAGGCCCTTCTCCCCCGCGTGCCCCTTGACGTTGAGGATCGCGTCGATGCCGACCGTATGCGCGTCGGTGCCGATGCAGGCGCCGACCACGACCAGCTTGCGGCCAAGCGCCGAGCGGACCCTCAGGTTCACCTCGGCGGCGGGCAGCACCGGGAACTCCCGTTCGGCCACGGTAATAGCCGACAAATCGACAACGTGGCTGACCCGGCCGTACACAATGAAGAAGGTGAAGTCGGGCCCCATCCCCTTGGCGTGCACCACCATCGCGGGGTCCAGGCCCATCTTGCCCGCGAGCTGCAGGGCAGCGCCTTCGGCCCGGGCCCGTTCGGCCTCATCGCCGAACGGGACCGGCAGCGTGAACGACACCTGCACCCGGCCGTCCCCCGTGGTGTCACCGTACGGGCGCACAATCCCTTCGGCTCCGGTCAGGCTCACGAGGTCACCTCCAGCATCTGCGTCGCGGGGTTGTAGTAGCCGCCGGCCCGCTTGACCACGCCGTCCAGCCCGCGGCCGCCGTCGGCCGGCCGCCTGGTCACGCCAAACGTCCCCTCGCCGATCGCGGTCAGCAGCCCCTGCGAGCCGATCCGGCCGAGCAGGTCGATGGCCTCGCCGAGCACCTGCCGGGCACGCTGGGCGACGAACCCGTCCGGTTCGGGGCGGAACGACTCGCCGAGCCGCCCGGCGGCGCGGCGTACGTACCGGACATTCTCCAGGGCCAGGTCGCGGTCGGACAGAAACGGAGTGTGGATGCCCTCGGTCATCATGCCGATGAGCAGGATGGACTGATCGGTCATCACCCCGGCCAGGTTGAAGAACGCGTCCAGCAGGTACCCGGTGAACACGTTGCCGGTCATGTGCTTGGTCGGCGGCATGTACTTCAGCGGCGCGTCCGGGAACAGCTCCCTGATCAGCTGGGCGTGCGCCAGCTCAAGCAGGAACGAGTCGGGCACATCCGGGTTGATCTCGAACGCGTGCCCGAGCCCGAGCTGGCCGTCGGCCAGGCCCGCCTCGCGGCCGAAGTACTCGTTCAGCAGCTGCGACACCACCACGGTGTGGGCCGCGTCCACCGCGTCCGCGGTGGTCAGGTAGTTGTCCTCGCCGGTGTTGATGACGATGCCGGCCCGCGCGTGCACCTGCCGGGAGAACCGCTGGTCGATGAACGTCCGCACCGGGTTGATGTCGCGGAAGATGATCCCGTACATGCAGTCGTTCAGCATCATGTCGAGGCGCTCGAGCCCGGCCAGCGAGGCGATCTCCGGCATGCACAGGCCCGAGGCGTAGTTGGTCAGCCGGACGTACCGGCCGAGCTCGCGGGACACGTCGTCGAGCGCGCCGCGCATCAGCCGGAAATTCTCCCGGGTGGCGTACGTGCCGGCGTAGCCCTCGCGGGTCGCGCCCTCCGGCACGTAGTCGAGCAGCGACTGACCGGTCGACCTGATCACCGCGATGACGTCGGCGCCCTCCCGCGCCGCCGCCTGCGCCTGCGGGATGTCCTCGTAGATGTCCCCGGTCGCGACGATCAGGTAGATCCAGGGCATCGGCGGGTCGGAGGTGGCGGCAACCATTCTGTCCCGTTCGGCGCGCTGGGCATCGATCCGGTCGAGGCCCTTTCGTACCGAACGGGCGGCCGATTCGCGGGCCGCGTCCGCGTCTGCCCCCATGGGCAGGCGGAACTTGACCAGGCCGCTGCCCGCGTCGACGGCCAGCGTGCGCAGGTCGGGATAGCCCCCGGCGAGCAGCGCGTCCCAGGCCGGCAGGGCGACCCCGTGCTCGAGCCCGACCGACTCGCGGACCGCGTCGGTGAGCCGGTTCACCCACGGCATCCCGTCCCCGTCCGCCCCGTCCAGGCCGCCCAGCCGCAGCACGGCCCGCTCCACCGACACCGTGGTGTGCGTCCGGGCCAGGTCGGTGACCGGCCGCCCGGCCAGCCGGGCCAGCTCGCGGGCCTGGGCCACGAGCGCCGGATCGAGGTTCAGCTTGCCGGTCATGCTCCCACCCTCATTTCGAACAACCGCCGCACCGATAGCGTGGTCCGGATAAGGTCCAGCGCGAGGTCCGCGTGACCCGGAACATACCCGTTGCCGACCAGCATCGTCACGTCCGCGGCTAGGCCCTCAGCGCCGAGCGCCGCGGCGCTGAACGACGTCGCCATCGAGAAGAAGATCACTGTCCCGCCTTGCCTGGTCGACAGGATCGCCCCTCCCTCGCAGCCTGCCACGTCGACACATACGACGGTGACGTCGGCCGGTCCCCCGGCTGACGTCACCTTCTCCGCCAGCGCAACCGGATCTCTGGCGTCTGCTACCACTACCTCGTCTACCAGGGGGGACTCCGGCGCCGCCGGGCTCGTCTCACGGCGAGGCCGAACGCCGTGAGCCGTTCCCGGCGCGCCTCCGTCCTGCGTGGTCACGGGGTGGCGCAGCAAGCTGGCCTCAGCCTCGCCCGGCACAACGCCGATGATCTTGCTGGCGCCTGCTTGACGGGCTGCTGCCGCTGACAGCGATCCGCTCTTCCCCGCAGCACCCACAACCAGCACCACTGCCCCCTCTTTCACCACACGCCTCGTCAGGGCAGGGGCGCCGCACACGTCGAGGACGGCGAGCGAGAGCTCCACTGACAGATCCTCGGGCAGCACCGCCGCGATGGATCGCGCGAAGAGGATGGCGTGGCCTTCGCACGGGACCTGCTCGGATTGGCCGTCCCAGGCCGTCAGCCCGTCGGTGATCTGCAGCGGGGTCAGGGTGAGGGAGACCAGGGTGGCTACGCGCTGGCCTGGGGTTAGGCCTAGGGGGGACGCTGGGCCTACCTCGTCGACGGTGCCGGTTAGCATTCCGCCGCTGCCGGTTACGGGGTTTTGCATCTTGCCGCGGGTGGTGATGATGTCCAAGACGGCCCGGCGGATCTTGTCGGGGTCGGCGGAGTAAGCCTCGCGGAGCTGGCGGTAGGAGGCGGCGTCCAGGTTCAGTCGGTCCACCCGGATCCGGACCTCGTCGGGGGCGATCGCCGGGCTGGCGTCGAGGCGCCAGGCGGCCTGGGGCAGCACGCCCGGCGGCTCGATCACCCGGTGCCGCCCGAGGGGTGAGGACGACGTGTTCATGGGCTGGTCCCTCCCGCCAGTAAAGCCGACACCCAGGCCGTTCGGGAAAATCTGCGGTTCACTCCGTTTTGTACCGCAGGTTCTTCGGTATCATGCCAGCAACTGGGGAGGAGGCTTTCATGGTCTCGCAGCCGTATGTATACCAGCGACGTGAGCTAGCCGAACCCGACTGGCGCCGGTTCCCCGGCTGGGCCGGGGTGTCCGAAGCCGACTGGGAATCCGCGCAGTGGCAGCGCGCGCACTGTGTCAAGAACACACGGCAGTTGCGGCAGGTCACCGGCCCGGGACTGGCCGACTCCTTCTTCGACGACCTCGAGCGCGACCAGCGCGAGCGCGCCACCATGTCCATGCTGGTGCCGCCCCAGATGGTGAACACCATGGCGCCGGCCACCGCGCCCGCCGACCCGGGGTTCACCGAGGCGTTCTACGCCGACCCGGTGCGGCGGTACATGATCCCGGTGTTCAGTGACCGGCGGACCGACTGGCCCTCTCACCCGTACGCGCAGCGCGACTCGCTGCACGAGGCGGAGATGTGGGCGGTCGAGGGCCTCACCCACCGTTACCCCGCCAAGGTTCTCGCCGAGGTGCTCCCCACCTGCCCCCAGTACTGCGGCCACTGCACCCGGATGGACCTGGTCGGCAACCCCACCCCGGCGACCGGCAAGCACAAGTTCGCGCTGGCCCGCGAGGACCGGCTCGGCGCGATGCTGGCCTACCTGCGGCGCAGCCCGGGGGTGCGCGACGTCGTGGTCTCCGGCGGGGACGTCGCCAACCTGCCCTGGCCGCGGCTAGAGTCGTTCGTGTCGGCGCTGCTCGAGATCGACTCGATCAGGGACATCAGGCTGGCCAGCAAGGCGCTGATGGGCCTGCCCCAGTACTGGCTGTCCGACGAGGTGCGGGCGGGCATGGCCCGGCTGGCCGGCACGGCCCGCGCGCGCGGGGTGAGCATCGCCATCCACACCCACGTGAACGCCGCCCAGTCGGTGACCCCGCTGGTCGCCCAGGCTGCCGCCGCCATGCTGGAGGCCGGCGTCCGTGACGTGCGGAACCAGGGCGTGCTGCTGCGTGGCACCAACGACAGCGCCGCGGCCCTGCTCGACCTGTGCTTCGCCCTGCTCGACGGGGCCGGGATCATGCCGTACTACTTCTACATGTGCGACATGATCCCCGGCAGCGAGCACTGGCGGCTGACGCTGGCCGAGGGCCAGGCCCGGCAAGAGGAAATCATGGGCTACCTGCCCGGGTTCGCCACCCCGCGGATGGTCTGCGACGTGCCCTACGTCGGCAAGCGCTGGGTGCACCAGGTCGCCAGGTACGACACCGACCACGGCATCTCGTACTGGACGAAGAACTACCGCACCGCCATCGAGGTCGACGACGAGCTGGCGCTCAGCCGCGAGTACCCCTACTACGACCCGATCTACATGCTGCCCGAGGCGGGCCAGGCCTGGTGGCGCACCCAGGGGTCCCAGCCGCGCGCCAGCAGCGCCGAGGTGGTCAGCCTCGCCAACGCGACCGGCTAAATTCTCACTTTTCCGCTCGCTCACTGAGCCGGTTTGGCCGTTCGTCCGTGTTTAAGTGTGTCGGGAGTTTTTAGCGCATGTGCCGGCCGGCGCCCTGGGAGGGAGTTCGCGGCGTGCGCAGGACCTGAACAAGACACGGGCGCCGGGTCACGACCTTTACGGGAGCGAGAGGAAGTGCCCATGTCATCACGATTGCCCAGACTCAGATCCATCGCCACCGGCGTGCTCGCCGTCGCGGTCCCGGCCGCGATGGCCGTGGCCGTCGCGGCGCCCGCCGCGTCGGCGCGCACCCACGGCCACGACAACGAGTTCCGCCAGACCAACCTGGTCTCCGACCTCACGACCGTGGGGGCGCAGATCGTCGACCCCAACCTGAAGAACCCCTGGGGGCTGGCCTTCGGCCCGACCACCCCGCTGTGGGTGGCGGACAACGGCACCAGCATCGCCGGTGTCTACCCCGTGAGCCCCGCCGGCCCCACGGCCCAGCCGTCGAGGCTCGACGTCACGCTGCCGCCGGCGGACTCGGCCCCGACCGGCCAGGTGTTCAACCCGACCAGCGGCTTCGTGCTCAAATCCAAGGCGGGCATGGGTCCCGCGCTGTTCATCTTCTCCTCGGAGGGAGGGCAGATCATCGCCTGGAGCCCGGCCGCCGATCCGGTCGTGAACGGCAAGTCCACCGCGCAGGTGAAGTTCAGCTCGCATAGGGGTGCCGTCTTCAAGGGGCTGACGATCGCCAGCACCCGGTTCGGCACGTTCCTGTACGCGACGGACTTCCACAACGGCCGGGTGGACGTGTTCAACTCCAGGTTCCATCTCGTGCACCTGCCCGGTGCCTTCAGGGACCGGCACCTGCCCCCGGGCTACGCGCCGTTCGGCATCAGGGCCATCAACGGTCTCATCTACGTCACCTACGCCAAGCAGGACGCGGACCGGCACGATGACGTGGCCGGGCCCGGCCACGGGTTCATCGACGTCTTCACCCCTAGCGGCTTCCTGCTGGAGCGGCTGGTCTCCCGCGGCGCCCTCGACTCCCCGTGGGGACTCGAGGTGGCACCGCAGGGGTTCGGCCCGTTCGGCGGCAAGCTGCTGGTGGGTAACTTCGGCAACGGCCGGATCCACGCGTACGGGCTGTTCTCCGGCAGGTTCGACGGCACCGTGCGCAACCAGCATGACGAGCCCATCACGATCGACGGCCTGTGGGCCCTGCAGGTCGGCACCGCCACCACCGGCGGCACCGGCACGCTGCTGTTCAGCGCCGGCCTCAACGACGAGGCGGACGGCCTGGTCGGCGCCCTCAACCCGGCTCATTAACCGCTAGTGAGGGTGCTGCCCGGCGGCCTGGCGCCGGGCAGCACCCTCCGGGTACCGGGCGGCCAGGTCCGCCAGGTGCTGCCGGACGGCGGGCCACTCGGCCGCCGTGATGCTGAACCGGGCCGAGTCGCGGGGACTCTGGTCGACGGCCAGGCGGTGGGAGCGCAGGACGCCCTCGAAGGTGCCGCCGATCCGCCGGATCGCGTTCTGTGAACGCTGGTTCCGCACGTCGGTGTGCAGGCACACCGAGCGTACCCGCCACACCTCGAAGGCGTGGGTGAGCATCAGCCGCTTCATCTCGGTGTTCGCGCCGGTGCGCAGCGCCTCGCGGGCCAGCCAGGTGTAGCCGATCTCGCAGGTATCCGGAACGTATGTCTGCTCCGGCCTGGCCCAGTAGTCGAGCTGGTGAAACCGGGTGGAGCCGATGACGGTCTCGTCGGCCAGCCGGACGACGGCGAACGGCACCGCTATCCCCTTGGCCCGCGCCGCGAGCGCGTCCTCCACGTGCCGGCGCATGGCGGGCTCGTCCTGCGGCACCAGGACCCACTGGTAGAGCGACGGATCCTGGGCCGCCGCCCGCAGCAGCCCGGGCACGTGGTGCGGGCCGAGGGGCTCCAGCCGGACGTGCTTCCCGGTCAGGGGCTGTGTTGATCCGGGGGGGCGACCCCCCGGGATCCCCCCGCTCATAGGGGGGCTGCCCGCCCCCCCATACCCCCCTGACCGTTCCATGTAGGTGTCCGGCGGCGGGGCAAAGCCGAACTGGCGGTACAGGCCGTACGCGTCGGAGGTGTGCAGCATCCAGCGGAATCCCGCGCCGGGGCCCTCCTCGACCATCATCGCGACGATGGCCTTGCCCAGGCCGCGGCCGCGGTGCGCGGGCAGCACGTACACGTCGGCCAGGTAGGCGGACCCGCCGTCGCTGATCGCGCGGGCGAAGCCGACCATCGCGCCCGCCGCGTCGTACGCCCCGGCGACCCGCCAGGCCGCGGCGATCTGGCGCCCGACATCTTGCTCGGTGCGCCACCGGCCCCAGTAGGCCTCGGCGGTCAGGAACGCCGCCGCGGCCGCGGGATCGATCCGGGCCGGGTCGTCGTCGAGCTCGTAGTTCCCGACGGCACGTCGCATCACAGCACCTCCAGGGCGTGGTCAATGTCGGTGATCAGGTCCGCGGCGGGCTCCACGCCGACCGACAGCCGGATCAGGCCGGCCGGGGCGGTCTCGGCCGGCCACCGGGCACGCCGTTCCCAGGTCGACTCGACCCCGCCGAAGCTGGTGGCCGGGAGGATCAGCCGGGAGCTCGCCACCACCTTGTCCGCGGCATCCGCGCTGTCCGGTATGACCTCGAACGAGAGCAACGGGCCGAATCCGTCCGGCATCTGCCGCCTGGCCAGCTCCGATGTCGCTTTGTCGATACCGGGCCGGTCGATACCGGGATAGTGCACCGCCGTCACGCGGGGGTGGCCCGCCAGGTGCGCCGCGATGGCCAGCGCGCTGGCCGACTGGCGCGCGAGCCGCAGCGGCAGCGTCTTCAGGCCGCGCAGCGCCAGCCAGGCCTCGAACGGCCCCGGGATGCCGCCGCCGCTGGACCGCCAGGCCCTGACGGCCGCCAGCAGCCCGGCGTCGCGGCTGACCACGGCGCCCAGGATCACGTCGGAGTGCCCGGAGATCGCCTTGGTCAGCGAGTACAGCGAGGCCGTCGCGCCGGCGTCGAGCGGCCGCTGGAGCAGGCCGGTGGCGACGGTGTTGTCCACGATCATGGGTACGCCCGCCATGGCCGCCAGGGCGCCGAGGCGGCTCAGGTCGGCCATCCGGAGCAGCGGGTTCGTCGGTGTCTCGGCCCACAGCACCGAGGGCGCGGCCGTCAGCTCGCGCTCGACCGCCGCCAGGTCCCGCAGGTCAACGGGGACCGGGCGGGTGCTGTGCGGCCGCAACCGGTCCGCCAGCACCCGGCCCCCGTAGTAGCCGTCCTCCGGCAGCACGATGCGCTCCCGGCCCGGGGTCAGCGCCAGCATCAGGGCCATCGAGGCCGCCTGGCCGGAGGCGAAGGCCACGGCCTCGGCGTCCTCCAGGCCGCCGAGCGCCTGCTCGAGGGCCTCCCAGCCGGGGTTGCCGTCCCGGCCGTAACCGCGTCCCGGGCGCGGGGTCCCTTGCGAGACGTAGATGCTCGCCGGGACCAGGGATGGCGTGGCGGGCTGGCCGGGCGCCCGTTCGGTGCCCGCGTGGATCAGCCGGGATTCGGCCGAGAACACGTCAGCCATCGGTGCCGAAGAATGTTACAGTACAATCTGTGAACATACTGGTACGATATCGCCTGACCGGGCGGACCGCCAAGGAGATTTCGGCCAGCGTGGAGGCGGGCGTCCGCGGCGGGCAGCTCGCTCCCGGGAACCAGCTGCCCGCGGTCCGCGAGCTGGCCGCGCAGCTGGGCGTGAGCCCGACCACGGTGGCGGCCGCCTACGGGGACCTACGCCGCCGGGGCCTGACGGCCGGCGCCGGCCGCGCGGGCACCCGCATCCGCGGCGCTCCCCCGGTCAGCTCGCGGGTGTACCTCAGCGCCCCGGCCGGCACCAGGGACTTGATCACCGGCGGCCCGGACCCGGACCTGCTCCCGCTGCTCCCGGCCTGGCCGGCCAGGCGCCCGGCCCGGATGTACGCCGAGGCGCCCGTCGCGCCGCGGCTGCGCCGGCTGGCGGCCGGGCAGCTGGCCGCCGACGGCATCGACACCGCCAGCCTGACCGTGACCGGGGGCGCGCTGGACGCCATCGAGCGGGTCCTGGCCACCTGGCTCACCCCCGCGGACCGGGTGATCGTCGAGGATCCCGGCCACGCGGTCACCTACGACCTGATCGCGGCGATGGGCTTCACGACGGTCCCGGTGCCAGTCGACGACCTGGGCATCCGGCCCGACGGACTGGCGGCCGCGCTGGCCCGGGGCGCGGGCGCGGTGATCGTCACGCCCCGGGCGCAGGCCGCCACCGGAGCGGCGTGGGACGCCGGCCGCGCCGCGGAAATCGCCGGGGTGCTGCGCCGGTACCCGGCGACCGGGGTCATCGAGGACGATCACGCCGGGCCGGTGGCCGGGGTGCCCGGCTTCACCTCAGCCGCGGGGCTCGGACGCTGGGTCACGCTGCGCTCGGTGTCCAAGTCGCTCGGGCCCGACCTGCGGCTCGCGGTGGTGGCCGGGGACGAGGCCACCATCACCCGGGTCGCGGGCCGGCAGGCGCTGGGTACCGGCTGGGTCAGCTACCAGCTGCAGGAGATGGTCGCGGACCTGTGGTCGGACACCGCGGCGGCGCGGACGCTCGCCGAAGCGGCACGGGTATACGCCGGCCGCGGCGCCGCCCTGCGGTCCGCGCTGGCGGCGCACGGGATCGCGGCCAGCGGCCGGTCGGGCTTCACGTGCTGGGTGTCCGTCGCCGACGAGGACGGGGTCGCGGCGGCGCTGGCCCAGGGGGGCGCCCCCCCGGTGTCCCCCGGCGCGGGCATGGCCGCCGCGGGCTGGGCGGTAGCCCCCGGCCGGCGGTTCCGCATCGCGGCGCCGCCCGGCGTCCGGATCTCCTTCGCGCGGCTGGCGGAGCCCGACGCGCCGGCGTTCGCGGCCGAGTTCGCCCGGGCCCTGCGGCACCGGGCCTCCCGCCTGGACTGAGCGGGCAGTACGGCCCCGGCACAGGTGGTGCCAGGGAGGCTGCGCGCATGCACCCGCTTCGCGGTACCGGCAAGAACTAAGCGGCTGCACTCCAGCAGCATGGCTGGGCATTCATGTCGTTTGCTCAGGCCTGCGGCCCGGAATCCAGAGGGATGGTGCTGAACGCGAATCCACGCAGGTCAGGCTGGTCTTCCCCGACGGGGTGACGCCCGCCCGCCGCAGGCTCGATGGCCAGGATGGTCAGCGCCCCGTCGACCACCCCGTGCTCGGCGGCCCATCCGCGCAGCGCCTCGATGACGTCGGCGACGTGATACGCGCAGGCGTTCGCCCGCCGGTGGGCCAGCCGCGGCCGCGAGCCGTCCAGCCGAACCTGGAAGCACGGCACGTGCAGGCACTGGGCATCCGCGTCGCATGTCCCCGGCGACATCTGGTGGCCCGGCGCAGTCATGCGTGACCCGGATCGCCGGGAGCACCCCAATCGAACGATGTTCGGCGTGCTGTCATGTCGGCCTTTCCTCCTTGAAGAGCCTGACGCGAAGATGGCCCTCCCGTTGCGACCGGGAGGGCCGTCGCCGTCGATGTGATGACGGCCCACCGCCGCGGAATTGCGCGGCAGCCTCGGACCGTCCGAAGCAATAGTGTCCGCACCGGGATGCACCCGCCACCCCAATGCGAATATTCGCCTCAGTACTCACACAACTGTGTAGTTGTGTGAATACTCCCCGTACGCCTCCGAGGTGACTGCAGGTAGGTTCCGCCTCATCACCACCGAGCGTGCTCCAGCATAGAGCACTCGTTCCCCATATTTCGTCTTATGTCTCAGAATTGCGGAACGATCACGAAGGCGGCGAGTTGATCTTTCCGCCGCCCGGCGGGGCCGATTGTGAGCGCACGCAAATTACCGGTGGGTACAGCAATGATCGTTTAGCCGGAACGGCTTGCCTGCGGAGAAGACAATTTCCGGCGGCATTCGGCGCCGGCTGCCGGCAGTCGATCTCCGGCAGCCGGCAAGTCCCCGGCGGCTCCCACCATCTCCGGTGCCGGGCCCGTGTGTCTCAGCTTGGAACGCTGATCTGGGGTCGGACGGGGTACGCTCCGCGCAACGACGCCCGGATCGAGCACGTGCTGATGCCATCGCGGAGGACTTCATGTCAGCAGAGACCGGCCAGGCCGACGGCTCAGCACCAGCCGCCCAGCCCGCCGGGCCGGCGCGGACGCTGGCCCGGGTGGAGAACTGGCATCACGAGGTGGTCGCGCAGGTCGACGGCTGGGGCTGGATCCGCACGCTAAACGACCAGCTGACCGCCGTGCTCGCGCCGTGGCGCGAACGGTACCAGGGCAACCCGGTCCTCGAGCTGATGCACGGCGGCCGGTGGCTCGGTCACCCGCTGCACCCAGCCCTGTCCGACCTGCCCATCGGGTTCTGGGCCGGATCTATGCTCCTGGACCTGACCAGCGGCGACCCGTCCCCCGACGGCGGCCTCGACCCGGCGGGCGTGTTCACCGCGGCCGGCATCGCGGCCGCGGTCGCGACCGCGGCCACCGGCGTGGTCGACTGGACCGTCAGCGACGACCAGGACCGCAGGGTCGGCCTGTTCCACGGGGTGCTCAACACGGCCGCCCTCGGGCTGCAGGGCATGTCGCTGGCGGCGCGGCTGGCCGGTCACCGGGGCACGGCCCGCGGGCTGGGCGCGGCTGGCCTGGCCGTCACCGGCGCCGCCGCCTACCTGGGCGGCCACCTGGTGTTCGCCAAGGCCGTGATGGTCAGCCGGGTGGCCGGGGCCGACGGGCCGCGGCGCTGGGTCCGGGTGATCGAGGAACCAGAATTGCACGACGACGTGCCCACCGGGGTGCAGGCCGACGGGCGGCAGATCCTGCTGTACCGGCACGACGGAACCCTCTACGCACTCGACAACCTCTGCAGCCACGCGGCCGGCCTGCTCAGCCGCGGCGCCGTCGAGGGCCTGACCGTAACCTGCCCGCTGCACGGATCGCAGTACTGCCTGGCCGACGGCTCCGTCCGGCGCGGCCCGTCACATCAGCCGCAGCCCGTGATACGCACCCGGGTCCGCAACGGCTGGATCGAGGTGCGTGGTAACCAGCCCGCTCCCCGCCGGGCCGCCAACGGAAGGAAGAAATAGTCATGGCCTTTGAAATCGTCGCCAACCTCGACGACCTGGAGCCGGGCGAAACCCTGTTTGTCGAGGGCCTGCGGGAGCCGATCTGCCTGGTGCGCCTGGACGACGACGACGTCCGCGCGGTGCACAACACCTGCACCCACCAGCAGCAGCCGCTGCACGAGGGCACCGTGCAGGACGACGACACGCTGGTCTGCGCGTCGCACAACTCCCGGTTCGACCTGACCACCGGCGAGTCGATCGGCATCCCCGTGGTGCCCGCGTTGCCCGTCTATGCCTGCCGGATCGACGGCGACGCGATCCTCGTCGACATCGATCAGCAGCTCAACGACGCCCCCATTCCGCACAAGCCGTACCACTGATGAGACCTAATATCCGATCGGGAAAGTAGATAATACGGCTCCCACCTCGCGGACACCCAGGCCGTACCTATAGCGTTATCCCATGGCGCAGCGTTCCGAGCAGATCAGCCTCCACCTCAACGCGTACCTCACCGCGCACAGCAGCCCGCCGGACGCGGTCCTGCGCGAGCTGGCGAACGAGACGGTGGAGCTGTTCCCGACCGAGATGGGCCTGGCCATCGCGCCCGAGCAGGGCACGCTCATGACGCTGCTGACCCAGCTGACCGGGGCCGTCTCAGCCATCGAGATCGGCACCTTCACCGGCTACTCCTCGATCTGCATTGCTCGTGGCCTAGCCGCCGGGGGACGCCTGCTCTGCTGCGACATCAGCGAGGAGTGGACCTCGGTGGCCAGGAAGTACTGGGAGAAGGCGGGCCTATCCGACCGGATCGAGCTGAGGCTCGGGCCGGCCATCGACACGTTGCGCTCGCTGCCGGACGAGGAGATGTTCGACCTGGCCTTCATCGACGCCGACAAGGGCGGCTACCTCGGCTACTGGCGTGAGGTGGTGCCCCGGGTCCGGCCGGGTGGGCTGATCATGGTCGACAACACGTTCTCGCACGGCCGGGTAATCGACGCGGGCAACGACAATCCCCTGGTGATCGCGGTCAGGGACTTCAACGATCACGTCGCCGCCGACGACCGGGTGGACCTGGTGATGGTGCCCATCGGCGACGGGCTGACGCTGGCCCGCAAGCGCGTCTAACCCGCCAGATCTAGCCCGCCCAGATCTAGCCAGCACCGACCGCCCCGCCCAGGTACAGCGCGCCGATCTCGGGGTTCTCCAGCACGTCGCGCCCGCTGCCGGACAGCCGCACCCGGCCGCTCTCCATCACCACGCCGTGGCTGGACAGCCGCAGCCCGGCCCGGGCGTTCTGCTCGACCAGCAGGATCGTCGTGCCGGCCGCGTTCATCTGCCTGATCGCGGCGAACACGGTCCGCAGGATCATCGGCGCCAGCCCCATCGACGGCTCGTCCAGGAGCAGCAGCCTGGGCTCCAGCATCAGCGCGCGGGCGAACTCCACCAGCCGCTGCTGCCCGCCGGACAGGCTGCCCGCCTTCTTCCCGGCCCAGCCGGTGATGTCCGGGAACGCCTCGAACACCGCGGTCGCCCGGCGCGCGGTCAGCGCCCGGTCGCCGAGGATGTAGCCGCCCAGCTCGATGTTCTCCCGGACCGTCATGTCGCGGAACAGGCTGTGGTTCTGCGTCACCTGCACCACGCCGAGCCGCAGCACCTGGCGTGGCGACATCCCGGCGAGGTTCCGGCCGTCGAGCTCGATCGAGCCCAGGCGCGGCCGCAGCAGGCCGCTGATCGACGCCATGAGCGTGGATTTCCCCGCCCCGTTCGGCCCTACCACGCAGGTGATGCCGCCCTCGGCAACTTCCAGGGACACCCCGCGCAGGACGTCGCCACCGCCGTACCCGGCCACCAGGTCCGTGATCTTTAGTACCGAACGGGCCTGGTTGCCCGCCCCGGTCTGGTTCATTCGTCCTCCGCGGGTTCCAGGTCCTCACCGAGGTAGGCGTTGAGCACCCGGCGGTCGGTCCTGATGATGCCGGGCGGGCCGCTGGCCACCACGGTGCCCGAGTCGAGCACCGTGACCCGGTCGCACAGGCCCATCACGAACTCCATGTTGTGCTCGACGATCAGGAACGTCGTGCCCGCCGCGTTCAGCTCGCGGATCCGGTCGGCGATGTGGTTGACCAGCGATGGGTTGACGCCGCCGGCCGGCTCGTCGAGCAGGATGACGGCAGGGTCCGCCACCAGCACGTAGGCGAGCTCGAGCAGCTTGCGCTGGCCGTAGGACAGCGTGCCGGCCAGCTCGGCGTGGTGCCCGGCGATGCCCACGAAGTCCAGCTGCTCCATCGCCCGCCTGCGCGCCGCGGCGCGCCCGTTCGGCGACGCCACCAGCATGTTCTCCAGCACGGTGAGGCTGGCGAAGATCCTGGTCAGCTGGAAGGTGCGGCCGATCCCGAGGGCGAAGACCTTGTCCGGGGAGACGTTGGTGATCTGTTTGCCGGCCAGGTACACGTGCCCCGCGTCGGCCTTGGCGTAACCAGTGATGACGTTGAACAGCGTGGTCTTGCCCGACCCGTTCGGCCCGATCAGGCCTGCTACCGAGCCCTCCTCGACCTCCACCGTGCAGGTGTCGAGCGCGTGCACGCCGCCGTAGGCCTTGCGCACGCCCTCGGTGCGCAGCAGTGCGGTCAAATTGTCCCCCCGCTCAGGCCTGACCTGGCCGGATCCGGGTCCGGAGCGGTGGGCACCGGCGGGACTGCGGGACGGCCCCGGGTCCGCAGCCGCCTGAGCCACTCGCCGGCCGTCGGGACGATGCCCCGCGGCACGAACAGCACGATGAGCAGAAACAGCGCGCCGAGCAGGATCTCGCTGAGATAGCCGTTGGTGTACCTGATCGTCAGGTAGAGCTGGCCGGGTTCGATGATGAGCGCGCCGATGATCGGGCCGGAGATCGTGCCGAGGCCGCCAAGGAACGCCATCAGCACCAGCGACAGGTCGAACAGCGGGTCGAAGCCCGAGGGCGGCAGGACCTGTGTCAGATACAGGAACCACACCCCGCCGACCAGGCCCGTGATCGTGGCGGACAGTACGAACGCGGTCAGCTTGACCCGCATGGTACGCACGCCGAGCCCGCGGGCTCGGTCCTCGTCGTCCCTGATCGCCCGGAGCTGCAAGCCGAACCTGGCCCTCTTGACCAGCACCGCGAGAACGACCGCGATCACGGCGCAGCCTAGCGTGATGTAGTAGAAGCGGTCATTGAAGGTCGTCGGCGACCAGGGCAGGAACGGCGCCGACATTCCTATGGTGCCGCCGGTAAAAGAGTTCAGGTTGAAGGCCATCAGCTGGAAGATGAAGAACACCGCGATCGTGACCACGATGAACGTGTGCCTGCGGACCCGCAGCGCGATCAGGCCGAACGGCACCGCGATCGCCGCTCCCACCGCCGCGGCCAGCGGCAGCAGCACGAACACGCCGACGCCATTGATGTGCCAGGCCTTGGCCGCGATGCCCACGGCGTAGGCGCCGCTGCCGAAGAACACCGCCTGGCCGAGCGATATGTAACCGGAGAAGCCGGAGAACATGTTCCAGGCGGTGACCACGGCTACGAAGATCAGCGCGTAGACCGCGTAGTTGGTGACCACCGGGCTGCTGAACACCACCGGGAACACGATGGCCGCCACGGCCAGGAGGACCAGCGCCAGCCCGGCCGCCGCGCGCCGCCTGCTCACGGTACCGGTCATTGCGCTCGCACCGGCTGCCGGCCGAAGAACCCGGTCGGGCGGATCAGCAGCACCAGCACCAGGGCAGCGTAGAACACGACGATCGCCCACTCCGGCGACCATATGGTGACCAGCGACTCCAGGGTGAGCATGAAGACCGACGCGGCCAGCGCCCCGCCGATGCTGCCCAGGCCGCCGAGGATGATGATCGCCAGCAGCCGTGAGATCAGGTCGTAGCCGCTGTTGGGGTTGAAGGCGTTGGTGGCGCCGAACATCATCCCGCCGGCCGCGGTCACCGCGACGCCGACGCCGAAGGTGAGCGCGGCGACGCGGTTCACGTCGATGCCGATGAGCCGCGCCGCCGTCTCGTCTTGCATCGTGGCTCGCACGCTGCGCCCGAAGCTGGTCCGGTATAGCAGCGCGTAGATGGCCGCGACGAGCGCCAGCGCCAGCACGAAGCCGTACACGTAGATGTAGGACAGGTAGAAACCGAACACGTGCACGCTGGATTGCACGTACGAGGCGTTGAGCTGCTTGGGGTTGGGCCCGTAGATCTCGTAGAGAATCCCCTCGATGATCAGCGCGACCGCGTAGGTGACCAGCAGCGTCATCGACGTCCGCTCCCGGCCGCGCAGCCGCCGGATGAACGCCCACTGGATGGCGACACCGATCACGAACATGGCCGGGACGGTGATCAGCAGCCCGAGAAACAGGTCGAGATGGATCCGGACCGACAGCGTGTAGCTGAGATAAGCGCCCAGGATGACCAGGACACCCTGAGCGATGTTGATGATGTCGAGCACGCCGAAGATCAGCGTCAGGCCGACGGCCATCAGGGCGTAGACGCCGCCGACGAGGATGCCATCGACAATAGCCTGGTAGATCTGACGTGCCATGGGCCTAGCTGGTCCAGTTCGGCTTGGGGTTGATGATCGGCACCGAGCCGGCTGTGCTGACCGGGAGGACCTGCTTATACGTGGTGTCTTTCTGCCACTGGAAGACGAACGCCGCGGCAGCGGAGTTCCTGCCCATCTCGTCGAACTTCACTGGTCCCTGGACGCTGCTCAGCGTTACGCCGCTGTGCAGGTAGCTGATGATCTTCACGTTGTCGGTGCCCTTGGTGGCGATGACCGCCTGGGCGGCGACCTGACCCACAGCGTAGCCCTCGGCCACGTCGGCATTGATGTCCGATGGTGACCCGCCGTACTTGGCTACGTACGCCTGCACCATCTTCTGGCTGTCGGGGTTGGCGTAACCCGGGTACCAGCCGTTGGGCACCATCATCCCGGTCGCGTTGCCCTTCCCCACCGCGGAGGTGAACGCGGCGCCCTGGTCCGGGCCCGCCGCGCAGATGAACATCTTCGGGTTGTAGTGCTGCTGCTCGAAGGCCTGCATAAACGCGGACACCGTCGGGACGTCGGTAGAGCCGAGCAGCACGGCCTGCGCGCCGGTCGCGGCCACCTGGTCGGCGGCCGGCTTGTACGAGGCGTTCTCGGCCGGGAAGATCTTCGAGTACACCGTCTTGACCCCGAGTGCCTTCAGCTTCTGCTGGGCGAGCTGCACCGGCGGGTCGGCGAACGGGTCGTCGGCCATCGGGTACGCCGCCGTCTTCGGCCGCTGGCCGGGCGGTAGCGAGGCAACCCAGTTGACGAACGGGATCAGCTCGTCCTCGATCGGCAGGCTCACGTCGAAGATGTTGTGCGCCGACTGATTGGCCGGGCTAGCGAACACCGACGGCGCACCGCCCGCGCCCTCGATCAGAGCGTAGCCGTACCTGGCCGCGACCGACGCCGACGGCGTGGTCAGCAGCGAGGAGAACGGCCCGAACGCCAGGTTCACCTTGTCCGAGGCGAACAGCGTCTGGTAGTTCGTCTGCGCCTGGGTGGGCGAGCTGTTGTCGTTGAGGATCTTGAGCTGGACCTGGCGGCCGAGCAGGCCGCCGCTGGAGTTCACGTCGCTGGCCCACAGCTTGTAGCCGCGATCGAAGGCCTGGCCGTCGGCGGAGAAGTCGCCGGTCAGCGACAGGGACGCGCCGATCAGGATCGGTTTGGTGTTCGTCGGGCTCGAGGTATTAGTGGTTCCAGTACTGCTACTGCCGCTGCTGCTGCAAGCAGCCACGAGGCAGGCCGAAAGGATTGCTGCCGCGCTCAGGGCGAGGTATTGCCTGGAAAGCCAGGGGGGATGGGGTCTCATACCCGGGGCCTCCTTCCTCCTCGTTGGGGATGGTCACGGATCAGGTGTCGCTGGCGCCGAGCCCGTCGGACACATCCGCGTGCTCGCTGACGAGCGCCAGGCCCGCGGAATCCGCCTGCTGCTGCAGCAGGGCGGCGAAGTCGGCATCGCCGTATCCGCGTCCGACCAGACCCTGGATCAGCTGGTGGACCACCGCAGCGACCGGCATCGGCACCTCGTGTTCCCGCGCGGCGGCCAGGCCAAGGTCGAAGTCCTTGCGCAGCAGCGTGGCGGTGAACGTGGGTTCGAAATCGAGGTTCACGTAAGCCGGCGTCTTGTAGCCGGTGAACAGCGAACCCATCACACTCTTGTTCAGGCATTCGAGGAACGCCTGCCTGCTGATCCCGC
>WNGL01010024.1_pt1 | contig 27342 bp, 22 predicted proteins | sample 5400591 | NCBI WGS metagenome assembly WNGL01 (sample SAMN13153377, study PRJNA577476) | soil metagenome | isolation source: 80 cm soil or saprolite under Garry oak tree replicate 1 | place: USA:California | collected 2016-06-15 | reverse complement strand
TTCTGAGTTCTTTGGTACTTGTCTACATCCTGGCGCATTTTGTTCAATTCACAAAAGCGAGCAGCGCCATCGGTGGTCTGCAGACTGCCTTCTGGCTGTGGCTCGGGTTTATCGTTACCACTCAGCTGCCAACCGTCATATTCGAAGGAAGGAACCCGGGACTCTATCTGCTGAACATCGGTTACCAGTTTGTCGGTTGCGCCTTAGCCGGAGTCATTCTGGCCATCTGGAGACCTCGCGAGGGCCGCTGATTTGGCGGATGAGGCTTTCAATGGCAGCGCACCTCGGCGTGCTTCCAGACTTTCTTTGAAAGCTAAACAGAAATGAGTAAACTCTGACGGCGCCAGAAAGCGGCGACTGAGCCTGCCGGAAGGATATGTGGCGCGGCTGCATCGGAATTGATAGGTTCGGAGATTCGGTGACTAAAGACAGACTGCTTCGTGACCACCTGCTTTTTTTGCTTCGCGGTGGTGGTGCGCATATTCACTTCGAGGACTTCGTTACCGGCTTCCCGATCAAGCTCATAAACAGCCAAATAGAGGGCGTGCCATACACCCCATGGCAGGTCGTCGAGCACATGCGCATCGCCCAATGGGACATACTGGAGTTTAGCCGCGATGCTCGTCACCGTTCGCCGGAATTTCCGGAAGGCTACTGGCCGCCGGCAGGCGTCGTAGCTGATGCTGCCATGTGGAACAAGACTGTACAGTCCTTCCGATCCGATCTGGGCGAGTTGGAGAACCTTGTGGGTGACCCATCCATAGATCTTTTTGCCGAGATACCTCACGGCGACGGACAAACAATTCTTCGCGAGGGTCTTCTCGTCGCGGATCACAACGCTTATCACTTGGGGACACTTGCGGTAATGAAAAGGATTCTCGACAAAAACATCGGCTGAGCTTGACCGTGGGGCAGTCACTGAACACGGAGCGAAGAACGAAAGCTTGCTTCGCGGGAAGGATCAGCGGATTTCGTTAAGCAGATCTCACAGTCTGCTTCGAAGGAGACTCCAGCAAGCCGTGAATCACCTGGGCCACCTGCGACAGCGGTTTCGGCTTTCGGAGAAACGCATCCGCTCCACAACGCCTGGCCTCGTCTTCCATTTCCGCAGAGCCATACGCCGTCAGGACCACAACGCGAGTTTCCGGGTGCCGGTTAAGGAGCTTAATGATCTCAAGTCCGTCTGCATTGTGCGCTACGCCAAGCCGCAAATCCAGGATCGCAACGCTATACTCACCGCCTTCAATCAGCTGTTCGGCCTCTTCGAGTTCGCGGGCAGTGTCGACCTTGTAGCCTTGAAGGCCAAAGTACTCGCTCATTGAAAAGCATATGGACTCCTCATCATCGACAATGAGCATTCGCGGCATCTTGGTCTCTTCAGTTTCGAGATCCCCAGCTAACATGCGTCGTAAGCGCCCGGAGATCCTCAATAGCTTTCCGAATGGGGTATCCTTGGCCATTCCGGTTGGCGCGTCACACGCCGTTTCATGATTTCGGAGCTCTACATGAATGGCATTTGTACTGGCAACCGGCAAAACCTCCGAACTAACGGTCGCCACAAAGTGATTGAAAACGACGAAGTCAGTCCCGGCTCTTACGCCGTTCAAGCACCCAGAAGAAGTCATCCCCCCGTCACACCTTGATAGATCAACCTCAAGCATTCGGCAGTTAATCAATTTTCAATTAACGGGCCGCTGACCAGGAACTCATTCTATTAAGTGTTAAGTCGAGCACGTCTTTTCTATAAATCTGACAAACCAGCTTTCCAGTCTTATGGCTTTCCTCCGCCAATATCGCCACCGTAAGCGCGCCGTCGTCCGGCGGCAACATCGTACCTTCCCACAATTGTTCGACAGCAGGATGTCTTGAGAGCAACTTCAGTTCGGCTGCACAACTGGCGAGGTGAGAAGCTATCCGGGTCTTTTGCTCAGCGGCGAGATCAAACCGGTGATAAGGAGGCAGAATGTCAGACGATGAACAACATCGCTCCTTCTCAAATCGGCTTCCCCCTAAAGAACGCATCGTTCTTCTCTCCACCCGGGTCCTAAGCTGACAATCGCTACCGACAAGCCAGGCAGGCAGATAGTTGAGGAATACGACTGCGAGGGGTTCTGACTCTTGCTGCCCGGCCCGCTGCTATATCGCTATGGCAGCCCGCACATTGGGCCTTCGAGTAACGTGCGCCCGCGCATTACCCGATGAATTCGTTCGCGCCGATGTCTTGGTGATGATGTACATCAGAACCTCGCACACCTCTCTGGTACCGGTTCCGATAGTATTCCCCTTCTCATCCTGAAGAGCATAAATCTTACCTTCCAAGTCGAGAGGAAGGATCATTGGATTTGTATACATTAGTGAACCTTTGCCTGCTCAGAGGGCCGCAGCCCGTGAGCGTCTAACCCTTCCGTCTTCTTCTGAGAACTGCCCCCATGCCTATTAGTCCCATACCAAGCAGCAACATAGTCGTCGGCTCGGGGACGGGTGCGACGGAGCTATCCACGGTATTCGGTACTGGTTCAAAAGTAACGCGCCCAGTACCCGACCTTGGGGATTGGATCGACCTTATGGCTTCTATCGACGCGCCTCCCGATTTGCTCGCGCTAAAACTTCCGCCGTAAGCGGCGCCAACCTGAGTCCCCAAATCGGCCAGGCTAACCGAAGTCGCCTCCACCATGAGAGATCCCGGCAACATCGTCGACGTTACCGGAGCGCAAGCACCGCCAAAGCATCCACCATTGAATGCGACGCGATCTGCACGTGCCTGAGTCGCTGCCAATCCGACCATAATGGTTGTTACCGCGATGGTAACGGACACCTTCAGGACCTTTTTCATATTCAACTCCTTTTTCTTCTTCCGTCCTTCGATTGAGTCCGCACACTTCGATTGAGTCCGCACACTTTGATTGAGTCCGCACACCCCCTAACTGTTTCGCATACAGCGCTCATACCCCCGCTTTCTGAACGCAGCGTTCAATCTCCCGCGCTATCGGGTCGAGACCCTAATGGCGTCGCCCGGCCGCTCCTTTGATTTCTTCCGCGATCGGCGAAGCATCGCGGCAATGCCCACCAATCCAGTACCAAGCAATAGCATCGTCGCCGGCTCCGGAACTGGGGTACCCGGAGTTGCCGGAACGAAATCGGGTCCGGTTCCAAACAGGAAGACGACATTGCAGATCTGGTAGTTCAGCGGGAGCGTTTGCGACAGCGTCAGAGTGAACACTCCCTGTTGGTTTATAAACGGGTTATGCGGGTCATTGCCGGCAATGGAACCATTGGGGCTGCTCAGAGCTCCGGTGATGAGCTCATCCGGCGGATTCGTGCCCTGGCCTGTGAATCCAAGAGCCGTCATAGTAAAGCTCGGACCAGCGCTACTCAATCCCCATCCAGACGCTGTCGTCCCCAAGCTGGTGACGTTGCCACTGCCATCAACCTGGATCTCCGGGTTATTCTGCGTCGTTATCAAGCCGGTAATGTTCAGTACATTGTGGTTCGCATCGCAGATCTGGAACTGGATACCGCTAATAGCTTGACCAATGTTGCCCGTAGCCTGGAAGTTCTTAAGGGTAATCTGTAGCAGGTTTGGACCGCTTTGGTGAAACGTAGCCTGGGCATTTACCGGACCGGTGCCACCGATGGTCGTATTGACCGTGAAAACAAACGGATCGGCTCTAACAGCCGAAGCAGTCAGTCCGAAAACAACAAGCGCAACAGTTGACAAAGCGACCTTGCGAAAATTAATCGCTAAAAGCAATGACTTCATCCTTGTTCTCATTCCAGCCGACCACCAGAACAGTGGGGGGGCAGGCTGTACTCCAAAGAATCGAGCTTGGTTGGGAGAGCGATGCGGGGCAATTGCAGGCTCTATCCGTCCAGCTAAAAACCAGTCTCGCGCAAAAGCGTGAGCTAATTGTAGATTGGCACGCGATAGAGCATGGCAACTACCAGGCCACAACGCTCAATTAACTCTAATCGTGAGAAATCGGCCTGATTTCGTTAATTGTTGACGATAAGAGAAAGGATTAGAGGGGTGATTGTCTAAATCTCAGATGGGCATTCTAGAATTTGGACGGCCCAATGCGATGCCGCTTTAGCTTTTGATAGAGAGAACTTCGCGGGATTCCAAGTCTTTTGGCAGCCCGCTCAACGCGACCTTTTTCTTCCTGCAAAACGCGTTCGATGTGTTGGCGTTCGAGTTGTAGCAGTGTGAGTCGCGAGTCCTGGTAGAAAGCTTGCATTCCCGGGCGCCCGTCAAAGTGGAGATCCTTCAAACCAAGCGTTTTCTGCTCGCTAAGCAGCACCGCGCGCTCGATCACGTTGCGGAGTTCCCTGATATTTCCGGGCCACGAATACGATTGCAGAGCTTCGAGGCAGTCTGGTCCAAGCCTCACTTCCCCACGTCCGAGGTCGGCCGCAAACTTTTCAAGCAGGTATTGGGCCAGCACGGGAATGTCCTCGATCCTCTCGCGCAGGGCCGGGAAGGTCAAAGGAATCGTGCTGATGCGAAAGTAGAGGTCGTCCCTGAAACCTTTTTCTCTTACGAGTTCACTGAGGTCCTGGTGTGTTGCGGCGATTAAACGGACGTCGACCTGGCGGTCTCGCACGTCTCCTACTCGGCGGAATCGCTTCTCTTCGAGCACCTTCAGCAGCTTTGGCTGGATCTGCAAATCGACATCCCCAATCTCGTCGAGAAAGATCGTGCCGCGATGGGCCACTTCAAAGAGTCCCTGCTTGCTGGCGGTGGCGCTGGTAAACGCGCCTTTCTCGTGCCCGAAAAGTTCGGTTTCCAGAAGTTCTCGGGACAATCCGGCGCAGTTCAGATCGACAAAGGCTTCTTCGGATCGCTGGCTGTTCGCGTGCAACCACCTGGCGAGAACGCCTTTGCCGGTTCCAGTCTCTCCGTGGATCAGGATCGGGCTCTCCGTAAAGAGAACTTTTCTTGCTTGTTCAGCCAGAGCGCGAATGCCGGGACTAGTTCCCACAAAAGGATCGATCGCTCTGCGAACTTCGCGAGACTTGTTGGCCAGTTGTTTGTGCAGGTTGCGCTTATTCTCAAGAATGCGCTGCAGGATGACTAAGAGAGCAGGAAGTTCCAACGGTTTGGTAAGGAATTGCTCGGCGCCTTCCTTTATTGCCCGAACCGCAAGATCGATAGACCCATGCGCAGTCAGAATGAGCAAGGGAATGTCTGAGTCGATCTCTTTCAAACGAGGAAGGAGATCGAGCGCAGTTCCGTCTGGTAAAAGGTAGTCCGCGATTACGACGTCAGGACGCGAGTTGCGAAAGAGTTGTTGGGCGTCGCTACAGCTCGCGGCTTCGTCGATCTCGTAACCTTGCAGTTCGAGAAAGTCGCGAACACCAAAGCGAAGGCCCGCTTCATCATCGACGACCAGAATCTTGTTTCTCGCCATCGGCATTGACCTCCGTTTGAACTGGTATCGGGAACCTGGCAATCATGCAGGCGCCACCCTCCGGATTATTTCCGGCAATTAACGTCCCACCGTGCTCTTCCATAATTTTCTTTGCGATGGCCAGCCCAAGGCCCGTGCCACCCCGGCGCTTTGAAAAAAAAGGCTCGAAGATACTGGCCAGGTCTTCTTCGAGAATTCCTGCCCCGGAATCCTTGACCGCGCAGTCCAGCCAGAGTTGACTACCTTCGCGAGTCTCGTAGGCCTCCACTCTTACCGTCTTGTCGTGGGGGGAATGCTGGATCGCGTTTTCTATCAAGTTAACTAAGACTTTAGACAGCCGACGACGATCAACCAGGACACCTGGAATTCGTCCATCTAATTTGTTGACGAGTTTTACTCGCGCGACCTCGGCCACGGGCACGCATGAACGCAGAGATTTGGTAACCACATCCTCCAGCGATGACAAGTACAGTTCGCCCTTGAAGGGCTTTCCATACTCAAGCAACTCCTCCATCAGGATATTCAGCCGGCCAAGCTCGTCGCGGAGCACGTTCGTGTACCGGAGGTACTCAGTTCGCTCACTGAAGCGAGTTTCAAAGGCGTCCAGGATGGATGAGATACCAAAGAGGGGATTGCGAACTTCGTGAGCAACGCCGGCAACCAGTGATCCTAACAGAGACATCATCTCACTGCTGCGGAGCGAGGCCTCCAGCTCAGCTCTCTTGGTGATATCCTGCGCGATGAGTATCGCGCGCTCCCCGAAAGCGCCGAACTCGTGGATGAGGTATAGCGTTATTGCCCAGGTCTTGCCGGTCATGTCGTCTCTGACTTCGGCAGACCTCGACGTACCACCTTCGCGAATCTGGCTTATTAGTTCCGACGCTTTTTGCCAGGGCTGACCTGGCCCTGCTTTGGCAATCTCTCGTCCGATGATCTCTTCGCCCTCGCTTGCCGCGATGTCATGCGCCGCCTGGTTCGAGCGTTTGACGCGACCGGCAAGATCGACGATCAGTACCGGGAAATCGATCGCATTGAAAGTCTGACGCCACTCAATCGCCGACTGTTGGATTGAAGCGTGCATCCGTTTCTGTTCTTCATCCAGAAGCTTCCGATCCGTGACGTCGGTTGTAATTACTAAACGGGCATTCTTTCCCGCGAATACCAAAGGATGGGAGGTTATTTCAATGTAGATGATCGTTCCATCCTTCTTCCGGTGTCTCCACGGGCTGGTGATGAGTGGCTCGTCAATTCCCGTCGCTCTCTTGATCAGGAGAGCCGGTACATCGGCACTGGAACGGATGTCTTCTGTAGTCATTGACAGGAACTCTTCCCGCGAATAACCATAAGTGCGAACCGCAGCCTCGTTCACGGCGAGAAAAGAAAGTGTCTCCTCGTCATAGACCCATATTGGTTGCGGCGTGCACTCAAAGATCAGGCGATACCGCTCTTCTGAGTGTTTCAGGGCTTCTTCAAGTTTTGCGCGTTCAATGAGTCGCGATACTTTCGCGATTAACTTTGCGGAGTCGAACGGCATCTCCAGATAATCATCGGCCCCAGCCGCCAGACCTTCGATCACGCTGTCGGTGTCTTTGACCAGCGCGCTAACCAGCAGGATGGGGAGAGTCCGCAGTTCTTCGTCCTGACGAACGAGCCGGCAAAACTCAATTCCGCTAAGTTTGGGCATCATTACATCGCTAATGACGACATCGGGACGCTCGCGCTTGGCAACCTCGAAAGCCTGTTGGCCGTCTTCCGCGGTGAATACAAAGTATCCGGCCTTGCGCAGCGCAGCATTCATTAAGTCGAGCTGGTCACGAAGATCGTTGACCAAGAGCACGGTATGTTGGTCGTCATGTCCGTTTTTGGAGTAACTTCCCCTAAGCATGGAGCGCACGACCTCAGTTCAATGGTTTGCTTACAGAAAGAGGAGAGCCAGACCAGGAGGGCCAACCTCCTGCTTCGTAGACAACTTGACAGACTATAGCGTGGCGCAGTGCCGGGGAGAATATGTCCGACCAGGGTTTTTGAACCCGCAGAGTATACCACAAGGGCCGAGCCCGAAAGAGAATTCCGCTCCAGTGGGCATAGCCTTTCAGTCTCTTCCCGGGAATCTGAACCTCCGCCCGAAGTTTCGTCGAGACTCGCGCAAATATCTGCTTGATCCTTGATCAGTCCGAATGGGCTGTTATTCCCAATAAACAATTGGGTGTCTACGACTCTCCCTGTGTCCTTGGTGACTAGTCTGAGGATAATGCTCCGTGGATTTCTTCTGCTTGATCGCAAGAGGCTATTAGGGTAGAAACGATAGCTGTTAACGGAGTGCGGAGACCGCGCGTCCAGACGGAGGCCTGCTGCATGGACGAAGAAGCCTTGGAAACATCGCCGAAATTTGATCGACGACCGTGGGGTTCCTTCACGGTGCTTGATGAAGGAAGCAACTTCAAAGTCAAACGCATCGAGGTGCAGCCCGGCAAGCGGCTGAGTTACCAGAAGCACTCACAACGAGCGGAACACTGGGTGGTAGTTCAGGGAACGGCGAAGGCTACACTCGATAATCGCGAGACAATCCTATCGGTCGGCGGAGCGATTGATATTGGCGTCGGCGTCGCCCACCGCGTTGAGAATCCCGGGAGCGATTTGCTCGTGTTCATCGAAGTTCAGCGTGGCAGCTATTTGGGTGAAGACGACATCGTGCGTTTGCAGGACGATTTTGGACGAGCGAGTAATGAGTGATTAGTAGTTGGTAATCGACGAAAATGAAATACCAGCCTACGAAAATATAGCAGCACGCCCTGCCTTCACGGTTCCGAAGAAACCGGACGCTTCGCAGAAACCTTCCGCCGTCATTCCGCGTAGAGCAGAGGACTATTCGGCGCCATCGCTCAGTTTAAGTAGTCGAAAAGATAGAGGCTAAAACATGCCTGATTCGAACGAGATATTGCCATCATTGCCGGCCGGCGAAAGCGTCGCCGAATCAGCATTAATCGCCGCCGCCGAAATTGAGTCGGGAATCGGCGGCGATGAACTAGCGACTGATTCAGAATCTAGCGCGGGGTTGTGGTCCGCAGTAGTTGAGTCAATCCGCGGCTCCCACCGTCATGACTACACGGTTGGGCCGATCGGTCGATCGATTCTGTTGTTGGCCGTTCCGATGGTGCTCGAAATGTTAATGGAGAGCACGTTCGCGGTAGTGGACATTTTTTGGGTTTCGCATATTCAGCCCCGCGCTGTCGCCGCTGAGTCGATAACAACTGTTGGACTCACAGAGTCGCTGCTCACCCTGATGTATGCGGTAGCGATTGGGCTCAGCATAGGCGCAACGGCGATGGTCGCGCGGCGCATTGGCGAGCGTAAACCGGAGGGAGCCGCCCGCGCCGCGGTTCAGGCGATGGTGTTAGGACTAATTGTGGCGGCAATTTTTGCCGCGATAGGCGTGCCACTGTCAGGAAGACTGCTAAGAGCGATGGGTGGCTCGCCCTGGGTGGTTCAGAATGGTGTTGGCTTCACCAGAGTCATGTTCGCCGGCAATGCAACGATCGTCTTGCTCTTTTTGATCAATGCAATCTTTCGCGGCGCGGGTGATGCGGCTATTGCGATGCGGGTGCTCTGGCTAGCCAATTCGATCAATATCGTACTTAATCCGCTGCTGGTCTTTGGCATCGGGCCTTTCCCGAAACTGGGCGTCGTTGGCGCGGCCATTGGAACAAATATTGGTCGCGGCATCGGCGTGCTTTACGCCTTCAGTCGACTCGTGCGCAAAGGCGGACGGTTTGATATTACCCGCGCGCATTTGCGACTTGAGCTTCAAATCATGGCACGACTGGCCCGGCTGTCATCAACGGCCACCTTTCAGGTATTCATCGGCATGGCGAGCTGGATCGGTCTGGTGCGCACGGTCTCTAGTTTTGGCAGCAATGCGGTGGCCGGCTACACGATAGGCATTCGCACTATCGTCTTTGCGATTCTGCCTTCGTGGGGAATGTCAAACGCCGCCGCAACCATGGTCGGTCAGGCGCTGGGAGCGCGAAACCCTGACCGAGCCGAGCGCGCTGTTTGGAAGGCCGGTTTTTACAACATGTGTTGCCTCGGCATTGTTGGTTTGATTTTTGTGCTGTTTGCGCGCCCGATCATACACATATACACATCCGACGAAAATGTCGTCCCTTATGGTGTCGACTGCCTGCGCACGGTGGCCTACGGATTTCTCTTCTACGCTTACGGTATGGTGCTGACGCAATCCTTCAACGGCGCGGGTGATACGTGGACGCCGACGATTATCAATCTGTTTGTCTTCTGGCTGTGGGAGTTGCCCCTGGCTTACGCGCTGGCGATTGTCTTTGGGATGGGACCGCGCGGAGTTTTTCTCGCCATCATGATCGCCTTTTCGACGCTGGCGGTGGTAAGCGCAATAGTTTTCCGGCGTGGCCGCTGGAAAACCAGAATCGTATGATTCTTGAGTCTGCTTGATTATCTCTACTGAACATTCCGACTAGTAAGGGCAATAACCTGGCCGGCGTTATTGAAACCGAGCCCATCAAACGCGCTGGCAAAGTCGTTATCCGTCTGAACGAAAAAACCGGTCTTTCCGGCCAGCGATTGGTCGAATACGGTACGTCTTGACTCTTTTTCGCACAGCTTCCCCACGCTGCAAATATCTCGCAATACTGTGACGTTTAAGTGATCATTTGGCCACTCCGACAAACAAGATCGCGTCAATCAGCGTCACAAGTATAGAAAACCCCTTCGCACCTCGCGCTCGGCATAGTGCTTGCCAATTTCGCTGTGGACTCTTCCCGAGTTAGTTAATGGAAACTGCCTAAAGGGGGGTTAAGCGATCATGAATGGATTTAAAACGTGGCCGCATCTCGCGATAATCGGTCTGCTGTTTTTGGTACTGGGCGCTGGATAACACACAGTGGGTTAACGCTGAACAGAACACCCCGATCTCCGTAGGCGATCGTATTTACACAAAAAACAATTCCGACGCCTCCGTGGCATTCACCGGACGTAATTTCGCTCGCCTGGATCCGAACACGTCGCTCGACGTTTTGTCGTTGTCCGGGGAAAAAACGCAAGTCGCCTTGCGCGACGGCTCGGCAGTCTTCGACATAGGCAGCCTGCCTTCGAATGATCTTTTCGAAGTCGCCACACCGTGCGGCGCAGTTGATTTAACTGGTCCGGGCCTTTATCAGGTCGAAATCAACGACAGCGGCAGTGCGATGGCCGCCGCGCTCAGCGGAGCCGCGCAGGTCGTGGGCCAGAGCGGCACCGGTCGCATCGAAAAAGGCGAAGTATTGACCGTGCCCTGTCAGGGCTCTTCAGGCGCGGTGCTGTCGCGCATAGAACCGCGAGCGGCAGGGACTCTTGTCGATAGCTACTATCGCTATCGCTATCCGCGCACCTATGACGGTCGCTACGTTAGCTATGATACGTACTTGAACGATCCGTACCGCAGATTCAACAGTTATCAGTATGTCAGCGACTACATACCCGGAGTATATGATCTTGATGACTACGGTGACTGGCAGGATGTGAGCGGCTATGGCTATGGCTGGCATCCGCGGGTTGATTACGGGTGGGCGCCGTATCAATCCGGGTATTGGATCACGGATTACCCATATGGCTTGACCTGGATTTCGAACGAGCCGTGGGGTTATGCGCCCTATCACTATGGCCGGTGGGCTTATGTCGGTGACTCGTGGTTCTGGATTCCTGATCGAGTTAGTACCACAGCAGTCTATTCACCCGCGCTGGTTGCATTCATCCCGTTCCAAACGGAGACGATTGGTTGGGTACCCCTGGCGCCGGGAGATCCGTATACGCCGCGCTACTATGACCCAAATTGGAATGCCCGTTATTTGACCGGGACCCAGGTGATCCAGGAGCGCGTCATTAATCTCAACGTGCCTGGAGCCGTTACAGTCGTCAACGTCCGTGATTTTAACCGCGTAATCGATCGCCGCACGATTGAGCGAGTCGATGCGCAGCAGTTGGCGAACGTGCGTCCGGTGCTCGATCCGTTTGCAGTTCGCAATTTTCGCGACGCGGCAATGCGTACGCGCGAGGCACAACGTCGGCTTGACGTCCCGGCCGCCGTGGCTCAGCGAATCGACACACCGGTCATAACGAGCACGACGCCGGTAACGCCCTTCAGAAGGGATCTGGCGCAGAGATTTCATGCGCAACCGGTTCCTGAAAAGGCCAGAGGGGAGCGGCTGCAGTTCAAAGACAATCGGGCGTCCGCAACGGCCGGAAATCAGCCGGCGGCCCAAACAAACAATACGGCTGCTGAACAGGCACGAGAGCGGCAGATGGCCGATCTTTCACGAGAAGCCGCGCGTGGCAATCGAGTAGCGCGACAACAGATGCAACAGTTGGAGCAACAACAGCGACAAGCGCAACAGCAGCAGCGCGAACAGGCAGCGGCGCAGCAACGCGCTGAGCGCATGGCGGCGCAACAAGCGCAAGGTGAACGCATTCGCAACAACGTGCAAACGCGAAGGGGCGTCGATCAGCCACAACCGCAGCCGCAGGCCCGACCACGACGCGGTTATGTAGGACCCCCGACCAAGCAGCAAGCACCGCAAAAAACAGCGCCGCCACCAGTGCGAGCACAGCCGCAACCGCGCACGGTGCGACCACAACCCCCGCCGCAAGCTGCGAAACCGGAGCAGCAACCGCGCGTTGCCCGACCGCAACAACCACCGCAGGCTGCGAAAACAAGGGTGCAGATGCCGCAGCAACAGACTCAGCCGGCGCAAAGAGTCGAGCGTCAGCAACAAAAGCAGCAGCCGCAGCCTCAACCGGAGCAGAAGAAAAAGGAGCGCCAGCGGCCGCCAGGCTAATTGGCTGATTACGACCTGGGGCAACCCGACAGCAGCGCACTGAGGGAGAAAAAGGCAGGGGCATGCATAGCCCCTGCCTCATTCGTAAGCGCAGGACGGTGGTTCTAATTTACGGGGACGGTCAGGTCTCAAAGCTGCCGGCTTGTTCGAGTCGTACTTCCGCCCGTTTACTATCCTCTACCACTTTAACAGCAGGGCGAGACCCGATCCGAGTACCATCAAGCCCACTTCGTCAACGGCGATTTTATACCAAGTCCGTATAGACGTCCGCTGCGCGGACTATGACAGGAACGTCATTGATGAATAATGCGGGCTAGTGGATATTTTCCACTCCTTTGGCGTGTGCTGGCCATATTTTTCATTGATCTTAACCCGCAACGTTCGCAATTGCTCGGCATGGATGCGCGTTTCCTCCGCCGGGTATTGGGCAAAGTCTTTACCGAAGATCTGCTTATAAGCGCCGCAGTCACGATGGTCCAGGATCATAACCTTGTGAACCTCGTGAAGGTCAATGGCCAGGCCGAGTTCGTCCCAGAACGTTTTGTTCCATTCTGGAAACTTGTCGGTGACGGCGCCGAGCGCGGCTCCCGCCAATACGATGTGGTCATACTTCTGGTCGCCCAAACCACGACGGACCATGTAGCTTCTGGTCTTGCCTGTCAGCCGGTAGTCCATACAACTGAGCAACAACACATCGGTGTGGCCGGCAGCAAACGCTCCGAGGGGCCATAGAGCTGTTCCCAACACCGCGGCGCCGCCTCCGACGATCGCGGTTCTCAGAAACTGGCGACGAGTTCCTTCCAGCCCCTTCACTTCAGGGTAGGCTGTCTCCATTCTAGTTTCCTCCGTGCGCTTAGCTATTTAGTTGATTACTCGAATTGCTTCTTAAAATCTTCAAACTGCTGCTGCAGCCCCGTCACTTCCGCGCGCAGCGTTTTCACTTCCCGTTCGAGCCTGAGCAACGCTTCAGTCTCCGCCTGCTTACTCGTCGGGGCGCGCTTCGAAGACTCTCTTTCGGCAGGGTGATCGATGCTTACTTCCCCGGCCAGCAGATGCGCAATGCGCGCTTCCTTCTGACCGGGCTGACGCGGCAGCCTGATCACCAGCGGCTCCGGCTCTTTTACGGTTAATGAATTGAGCGTCTCCTCAACTTCTTCCAATCCGGAAAAGTTATAGAGCCGAGCTGCGCGCTCGCGCAGCTCGCCGACAGTTTGCGCACCTCTGAGCATCAGCACACACATCAGCGCCAGCTCTGGTTGATTGAGATGAAAAATTTCCGGCATAACGTGTTTGTATTTGGCCACGCGGCTATTGCTGCCGTAAAAGACGTAAGTAAGGTTTTTCTCGCGCAGAGTCTCCAACGCTTGCGCGACCGCCGCCTCGTCGAATGCCGTAACGGGATGGCGGTTGTTCTTCTGGTTGCAGGCAAGCGTCAACGCGTTTAATGTCAGCGGGTAGTATTCCGGCGTGGTGACTTGCTTCTCAATCAAAGAGCCCAGCACTCGCAATTCGATGTCGCTCAATATCGTCGGCATGGGTTTGCGTCTCACCTTAATAAAGGAGCAGCCGGATCGCAAGGCGAGCGAAACTCTTTAACGTTAAGCTCAGCACAGCCGGGCACTTTGTAGATAGTCAGATTCGCATATTGGTGTTTGGTGTCTTCAAAAACTTTCTGAAAATGCTGTCGATAGACAGACTCGTTTAGTTGACTTATCGCTTTGTTTCCCCGCACGCCGTCATCAATCACAACGTAAGCGATCCTATTGGCGTTGAGCAGACGAACGAGTTCAACCGGATCGCGCTCCTGGAACATCCGACGGTAGAGTGTTTCTCGCTCGCCGACGTTGTACCCTGCGGTCCAGGCAAACAAGGTGTACCCCAGAAAGATCTTGCGCCCCGTAAACAGAATTGGATGAGTGAGCAACAGGTCAGTCAGGAAGACGTCCGAAGGTTTCGTATTCGCCAACAGCCAATCGGATAGCCGGTCATTCTTATAAGGAACGACCAGAGCCGGATCGTTGTGGAGCGGAAACAGATCGATGATGCCGCCAAAGATCGTTGCGACAGCCAAAACAATCGCGACTGCGGCGCCTATGATTTTGATCTTGCCGATGCGCCACAACGCGTAGGCCGCATAGATGCTCGCAAAAACGGCCCAGACATTGAGCAGTTTATGATTGTTGAAGAGATCCGTGCTGAGTTGGAAAAGAAAGACGACGACCAGCAAACCGGAAAACGCAATGAACAATCGCCGTTGAAAACCCGAGAGAAATATCAGAGCGACAAAGACCAGCAGCCATTTTATGCCAAAGCTCCAACCGAGATACCGGACGATGAGCGCCAGGGTTGGATCTTCCAGGGTGTAGCCGAAGTGAAAGAGGGATTGATTTGACCCGGCCAAATTCCCCGCCCGAAGCATGAGTACCTGCGGCAAGCCTATCAATAACGCGGTGACGATCAAAATCGCTGAATAAACTCTGTAAGGTAGCAGAAGAAAAATGCCGCCGAGAACCACTAAAGCGGAAATGAAGACCGCGCTGTTCCAGTAAGGAAGCAGTCCGATCAAAGCCCCCGAGAAGATGAAAGCTTTCAAATGCGGTCGAAAAATCTGTGATGGTGAAACACTTGCCGTCCGGGCAGCGCCGAATATTTCCAGCGACGCACTTTCGTCTTCCGTCGAAGCAGGAGCACGACTAACTTCGCGATCTACATGTCGGTACCGATCGACTAAAAAGATTAAGACAATAAGAAGAATTGCGACCCCGCTAATCAGTTGTCGTTGGTAAGCGTATACGCTGACCGTCAACACACCCCAGTCTTCCCCACGAAATGGATAGCCGGAAGCAAGGAATTGATTTGAGTTTAGAATTGCGCTCGCCGCCGCGCGCAGACTCTGTTGGGAGCGTAAAAAAGGAAGATACGAAAGCGAGCTGGAGAAGAAGAACAGTGAAGCAGCAATTCGCCCCGTCACTCGAGAATCAAACAGAACTTCGGCGAAAGTCATGATCAGAATCAACAGCGCCAGCAGCGAGAGGATGCTGAGCAGATTGACACCCCAGACCAGATTGAGACCGAGCAGTTCCAGGTTCGCGGCCTGGAACCAAAAGAGGAAATGATAGCGAATTGTTTCGCCGGGAAAGAAAGGATGCTCGGTGGGAAAATTGCGGCCCAGGGCGAAGCTCTGCGCCAGTGAAAGATTAGCGCCAAAGTCGCTCCAGCTTTTAAAGCTGATTTGAAACTGGCCGTCCTTGAACGAGAGCGTCGCAAACATTAGCCAGCAGGCGAATATAAAAAAAGCAGCGAGGCAGATCCAATCCCATCGATTCGATCCAACCGGCCGCCGATCCTTGGTGTTCAAATAGTTCACCGAGGGACGAAGTGGCAGTTTATAGATCGCCAGCCCAAGGGCGAGGACGAAGATGATGTTGCCCATGATAAGCGGCTGCGCGGACCGGGCAAAAGTCAACGACCCGAGGTAGGTGATCCAGGTGCTCAGCAGCAAGCCGACGAGGAATGCGGTGGCCACGCGTTGCTGAAATGAGATGAAGCGATAGAAACAGCGAGCGATACGATCGCCGAAATACGTCATGGCCGCTAAGTAGAGGAGCGCGAGCATTACGAGTCCTGAAATCCTCTCGTCCTACTAAGACAATCTCTCAATCGGAATCAATCTAACGAGCTGCACTCTGTCCGAAGTCACTCGATTGGGCAGGCGTGAGTATACAGCGCTGGCTGGGCGCTCGCGACCAACGCGAAGAGAATCAAGGATAGACCGGCTGATTCAGCGGCTGACCTATCGGCGCACGAACCGTGGCAGCTTGCAGGCGGCTACAAAGAGGAAGGAAACGACCACTACGCCCTTCGACATGGTGGTTACTCAACAGCTCGATCGCTCTCACCTGGTGGTGGATGTGATTGAAAGCGTGCCGAAACTCAAGACATCGGCGCGCACGTGCCAGCGATGAGCGACAGTGATCGATCACACAAGCCGGTTCATCGCTTCCTTTGTGCAGCAGCTACCTCTTCCTTTGTAGCAGCAATCCAGATCCACAAAGCCCCCTGTAAATAGCCGGAAGCGAGGATCTTGCCATCAGGCGAGAAAGCAACTGAGCGGACAGCATCACCCAAGGTAACTGAATTTACGGCACCGAAGTGCCCTTTCAGCGTGGCCAACTCCTTTCTCGCCCTGATGTCCCAGAGCTTCACGGTATTGTCCGAAGCGGCCGCAGCAAGAGTCTTGCCATCCGGCGAGAAGACGACTGACGAGTATCCTACAAGTTCAGCCAACTCGCGCCGTGTCCCAGCGTCCCACAGCATTAGGCCGCTCTCATTGGCCGCAGCGAGCACCTTGCCATCGGGCGAGAAGACCATCGATGAGTATCCTGCAAGCGCAGCCAACTCGCGCCGCGTTCCAATGTCCCACAGCGTCACGCCCCCCTCACTACCCGCGGCGAGCATCCTCCCATCCGGCGAAAAGGCGAGTGACGCGTAGGAAATGAAGCTTCCTCTGAGCGTGGCCAGTTCCTGTCGAGTATTCACATCCCACAGTTTCACTGTCCGATCCGCATTCCCAGTGGCGAACGTCTTGCCATCAGGTGAGAAGGCTACCGATGATTGCCCTTCGAGCGTGTCCAATTCCCGGCGCGTGCTGGCGTCCCACAGCTTTACGTGCTTGTCGGGACCAGCCGAAGCGAAGGTCTTGCCATCGGGCGAGAAGACGACTGATGACTGCCCTTCGAGTGTGGCTAACTCCAGACGCGTGCTGGCGTCCCACAGCGTAACGTTATCAAGTCCGGCTGAAGCGAGCGTCTTGCCGTCAGGCGAAAAAGTGATTGATTCCACGGTGCTTGATTGCTCCATGAAGGTGCGCTCCTGGCGAGTGCTGGTGTCCCAAAGCTTAACAGTATTGTCTGAGCTGGCTGCAGCCAGCGTCTTGCCATCAGGCGAGAAGGCAACTGTTCCTACCCCCGCGAGCGTAGCCAACTTCTCTTGTGTGCTGGGATCCCACAGCATAACGTCTTCTCCGGCTGCAGCCAGCGTCTTGCCGTCCGGCGAGAACGCCACTGAATGGTTAGAATATGAGTGCGTTGTAAGCGTCGCCAACTCGCGTCCGGTGTTCCAATCCCACAGCTTCACAGTATGGAAACCGCTGCCAGAAGCAAGCGTCTTGCCATCGGGCGAGAACGCGACTGAGCGGACACTATCTGACAGTGGTTGGAGCGTGGTCAACATCTTTCGCGTGCTGGTGCTCCACAGTTTCACGGTTCCGTCCTTACTGCCCCAGGCGAGTGTCCCGCCGTCAGGCGAGAAGGCCACTGAATAGACAGAAAGCGACTGTGCTTTGAGTGTGGTCACCGGTTGGCGCGTGCGGGTGTCCCAGAGCCTCACGGTCGCGTCCGAACTTGCCGAAGCGAGAGTCTTTCCATCGGGCGAGAAAGCCACTGAAAGGACATAACTTGAGTGCCCTTTAAGAGTGGCCAACATCTTCCGCGTGCTAATGTCCCATAGCATTACGGTTTTGTCCGAACTGGCTGACGCCAGCGTGTGGCCATCGGGTGAGAAAGCGACTGAAAGCACAGAATCAGAGTGCCCTTTGAGCGTGCCCACTTTCTGATGCGTGCTGGTGTCCCACAGAATAACGCCCTCCTCCTTACTAGTACTAGTTGAAGCCAGCATTTTGCCATCGGGCGAGAAGGCCACTGGAGCCGTCGCAGCTTTGAGGCTGGCGAGTTCTCTGTAGCTGTTGTGCCATAGGTAGTACCAATAAAAGCCGCGGACGTCTTCTTGTCCTGGCGTCGTAAAGGTCGACAGGTGAGCATTCAGTAATTGATATACGCGCGTCATGTCACCTGCCTCCCGCGCACTCTGCGCGAGATTGATATCTGAGTCATAAAGGAAATGCCTGTTTCGCTCCATTTGCTTTTTGGCGATTGCTTGTTGTCGATCTGCTTCCGCTTTTGCGTCTTTCGCAATTCTCTGTTGCTTATCTGCTTCCGCGGAGGCTGTCAGGGCAATCTCCTGTTGACGCTCGGCCTCTTTCGTCGCGGTATCGGCGAGCTGCTGTTGGTGCTTGGCTTCCTCTGTCGCCCGTGCTGCGAGAGCCAACTGCCTTTTAGCTTCGTTGCCTGCCTCTGCTGCGATTCCTTGCTGCTTCTTTGTCTCGGTCGTAGCGACTTCAGCGAGCTGGGCCTGTCGCGACACCTCTGCGGCCTGGCCTTTGATTACGAAGCCGGCGCCGAACGCAGCCAGCAACACGAGCACAGCGGTGCCGATAATTTCCGTGCGCACGCGAACATTTCGTCGCGTGTACTTAAAAAGTTTGTCGATGCCGTCCGCTATTGGCGGGGATGGATTTTTCTTGGCGAATGCATCTTCAGTTTCATTTAGCCAAACCAGGTTTCGCGCCTTGATGATATTCCAGGGATGTTGTGTCAATGCCTCCTCGTTGTTTCTGGTGAGCGCTTCTGAAATATTGATTGGAACAATTGTTCGCTTGGTCGCGATGAATTTCTCGAATTCCGAAGTGACATAAGGACGCGTCAGGGCTCGCTCGGTCGCGAGAAGAACAAAGGTCGCGCTCTTCCGAAGAGCTTTCGCAAGCGTTGGATCCAATGATGAACCTGCAGGCGATTCCTCTTCATCAATGAAGCACGTGAAATCAAGACTGCTTAGTTGCTTCTTCAGATTTATTGCGTAGTCCTTGGCATCACGGTGAGAGTAAGAGATAAAAACGTCATACCTGAACCTCGCTCTGAACAAGCGTTTGAATAGAATCTCTCTTAGCCTATTCAACGCCGAACGAAATCTTGCGACCGGTCTAAGCATGGTTTTCACCTCTTTCAGTTGTGCTTTGGCAATTGTTCTAATTGCCGAGGCCGCTGAAGGCTCACCTTCAATGGCGTAAGGACGGCGTAGTTTTACAACAGGCCGAGTTCTCGGTACACACTATCTGAGTAAATGCGCGGACCTTTCTCAGACGGGTCTCGACGATGATACTCCGATGGAAAATTATCTAACGCGTATTTGATTATCTTCAATTTGAAGGAGACGTGAACATCATATTCGTTGCGCAGTATTGGCGGACATAAGTCCGAATCCATCTCGCGTATGTTATTCAAGTTGACTGCGATGATTGGAAGGTCGAGACCTAAACCTGTATCCATTTCCCATCTCACGAAACGGTGATGAGTCTTGGTCTCCTCTCCTACAAGGACAATTACTTGTCCGGCGGTCGAGAACCTTTGTCTTAGCGTCCCCCTCACTGTGTCCGGCAGCGACCAATTCCGGATGTCTCTCAGGTCATGCGCATCGTGGAAATGGAAATCGATATTTTCAAGCGCCTTCCAACCTTTTATGCGAGCGTACGCCCAGCGGTCTTTGTCCCCATCAAAAATGATGTAAGTTGTACTTCGGTAACCCATGAGGACCAGCCTTTACTGTTGACGAGGTGGCCGCACAATACGACGGCCGCTGTCGTCAGTCAATACTTTTGCTCACCGTGGTCGGACACTTCTCAGTGCTTGTTTGAAGTTCCGGGAGTCTTCGCCGTTTGTTCCTGAGCTGAAGCCCACTTCGCGTGCTCTTGTGAAACCGAAGACTCGACGCGCTCCGCCAGGAGAGCCTTGGGATTCTCTGCCGCCGCATAAGGTCCGGCGTTGCTCAGGAACAAGTATTTTTCGTGTTTCAATGTTTCAGCCGTAGAGCGGTAAGTGATCCAATTGTGATGATACTGATTGAGTTGCTGAATGGCTTCGAGCAAAGCGATCGCAGCGCCGAGGCCCCCGGTAATCAAAGCAATAACCGGACCTGGAATCGATTTGTAGGAAGAGTAGGCAGCGAACAGGGGTATCGACAGCGAGATCACGATCGTAGCCATCTTCATTCCCTTGAACATGCGCTGATTGTAGCCACTTTTCCGGTCGTACCACGCGATTTGGTCTTCCAGTCGCTTTCGAGCGACATCTGTTTCTGCTTCTGACATTCGGCTTCCTCAAATCAGCCCGGGGGTCGATTGCTACAGGATCCAAGCACTTGAGTCTCGCGAGATGTGGCGAGTATAGCAGCAACGAGGGTTATCGCGAATAGAGAGATTTGAATGTTGGGCGCTTGCGATTCCGCTCCCAAGCTTCACGAAGACGGTAGTAGAAAGTAACTTGATAGATCGAATCTGAAACCGATAGACTCTGGGCTTATGCTGACGATTGGCGACGCCCTCATCTCCTTGCGCGAGCATTTTGGCTTTGATGACTTTCGCGCCGGCCAGACGGAAGTGATCAGCGCTATTCTCGAGGGAAAGGACGCCGTTGTCGTGATGCCCACCGGCAGCGGCAAATCTCTCTGCTATCAATTGCCGGCGATGATGCTCAGCGGGGCCACGTTGGTTGTTTCTCCGCTCATTGCCCTGATGAAAGATCAGGTCGATGCGCTGCGGGCGCGCGGCTTGCCCGCGACTTTCATTAACAGTTCGATCGCTCCAGCCGAACAACACGCGCGCATCAGCGCCCTGCGGCGCGGCGAGTTCAAACTGGTCTACATCGCGCCCGAACGCTTTCGCAGCCACCGGTTTGTCGAAGCGCTGCAGTCGGTTCGCATTTCGTTGTTCGCGGTCGATGAAGCTCATTGCATCTCAACCTGGGGCCATGACTTTCGTCCCGACTATCTGCGCTTGAAGAGCGCTATCGAGGCGCTTGGCGGTGTGCAGACTCTGGCGCTGACGGCGACGGCCACACCTTACGTTCGTTCCGACATCATCCAACAACTCGGCCTCGCGAAACCGCCAACCTTCGTCAGCGGATTCGACCGGCCCAATCTTTCGATTGATGTTGTTCACACGGAACGCGAGCGCCAGAAGATCGCGCACATCAAGCGGCTCGCGTTGACGCATGATGGTTCGGGAATCATCTACGCGTCCACGCGCAAAGCGGTCGAACAAGTTGCCGTCCAGTTGCAGGGCCAGGGCTTGCGCGTTGCTGCGTATCACGCCGGCATGGGCGATGCGGTGCGTATCAAAGCGCAGGAAGATTTCATGTCCGCGCGCGCACAAATGATCGTTGCGACCAACGCGTTCGGGATGGGCATCGACAAGCCGGACATACGGTTCGTCGCGCATTATCAAATGCCCGGATCGATTGAAGCCTATTATCAGGAGATTGGCCGCGCCGGTCGCGATGGACTGCCGTCGGATTGCGTGCTGTTGTTCAACTATGCGGACAAGAACACGCACGACTTCTTCATTGAAGGTTCTTATCCGGATCTGACGACAGTGCGAAACGTCTTTGACGCGCTCCGTATAACCGGACTGAAGCACATTGAGCTTTCAACCGCAGAAATCGCGAAACGCGCAGGCGTCAGCAACGAGATGGCAGTGCAATCATCGCTGTACCTGCTCGAGCGCGCGGGCCACATTGAACGCGGGGCGGCGTCAGACAGTCGCGAGAAGGCGCGTCGTTTTCGGACAATACTGATGTTGGATAGCGCTCCGGGAACAAAGCTGCGTCTCAACCAAAACGATATTGCGCGCCGCGCCGCACTGGAGCGCCGCAAGCTGCGCGAGATGATTGATTTTTGCTACACGGAACTTTGTTACCGTGCAAACATCCTTGATTATTTTGGCGACCGGCATCACGCGCGACAATGCGGCACTTGCGGCAACTGTGCGCCACAGACGTCTGCAAGAAACTGGGAAGTCAAAGAAGATCTTCCGGACATCCCATCTGTTTCAAAGACCAGTCGCAAGAGTCGCACCAGCTCGCTGGATCTGGTTTCTGCTCGCGCTCTCACGGAGGATGAAACGCTCCGCGTGCGAAAAATTCTGGCGTGCGCGACGCGCATGAAGGGACGTTTTGGCAAACACATCCTGGCAGCTACCCTGCGCGGCTCGGCGGCGAAGAACGTGATGCAGGCGCACCTGAACGATCTGTCCACTTACGGCTTATTGAAAGACATGCGGCAAGACGACATTCTGATCTACATAGATGCGCTCGTCGCCGCGCGTTGCTTAAAGGTGGGTCCCGGCGCATATCCCACAGTCTCCACGACCGAATTGGGCAGCGCCGTAATGCGCGAGCGAGAACGAATCGAGCTGGCCCTTCCCGGAATAGCGCAATCGGCAAATGCAACGTCTTAATCCAAACCAACGCTCGACTGCCTAATGCCTACTAACGCCGCGAAATCTTTCTGGGAACTTTTCTCTACAGTCGGTGTCTAGTCAGGGAAACATATAGCGCAGGAGAGTCTTATGCAAAAAATGCTTTTCGTTATTTCGTTGCTAGTTGCGGCAGCCATTTCGATCTTCGCCCAAACCGCGGTCAAGACACCGGAGCAGAACAATGGCGTTGAGCAGGCGGTTCTGAAGTTGACTCAGGAGTGGCTGGCCGCCGAAGAACGGCACGACCGCGCGGCCTTGGAAGGGATCATTGCCGACGATTTTTTGGGGACAGGTCCAGGAGGGAACACGGTTTCCAAGCGCGATGTTATTCCGCTCGAAGGTACGCAGGCGGGTGGCCTTTCTGTTACCGGTCAGGACATAAAGGTACGCGTCTTCGGCAATGCAGCGGTTGTGAGTGGTCGAGGCGTGGCAAAAACTCAGGAAAAAGCAGAGCTAAGATTTACGGTTGTATTCGTTAAGCGCGAAGACCGCTGGCAAATGGTTGCCGGACATCTGTCGCGCGTACCACAACAATAGACGGGTTTCCGTTACAAATTTTACATCAGGCGGTCTTGATGCGGATCTTGATCTGTTTGTTGGCTCGTTTTGCTTTATTCGCGGCGCGGACCGGCGCCAGGCTTTTCTCAAGGTCCCGCAGTCTCGTGACAGTTGCCATTTTTTCCGCGGCGGGACGTTTTGCCTCAACTTTTCGTTGGGCCTCCTTGCGGCGATAAACTTCTTTTGGATTCAGATATTCTTTCATGACGGAAACTTGTTCTGAAATGCGACCCATTTGTCCCCCAGCCCGTGCCTTCTGATTATGTTCAGCAAGCTTTTTCGCTCAACTGCATCTTGCGACAGGAACATCTGAACACGGGCGAGGTCTTTGAGACGGCCCACTTTCAGCATGATAGCAACTAAGTGCTCGGAGAGCACAACCCGCACCGACGTATCTTCGTAAGGAAGCACTTCGGCGTTCAGATAAGCTTCTTCCTCCAGGGCGTCGCTAACAGGTATGAACTGCACCGGCCAACTTTCAACAACTATTGCTTCTCCCTTCATCTCGGAATAACCGCGCCCCCTCAAGTAACGCCCGCCCGGCATTTCAGCAACGAGACCGCCCTCTGCTTTGGGCATAACGATAAGGACGTTGATATCCTGCGTGGCAAACGGTTCTATGTAAAAAATTGCACCGATGGCCCCGGTAATGGCGTAGTTCTCAATCGCGCGATCGCTCACCATTTCATTTAAGACGCCAAAGGTTTTCTTCACTTCACAATCCGAGCTACTGGTCCTTCCATTCCGGAATGCGACCGGGGGTCCAGGGCGCGCCTGCCGCTTCCATCTGCTTCTCCAGTTTTGCGAGATCCCCCTCGATCAACTGGCGCAGTTGCGAGAGTGTTGTTTCGAACTCCTGCGCCGCCGCCGTGTATTGATTCACCTGCGTTTGCGTCGGACGCGCCCTGGACATCCGCTGCGCGCCGACGATCTCACCAACGCGCTCGTTGATCGATGGCGGTGTGTTCATGTTGCGTTGGCGTGCAGCTGTGTCGCCGCGCAAGGCGCGCAGAATCTCATTCGTGCGCTTATCCAGCGCCGCCGCATCGTCCAGCAATTTCTCTGGCGCCGATGGAGTGTCGAGCAGCGCGCGTCTTATGAGCACCAATCGCGGTTTGAGCGCGTTGGCTGCTTCCAGCGAACCCTGCACCGCGCGTTGCAAGCGCGCCACCTTCTGTTGAAATTCGACGAGCGCCGCGCGATCCGACGCGGACATATTTTCCTGGCCTTCCACCAGGATTTGAAATTCTTGCGGCTGCGAGAGGGGCGTCATCACGCCATCAACTCTTTTTGTCGCGGAGACCTTGTACGCGCCGGGCATGACGAGCGGCCCAGCCGGTCCTTCATTAAAAGGATCTTCAGCTTCCGGATTCGGCGGAGGTGGCAGCGAGGCCGGTGGATAACGCAAATCCCACGAGACGCGTTGCACGCCCGCCGTCACCGGTCCGGTCAGACGGCGCACGACGCGACCAGCCGAGTCTGTGATGGTGAAAATGACGGCGGGCGCTTCCTCCTCTTCTTCGGCTCGCAGATCTGCCTGGCTGGGCAGAACTACCGCGTCGTTTTTCTTCGCGGCGTCTTTTTCGGCTTCTTGCCGTTTCGCCTTTTTCGTTTTGAGTTCGTCCTTCAAATAATATGTGAACATCGCGCCGAACGGAGGGTTGTCGGCCGTGAAGTAAGACTCACCCTGAAAGCTTTTGCCACGCCCGCCGAGCGGCTGCGCCTGGATGTACATCAATGCATCCTTGACCGGAAACAGCGTGGCTTCCTGCTTCAGCAGGTCAGGTTTAAGCAGGCGCAACGGCGAATAGTTATCCAGAATGTAAATGCCACGTCCGAATGTACCGACGACCAGATCGTTCTCGCGTTTCTGAATATTGATGTCGCGCACGGCGATGGTTGGCAATCCGCCTTTGAGCTGAACCCATTTTTGTCCGCCGTCTATCGAGAAAAAGAGACCAAACTCCGTGCCCACGAAAAGTAGATTCGGATTGATGTGATCTTCGGCAATGGCCCAAACGTTGCCATTCACCGGTAGATTGCTCTTGATTGAAACCCAGGTACGCCCGGCATCCGTGCTCTTCAAAAGATAAGGTTTGAAGTCCGCGTTTTGATGATTGTCGAACGCCGCGTAGACCGTATTTGTCTCATGACTCGAAGCAATAATGCGACTGACATAAGCCATATCGGCCACGCCCGAAAACTTTTCAATGCGGCGCCAGTTCTTACCGCCATCCTCCGTCACCTGAATCAAGCCGTCATCCGTGCCGATGTATATGAGTCCATCCTTTTTAGGCGATTCGGCCAGCGCCGAGGCGTTACCGAAAAACGCCGTCGAAGCATTCTTGGCGACGGCATCGATGCCCCAAACCTTGCCCATCACCGGCAGCTTGTCACGATCCAATCCACGCGAGAGCTGGCCGCTTATGACTTGCCAACTGTCGCCGCGATCGTCGCTGCGGAAAAGTTTGTCGGCGGCGAAGTAAAGCCTCGTATGCGAGTGGGGGCTGATGATGAAAGGCGAGTCCCAATTCCAGCGCAAAGGTTCTTCGCCGCGGCCGACCTGCGGCTGAATGCCCATCCGCTGACCAGTGCGTTTGTCGTCGCGAACCAGGTTGCCGTTTTGTAGCTCCGCATAAATCGTGTTCGGATCTTCCGGATCGACCTGAGTCCGAAAGCCGTCCCCGCCCTGGGTAACAAACCAATCGCTGTTGACGATGCCGGACGCATTGTGCGTGCGCGACGGGCCGCCAAAGGCGAAATTGTCCTGCGCGCCTCCATAAACGTTGTAGAAGGGCGCGGCGTTATCGGTGGTCACATCGTAGAGCTGCGTCACCGGCAGGTTGCGTTTGAAATCCCAGTTGGCGCCGCGGTCATGACTTTCATAAACGCCACCATCGCAGCCGACTAAATAATGATCGGTGTTGTTCGGATCGATCCAGATGTCATGGTTGTCAACGTGCTTCGATCTTTCGCCGAGACGCCGCAACGTCCGGCCGCCATCATCCGAGACCATCAGAAAAACGTTCATCTCGTAAATGCGATCGACGTCTTTTGGGTCGGCGATTATGCGCGCGTAGTACATCGCGCCGGCATCAAACTCGTTGCGTCTTTCCCAGCTGCCACCGCGATCATTCGAGCGAAAGATGCCGCCCTTGCGATCCGCCGCTTCAATTGTCGCGTAGATAACATTCGAATCAGCCGGAGAGATTGCCAGTCCGATGCGGCCCATTTCCGTAGTTGGTAATCCGGTGCGCAACTTATTCCAGGTCGCGCCCGCGTCCGTTGACTTGTAGATGGCACTCTCCGGTCCACCGTCGATCAAAGTCCACATGTGACGACGCCGTTGATACGACGCCGCGTAAATCGTTTCCGGATTCTGTGGATCAATGACGACATCGGTGACGCCGGTGTTCTCTGAAATGTTGAGGATATTTTTCCAGGTCTTGCCGCCGTCGGTTGTCTTGAACAGTCCTCGATCTCCGCCCGGCCCCCACAACGGTCCCTGCGCTGCAACGTAAACGATTTTTGAATCCTTAGGATCGATCGCAATGCGCCCGATGTGCTCGGAGGCTTTGAGCCCGACGTTCTTCCAGGTCTTGCCGCCATCATCCGAGCGATAGACGCCGTTGCCATACGAGACGCTGCGTTGGCTGTTGTTCTCGCCCGTGCCGACCCAGACCGTCAAAGGATTTTTCGGATCGAGCACGACGACACCGATGGAATAGGAGCCTTCGCGATCGAAGACCGGCGTCCAGGTTGTGCCATCGTTGATGGTCTTCCAGACGCCGCCCGAAGCCGCGGCAACGAAGTAGCGCGCAGAATTATTTGGATCGACGGCGATACTGACGACGCGGCCGGACGTGAACGCCGGGCCGATAGAGCGAAACTTCAGTCCATTGAACGTCGGCGACGACATGGGATCTTTGGGTTTGTTCTCGTCCTCGGGCTTCTGTTCCTCTTCAGGCTTCTTCGTCTCTGTCTTTGCGGTCTCGGGCGACGGCTGCTGTTTGGCTGGCGCTTCCTGTTTGGGTTTCTGCTTTTCAACCGACTTAGCTTCCTGCGTCAGACCATACAGCGGCATCATGACCCGGTCGCTCCCGGTTCTGACAAGCGCAAATGCCGAGAGCGGCGGCGCGATCAGGAGCGCGATTAAAGAGATTCGCAGCAAGAGACGAGCCGATGGCAAAGTCGTATTGGCAAAAGGACGCATAAAAATAATTCTCCTCTTCGTCAGCAAAGCGTTGGACGGCAACGCGATCCGCACCGTGACGACAGGGACAGGCGAACGAGAAATGACTCTCGCAGCTCCGCTGATTTCACTAGCGACACACGTTGTTTCGGGTATCAAGAAAAACTGAAACTAAATGGAGTGTAAAACTAG
>WNGL01001646.1_pt1 | contig 27346 bp, 22 predicted proteins | sample 5400591 | NCBI WGS metagenome assembly WNGL01 (sample SAMN13153377, study PRJNA577476) | soil metagenome | isolation source: 80 cm soil or saprolite under Garry oak tree replicate 1 | place: USA:California | collected 2016-06-15 | reverse complement strand
CCTCCATCATGCTTTGCAAACACAAGTTTACCAGGCGATCCTGGAGCGTCGCCCTACAGAAATCATCCCTCGGCTAAAGGAAATACTGGCCCAGCCTGATCCAGCGTTGGGTTTTTACAATGGCGAACTGCGCTTCTACTTAGGCTGGGCGCAAGAAGTCGCCGGCGACCAGGCCGCCGCCCAGCAAAGTTGGCGACAGGCCCGCAACGAGATGGAACCTTTTCTCAGAGAACAGCCGGAAAATTATCACCTGCTTGGCGATCTCGCGCTCACCAATATGGGCCTCGGTGACAAAGCCGCTGCATTGAGTCTAGCCGAACGCGCCATGGCGGCAATCCCCATTGAGAAGGACCCCATGGACGGTCCTTGGCCCATGGAGATCCTTGCTCGGGTGGCGGCACGTATGGGAGAGCCCGACCGCGCCATTACCGCTTTAGAGAAACTACTGTCGATCCCGTACGAAGGCCCGCTGGCTACAACAGTCGTCCCGCTCACTCCTGCACTGCTCCGGCTCGATCCGATGTTTGATCCGCTCCGGGGTGATCCCCGTTTTGAAAAACTCGCCGACAAAATTGTACCAGGGTCGATCTTAGCAGCCCCTCCCGCCCCGGACAAAAGTATCGCCGTTCTACCTTTTCTCGATTTGAGCCCGGCGAAAGATCAGGAATATTTTTGCGATGGAATCAGCGAAGAGATTCTGAACACGCTGGCGAAGGTCGAAGACCTGCAGGTAGCCGCGCGCACCTCTTCCTTTTCATTCAAGGGCACCAATCTTGGGGTAAAAGAAATCGCAGAAAAACTTGGTGTCCGGCACATCCTGGAAGGAAGTCTGCGTCGCGAGGGAAATCGCATTCGCGTCACCGCCCAGCTCGTTAACGCTAGTGACGGTTTTCATCTTTGGTCGGAAACCTATGAGCGAGAGTTGCAAGGCGTATTTGCCGTGCAGGACGAAATCACACACGCGATTACAAGTGCGCTGAAAGTGAAATTGGCCGGCGCGCGCCCCGCGCAAAAGCAAAATACCGAGGCGCACGATCTGTATCTGCAAGGCGTCTTTTTCTCGAATAAGAGTACGGAAGAAGGTTTGCGAAAGGGGCTCGAATTCTTTCAGCGTTCCCTCGAGAAAGATCCAAATTCAGCCCGGGCCTGGGCTGGGATCGCCAAAACGTGGAATTGGCTGGCAGACGCTTACGTCAGACCATCAGAGGCATTTCCACAGATGAAGGCGGCCGCGGAAAAGGCTGTTGCATTGGATCCAGACGACGCCGAGGCGCACATTTGGATGGGCGAGTCAAAGCGCATTCTGGATTGGGACATGGAAGGTTTTGGAGCCGAGCTGCACCGTGCGCTACAGCTTGATCCAAATTCCGCTATGGCACACAGTTTCATGGGTCTTTACGAAGCGACTCATGGAGATAAAGCAGCGGCAATCGCTCACATTCAGGAATCAGTCCGCCTGGATCCCCTTTCCCCAATCATCAGTAACTTCGCCGCGATGGGCTATATGTGTGTAGGGCAATTGGACGAAGCGATGACAGAGGGCAAGCGAACGCTGGAGCTCGATCCAAACTACATTTACGAAAGTCCTATCCTCGCGCATGTCTATCGCGAGAAGGGAATGTTTCCCGAAGCGATCGCGCTATTCTTGAAGGCGCAGCAGATGACCGGGCAGCCGCAGGCAGGACTCGCGATCACTTATGCAAGGATGGGCCGTTTGGGAGAGGCACGTCAAATTCTGGCTGAGCTTAAAGAAGTAGCGGCAAAGAAATATATTGCCGCCGAAGAGATAGCAGCTGTCTACGTGGCGCTTGGCGAAAAGGACGAGGCATTCAAATGGCTTGAACAGGCATGCAACGATCACGGCGGAGCCGTCCAGGCGATACCGGTTCGCCCCGTGTTTAAAGCGCTTCATTCGGAACCGCGCTTTTGGGCGATCGTGCGCAGGCTCGGAATCGATCCAGCCGTGGTGCTCGATCGCGAAAAAAGTCCGTAGAGCGAATAGTCGTCGAGAATCTGAGGTAGGGGCGGTTCACCTGAACCGCCTGGGCCATTGCGAGCGATGCCCCTTAGCTACATCCCGGGCCATTGAGGTCAACTCGCGAAAGCTTTCGGAGTCAATCGCCCTACCTCCGTCAACTTCTGCAAGATCTGTGTCCCATCTGTGTTCATCCGTGGCGAAAAGATTTATCTCTGAAGTTTTTTTGAAACTTTCCGCGCTATTTCCGTTAGCAACCGGTGAACAATCCCATCCTCAACGGAAATTTTTAAAAAATATGAAAACTCCAAAGTTAAGAAATTCGGTTAATCGGTCGCCTTTCCGGCGCGGTTTACCGCGTGTCCAGCCAATCTGGATTATACGCGGTTTCTTTCTCATCCCACTCGTGCTCGGTTGCTTTGCCCTTTCGCCGGCCCCGAAAGCTTTCGGGGTTACTCCAGCCCCGGACGGAGGCTATCCGGGCAACAACACCGCTGAGGGGGAAGATGCCCTTTTCAGCCTCACAACCGGCACCGACAATACGGCAATCGGTTTTCAAGCGCTCTATAGCAACACACATGGCGACCTCAACACGGCCAATGGAGTCGGTGCGCTCCGTAGCAACGTAGAAGGCGGCGGCAATACGGCCATCGGCTGGCAAGCGCTCTATAGCAACACCACCGGCGGCAGCAACACGGCCAACGGTCTTGAAGCGCTCGTTAGCAACACCACCGGCAGCCTCAACACGGCCAACGGTGCTAGTGCGCTCCGCAGCAACGTAGACGGCGCCGCCAACACGGCCACCGGTGTTGAAGCACTCTTTAGCAACATATCCGGCGACCGCAACACGGCCAACGGTCATAGCGCGCTCGTTCTCAACACCACCGGCAGCAGCAACACGGCTAACGGTTTTAGTGCGCTCTTTAACAACACAGCCGGCAACGAGAACACAGCGACTGGTTTTGATGCGCTCTTTAGCAACATTAACGCCGAGGACAACACGGCCAATGGTGCTTTCGCACTCTACAGCAACACATACGGCGGCGGCAACACGGCCAATGGTGCTTTTACACTCTACAGCACCACCACCGGCGGCAGCAACACGGCCACCGGCCTTGACGCGCTCCTTAGCAACACATCCGGCAGCAGCAATACGGCCGATGGTGTCAGTGCGCTCAGTAGCAACATAGACGGCGGCGCCAACACGGCCAACGGTGTTGAAGCGCTCTTTAGCAACACATCCGGCGATCGCAACACGGCCAACGGTCGTAGCGCGCTCGTTCTCAACACCACCGGCAGCAGCAATATCGCTTTGGGCTTTAATGCCGGTTTGAATCTCACCACGGGCAATAACAATATCGATATCGGCAACAGTGGTGTTGCTGCCGAATCTAACACTATCCGCATCGGCACGGCAGGAACCCAGACGAGAGCCTTTATCGCCGGCATTAGTGGAACAGGGGTTAGCGGTATAGCGGTTAAGATAAACAGCAGCGGTCAACTCGGCGTGGCGCCTTCCTCGGCCCGTTTCAAGGATGCGATCAAGCCTATGGACAAGGCGAGCGAAGCGATCCTCGCGCTCAAACCAGTCACCTTTCATTATAGGAAAGAGCTCGACCCGGAGGGCATTCCGCAATTCGGCCTTGTGGCCGAGGAAGTGGAGAAGGTGAATCCTGATCTCGTGGTTCGCGATGCGAAGGGGAAAGTCTACACCGTGCGCTACGAGGCGGTGAACGCCATGTTGCTCAATGAGTTCCTCAAAGAGCACCGCAAAGTGCAGGAACAGGAAGCGACGATCATCGAGCTAAAATCTGCGGTGGCGCAGCAAGAGAAGGAGTCACAGTCAACTGCCGCGGAGCAGCAGGAGGAAATTAAAGCTCTCGCCGCAAGCCTTACAGAGCAGGCATCGCAAATCCAAAAGGTGAGCGCGCAAATTGAAGTCAGCAAATTCGCCACAGGACGAATCCGCCGTGGCGGACCTGCGCCGCAAGTAGTCGTCGAGAAGTGATTTAGACAGAATGAACAGAATTTACAAAATATGTGAGAAGCAATATCTCTGAAATCATTTTGATCATTTTGTTAAATTCTGTCAGAAAAATCTTAGCTCTGGCCTGCAACATTTACAAACTCTGGCCACTTCATTTTCGACTCCCGATTAGCGACTGAGCTTTTCAACAGTGCTCGATGGGTTCTGAGACATTTCTGAAGTTTTCTTGAAACTTTCCGCGCCATTTCCGTTAGCAACCGGTGAACAGTCCATCCTCAACAGAAAATTAAAAAAACTATGAAAACTCTAAGGTTAAGAAAATCAATCGGCCGGTCGCCTCTGCGGCTCGCTTCGTTTCTCATCCCACTCGTGCTCGGTTGCTTTGCGCTTTCGCCGGCCCCGAATGCTTTCGGGGTAAGCCCACCACCGGACGGAGGCTATGCCGGCAACAACACGGCTGAGGGTGATAATGCGCTTTTCAGCCTCACCACAGGCACCGACAACACGGCCATTGGTTTTTTCGCGCTCTTTAACAACACAACCGGCTCCGACAACACAGCCAATGGTTATCAAGCGCTCTTTTTTAACGACTCCGGCTACGACAACACGGCCACCGGTAGTAATGCGCTCTTTATCAACACAATGGGCCACGACAACACGGCCAACGGTGTCGAAGCGCTCGCTATCAACGACACCGGCAACTTCAATACGGCTACCGGTAGTCACGCGCTCCATAGCAACACAAGCGGCTCCCAAAACACGGCCAACGGTGCTGATGCGCTCTACAACAACAACACCGGCGGCGAAAACACGGCCACCGGGGTAAACGCGCTCAAGAACAACACCGGCGGCAGCGACAACACGGCTACCGGTGGTTACGCGCTCTTTTTCAACACAACCGGGGAAGACAACACGGCCAACGGTAATCAAGCGCTCTATAGCAACACAGAGGGCGTCGGCAACACGGCCAACGGTGACATTGCGCTCTTTAGCAACACCACCGGCTCCGCCAACACGGCCACCGGTCAGGGTGCGCTCTTAAACACAAACGGCGACGGCAACACGGCCAACGGTTTTGGAGCGCTCTTAAACACAACCGGCAGCAGCAACATCGCACTGGGCTTTTCAGCCGGTGTGCTTCTCACCACGGGCGATCACAATATCGATATCGGCAACCAAGGTGTTGCGGCCGAGGCCAACACCATTCGCATCGGCACGACAGGAACTCACACCAACGCATATATCGCCGGCATCAGTGGAGTCAGTCTCACCGGCGCACCGGTCGTGGTCGACGCCGCTGGGCATCTCGGCACCGCTGACATTAGCACTCTACAAGGTCCTCCAGGGCCGCAAGGACCGCAAGGGGACACGGGCGCTACTGGACCAGCCGGCGCACAAGGGCCCCAAGGTATTCAAGGTGTGCCAGGTCCAACCGGCGCTACTGGCGCAACAGGCCCCATCGGGCCGCAAGGTCCAGCTGGGATCGGTTTGGTCAGTGGTGCTTATCTATCGCTAGCAACCGGCACGGCAGCTCCCACCGGCTTCACGAAGATCGGTACTACGACGCAAAGCTACAGAGATTTGGCCAACCATCCTCAGACCGCGATGTTGGACCTGTACCAGAAGAATTGACTGATTACCGTTGGCTTGCGCGGCTCGGCCTCGATCAAACAATTCAACGGTGGGATCTAGACGCGCTCCGCGAAGAGCTCAGTCGCTACGCGCTGGATTGGTAGTGAAAAGATTTCCGAAGAATCTTTGAAACTTTCCGCCGCCATTCCGTTAGCACCAAGTGAAGAATCCATCCTCAACAGACAATCAAAAACTATGAAAACTCCAAAGTTAAGAAAATCAATCGGCTGGTCGCCATCGCGGCTCGGTTTACCGCGTGTCCAGCGAACCTGGATTATACGCGGTTTCTTTCTCATTCCGGTCCTGTTAGCCTGCGTTGCACTTTCGCAGACAGCGAGGGCGGTTTTTCCGCCACCCGACGGCGGCTATTCTGGCGCCAATACCGCTGAGGGCGATAACGCGCTCTTCAGTCTCACAGTCGCGGGCGCCGGCAACACGGCTATCGGCTTTCAAGCGCTCTACAGCAACACAGATGGCGTCGATAACACGGCCACAGGTGATTCTGCGCTCTACCGTAACACAACCGGTGAGAACAACACGGCCAACGGCGTTGATGCGCTCTTTAGCAACACGACTGGCCACGAAAACACGGCCAACGGTTTTCAAGCGCTCTATAGCAACACAACCGGCACCAACGACACGGCCAACGGTTATCGAGCGCTCTATGACAACACAACCGGCATTAACAACACGGCTACCGGTATTTTTGCGCTTTTTAACAATATAATCGGCAGCGATAACACGGCTAGCGGCACCAGTGCGCTAGGCAACAACACTGGTGGCGACGAAAACACGGCCGCCGGCTCTCACGCACTTTTTAGCAACACAATCGGCAGGAACAACATCGCATTGGGTGCCAGCGCAGGCATAAATCTCACCACTGGCAATAATAATATCGATATCGGCAACGGAGGCGTCGCTGACGAGGCCGATACAATCCGCATTGGTGATCCAGCAGTTCATACTGCTACTTATATCGCCGGTATAAGCGGAGTAACTGTTTCTGGCTCACCTGTAGTGGTCGCTGCAGACGGTCATTTAGGCACAGCCGATATTAGCACCTTACAAGGTCCGCCTGGCCCTCAGGGTGACACTGGCGCGACAGGCCCAGGTGGTCCTCAAGGTCCACAGGGCGACACTGGAGCAACTGGCGCGCAAGGCCCAGCCGGACCAATCACAACTGGGTCAGTAGTGATGCTACTTGTAGTAAATGGAACAGCACCGCCACCGCCGGCGGGCTACACCTTGAAGGGTTTTACCTTGCTGGCATCGAAGCCAAACGGTGGTGGCACAACAACAAGCTACGCTGTATACGCAAAGAATTAAGCATTCGACACGTGGTGAAAGGCAACAGCATGAGCAGGATGTTCATCCAAAAAGTGGGCGACAAAATGGAACTCGACAAACCGGCAGCGCAAACGGTCCTGAACGATCAGTAAAGATTGGGGAACTGACCACGAATAACACGGATCGCACGAATAGGCAGACGGCGGTTAGCACAAACGCCTCTACAGCCCGGATAAGCCGCGCTCGCCGAGCCATGGAAAATGACGTCGCCTGCGCGGGACGCGTTTGAGACCGAATGGTTCAATCGCTTTGATTCGAATGTGCGCGATGGCTTCTTCTACGGAATCAGTCGCGTAGATTAGGCTTAGGTCGGCGTTCGCGATCATTCCGCGTTGCGCCATTTGTTCCTGAAGTCGAGCAGTTCCTTCCAATAATCGGTCCCCATGATCACGATCGAAAAATTTTTGATCTTCGCGGTTTGAATCAGGGTGAGCGCTTCGAATAACTCGTCGAGCGTGCCTGCGCCGCAAGTCGTTCTCAACAACGAATAATGCGATTCTGTAGCCACGGCGCTGCGCCGTTACCAACGCGCCCCACAGGGGCGCGGCAACAGCGTTTGCAATACGCGCCATGCTTCAACGGCGTCGCTGCGTTTTGGTTTTGCTCGAATCGGAGTTCGGACACGAAACTACTCGGCTATGACGCGTACGCCATTTCGCGGAATTAGACCTTTGCGCAGCGGTTCTCTTCCGATAGGCTTCGAGCAACATGGAATCGCTTTATCTCATTGGCATCGCGGTACTGGCGCTATTCGCATTTGTGCTCGCGATTGTTCTTTTCAATTTCTTCGGTCTCTGGCTGCGCGCCCGGATCGCGAATGCGCCGGTGAGCCTCGGCAAAATGATCGGGATGCGGCTGCGCAAGGTGCCAGTTGGATTAATCGTCGATAATCGGATTACCGCTGTGAAAGCAGGCATCGAGATTCCGAGCGATCCGCTCGAGGCGCATTATCTGGCGGGTGGCGATGTCAATCATGTTATTCTGGCTTTGATCGCGGCAGACAAGGCCGGGATTTCGTTGGATTTCAATCGGGCTTGCGCAATTGATCTGGCCACGAAGGGCACCGGCAAAACGGTTCTCGAAGCGGTGCGGACGAGCATCAATCCGAAGGTGATCGACGCGCCGAGTCCCAACATGGGACGGAGCACGATCGACGGCGTCGCGCAAGACGGAATCGGCGTAAAGGTGAAAGCGCGCGTGACGGTGCGTTCGCATCTGGATCGCTTCGTCGGCGGCGCGACGGAGGAGACAATTATCGCGCGGGTTGGTGAGGGAATCGTTAGCTCGATCGGCTCGGCGAAAACCTACAAGGATGTTCTGGAAAATCCGGATCGCATTTCAAAAACCGTGCTGGCGAAAGGGCTCGACAGCGGGACTGCATTCGAAATCTTGTCGATCGATATCGCCGACGTCGATGTGGGCGACAACATCGGCGCGAAACTTCAGACCGAGCAGGCCGAAGCCGACAAGCGTGTCGCGCAAGCCAAAGCGGAAGTGCGTCGCGCCGCGGCGGTCGCAGTGGAACAGGAGATGCGCGCCAAGACGCAGGAGATGCGAGCCAAAGTTGTTGAAGCTGAAGCGCTCGTGCCGCAGGCCATGGCCGATGCCTTTCGCGCCGGCAATCTTGGGATCATGGATTATGTCCGGATGAAAAATGTCCAAGCCGATACTTCCATGCGCGAATCAATCGCGGGCGGAGACAAGCCGCGGACGGACGGAACGTGATTCAGTGATCGTAGTGATGTAACGACTCAACGATCGCCCACCGAATGCTCGCAGTTCATCTCGAAAATCTACTTTTTCTTCTGCTTCTGGTGGTCGCCGGCTTGTTCCAGTTACTGGGGAGAGCTGCCCGCAAGAGAAGCGGAGAGGAAGAAAAACAAGCGCCGAAACCTGCACCGCAAATGACGAAACCAATTCCGCGGGTGGCAAAGGAGTCCGATCAGGAACGCATTCGCAAATTCCTTGAAGCACTTGGCCAACCCTCTGCATCGAAGCCGCCTGCGCCTGTGATTCCTCGCACCGACATCCCACCGAGACCGTTGGCACCGGTGCGGCCGCCGGTTGAACCGTTGATACCGCGTTGGAAACTCACGCCGGAAGAGCGGCGCAAACGTCCCTACATTCTGAAAGAAAGCTCTTTGCCGGGCAGCGTCACGCCGGCGGAGCAAATTTCTGCGCCAGCGATGACGATTGCGCCTGCGTTCGAGGTTCACGAAGGACCGTTACCGATCGAACCGCCCCCGGTTATCAAAACGCCGATGGAAACTTACGCCGCAGCCACGCGCGCAGTTCCCAAAGGCGCAGATTTAAAAACAGACATCGCCATCTTGCTTGCATCGAAATCCGGTTTGCGCGACGCAATCATTCTACGCGAAATTTTCGGACCGCCCCGAAGTTTGCAAGCTCTCGATCTGCTGTAGCGGCCGCTGATCTCTTTCTGCGCTGAGGACAGCGCACTCCACCGCGCCATGCCCTTGAGCTTCCGCGCGAAGCTCGTCCTCTCGCTGCCATTCCAAACGCTGGCGCGGTGGAATTTGGCAGTCAGCCTGGACGCCGAATGAAAAATTCGCGCCCATATTTGCCTAACCGAGGCGACCAAACCAGCTTCTCAATCCGAATTCAACCCTTAGTCGTTTCTCGGTTTCTCCCCGGAAGGAAGAAAAACCGTGGATATTTACGTGTACATGCAGGGCCGACGACGCGGGCCTTACGAAAAGGCGCAACTGGAAGAAATGTGGAAGCGCGGCCAAATTCCTGCGGACACGTTGTATTGGCAAGAGGGTATGCCCCAGTGGGCGGTGATCGCTGATCTTTTTGCTAACACCACGATCGCGCCTCCCTTGTCTTTGGACGCCGGCAACGCCGAGTCGATGACGTTTCCCGCCGCATCGTGAATGCGGGTTAGCGCATGTTTCAGAACAGGGTCAGTTTGCGGCCAGCGCAGCATCTACATCTGGGAAAATCTGAAATACTTGATCAAGCCGCGAGGTTTCGAAGATCGAGCGCATGGTTTCGTGCAGACCAGTCAGGAAAAACCTGCCGCCATAGGCTTGAACTGTCTGCATGGCTAGAATAAGGGCTGCCAAGCTCGCGCTATCGATGTAAGTCGCGCGGGAAAGATCTATCACCATCCGTTCCGGTTTTTTCTCCGTCATTGCGTTAAGTGACTGTGTGAGAGCAGGCGAAACGTGCAGATCGATTTCGCCTTTCAGCGGCAGGACATTCGGCTGGTGTTGGCGCGCCATCAGAGTGGTTGAGGAAGCGTTTGCTTTCATCAACCCTTTTCAATCGTGAATGCATCACCATCCGGGCGTATCAGGCACGATTTTTCAAAGGCGTAGCATGCAGCGAAGCGGCTACAAGTCGGAAACACTTGAGCTTCACGTTCGAATCCGTAGTTTCAGACTTTCCAAAAGCCGGCGTGGCGGAATTGGCAGACGCGCTGGACTCAAAATCCAGTGGCCGCAAGGCCGTGTGGGTTCGAGCCCCTCCGCCGGCAGATTCTCTGAGGTTGGGTGTTGAGCGTTGAGCGTTCGACGTTTGAACCCCTGATTTCCATCTGTGTGCGGCCAGCGAATTCGAAAGATGCCTCCCGCCTTCGCAGTAAACCTACGGCGGGCAGGCGGCTCCGCTCGGGATGACAACCTTTGTTTTCGGTCATCGCATTATATCACTGGCGTTTGTCGAGTAACATGCCTTGGCAGACGACGCAAAATAATTGGGAACTTCGCGTTTTGTTTCCTGTAGGAAATAATAGATCAGAGATCGGCGCAAGAAAAACGACTGCGAACGGCCTGTACTTGGCATTTTCTGCTTGTATGGCGAAGGGAAGACCACAATGTTCATTCGTGAACGGGAAGAACGGCCACGCGGATGCAGGCGGACCGCATGATTTTGTAACTACCCGCTGGAGCTTGATTCTTTCGGCCGCGAAGTCGGACAATCAGGAACAAGATGCGCGCAACGCGCTAGCCGAGCTCTGCCGGACTTATTGGCGGCCCATATTCTCATTTGTTTGCGCACGTGGCTATTCGACAGAGGATGCGCAGGACTTCACGCAGGATTTTTTTGCGATCATACTAAAGGACAACTGGCTGCAGCACGCAGATCGCAGCCGGGGCCGGTTTCGTTCGCTCTTGCTCAAGTCACTCCAAAACTTTCTCATTAATGCCACAGAGAAAACTCATGCGCGTAAGCGCGGCGGTGAGGTGGAATTTGTTTCATGGGACGACTGGGCAGCGGAAGAGCGGTCGCATCTATCTCTCTCCGCGCGCGCGCTCGATTCGCTACCGCCGGAGCGAGTGTTCGACCTTACGTGGGCTACAACGGTGGTCGAACATGCGCTTCAACGGTTGTGCGAAGAATGCGAAAGCAAAGGCAAACTCTGGCTTTTCCAATCGCTGAGCCGCCACCTGACAGAGGAACGCGATGAAGTGTCATATGCCGGCCTGTGCTCGGAACTGGGAGTGGCAGAGACTGTGGTGAAAAAACAACTGCACAAGATGCGGCAGCGTTACCGGTCCTTGCTGCGCGCCGAAGTTTCGCGCACGGTCGACAATCCCGCCGACGTGGACGACGAAATCCGTTACCTGTGTGCGTCACTCGCAACAGGAACCGAGTAATTGCAATGACAGATTCACATCTACGCTCCGATCCACTTCCAAGCGCTACCAAAGAGCACACAAAATGCGAGAGGTGTGGAGCAACCATGCGACTCGACACCGGAGTTTGCGTTAGTTGCCTCCTGCGCGAGGGGTTGGAAGGCGGTGATGAGGTTTCTCAGGTGTTTTATCAAAGCGTTCTCGCCGAGGTGGACGCGCCGCACAAGTCGTGGTTCCTTGGAAATTACGAAATTCTCGAGCAGATCGGTTGCGGCGGCATGGGCGTGATCTATCGCGCCAGGCAACGACATACTCGCCGCATCGTCGCCGTAAAGCGCGTCCTTAGTTATCGCGCTGATTCACCCGGAGCACTGCAGCGTTTCCGACGAGAAGCACAGGCGGTTGCCAGTCTGGATCACCCGAACATCCTCCCGATTTACGAAGTGAGCGAAGGCGAGGACGGGCTGCCGTTTTTCAGCATGAAGTTCGCGGAGAAGGGAAGTTTGCACGAGAATGCGGCTTCTCTGCGCGACCAACCGCGGAAGTGCGTTGAACTCATGGCAAAGGTCGCGCGTGCTGTTGAATACGCGCACAGCCGTGGAGTGCTCCATCGCGACATCAAACCGGGAAACATTCTGCTCAGCGATCAAGGCGAGCCACTGGTCAGCGATTTCGGTTTAGCCAAGCTGCTGGACGGGAACAACGACCTGACAAGGTCGCTGACTACGTTCGGAACCGCAGGTTTTATCGCTCCCGAACAAGCCGGTCACGCAGCCGTCGATTTTACTCCAGTTGCTGATGTTTACAGTCTCGGCGCAGTTCTGTTCAACGTGCTTGCCGGACGTCCACCATTCCTGGGTTCTAATCCGGTTTCGGTGATTCGCCAAGCATCTGAAACGCAGGCGCCCAAACTACGCTCGCTGGCACCATCGCTCGATCGGGATTTGGAGACGATTTGCGCACGCTGTCTCGAACGTGATCCAAAAGCGCGCTACCAGTCCGCGGGAGACCTTGCAGCCGATCTGGAACGCTGGCTCAGCGGCAGGCCAATCGTCGCTCGCCCGGTTTCACCTCCAGCGCGGATCTGGCGCTGGTCGCGTCGTAATCCCAAATTGGTTGGCGCGGGCATTGCGGGTCTTGTATTCGGCGCGACTGCGGTCTCGTTCTTCCGCGGTGATGTTTTTCGAGCGTCGCAGTTTAATCCGCCTGACAAGACTATTGCAGTTTTGCCGTTCAGCGATGTTAGCGAGACCACAAATCAGGGATACAAGCGCGCCGTTCCGGTTTCCGCGCACGAAGAACCCGGCAATGGCGTATACGACCTTTATCTACAGCGGCCGTTCGCGGATGTAACTCATCCGACAGGAATAACCGGTACCGGAATTAGCGTGCCCGTACAGAATCCAGTTATTCCATTCACAGTTCCGGATTCCACCTCTCCGGCAGATTCCGACACGCGCCGCCCGGAGACTCGCGTGACCGCTGCGCCTCCAGAGACGGGAGTTACTACCGGTGTGCGTGATCGCGCATCGGAAGGCGGTCTGCGAACGAACAAAATTACAGCGGACGCGACCGCTGCATCTCCAGGGAGGGAAGCCATTACCAGTGTGCGTGATCGCGCATCGGAAGCCGGTTTGCGAACCAACAAAATTACAGCGGACGGGCCAGCGTCCATTCAGGGGTTTGTCAAAGATCCAAAAGGCGATCCGATTAAAGGCACAGATGTTCGGATCGAATCGCGAGACGGGAAACAGGTGTTCAGCACAGTTAAGACCGACTCAAAGGGCCGCTATATTTCACAGGGACTCCAACCGGGTGTTTACCGGGTAACATTGCTTGTGAATGGCGCGGTCAAGGCTTCGATCATGAACACGCAGACCAAGGCGAATCAACCGACTCAGCTAAATTTCGATTTCAAGCCCACATCCCAGGCAGGTAACAACGCAACGGGCCGAAAGCATATGGTATGGGTGCCAAATCGTACCGGGAGCCATATCGGCGGTAATTGGGTCGAAGTCGATGACGAGGGAAACCCGCATTTCGATTCCAACGTTCAGACATACAACGTTCGTCGTTGATGGTGTTGAAAACGGCTACGACGAAGGGACGACCAGACGTCAAAGGTCGTGATTGGGACGTCGCTTTGAGAAAACGCTTCTAATCTGTAGCCACGCCCTGCGGGTTGTGTGATCGCGCCTCATAGAGGCGCGGTCACAGCAATAGTCCACTCGCGGAAACTTCGTTTTTTCCCTGATTCGGCAAATTATTTCGGAACTTCGCGTTTCATTTCCTGTAGGAACTAGTGAATTATCAAAATATATTCACTTATGTTTATTAAATCATTGCAGATTGGGTTTATGGGGTTGTTTCTCTGTGTTGCGAACGCCTGGGCTGGGCCGTCAAGCATTCAGGGGGTCGTTACGGACATCAAAGAGCAACCGATTAAAGGCGCGGATGTTCGGATTGAATCGAAAGACGGCAAACAGGTGTTCGCCACGGCCAAGACCGATGGAAAGGGGCGCTACATTTCACAGGGCCTGCAACCGGGCGTCTATCGAGTCACACTGATGGTCAACGGCGCGGTTAAGGCGTCGATCATGAATACAAAAACCAAGGCTGATCAGGTGACACAACTCAATTTTGATCTAAGACCATTGCCAGCCGGGCAAGTAAAAGCCGCGGAAAAGAAAGGCAAACACATGGTCTGGGTGCCGCCCTCGACGGGAACCCACACGGGTGGCCACTGGGAAGAAGTTCCCGACGGTGCCACTGAGCCGGGCGCTTTAAACGTCCAGCGAGCCAACGCCGAAGCATTTCAGCGCCAAGCTCAAACCATGGGTTCGGGCGGAACTGGCAGGTAGCCTAAGCCACCTTGCTCAAACAAGAAATTGCACTGCATCATCTGCACCGTTAGTGCAGTTGAAGCCAGCTTTTTCAGCGACTCGATCGCGTTTAGCGCTCTAAAATGTGGGTACGGTGCGCTTCGTCAGTGCATCGAAGAGAGGCAGCACGCTACGCAATATTCTGCCGTGAGAGACAGCGTCCAATCGTGCATATTCAAGCGGGCGGTTGCGCCGTCAAAAATAAGGTCCTTACGGACTCTCGCGAGAGAGCAACAATCGTGAAGACTCCGAGAATTGTTCCGAAAGGAATGAAGAGACATTCGATGCAAGCCACGACCAGCGCGAAGGAGTAAGCTTTGCGACGGGAAAGGCATCGGCCGGCAATGAGAATACAGATAGCCATTGCGATCCCGAGCAGGAACAGAACCAATCCCAAGCCAACAAAAATCCAGCCAACAAATTCGGGCGGCAACTCCTCGCCTGGCTTTGGTGTGCCATGCCGCGAAACAAATATGAAAATCCCGCCGATCGTTGCGTAAAGCAGCGGGAAGAAAGAGAAGAACGCAGCCAAACCAGCCGCGACGTAATGGAATATCGCAAGCAGCCGCAGATGCTCGGTATCTCGATTCATTTGCTTAAGCGCTGCTCGGGCGCGTGGTAAGGACATCGCGCTGCGATGTCTGGCCGGCGCAGCGCGCCGTCCCTACCATCTCGATGAGCGTGAGCAGGAGCAAGAGTAAGAAGATGATTCACGACGTGATATACCCTTCTTCGCCGTGTTGATTGATGTCGAGCCCTTGGCGCTCGATCTCCGGCGCGATGCGCAAACCGATCGCTCCTCGGACGATCGCACCGATGATCGCGCTCCCGATCACCGCCAACAGAATTGTAATCACAATTGCTTTTAACTGTTCGATCCACAGCGTGTGACCAACAATTCGGGCAAGCCCGTTCTGCGTTGCAGGGTTAAGCGATCCGGGGAGAGTCACCGAAAGATTGGGATTCACAGCCGCCGTGGCGAAGACGCCGGTGAGAAATGCGCCCAGCGTCCCGCCGACTGCGTGAATGCCGAAAGTATCAAGCGCGTCGTCGTAGCCGAGCCAGGATTTTAATTTCGTGCAAGCAAAAAACGGAACGATCCCCGCCGCGACGCCAATAATCACTGCACCGGTCGGCGCGACATATCCACAGGCCGGCGTGATTACGACGAGTCCGGCCACCGCGCCGGAACAAAATCCGAGTACACTCGGTTTCCCACGCAGCGCGTACTCGAGCATGGCCCATGTGAATGAAGCTACCGCCGTTGCGAGCGTTGTCGTCATGAATGCGTTTGCGGCTATCCCATCCGCCGCAAGAGCGCTCCCAGCGTTAAATCCGTACCAACCTACCCAAAGCAAACCGGTGCCGACCATGCACAGTACCATACTGTGCGGCGCCATGATTTCTTTTCTGAATCCAAGTCTGTGCCCGAGAAGAATGCACAGCACCAGCGCCGACCAACCTGAAGTCATATGAACGACGGTTCCGCCGGCGAAATCGATAGCCGTGATTTTTGCCGCGGGATTCCAAACGCCATTCATCCAGCCGTCGATCCCCCACACCATATGCGCGATAGGAAAATACACGGCAAACATCCACGCACCGACGAAAGCAAGCACGGCGGCGAATTTCATCCGCTCAGCAACTGCGCCGATGATTAAAGCGGGCGTGATAATCGCGAACATCAGTTGGTACATCGCAAAGACATTCTGCGAAACCCAGTAGGAATAATCGGTGTTTGGTCGCGCATCGACTCCGTGCAAAAAAGCAAACTTCAGTCCGCCCATGAAAGGGGATCCATGTGAAAAAACGAGAGAATAACCTGCCGCCCACCAAAGAATCGTTACCAGACCGGCAATGCCGAGACATTGAGCTAATACCGAAAGAACATTCTTCGCGCGGACGAGACCACCATAAAAAAGCGCCAGCCCGGGCAACGTCATGAAAAGGACCAGCGCGGCGCACGTCATCATCCATGCATTGTGGCCCGGGCCGGGACCACCGATGTTCGAGGCCATTGACGAACTGGTATCGGCGCCGCGCCCCGAATTGTTTACATAAGCTTCAAGGTCAGCGACACGCTGCTCGAGCGAGGGTGAAACGGAAGGCGACGCTGTTTGAGCATGCAGCGGAGACACAAACGCAATGATCCCGATAAGAAAAATGACCCGCATCATTACGCGCCCTCGTTATAGCGCGCAGATTTCTCACGGCAAGGAAAATGCCGTTGCAATTCTCACAGCAATCGTGCTGTAGGGTGCGCTGCTCTCAGCGCATTGGTTTTAAGCCCAGGCACAGCAACCTACTCCGCCGAGGACAGTGGACGCTACAGCACCACAAAAGAAAACTCCGCCGAGCAGTCCGTGTCGCGAAAGTATTCTCGGAGCTGGCCAGACCAGGTTAAGGAGCTCCGCGGGTTCCTCCTCTGCCTCGAATCAGATCAAATTCAAAGCAATCTCAGGCAAAAAATTCGGCTCGACCGAAACTTGCTCCGACAACGCTTCACGAGTTTGTTCTTCTTCATCGTCGTCATCATCATCGGCATCAGCGCCGTTATCGGCATCAGTTCGCGGGCCGACGGCCGGCAAGTCATTCTGCTGTAATTTCTCGTAGCGCTCACGAACGTCGGCCGGCACTTTATCAAGGTCTTGTTTCGTTTCGACCGGGCCACTGAAGAGCAATTTGCCTTGGGGATCCTTGGCGGTGAGCACTTTTTTCCCGTTCACGTTTTCCAACTTCATCTCGCCGTTGTCATCGCTAAAGACGATTTGCGCTTGGCCGATGTCGATCTTCGTACCCTTAAGCGCACCATTGTCGTTGCTCAGAATCCGAATCTCACGCGCCGCACGCCGGGCGTCTTCCCGCGCACGTTTCGCCGCCTCGTGAGCTTGCATCACTGCTCCACGGATTGTGTCGCGTTGTGCGCCCAATTGTTCTTTTAATTGCTCTTTCAACTGTTGTTTCATTTCTTTCATTTGCTCGTTGAGATCGCCCGTTTCATCGAAATCCCAGTTGTGGTCTCCTCCAGGCATTCCCGGCATCATAGCGTGATGCCTGGGCACCTCTCTCTTGGCGAGCTTCACTGTAATCTTTTGTTCCTGGCCCTTTCGCAATATCGTGAGCGTGACGTCCGTGCCGTCGGAGAAAGTCTGTAGCAGCTTTCGCAGTTGGCTGGGTTCAATCAGAATCTGATCATTCAGCAGTTTAAGAATGTCGTTCTGCTGAATGCCTGCCGAGGCGGCAGGACTATCCGGCACCACATATTCAACAACCAACCCGAGACCTTTGACCAGCCCAAGCTGTTCACTTACGACATCCGGAACCTGCGACGTCTCCACGCCAAGAAACGTCGTTGGCACCTTCGGCGCTTTCTCGTGATGACCTGGTACCCCTGGCGGCCCATGCGGGCCAGGCGGCGGCGGTGGTGGTGGCGCAGGCGGCGTCTGGGCAAATCCCACAATGGGCAAGATGATGGCTGCAATTGTAGTGATGGATTTTGTTTTCATAGTTTTTGTTTTGTTAAATCACTGGCCTGAAACGGGGATAAGAACGACTTCCTCGCTGGGATAAGAGACACGAAGTGACGCGCCAGTTGTCGGATTACGCCACTGCCACGTCTGATGGCTGTGATAACGGAGCCGCCGCACGGGTTGCGGCGAGGCGTTGGTAAACTGAAGTCCCTCGTCGCGCGTGTTGTAAACGACCTGCATCGCGCCAGCAGGAATAAATTTGTTCAAGGGTTCGGTTCGCGCGATTGCACTCCCGTTCGGGGTGGCAGGGACCGACTGAGTCGTTTCCGGTGCCGATGAAACCTGTGTGACATTTTCGCCGTGCTCCTGCCGGCGTTCCAAACTGATTGCTGCGAATAGAACCAAAACCGCCGCAGCCGCGAGCGCGAAGCCCCAGTTGTAAGGCGTTTCCAGAAGACGCCGCCAATTCCGTCTGGTATCCGCCGCGACAGGGGCCGAGCGATGTTTGGCCAATGCTTCTTCAACGCGCTCAAACAGAACCGGCGAAGGCTGCGCTGGTCGCAGCTTCCGTAAATCATTCTCGATGTCAGAAAAATCGTTCATTGGGGTTGCAACATTCTTTTTAAGGCCGCCAGCGCGTATCGATAACGTGATGCTGCCGTGTTCTGCGATATGCCAAGTGCGCCTGCGATCTCAGCAAAGGTCAGCTCATTCCAAATTTTCATGACCAGCACCTCCCGTTGTTCGCGCGGCAGGCCATCGATTGCCTCCGCCAAAGCTCGCTGTGTTTCATCCTCAATTTCAAATTGCGGCTCGCTGAATTCAGTTTCGCCAAACGCACTCGCCTCACGCCGTGCGCGCCGGCTGTTACGACGAATAAAGTCAAGAGAGATCGAACGCACCGCGGAATAAAGCAGCGCGCGGTTATCAATCTTGTGATTACGCCGCCAGAACTTGACGAAAGCTTCCTGGACAATGTCTTCCGCGTCAGCGGCTGAGTGCACCCACTGGCGAGCAAAAAGCAGCAAGCCTGGCGCGATTTCGCAAAAACAACGCTTCCAATCCTCATGACTGGCAATATTCTCCATGACCTTCTCACGGTCTTTATCTTCGAGACGCCGCCAAGCGCGCATTTTGTCTATCCAGTTAAGAAAACTGAGGGCTTGCCGAGCCCGCCGCGGCGCGCCCGGCGGTCGCGCCGTACCAACTCATTTTTTCGGAATCGCTCGCAGAATTAGATCGCCAAGCCAATCAGGATGCGCGATCCCGTCGCGATACGCTTGCAACGATTCCACCGACGAGTTGACACGAAGGTTGCTGTAAGATCCGTCGGCGTTCTGCCATCGCTCATGCCAGTAAAGCGCCGCTTTGATCCGTGGATATCGCGTGCGAAAAAGCTCCAGACCTTGCTTGATCCACGCCGGTTTGCGGATGGCACTGGGCGGGGCCGTGGTCAGCGGGAATTCACCAGTCGCCCACTCGGCAATCATGATCGGCTTGTTCGGATCGAGCCTGCACAGTTGCTGATACGGCCAGTCCACAAGGGATGGAACGTCGGGATTCGGCTCGTCCTTGTATTGCTGGCCGTAAACACTTAGCCCCAGCCAATCGACGTAATCCGAGCCGGGATAATATGCGGGCGCGTCGTTCCAGGTTTCGTAAGGATAGGGGTAATTGTTCGTGTGAAACATCCACTTAATATTTGATGCGCCGCGCGCACGGACACGATCCACGATGTAACGATAAGCCTTGCGAAATGTTTCCGGGCCTTTCCAATTTTTAACCTCCGGGTCCCATTGCGCGCCGCCGTAATAAGCCCCCGACCACGGAAACCAGGTGCCATTCATTTCGACACCGAACACCACGATCATGGGATGACGAAAATCGCGCGCAGCGTCGGCCCATTTGTCGATGTAGGCGTCCCACTTGCCTGCAAGAATCTCAGTCAAACTGAATTTGTCCGGCCCGTGATCTTCCTCGTATGGCTTGTCCCATGGCGACCAAAAAACGAGTGGCAGCGAACCGTGCCGCCAAATCACGTTGAGATTATCCACGGGAAAATTCTGTTCTCCCCAATAACTCGACGACGCGATAATTGCCTGATGTTTGCCCACCATCTCCTCGAAATCTTCGATCGTTTCGAGCCTTACATCGTCTTCTTCATCGCCAAAATCCATGAACGCGCCGGTGTAAGCGCCGTGCTCTGGAATGACCACCTCGACCGGACCATTTGGATCGACTTGCACGACCGCGACGTGCTTACGGCATCCGAATAGCACTAAGCTCAGTGCCATTAGCGCAACAGTAGTTCTGATAGCTGCATCTGTGCCCATTCGATTTCGCAGATTAGACCAGAGATGTTTCGCTTCGCTCAACATGACAGTCACCCCGGGAATTCTCCTTGACCAGAGAATCGCGAATATGAGAAGAAAATGCGATTCAAGATGGGGCAAGTGAACACAAAAGTTCTCATAGTTTTGATCTCGTCTTTTGCATCAGCCGCTTTCTCCGAGGACTTCAAAACGGTTAACGGAAAGGAATACAAAGACGCCGCTATCATCCGCGTCGAACCTGATGGCATCGTGGTCAAAACAAAATCGGGAATTACAAAGGTTTACTTCGCCGAACTCCCGAAAGAAATCCGAGAGCGCTTTCATTATGACCAGCAAAAGGCCGGCGCATACTCTGCGGAGCAGGCGGCAAATTACACGGCATATCAAAAGCAGCAGCAAGACGCCCAGCGTGAACGAGACGACGCGGCAGCAAAAAACAACGCGATTTTAGCCGAACAAGAAGCAGCGAAAAATCGCACTCAAGCTTTGCAAGCGCGCTACGATGAGCTGCAGAAACAGGAAGACGATTTGCTTCGCCAAATCGGTGAGGCGAAGCAACCTGGACCAGCATACTACGGTGGGAAGAACAATCGTACTCTGCTCCATCATCCGAACCCGCAAAAATCCCAGCTACCACTTCTCCAGAGCCATCTGAGCGATGTCCGTCGCGAAAGAACCGAAGTCAGAAAGCAACTGGAGAAAGCGCAGCGGTAAGAAGAAAGGCAACGCGAGGCCGAATACGCACTCCAAAAGCTTGGCGAAAGTAGCTTAGCGTCTTGTATATTTCGCACGCATTGCTTTGGAGTGCGATGCGTCCTCGCATCGCTTTTATTGTTAGCGATACGCATTTAGATACCACGCGTGAACAGCGCATCGCTTGCAAGGAGGAACTGGCTGTTTCGTGCAGCCATTGTTTCAGTGTTCGTGCATTTCGGAATAGCAGGAGAATCAGGTGGCGGCCAGAAGCCGCTCATGGTCTCTGCCATTGTCTCAGCAGATCATGCCGTAAACCAGTGCGTGCCAACGCAAGCTCTTGGCGCTGGCGTTGACGGTCACGAAAAGGGCGAATGCGCTCGGATGTTCACGGACAAGAATGTCGCTGAGATGCTATCCGCCGGGTTTGGGCCGCTCACGTATCGACTGCGCACCGAGCTAGGTGGTGAAGTGTGGCATTGGAACCCGCGCGGCACATGGAGTGATCCTGTTCACAAATGCGGATACTGGACGTCTGACGATTCACTCGGCGAGCCGATCAGCGTTTCCTATGGGTATCGTTTGCCAAGGCGCGGAAACACCATCGATCAAGCAAACGATGAGGGTTATTCTCGAATCGCCGACGGCGACAAGGATTCATTTTGGAAAAGCAATCCATATCTCGATTCGCATTTCACCGGCGAACCCGAAGACGCTCATCCGCAGTGGGTCGTGATCGATCTCGGCGCGACTAAGCCGATCAACGCCATTCGGATTCATTGGGGCACACCGTATGCCCAGCAATTCAGAGTGGAATACTGGCCCGGAGACGATCCGATGCATTTGCACCCGGACGATGACGACGACTGGCAGCCATTCGCGCGAGAAAATGTAAATGACGGACACGGCGGGGATGAACTCATCAGACTCGCTGAGCGCCCGCGATCTGTTCAGTTCGTGCGAATCGTGATGAGCCACAGTTGGCGAACCAGCGGGCAACCCTCGGATGACATTCGCGATCGGCTTGGCTTTGCGATTCGCGAGATCGAACTCGGAAATCTCGATAAGGGCGGTCGTTTTCATGATCGTGTTCGTCACGGGCACGATCGGCATCGCCAAACAGTTATTTATGTTTCATCCACCGACCCGTGGCATCGTGCAGAAGACGTCGACTTCAGTATCGAGCAGCCGGGACTCGATTTCGTTTTTCGCAGCGCACTCACGAACAATTTGCCCGTGCTTGTGCCAGTTGGTGTGTTGTACGACACGCCTGAGAACGCAGTCGCTGAGATCCAGTATTTGTTGCGGCGAAACTATCATTTGGAAGGCATCGAGATGGGCGAAGAACCCGACGGACAATGGGCTTCACCAGAGGATTACGCCGCGCTTTGCACCGCGGTCGCGCGCCAGCTCGCGTCGCTGAATCCAAACTTGAAACTCGGCGGCCCGAGCCTGCAAAATTTCGAGGACCAACTGCTCACGTGGAGCGATGCATCGGGAAATCGTTCCTGGATGAATCGGTTTCTAAAATACATTCGAGGCGCGGGCGTGCGCTTCGATTTTTTCTCGTTTGAGTTTTATCCATTCGACAACGTCTGCGGAGATCCTGCGCCCCATTTGTTAAAAATCCCAAAGCGTCTCGGCGCAATGATGACCAGTTTGCGCCAGGATGGCGTGCCTTCGGACATTCCGTGGCTGATGACCGAATTTGGCTATTCGGTTTTTGGTGGACGTCCCGAAGTTGATATCGAAGGCGCGCTCTTCAACGCGGATACAGTGGGTGCCTTTCTCACGTTAGGCGGTGGCAAGCCGTACCTGTACGGCTATGAGCCAAACTATCTTCAGGACGAACTGAAATGTTCCTGGGGCAATCTGATGATGCTTCAGTTGAATCGGAAGAGTGACCAAGTGAATCGCTTATCCGCTTACTACGCCGCTCAACTCATCACGAAAGAGTGGATGCAACCAGTAAACGAGTCGCAGGAAATATTTCCAATCACCATACACGCAACGAACGACGGCGCGCACAGAGTGACGCGCGCTACCAACCCGAAGTCATTAACTGCTGTCACTGCTTATGCGGTTCGACGGCCGGACAAGCAGTGGGCGCTGCTTGCAATCAACAAAGATCCCAAACGCACGGCGCAGCTCAACGTGGAGTTTGATCTTCCCGGCGCAAAGCAGCCAGCGAGCTTTATCGGCAAAGTTGAATTAATTCAATTTTCGCGGCAGCAATACGCCTGGCACGCCGACGGCCCAAACGGTCACCCGATCCGCAGTTTGCCTCCCACACACTTCACCCAGGACGGGTCATCGTCCTTTGAATTACCGCCCTATTCGCTAACCGTTCTTCGCGGAAACGTGGCGGATTGATGTATCGCACCGCGCCACCTGAAATAAATTCGTCGCAGACGAGGCCGGCGTTTCATTTGCGTAAAAGTCCCGAAAACCACCCTTTCCTCGGGGACTTCAAAGCTTTCTGGAACTCGTCCTTCACAAAATTGGGGTCCCTTGCGTGAGCCATAGCGTCCATGAGACTGATGCGGTCAGCCAGAAGCAACTCGATAAGACTTTCATCGACAGTATGCATGCCGTCCCCAGCTCCGATTTGAATCAGTCCCGGTATTTGCGAAAGTCGCCGGTCCCGGATACACGCCTCGATTCCCGAGTTAACCGTCATCAATTCCGAGGCCAAAATCAATCCTTCCTTGTCGGTTCGGGGCAGGAGATACTGGCATACCACTCCCAGTAGCGACCACGCAAGTTGGGCACCGACGAATTGCTGGCCCTCCTTTGGAAAGGCATCAAGGACGCGCCCAATGGCCGTTGGCGCATCGTTCGTGTGCATGGTTCCAATCACGAGGTGACCGGTTTCTGCTGCTGTCAGCGCAGTTTGGATCGTGTCGGTGTCCCGCATCTCGCCCACAAGAATGATGTCCGGGTCCTGTCTCAAGGCGTTTTTGAGCGCTGACGCAAAGCTGGTTGCGTCGGAACCAATCTCGCGCTGGTTCACCAGGCTTCGCCCCTGGGAATGAACAAACTCGATCGGATCCTCAATGGTGACGATGTTGACCGAACGCCGTTTGGCTATCGTCTGGCCCATGGCCGCCAGAGTAGTGCTCTTGCCTTGACTGCTTGCGCCAGTCACCAGTATCAGGCCGACCCTCTCGTCACACCAACGATCCACCACAGGAGAGTGTCCCAACGACTTTAGATCAGGGATCTCAGAGGGGACGCGTCGGAAATTGGCCTCAATCGCGCCTGACACATAGCACGCATTTCCGCGATATCGCCCGACACCATCGACTTGCAACGCGAAGTCGAGCTGCCAGTCATTTTCCAGTCTCGCCCGTTGTCCCTCCTTCAAGCTCTCGATCACCAGTCTCCGTGTGTCCTCCGCGGACAACTCCTCTTCCGTCAGTGGCTTGATGGCACCAGCGACCCGAATCATCGGCGGCGCCCCCGCCGTCAAATGAAGATCAGAAGCGCCCTGCTTTTCGCCAAGCACCAGATAATCGATCAAGTCATGTTTGTTTGTCATAACAAATCAAGCGCTGGACTTCTCTATCCGATTCCTCTCATGGCGCGACGCAGCTCGGATTCATTACTGACCGAAGCCATGGCGGTCGCTTCGGTGATGATCTTGTCCTGGAGCGCTTTGAGCGTCGATTGCAAAAATGAAACGGCGGCAGGATCCGATCCGCGGGCGATATACTGATCGATGTTAGACAACTCCCGTCTCGCGATCCAGTCGCGCATGGCGCCCGCATTTTCGACATGTTCCACCAGCAAATGCAAACCTCCGTCAGCAGATTGAACCAGCTTCTGGCACAGGACGCCAGAGAGCTGGTTTGCCAGAAGGTTCGTACCATGCTTTGCGTCTTCCTGCGGAAAAAGATTCAAATAGCGCTCCATCGTGTCCCCAACATTCTCCGAATGCAGGGTTGAAACAACGAGATGTCCGGTTTCCGAAGCCTGTAGGGCCGTCAACGCCGTCTCGTAGTCCCGGATCTCACCAACAAAAATAACATCCGGCGCCTCACGAAGCGCACTCCGCAACCCGGTGGCAAACGTGCGGGTGTCACGCCCGACCTGTCGCTGCGTGAAATAAGAGCGATTGTTGGTGAACTGATACTCGACGGGATCCTCGATCGTCACGATGTGTCGCACCTGATTGTCGTTCATCCATTGAAGCAGCGACGCGATGGTGGTGGATTTTCCTGATCCGGTTGGTCCAGTCAGAAGAATCAGTCCGTGCTCGCGAGCGCCCCATCGGGTCAGAAGCCACTCGGGCGCTCCGAGCGCTTTCAAGCTTAGCACGTTGGTCTTGATACGGCGCATGACCGCAGCGAGGCGGCCCATGGTGCGGTGCAGGCTCACGCGGTATCGCGTATTCGTCCGCGAGACGAAGCCGCTGTCGCGATCCATGTCGCCGTCGCCCTGCACGTTCGCTCCGCAAGCCTGCCAGAAGGCTGCGATGTCCGCGAGCGACAGCGGCTCTTTGTCGAGCACACTGATTTGTTCATTAATCTTAAGCCGCGGTACCTCGTTCTCCTGAAGGAAAACGTCGCTCGCCTCCCGCTGCTCGGCGGCGTCCAGAATGCTGTCGATTCTTTGCTGCATGCCTGGCAACTTCTACTACGCGCGCGGATAAGTGGCAAACGTCGCTGAATAATCTGCAACCTGCGGAAGAGGTGTTATTGCTCGCGTGCTGCAGTGTCTTGTTAGACCCATCATTGTTCTGGCCCGCTTTCGAGCGTTTTTCCTATTTCCTGATTATGTTTATCGTTGGCCCCCTTGATGCCATCTACAGTCTTTCTGAGGATTGTTCCATTGTATCCAACGAGATCTGCAGCCTGCAGAGGCTTTGTGCTTTCATGTATTTCGCTTTTGCTTTCAGAATTGGGATTTGTGGCGGCATTTTTCTTCTGACATCCCGATGAAAGCAAGACCGTTGAAAAAATGACCGCAACCAATCTCAAGGGGACCTTCGCTTCCATAAATCTAACGAGAAAGAGATAAGCCACGGCAGTGTAATCGCAAACATGCTGACCTTGCTTGGCATTGAGGCCAGCCTGCTCGCGAGCGCTTTCGGAGTCGGCTTCATCGATTGGTTGGATTCGGTACTCGAACTACGGCTGCGGCGGGGCCGTCGGTTGACTGCTCGGGGTCGAGACTACTCTTGGTGTAGGTGCGTGACTCTTCCCGGAAAGGCTTTTCTGCAACTCATCTGTGATTCTTTGTTTCACGACGTTCTGAATGGCATCGCTCAACGAAGGTGACGCAGTAGCGCTCCATTGAGGTGCTGATGTCGCTCTGTTCTTATCAACCGAGCGCATGATCGCCGGCGCGAAAATCACTGACACAATGGCAAGTATAAGGAGCAACACCGCGACGATAAAGATCGCGCGCGCAACCGGAGAAAGTCCTTTGCGCGTTGTGGCGCCAGGCGCGGTGCGTCGTACGCCGGTGACACACGCCGGAGGCGCGGGATTGCCAATCGTCTCGGCATAAAGGTTGACCAACGAAACAACAACTCCGTGTTTCACTTCCACATCGCCTAGTTCATGCAGGTAACGCTGCCAACGACGATGCTGCGCCAGATCATCCGCGAAGCGTTTGCTCACCAGAATGTGACCTGCGTCGCCGCAATCCATCACCCGATTCGCGATATTGATTCCCACTCCGGAAACGTTTTCGCGCGCGTTAGCATCCCTGACGTATTACACCGGCCCGCTGTGGATTCCCATCCTTACCGGCAGGCTCGGTTGCGCGTGCAGAGCCTGGCTGACTTCCAAAGCGCACTCGGCAGGTCCGTCCACTGAACCGGTGAAGACCAGGGCCATACCGTCGCCGGTCGGCAAGATGATCAGCTGCCCCGCTGCTTGTGCTTCACGCGCTGCTTCTGTATTGCGGACAATCTGATTCAACTCCTGAAGCGCTTCTGATTGTTCGTCGGTTAGCAGCTTCGAATACCCGACGATATCGATGAACAAGACATGCCCAATCTCCAGACGCGGCTTGGTTTTCTCGTCATCCTCCATTTGCCCGGAAACGTTGAGTGCACTCCGTCGACCGCTCTAGACGATTTTTTCGCCCGCCATTTCGCGGATGGCAGGTTTTGGCGAACTGCGCGCTCACGACCTAACGAGAACAAGATGAGCGACGGCGGACGAGGGCGCGCGTTGCTCGGAGTGAAAGTGTGGAAGTCATCTCAAAAGTGCAGCGTACGGCGGTCCGCCGTTCGCTCCATCGCATGGTGAGGTCTTTGTGGGTTTATTGGCGGCCGTGGCGCAACGATCTGAGCGCAGCTCCATAACAAGTTCTTCGCCATCATCGCCATCGCACATATCCTCTCGTGCAAGTTGGAATCCGCATTTTTGTAAGACACGTATCGAAGCGAAATTGTGCTTTGCCACATGC
>WNGL01002584.1_pt1 | contig 27355 bp, 20 predicted proteins | sample 5400591 | NCBI WGS metagenome assembly WNGL01 (sample SAMN13153377, study PRJNA577476) | soil metagenome | isolation source: 80 cm soil or saprolite under Garry oak tree replicate 1 | place: USA:California | collected 2016-06-15 | reverse complement strand
ACTGGCCACTCCACTGTTGGTCATCCCGCTGGCCGCGGCCATGGCCTTTAGTGTGGTCGTCTGCGTGAAAGTCAGCGCTCCGGTATACACCGCGGACGAGGTGGTTGGCGTGCTGCCATCGGTCGTGTAGTAGATCGTCGCCCCGCTGGTGGCGTCACTGATGCTCACCGTCACCGACCCCGTGTAGGTCCCACCACCCGGACTAAACGCTGGCGTGGCCACCACAGCCGAGCTGCCGCCACTGTTTATCAACACGGAGATATTTAAGGAGTGGAGGTTGGCAACCGCGAGATCGGGCGCAGAGTCACCATTGAAGTCGCTCACGGTCACGTCCACGGGATCATTGTCCACAGCGAAGTCCTGGGCGGTCTGAAAGGTCCCATCGCCGTTGCCCAGAAGCACGGAGATCGTGGCAAAAAGATGATTGGTAACCACCAGGTCTTGCTTGCCATCGCGATTGAAATCGCTGACGGCCACAAAATAAGGATGGGTCATGCCCGGATCAGCGAAGGTATGCGGTGCCTGGAAGGTGCCGTCACCGTTGCCCAGAAGCACCGACAGGGTGTTGTCATTCACGTTGGCGACTGCCAGGTCCTGTCTGCCGTCGCCATTGAAGTCGCCCACCGCCACACCTGCAGGACCGTTGCCCACTGTTAAGCTAGGTGCTGGCTGGAACGTACCGTTGCCAAGGCCCAAGAGCACGGTAACCGTATTGGAAGGTGAACTGTTGCAGTCTAGGGGGCAACCGTAATCGGCTACGGCGAGATCCAGTTTCCCGTCGCCATTGAAATCGCCCACGGCGAAGTACCAAGGATTCGCGCCCACAGGAGTGATTAGCGGCGGTAGGAAGGTCCCATCACCGTTGCCCAGGAGCACTGAGACAGTGTTGCTACCGACACTGGAAACCGCCACATCCAGCTTGCCATCACCGTTGAAGTCGCCTATGGCTACTTGGGCCGGATTGGTGCCAACAGCAAAGGTTCGGGGCGCCTGGAAAGTCCCATCGCCGTTGCCCAGAAGCACCGAGAGGCTGTTGTCACCATAGTTGGAAACTGCCAGGTCCAGTTTGCCATCACCGTTAAAATCGCCGGCGGCAATGGACCAAGGAAAACCGCCGCCGGAAGCAAAATACACACTTCGGGCGGCTTGAAAGGTTCCGTCGCCATTACCCAACAACACATAAACGTTCCAATCGCCAAAGTTGACCACCGCCAGATCCAACTTGCCATCGCCGTTGAAGTCACCGACAGCGATGCCAGAAGGACCATTCTTGGATGCGGCTCCATACTCTGTCTGGGGACCGAACAATGGCGTCTGCGCCAATGTGAGGTTTGGAGACGCTAGCAGGAAAAGTGAGGTCGCTGCTAGAAGTAACGCTAATCTTTCTAGTTTTCTATTCATAGAGCACCTGACGATTGAATTACGGCGTAATCTAGACGGCTTCAGAAGAAGGGGTGGAAGAGGCCATGCGATCCGCTTCTCGCACCAAACCTCGCTCTGAGCCAATGCTAGGAGAGCGGCCGTTTGAGAATGAACCGGGGAAAATTTTGTCTGGAGAAACCGAACGACGATCTAGAGTTCTCCTTGATGACAATCTTTGTTCTTGTATCCTGAGAGCGGGGCAGAACCAGCACATTGCGATCCAACAGATAAAAGTGAGACCCGAGAGCCTATTCTTATTTCGTATCCTCGACCGTGCCCCTGGCCTCTTTCCAAATCAAGGCTGTAAGTTCGACCAGTCTCAGAACTGTCCTCTTCGCGCTCTATTTCTCTCGCCAGTGGCCGTGTGGCGCGATCAACTCCATCCCGATAGCATAGACTTCTTCACGTATTGCCTGGCGGTAGATGACTCGCGCCTCGGAATGGAGGTCTCCTTCTAGCGACTTAATGACCAGAGAATCGTTTGCCCTCCAAAGAATCCTGGTGACGACCCGCCCACCTCGGCTGCTTATGTTCTCCGTTAATGTCAGTTCTGTTGGGAACGTAGAGTCTGCGCTGGTGAGCATCACGGCCACCGCCGTCATACTTCGTTTCTCGGACCGTCCCGGTGGCAGCCTGGCGATGGGATATGCCCCCTACTTTTTGCTTGGCTTATTTGAGCTTGAAGAGAGAGTCTGGACGTTCAACTCAGGAGACTCCGAGGGCGGTCCTAAACTTGGGCAGGAACAGCGCCCGGTCTTCTGGGGTCAACCACACGATCCACCCGCAGGCGGCGGCCAGCGCTAAGGTGAACAAGCCCATCGTGACCCAGCGTACGAACATCGGTCCCGGCATCATATGGTGGATCATCCAGCCAGCTGCCAACACCGTCGCAGCCACTACAGCGAAACCTGACCAGAACCGCAGGGCAAAACTGCCATACGGCTCGCCGATGATGCGGCATGTAGCTTTGATCACGAAGTGATAACAGCCGGCGGCCTCACCGAGCGTCAGCCCGATTGGCACGGCCCTGGAACCCAAACTCGGGAGCAACGCCCCGACCAAAGCGATGCCCAGGATTGCAGAGAAAAGATAACCGATTGCTTGGACCCTGTGCCGGTTGGTGGCCGTGGCTACTGTCGAGCTCGCGGCCCAGGGCGTCTGGAATGCCATCAAAATCAGGAAGAGGCGTAACAACGTAACATCCGGTTCAATGCGACCACGGGTCCAGACCGTGATAACCTGCGCGCCTTCGTACCAAGCGCTGGCGGCAACTGCGAGGGTAACGGCGGCTACTGCCGCCACGGTGATGCGGTGAACTGTGCGCAGTTTTTCAAACTCGCCCAAGGCTTCCATTCTGGCGAAATCCGGACATAAAGCGAGGTTTATGCTATACAGACCCTGACGAACGACGTCGATCATGGCCCTCGTGACCGAAAGCACCGCCACCGCCAAGCCGCCCAAAGCCGCTGAGACCAAAATAATGCTCCCTTGGTAGGCGATCAGATTGCCGACGACGAGCAGGGCAAATAGAAGGCTCGGAGAGGCCAACTCCCTCAGCACGGAAAATTTTGCTTTCCCGATACCCGGGAGCAGCACGGTGAAACGTCGGCGTATGTCGAGCAGCACAAAGCCTGAGACCAAGCCCACTGTTAGGATCTGCAGGGAAGCGATCGTTAACATCCCTCCACCCACGACCAAGGCCACCGCCGATAAGAGGACGGTCAATAGCTGTTGGCCGTTTGCTAACCACTGCGAGCGCGCCATATTGCCCATCGTTTGGTAGGTTGCGGTGAGCAGCCTCATGGGCATTGACCACATCACATAAGCGGCAAGCAGTATGATGGCCAGCGTCGCAGTTATCGGCTTTGTGGCCTTCAATCCGATCCAGTGGGGGATAGGAAAGAGCCACACTAGGCCTGCCACAAGCAAGGTAACGCCCGCGGAAAGTACAACGTAAAAGAATAACGAGCTATGCTGAACGGTACGGTATTCCTCAAGATCGTTTCGGGCATAGGCCTGAGTGAGCCGGTTGACCGCCGCCCATTGCATGCCGATGTCGAGGCTAGCCAAATAGCCGACGGCAGCGAATAACGCCACATACTCGCCATAGGAAATTGGAGACCAGTAGCGCAAAAAGAGTGGCACCAGGACCAGCGAGCCCAGCCGCACGATGAGGTGTCCGAGAAAAATCGCATTGGCCGCCGGAAGGATGCGGCGAAGCACTACTCACGCTCCTGTACACTCAGCTGGCCAAAAGCATTTGGCGCATTAATGGCTGGTGCGTTTGATGTCCCAGAGGAGCCGGCATCGTTGTGGCAATTCTCTACGCGTGGCCCGTGATGAGTTCCGTTGTCCATTGTCCTTAGAATTTCTTCTTTGCCTCCACTACTTTCTAAATACAGCGGCGAGCGCGGAAAGCTGAAAAGAATTTCGCAGCAGCAAGGAAAGGGGCTTCTTGTCGGCAACACGCAGCAGTGAAACGAAGAGATCGCTGTCCTTGGGCCAGCTCGCTTCGGTACCTAAGCAATGCGGGCAAGTGCCACCATCAGGATGAACGATTTCCCGGGCGATTTGCAGCAGTCCGGGTTGGTATGGAAGACTCGCGACATAACAGCCGAGCAAGCGCGCCTCTTGGCGGCAAGAGACATTTCCTGGAACGAACGATCGGCGAGCAACGCGGAACATGGCTAAATCGGGTTCCGAGTCTCCAATTGCGAAGACCTTCTCTGTTGGCAATCCCACAAGCGCGAGAAGCGAAAGCAACCCAGTGCCTTTATTGATTTCTTTGGCAAGAATGGCCGTATCCAAGCCTGTATGATGAACATCGAGCCGGTCGAGCTTCAAGCTCGCTAGCAGATCTTGGACCAGAAGGCGTGGTAACGGCCTCGTTTGACTGTCTTGGTAGGTAAACGTCCGCAGCGAATATTGATAATCGCCGTTTAGAAAAACCCCAGGAATTCGGCTGAGGGCATCTTGCGCGTGCCGCAACTGCCGCTGGGATTCTGCGCTCACGAGGACACTCTCCTGGTCACTAACCGCGTCCCAAATGATGCTCCCATATTCAGCTACGCCGCCGGGAAACCCGTAAGAACGGCAATATTGCTTTACTTCATGCAGTGTGCGAGCAGTGTTGACTGCAATGGCAAAGCCGTGGGCGTGAAGTAAAGACAAGGCCTTGATGCCCGCAGCCGTGGTGGAAGGAAAGCCAAAAACCATTCTGTCTAGCACGCCATCAATATCTGCGACGACCAGGGGGGCGTGCCAGTGTATCTCGCGCGGCCGATTACATAGCCTGCCGCACTCGCGGACAGTTTGCCCAACGAGGAAATTCCAGGCGGAAATGTATTGCTTGTGAAACTCCTGCCGTCGATGGAGGAGCCGAGGATGTTGCAAACCGAGTGTTGCTCGATCCTGCACACACATAGCCGCCAGCAGTTTGTTCAAGAAGAGCCGCTTCTCGACATGAAGGTCGCCAGTTTGTTCAACGTAGTGACGGACAAGCTTCGCGGATTCTTCCTCCGAGAGCTGGAATTGGAAAATGGCGTCAGCGAGATCATAGGCTGGATCGGTCATGCCAAGCTCGTTCTTCCCTTGGCCATGATGTTCGAAATCGGTCTTCAAGACTCTTGAATTCCCGAACACCCATTCATGGCGCGACATTTTGCTGTCTGTCAGGATAGGCATCGGGCGCTTTTGCCGCGAGAGTTCTTCTTGAATTTGGGGGCGCTTCAAAGCTGCGACGATCCTTGAGCTGAAGGCGCGACTTAAAGCATTTGCCAATATCTCGTACCCTTTGTGCCGGCCCTCGCGAACCAAATCGGGCGTGGGATCGGAGCCTAATGTCAAATTCCGCGTACGGGCCGCCACGTAATTGGCGAGCGGCTTGATCCATACATCGCGGTCCAGAGCAAAAGCTACAGAATCTTGCCCTTCCGGGAACCACTCGGTGTAGAGGATCCCGTCACGTAAGCCGAGAACGGGCGGGACGAATTGTGCGAGTTGCTCGGCCGCACGAAAGGCGTGGTACCCCAGCCAACCCCAGCCAACGCTTTTGGCAGAACGGGCGGGACGAATTGTGCGAGTTGCTCGGCCGCACGAAAGGCGTGGTACCCCAGCCAACCCCAGCCAACGCTTTTGGCCAGCACATAGCGGACTTCACTGGCGCCGGCAGCGTCCTTCAGATGAACTTCATAAAATCGCTTGAGACGAACGTCCACTCGCTCGGGAGGCTGGCATTGCCAACGCAAGTTCAAATCATGGGTTGTCACGCTGGGCGCGACACGGACTTCAACAAAACCGCGAGCCCTAAAATACCCGTCTAACCTGGCCTCGACTGCGTCCGACTCGAGCAATTGTTGTTTGTAGCGTTCAGTCGGCTCCAGCGTCAGTATTTTGATTTTGGAAAGACATTGCAAAGTTCGGGAGTTTTTCCAATCGGGGAAGGCCGGTTCGACCGGATTGAGCATCACCATATCTTCGTCTGAGAAGCCTGCTTGGCGAAGGAAGTGGACAGCTTTGGCAACCGTTGTTCCTGTATGGATCGATTCGTCCACGATGAGCACACGTGCCTTTTTTCGTGCAGCTCGTCGAAGCGCGTCTCGCTCCCACACTGCCAGGCCTTTCGTGGGGCGGATTGCAACCCAATCCGTGTCTCTAAACGAGGTCCCGAGATAGGCGCACAAGAGGGGCGCCAAGAACGATCCCGCAGTACGCAGCCCTACGACTATGGCGGGGCGATCGGGTTCGGGGAAGGCAACGACGAACTTCCGGCCCAGTTCGAGACAGTCGGCAGGAGCAAAGTCTCTTGAACGGAAGAAGGCGGGAATTTTCGGGCGATAATTCCATAAAGATTCGGGAAAATCCGCAGGCAACAAGCTTGCTAGTCGGTCCCGCTGGAGGACGAGCATCGCGCGATCAGGGCTCGTGGCCACCAGACAGTAACGCAGGAATTCAGTGACGGCTGCTGCCCACACTGCTCTCCAGCGGTGCAACCCAAACAACCACACCGCGCGCAATCGCCTGGCGGCGTCAAGCAGCGCGTCTAAAGCTTGCACCCCAGGGCGAGCCATCGGCAGTGGTTGGCCCACCTTGGAGAAATCATACTTGTTCCCAACGAGACAGTCGTCGACGGCGTCGGTGACGGAGCAAGAGAGCAAGAAAACATTGCTAATCACCTCCGATTGCTGCCAACCATCGTTCACCCGCTCGAGCTTGTCCAATTCTTCGGATAGGTGATGGACCGCTTCCCGCGTCGTGGGCAAGGCGTTTAAGCACCAGGAATATTGACCGTAGAAGCTTGTTTCTACGGCCGCAGTTCCTCCAGGAAGTGGCCGGCGAGCGTATGAACGACTGGCTTCTGGACGACTGAGGGCCTCTTCTCCTGTCGAAATTGTAGGATGTCCGTGCGTCTTCGAGAGGATCCACTCTCCCGTACTCATTGGGATTCGCTCCAATCTTCAAGCATGCTGGACTGGGGATCTGTGTTATTCCCACCGTGCTGTGAAAGGGTGTCCTCGAATAACTGAGGCAGCCAATCCCGGCGATGCGAGACTATTGCGCCCGACATCACTGAAGGGATCGCCGCGATCAGCTCGCAGATCTTTTTGAGCAGTTTGTCCTGATCATGGAGAGAACTGAAGGTGTGATCAGATCGCGGAATGATTTCTACGCTTAGCTTTGCCAGCTCCCGTAATTGCCTGAGTTCGCGGCTAATTGCCTCATGCAGATCACTCAGCCGTGGATCACTTTCTGCATATAAAAAAGTCACACAAGCACCACGCTCGGCCAACGTTCGCAAGTTGGTGGATATCTGGATTGCTTCGGGAGACAGTTTCCGTGCTGAAGGCAATCGCCTCCGTGCTTGAAATCCCAGCGCTCGCAGGATTTTTAAGTAATCGGCCTTTCCGGTGAGCAGCTTCAACCAGCTCTTGAGATTAAAGAGGGCGAAATTCAAATAATAAAATGCCGCAGTGCGGCCGATCTGGTCCGAACTCTGACCGTCATCTTCGCTTATCTGCAGGTTGATGAGGAGTGTGCCAATCACCCGCTGGTCGCAACAGGCTGTCTGGAGCGCAACTCGAGCTCCAGAGCATCCGCCAAGCAAAATGAAACGTTCAATGCCTTTTTTGGCCTGCAAAAAGTGCATTGCATCTTGTGTTTCCCTTACGGCGCTCTTGTCGAACGGGAGGTGGTCATAACGCGCTGGGCTGTCTCCAATTCCAGAAAAGTCAAACCGAAGGACCATGAAACCCATAGCAGCCAGTGCCCGCGCCACTTTTACGTACATGCGTCCTGGGGCAACCCGGTGCACGATTCCCGGGTTTAACAAAATGACGGCAGTCTTCGGGGGACTTCCGTTTCTGGTTGGAGGATCGGTCACGACCCCTATCAAGGATCCCGCTTCTCCAAAAAAAATGGCTTCTTCGTTCATGCGTGTACCTTGGAGGTCCAGGAAACGATCGAGTGGAGAATTTGGCTGGGTACGACCAAGCTGCCGTCCGAGGTTGGCAGCCAAATCGGAGGGGCATCCAGGCGTTGATACTCGAGGCGAGCCTCCATTTGGCTCAGATGTTCTTGCCAGCGGGCTTCATCGGCCGTTTGATCCGTTTGGATAACCAGAATGTTCTTGGCCGAAGTCCCGGCAAGGGTCCGCAGGTCTATGTTCTTAAGTTCGGTCTGGAGAAAACGCGACAAAGGAAAGCCAAGCACATCTATGTAGTCCAGAGGTTCTTGTGCCCCTCTCGGTTTCGGACGAAAGCGCAGCATATCTTTTTGCAGACGCAATAAGCCGTCGAGATAGCTCTTGCCGCTTACCACCGGATCCCAAAGGACCAAACTTTCGGGATGGGTTCGTTCAGCGGCAGCGATCATCGCCAGTGCTCCACCCACGCGAAGTCCTATGAGGCAGACTTGAAGTGCACCGGTCCTGCGCCGCACCTCGGAAATCGCCGTCGAGATGTCCTCCAACCATTGAGGAATTCTGCCTTCTTCCGCGCGGCCGGAGGAGTCGCCGCAGCCGTAATAGTCAAATCGCAGCACTGGGAATCCGGCATAACAGAGACGCGAGGCAAGTTGACGAAGAGCCCGGTGAGAATTGATGTATTCGTGTACGATCGGTTGACAAACAACGACTGCACACTTGCTTCGCCGCTCGAGCGCAGGCTCGTGATAGCACGCGAAGAGCCGTTTATCGGGCGCGCCGAAATACAACGGCATTATTCTTTCCACCGTCTTCAGTGGCATTCCAAGCGCTCTTTACAACTTGCCGCGAGTTGTCCGAGAGTTTGAAATGCGAGTTCGTTGGGCTTGATGCGCAAACCTAGCTCCTTCTCGAGGGTGGCCACCACCTGTGTCGCCAACAGAGAATGACCTCCCAAATCAAAGAAGTTGTCGTAGACGCTCACCCGTTCGACTTTGAGCACGTCCGTCCATATGCCCGCCAGCAACCGTTCGAGGGGTTCACGACATTCGTCGGAACATTGGTCGTCGCTCAAGTCCACCTGACCGGGCGCTGGCAGTGCGCGCCGATCCAACTTCCCATTGGCTGTTAATGGGAGCCTTTCCAATACGACCAGCATGGGCACCATGTAGGAGGGCAGGCTCTCTTTCACAAACTTGCGGAGGTCTTTGACCGAGGAGGACCCGTCCGCCCTTGGTACCACGTAAGCCACCAGGCGCGGATCACCCGCACGATCCTCGCGAACCATAACGCAGGCATCTTGGACGACAGGATGCTGACAGAGCACGGACTCGATCTCGCCCAACTCAATCCGGAATCCACGAACCTTTACCTGATTGTCTACCCGCGACAGGCATTCAATACTTCCATCTGCTCGATAGCGGGCCATGTCGCCCGTTTTGTAGAGGCGAGCACCCGGTTCACTATCAAACGGATTCGGGATGAATCTCTCAGCGGTCAACTCGGGACGATTTCGATAACCCCGCGCTAAACCATCGCCGGCAATGTAGAGTTCCCCAATGACGCCCACGGGCATCGGCTGCATGTTGGGGTCAAGCACGTACATCTGCGTGTTGCTGACTGGGCGTCCAATGGGAATATGCCCGGCGGACGATGTGACTTCGTGGAGGCTGGACCACACGGTAGTTTCCGTGGGGCCATACAGGTTCCATACCGAGGCTGCCCTAGGAATCAGCTGCTCCGCTAATTCTTGGGACATCGCCTCGCCGCCACACAGAATCTTTAGATTCGCTTTCCCCGGCCATCCGGATTCAAGCAAGAGCTTCCAAGTGGATGGCGTCGCTTGCATGGCCGTGATCTCGTCTTCGTCCAGCATCCTCCACAATCGCTGCCCATCCCCCGACGCTTCGCGACTGGCGAGCACACAACGAGCGCCTACTAGCAAAGGTAGGTAAAGCTCTAGAGCTGCGATGTCAAATGAGATCGTCGTAACGGCCAGGAGAGAATCTTTCACGGTGAGCCCTGGCCGTTCCTGCATGGATGTCACTAGGTTGACGAGCGAACGGTGACAAACCTGAACCCCTTTGGGCCGACCTGTTGATCCTGAGGTGTAGATCACATACGCCAGGTTTTCTGGCTCAACCTCGGCCGCGGGATTCTCCCGGTTCTGTTGAGAAATTAACGGCCAATCTTTGTCGATATGTACCAGCCTCTGGACTCGTTCGTTCAATTTGCTGGGAAGCAGCTCGTCGGTAATCAAGACCTGCAAACCGGAATCCTCGATCATGAACGCGAGCCGCTCTTCCGGGTACGCAGGGTCCAGCGGTACGTAAGCACCGCCAGCCTTCAGGATGCCCAAAAGTCCTACCATCATTTTGAGCGAACGTTCCATGCAAATGCCGACCAACACTTCCCGGCCTACTCCGAGCTTGCGAAGATAGTTTGCGAGTTGATTGGCACGAGCATTCAGCTCTCGATAGCTGAGTCGTTCCTCTTCGTGCACGACCGCCGTGGCATCTGGCGTCCGCACCGCCTGGGCCTCTAGAAGCGTCGGCAGGCAACGGTCCTTAGGGTAATTCGTCCGCGTATTATTCCATTCGACCACAATCTGGTCTCGCTCTTCATCAGTCAGGATAGGCAATTCCGCGACGTGCTTTCCTGGGTCTGCAACTGCGCCGGTGAGCAAGGTCGTCCAATTGCCAACTGCTCGCGTGATGGCTGCTTCGTCGAACAGATCCGGATTGTAGGTGATGGGGCCGAATATGCTGTCCCCACGATTGTCGAGCACGACCATCAGGTCGAGCTTCGATCCCCCATTGCAGATTTCCTCTGTCGCCAGATCCCAACCAGAAGGCATGCTGGGCAACTGAGGCTGCTGAGAGAGGACCACCTGAAACAGGGGATTTCGACCGGGATCGGGTCTATGTCGGAGCTCTCTTACGACGTGCGCGAACGGAACGTCTTGGTGGGCCAAGGCTTCCAGAACCACTCCGCGCACACGCGACAGCAACTCTCGGAAGGTCGGGTTCCCTGCTAGGTCGACCCGCAGAGTGAGTGGATTTACAAAATAGCCCAGCAGGGGCTCGAGTTCAGCTCGGTTACGACCGGCACTGAAACTGCCCACAGTGATATCTTCCTGGCCAGTGAAACGATGGAACAGGGCCACGAAGCCAGCCAGCAGAGTCATGTAAACGGACACTCCCTCCCGCTGGCTCAGACACCTCAGATTCCTAGCTAAATGCGCAGGCAGTGCGAATCCTTGAATCGCACCGCGATGCGTTTCGATCGGTGGTCTTGGACGGCCGTTGGGCCATTGAAGCGGAGAAATCTCGCCCGCTAACTGCTTTCTCCAGTAGCCCAGATGTTCAGCCCCCCTGTGATCTGACCATCTCTTCCGCTGCCAATAGGCAAAGTCTCCATACTGAATAGGAAGCTCCGGCAGTGGCGAGGGCTTGCCTGTTACAAAGGCTTGGTAGAGTGTCGCGAGTTCCGGAAGGAATACGCGGTAAGCCGTTACTGCGTCAAAGATGATTTGATGAACTGTCATGTAAAGGCGAAATTGCTCATTGTCCATACGTATCAGCAGCGCGCGTAGCAAGGGACCATTTTTCAAGTTGAATGGACGCTGCGCATCCTCTGTTGCCAAGCGCATCGCTTCGGCCTCGCGTTCTGCCTCCCGCAGCTTACGTAAATCCACTAACGGTAGCGGAATGACGCGAGGAGTTGGGTGCACAATTTGGACGGGCTCGCCATTAATAACTTCAAAGGTCGTGCGCCAGATTTCATGACGTCGAATAACTTCAAGAAAACACCGCCCCAGGGTCGCCAGATCAAGCGGGCCGTGCCGGTGCACCGTCATAGTCTCGTTATAGAAGGGAACGTCACTCGCCATTTGCTCGTGAAGCCATATCTGCTGCTGGGCGAAAGAGAGAGGTATGGGTACGCCGTGCGGACGAGGACAGATTACAGCCCGCTCTGCTCCCGCCCCGCCACGCACGTATTTTTGAAGGAGCCGACGCTTGGCTTCAGAAAGTGGTGCAAAATCAGGCACTGCGTCGCTTTTCTGCCGCTCGATCACTGCCTACGTCTCCCTCGATTGGTGTAAATGCGAGGTGCTGCCCTCTTGCAGAATGCGCAGGGAGGTCGCGTTAGTGTCCGCTAACCGATTCAAATTGTGCCTCGGAGTAACTCAACTCTTTCCCGGACAAGGTTTACGCGCGACGTTAGTCAAGAAGAAAATTCAGTTCGGTGAGGCGCTTCCCGGGGCTGGCGCACACACTCTCAAGCAATCTCTGGTAATGCCGCAGCATTCGGCAAATCGTTCCGTATTCAAACAGATCGGGGTTATATTGCACGCGGCCCATCATTTGCTCCGGCCTATCGATGAAGGCGATGTAGAGATCCCACGGACTGCCACTACCCTCGATATCCATTGAGGTCACGGTCCACTCCAAATCGAGCGGCGGCATCGGAGGTTGGAGTGAAATGGCCACACTAAAGAACGGATTGTAGGAGAGGTCGTGTTTTGGTTTTAATTCCTGCGCCAGAGATTCGATCGGCACATCGTCGTTCGAGATGGCTTCTAGAGTTAGTCTCTGCGTCTGGCGCAGCAGGTTGCGAAACGTGGGATCGCTCGTTAGATCGAAGCGCAACGCTACGGGATTCAGGAAATAACCTAACAATCTCGCAACTTCGGAACGTTTGCGGCCTGCCGGTGAGAGCGTACCCACCACGATTTCGTCCTGCTGTGTGTAGCAGTGCAGCAAGGCAACAAAGGCTGCCAGAAGGGTCATAAACAGTGTCACAGCCCCTCGCCGACTCAGCTCCTTCACGGCTTTGCTGACCGTTGGCGACAAGACGAAGGGGCGGATCGCTCCGCGAAATGTTTGTTTGCGCAGCCGACAGCGCTCCATGGGCCACCGAAGGGCAGGGATTTCGCCTGCGAGCTGCTTCCGCCAGTAAGCTACCTGTTTATCAAGTTCCCCTCCTTGGAGCCACTGCCTTTGCCAGCTGGCGTAGTCTCCAAATTGTATGGCTGGACTCGGCAGCGGCGACGGATGTGTGGAAGTATAGCCGCTGTATAGAGCGGCCAATTCAGAGGGGAAAACCTGATAGACCGAGACTCCGTCCACGATGCTCAGGTGGGCAATGAGATACAGCCGGTGTTCGGAAGGCCCAAGTGTGACCAATCTCGCTCGCAACATGGGACCATTTGTTAGGTCGAAGCGTTGCCGAACAGCTTCGCTAATGTCGTGCTGGACTTCCATCTCTTGCTTGGCTGCGGGCAACCCACGCAGGTCGATCACAGGCAACCGAAGTTCGGTCGGCGCCGGATGGACGATCTGCACCGTCCGGCCGTTTCTGGTTTCGTAGCTGGTACGCCAGATCTCGTGTCGCCGAATGATTTCGGTAAGGCTTCGCTCTAAGACACGCACATCGAGGGGACCTGACATTCGAAGCGTAATGCATTCGTTATAGAGCGGAGGAATGTCTGGCGCGCTCCTTTCACGAAGGAGCAGCTGTTCCTGAGATAGCGAAAGCGGGGCAGGTTCATCGAAGCGCCTAGAAGTAATCGGGCGTGGGCCTAGTAATGTCGGCGTTCTATCGCCCTGAACATAGCTTTCGAGCAGCTTGCGCTTTGCTTCAGATAGAGTTCGAAGCATCATGAGGCTTACCTTCGCCCTGCGGGTAGGGGAGTAATCTGACTGGGGGCACCGAAGTAGAGCGGCAAGCTGGTCAAACCGCGCAAGCCGAGATTGGAACGCCAGACCAGCCGCTCGGACCCGAGGGTCCAATGCGGCAGGCGACGGAGCATCAGCTCAAAAGCCACCTGACCTTCGATCCGGGCCAGCGCTGCCCCAAAGCAAAAGTGCGCCGCCCACCCGAAGGCAAGATGCCGGTTGTCAGCACGGGTGACGTCTAAGCGGTCGGGATCGGGAAATCTCTCGGGGTCTCGATTCCCGGCAGCCATTACCGCGATGACCGCCTGGCGCTTGAGAATCCTTCTTCCACCGAGAATAGTGTCCTCCGGAGCCAGCCGGGCAGTGTGCTGACTGGGGCTTTCGTAGCGCAGCAACTCCTCTATCGCCGATGGGATCAATGAAAGATTGCAGCGGAGTCTTTCGAGTTGTTCGGGATTCCGCAGCAGGGCGAGCACGCCGTTTCCAATGAGGTTAGTCGTGGTCTCCTGGCCCCCCACCATGGTCACAATGCAGTTTGCGATCACTTCCTCCTCGCTCAGCCGGTCGCCCTGAATTTCCGCATTCATCAACGAGCTTACGAGGCCGTCACGAGGATGGAGACGCTGCTCGCGCATGGCGGAGCGGAAGTAATCAGCCATCTCGAGAGCGCTTGCAAGAATTCGTGGCGCGCGTTCTGGATTGTGCTGGAAATTGCCGAGCATTTCAGCGAAATCTTGGGACCAAGCTTTCAACCTCTGATAGTCATCCACAGGTACGCCCAGCATCTCGGCAGTTACTATGCAAGGCAGGGGCTCGGCCAGATCGGCAATCACATCCAGGTGACCCTTGGCCTGCACTTTGTCCAGCAAGCGATTGGTGATCTCGCGGATATGCCAGCGCAGGACTTCGACCCGCTGAGGAGTAAACGCCTGAGATGCGAGGCCGCGCAATCGAGCATGAGCGGGAGGGTCCAGGAAAAGCATCTGCTTGACCATGATTTCTGCAATGGGGTTCAGCGAGGCCAGGCCCATCGCAGCGAGCTGCCCCGGCGTCGGAGTGCGCTGAGCGGAATAATGATGAAGCACCGTCACCACGTCCTTGTACCGCGTGACCACCCACGCATGCAGAAACGGATCCCAATGCACAGGATCCTCGGTCCTCAGTTGATGGAAAAGAGGATAGGGATCGGCGAGGACCTCGGGATCAAGCAGCTGATAGAGGCTCAGCGTGCGGCCCGACGGGCTTGTGTCGAAGGCCGTTTGAGTGTGCGGCGTCATTCGGGAACTCGATTGGCGGTTGCTGGTGCGGTTCCGTTCGCAAGGCGCTGGGCCTCGTCTTCGCTCATGGCTTGCAGCTTGTCGAGAATGAGCATTTCGATGTGTCCTGAGAGCTTCGAAATCGTCGGGAGGTCGAAGAGACTGCGCAGGCTGAGCTCGACCCCGAATGTATCGCGTATTCTCGCGATCAGCTGAGTGCCGAGCAGAGAGTGGCCACCCAGGAGGAAAAAGTTGTCTTCCACGCTGACTCGATCTAGGTCGAGCAACGATGCAAGCATGGCCGCTAGTCTTTCCTCAATGGGTGTTCGGGGCGCGATGAAGCTGCTATCGTGCAGAGCATTTTCCGCGTTCGGCGCCGGGAGTGTGGCGCGGTCCACCTTACCGCTCGGTTTCAAAGGCAAGGCTTCTAGCTTCACGAATGTCGCCGGAATCATGTACGCTGGCAGCCGAGCAGCAATGAAATTGCGCAATTCCGTGTGCGTTGGCTGTGTCTTCCCCGCAGGCACGAAATATGCAACCAGGCGCTTGTCGCCCGGTTCTACTTCTCGGGCCACTACAGTGCTTGCTTGCACGGCCGGGTGTTCGTCGAGTACCTTTACGATTTCGGCCGGTTCGATCCGGAAGCCGCGAATCTTGATTTGCTCATCAACTCGACCCAGAAATGCGATCTGGCCGTCTGGCAGATAACGGCCTAAGTCGCCTGTCCGGAATAAACGTGCCCCCCGTTCGGAGCCGAAGGGGTCCAGTACAAATCTTTCCGCGGTTAGGTCGGAGTGGTTGCGATAACCGCGTGCGAGACCTGCACCTCCAATGTAGATTTCACCAGCTTCGCCAATCGGCACCTTCCGCATATCTTTATTGACGATATGGACTTGCATGTTATCGATTGGGCTGCCGATTGACGGCAACCGGTCCGCGTGCTCATTCGGAAGAATGGTCCCCGACGTGGTCACCACAGTGCACTCCGTCGGACCATAATTATTTACCAACTGAAACGGCAGCTTTCGCGGCGGATAGTGGTGAAGGGTGTCAGCTCCGGTGAGCATCACGCGCAGGCTGGTCTTTGTCGGCCACTCCAGGGTCATGATCCGCTCCGCTAAAGGAGTCGCAAGGAAGCAAACGGTGATCTTCTGCGAAATGAGCCAGTCGCGAACTCCTTCCGGATCATTCGCGGTGACACCATCAGGTAGATGTATGCTTGCTCCATTGGTAAGGTAGGGCCAGAGTTCCCACACCGCCGCATCGAACCCCAAAGCCGATAGATGACTTGCCCTGTCGTTGGGAGTGATTCTGAAAGCACGGTGATGCCATCGGATAAGATTGAGCAGGCCGCCGCGTGTGATTTCGACGCCCTTGGGCTGGCCGGTTGAGCCAGAAGTGTAAATGACATAGGCAAGATCGTTCGCTTTAGACTGAACGGCAACCGGTTTTGTGATTTGGTCGAGTGCTAACTGTCCTTCCGGATTTACCGCTACGACGCGTTCGGGCCGCAGCGGTAACGCATCAACCATACACTCCCCAGTCACGAGAATCGTCGCCCGCGCATCCTTCCACAGGAACGTTAACCGGTCTGTGGGATAGCTTGGATCCAATGGGAGGTAGGCACCTCCCGCTTTGAGAATGGCGAGCGCCCCCACAATCATCGCTAGGGAACGATCTAGATACAGCCCGACCACAACGTCAGGGCCAACGCCCAGCGAGCGCAGGACGTGTGCGACTCGATCGGCCCGACGATCAAGCTCTTGATAGCTTAGCGATCGTCTCCCATGCGTAAGCGCGGTCGCGCGCGGGGTAATAGCAGCCTGAGCGCTTACGAGCTCAGGCACACCTAGTTGTGAAAGCGAGTCCAGCTGCTGAGAAATCACTGTGCTCGTGCTTTGCAGCTTTGCACGGTTAAACGATGATTGCTGCTCAATTGAGTTTGCTGTCGTGTCACACATATTATGCCCTCCCCAGGAGATCCCCAAATCTGTCGTGATGGATTAGGTGCAACGAGTGAGTCAAGGAGCCAGGCATTTGATGAATGCTTTTTATTGCGATCCGTGGATCACACAACTGAAAACCAATTCGGCATACGAATCACAATAAACTTCACAGGCCTGTCCTCTGGAAAGGTTAGGCCCAAAAGATGCTAAAAACTTTCCCTGGAAACAGGATTGTGCGGGAACCCAGGTGAGCTCGACATCCTTGAAGTCGATATAGCGTCGGCAAAGGGGATAGAATGCCTTGTAAACAGCCTCCTTGGCCGAAAAAATCATCGTGAGACGCTCTTGCAAGTTGCCGGAACGGACCCAGTTGAGTTCGGTACTGTGGCAAACCAATTCGCTTATATCTGTTCCTTTCATCCTTCCCGTGGTTTCTAAATCCACGCCGATCGCCATCGGATTGGAACACTTAGCCGCGACAGCAACATTCCAAGGGTAACAATGCGTAATCGAGCCTGCGATTCCCTCAGGCCAGAGTGGCTCCCCTTTTTGGCCACGCAATATGGGGAAAGCGTTCGAGAACCCGATCTGATTCAAGGCCCAATGCGCCGCGGCTCGCCCTGCGGCGAATTCGCTCCGTTTTCTTCTGCAAGCTCGAGGTGACAGCATTCCCAACTCTTCGATGTGAAGGACGTTGTCCGAGCAATCCTCCCCAGAGACGATACCTAGCCCGATATGCTCGCTCAAACGCAGAGAGCTCTCATTGGCCGCCATTCCCCGAGTCAGCGTCCACTCCGCGACACTCATCAGCTGCCTCGTGTTTCTCCGTTCCGTTCGGCCACGCCAGGCGCACCGTGGCGACTCTTCGCCAAGTTCTGAGGGGAACCTACTGGACGTAGCTTCTGTGATATCAGCTAGCATGAGTTCAGGAATTGCGTGATGCATTCTTGGCTGTGTTGAAGATGGAAGCTGCACTGAACCTGCCACGGAAACCTGAAAAGTTTCCACGGCCATCAGAAAACGGCCGTTTTATGGCGGCGATCAGATCAAAAACTGACTGCAATTCCAGTATTAGTTCCCACAAATCTAAGTAAGCGTTCTTGCGAAATAGGTGCGCTTTCTTTATCCCTATGTTAGGAAGATTCTCTCCGCCAAAATCAGATAGAACATGTGGATAGGCAGACGTTGCCAACTGCATCGCTTCCGAAGAGATGTTACGTCGGTCACCGAAAGGGAAAGCGAAGAACTTGACAGGCTTCTCCAGACGACGTTCCAACAGACTCTTGGATCCTACAATTTCTCCCTCAAGTTTCTTTCGATCGGTGGAACCGCAGTCAAAGTGGGTATGCGTGTGGCTGCCAAATTCACCCCCGTTGCGACTCCAGTAGCGGATTTGATCCCAAGTCAGCGGGAAGAAACCCCTGGTCCCTTTGACCAAATCGTGCTCGAACTCCAGGTGATTTTCGACTGGTTGCGTTGCAACAAATAAAGCGACCGGGATTTCTGTCTCCTCCGCAACCGCTCGGAGACTCACAAAATTGTCTCCATAGCCGTCGTCGAAGGTGAGGGCAACGCAGGGGACGTGCACTGCACCGGAACGCAGGAGTTCAATGCTCTCAGAGAGACTCACAATTCGATAATGTTTCTGTAAGAAGCGAACCTGGTGCCAGAAAGTTTCTGTAGATACGCCCATCCGGTGAGCGCGATCAGTAACCAGGTGATGTGCGAGAATAAGTACCGGGTAACGGCTCCGCAACGAGCGGTACCAGTTCCGCAGGACAATAGAGGGCCAGCAGAGCAACAATGTCTCGATGCATAGCTTCCAGGCGGCGCGGCATCGCTGACACATGGGAGCCGGCTTCTGGTCTTTAATCGAAGCAGGTTCGATCTGATTCAAATAGGGAGACAAATTCCTCTGCATCCAATCCTCTACTTCTCTTGGCGTTTGCTTCGTGTCCCCGGCTTGCAGGTTCTTCGCGGTTTGTACGAGTAGATCGTCCGCCATCAAATCTGCTTTTAATGTCAATGCCAGCAAACTATCGTTAAGCTGCAAGGGGAGGGTTAGAGAAGCGATGGCCTGCGGCGTCTGTGCTTCTTTCGGGAGGTGTTCCACTCTGATGTGGACGCCTTTGGTTTCCGCCACTGCGCTTTGCGAGGCTCGGACAGTACCGCGTCGTGGAATCATTAAGAGCTTTGAGGGCAGCGCGAGTTCTCCAAGCACAATGACCAAGTCGATGCTCCGTTGACTGAAGAACTGTAATACTTTCCCGTCATGGGCATCGGCTGCCAGCAGGAATGGCCATCTCACGCGCATACATTCCTCTGCTAAGATTTCCGCTGTAAATTTCTTCGCACTGTTTCGCCGCGGACAGCCCTGAATACACCAGAACGCCCAGTGCATCAGTCCTTCTGATAAAGACCAAAACCAAAACTTAGCTTTCGAAAGCACTCGTGACGAGGAAAACGCCGGGCGTGTGCAGCCGTTAATGAGGAGCTGTTGCGCCAGCGGAAGCTGCTCGAGAGGTCGCTGGACGACCCCACAGATTTCAGCGCCTGGTACCTCTCGCATAATTCGTTTAGCCATCCGCCAAGCTCGTGAAGGCCGCGCACTGGACAAGATCAACATTCGGAAGGAGTTCATTTCAATTGTTTGTGCATCTCAGGGCGAAACGGTCTTCGTAGCTGGCTAAGGGCAACACCGATAAGAATAGCGGACTACAAGCTGTGTCTCTGCGTCCCCAAAATCGTGGCCAACATGGCAGCAGGTCGTGCCGCTAGCACAACGGGGCATGACTGGCCGATCAATGGACCTAGTAAGCCGTTATCGCCCCAGTCGAGATTCACGAGCCAGTTTGAAGTGTCCGGAAGTATCCGGACGTTGGCTCCTGACAGCCCCAGCGCGAATGGCCGGTCCGGCCCACTTTTCTTGAAACCGAAGCGCTCATAGATCTTTTGCATTCCCGGATGGCAGGAAACCAAGGACACAAAGCGTGGCTTGGTATCCGTGTGACCGGCTTGCAGGATGCTGAGCAAGGTGCCATATGCCAATGTTTCGGCGTCCTCGCCATCGCACTGCGCGACCAGAATTCTTTCGGCTGACTCATTCAGGATGACATAGCCAACTGTTTTTTCCTCGTCGAGAACCCGAAAAACCCGATAACGCACGAAAGAAAGACTGGGATTGTATCGCCAGTTGAGGTATTCCGGCGAGGGCGCAAAGCGGAAACGAAAAGGCGATCTACAGGGCAGAAGGTCGTGCGTAAAGTTCTGTTCCTCTCGCACCGACAGCTTTTCGGTAACGCTCGTGGGAATTCTTGAAGCGAATTCGGCAATTCTCTTTTTTCTTCCCGTGTGGCGCAGGACCCATTTCGCGGCCACTCGCCATTTTGGCTGCCCTGGGTGGGGAAGGTACGTCTTGTTCAGTTCGTAGTTGCGCACGCCAGTAAAAAAACTCCAGTTTTGTCTACGGATGATCTTATGCGTCTCCTCGCTGCCCCCATAAACCAAGCCGACAGGGCAGGATTTTTGCCAGTGGAGAAAGAGGTAGGTCCCTAGCCCGGAGCGCAGCGAATGGAAATTGCTGCCGAATCCAACAATAATCTTCTGACCGTCATACTGGAACGGCATCCTCTCCAGGCCGATTGTGGCGATTGCGCTCCCATCGTCAGTCAAGATCATGAACAGCCTGCACCAGTCACTGCTCGCATAGTAGTAATCGACAAATGGTCGGTGGCCGAGGTTGCAATTTGGGCCGACACATTTGGCCACCCTTTGTAAAGCGTCGAAATGCTCAGGGCTGTACTCGATCATCCGCACGGCAGGCTTCCCCCTATCGGCGTTCGACTGTTCGGGAACGAGAGCCAGGCGGCTCGGCACTGTTGTTGGCAACAGCTTGCGACAAAACTGACACGGTGGTAGAAAGTCAATCGAACGCCGCACAAGTTGGAAATAGCTGAGCAGAAGCACATGGTGGATCTAGCCGCGCCGCAACCGTACATGAAGTTGGTGGATTGTGTAAGGGATTCCTGCTGGCTCCGCCAGCTCCTGCAAGGCCTTTTTAACTTCTTGGTCGCACTGCTTCTTCCTATCGGAGGAAATACGCATGAAGTGGCCTTCGATTCGTACCCACCAGCCCCAATGTCCTTCCAAGGAGTCGTAATAGGTTTCGTAGGACTCCTCAATGGATAGTTCAGGTGTAGGGAACGCCTTACTGAACAGTTTGTGAGCGGCTTCTCGGGTGAGTTGTTTCCGCATGCGTGCGGATTCCAGGAGCAAGGCCGGACCCATGTATTTCAAGAAAATCGGAGTCGTCTTTTGGATAAACTCTCGACCGTTATCGCGGCCGATGAAGAACAGATCCATTTCGGCTCCAGGTTTGAGCACGCGCCGGACTTCTTTTACCGCGGCATCCGGATCAGTGGTCCAATGAAACGCGAAAATGCTGAATAGATAATCGACCGACTCGCTTTCCAGAGGAATGTGCTCGAAAGATCCCTTCCAGATCTGAATGTTGCGAAATGGCTGGAGTCTGCTAACCGCTAGGGACCGCATGTTCTCAGCCGGATCAATGCCCACGAACTGAACGCCGGACTTGGCTCGGGGGGCTAGCTTCGCGAGTGCTCTCCCCGTTCCACTCCCAACATCGAGGATGAGTCGATAATCATCCTTGAAATGGACTGAGCCCAAAGCTTTGTCGGAGGCCTGACCCCAGCACGAGTGAAGATTCGGCTCGTCGTCGTAGTGCTCGGCAAGTCGGGAGTAAGTCTCGACGATCGGATTGGCGAGTCTTAATGACGGTGAGCTCAATTCTGTTGGCTCCTCAAGGTGATTCGGCACAAACCTTTCACGATGCAGAATTCACTCGGGTCGACGTCCGTGAGATCGATCCTGCAGCCGCTTCGGCTTTCGATGAACACAATCAGATCGATGAATCCGAAGGAGTCCAGCATGCCGCTGGCAATCAAATCCGTATCGGAAGAAATGTCACCGTTCGGTGAATTTCCTGGACGATGATTGCTCCGAACCCAGTTGATCACTAGATCGACGAGGTGCGCTTCTGACATGGCCATCGTCATGCATCCCCCAGCAGTTCCATAAGTTTTTTCCGGTCGATTTTTCCGTTGTCGTTCAGCGGCATCTCATCCACCCGGTAGATGCTTCGCGGCACCATGTAACCCGGGAGTGTCTCCCGGCAGTGATTCAGGATGTGCTGGTCATCCATTGTGTTGGCGACGCCGGATACGAAGGCAACCATGCCGTCCGCGCTGCCGAGGGCGACGGGCCAAGGAACCACGACCACTTGTTCGGCTCCGCTAGCCTTGCGAAGAACGGTCTCGATTTCTTGCAGCTCCACCCGGTAACCACGAATCTTGACTTGCTGGTCGATTCTCCCGAGATAATACAACCAGCCGTTTTTTCCCCGCCTGACCAGGTCCCCCGTGCGGTACCAAGAAGTCTCGCCGGTTTCTGGGAAACGAACGAACTGACGACGAGTGTTCTCGGGGTTGTTCCAATAACCGTCGGTTACTTGCGATCCCGCTAGGAACAGCTCGCCGGTTTCGGAAACCTGGTTTCGCTCGTAATCGACGATGCAAGCCTGCTGACCTGCGAAGACCCGCCCGATCGGGACAATTCCGTTCAAACACTCCCGCGGAGACTTCACTGGATCCCAGCGGTAATGTGAAATGGCAATCGTGGTCTCCGTTGGCCCGTAGAGGTTCTCCACAATAGAATTGGGAGCCGCTTCCTGCCAGTGTTGCGCGTGGATAGCCGGCAGGGGTTCGCCGCAAAAGAGACTGTACCGCAGGCTTGGAAAACATCCTGGTTGTAAGAGGTGCATCTTGGAGATGAGGGCCGCCACGGAAGGAACGGAAAACCACATCGTCAGTCCGCGATCTCGAATGAACTTGGCTGGCAGCATCACAGATTTCTCGGGCACGCAGAACAGGCAGGCTCCCCGCTCCCAGCACACGAACATATCGTGCACGCTCAAATCAAATGTCAGATCGAACTGCTGGGAGATGCGGTCCTGCTCGTTTATTTCGTAACGGTCTTTGATGTATTCGATGTAGGACCGCACGTTGGACTGGTGGATGGGAACACCCTTAGGTTCGCCTGTGCTCCCTGAAGTGAACAGCAGATAAGCGACGGCCGAGGAATCCACTTCGGTGTCGAGGGCAAGACCCTCGCCCTGCGACATCTGCCCTGAAGAAACAAACCGGTGCCGGGGGAACGCGGCGCGGAGCTCCGCAGCGTCGCCGCAGTCAGGCATGATCACGGTCAAGGAGCAGTCGATTTCTGGCAGAAGCCTGGGCAAATGCCCCAGGGCTTCCCCACCCACTACCAACACTCGGCATCCGGAAAGCAGAAGCATTTTCCGTGTGCGGTCGACAGGGAACTTGGGATTGAGTGGCACATAGCCCTTCCCGGCTCCGAGGATACCTAGCACGCTAGCGTATGCCGTCGCGCTCCGGGAGGCGAGCATTGCAGCGAGAGGTAACAAGTCTGGTTCCTGGTCGAGGATCGTCTTGGCGATGGCGGCGGCGCGGTCTCGAAGCTCGCGATAGGTTAAGCTCGTGTTATCTACAACCAGGGCGTCGCGAGACGCGAACCGCTCAGCGGATTCCAAGAAGCCTTGAATCAAGCCTCTGTGCTTCGTGCGTGTGGCGACAGCTAAAACGGGTCGAGTCGAACGCTGCTGGCTGTCTGTCCTTCGCACAAACTGTTCACCGTGCTGCACAGGAGGGACGGTCGCCACTAGGGGTTCAGTCGATTGCATCTGTTTCCTATTGAAAGGGGCAGAAACGGATATCACTCCCAGCCGGAACGGCTGACCACGACTTCTGCTCGATCGAACAAGCTGCTTGGCATGGCTGCCGATTCAATTGGGTGTCCTGTCTGGCATGCCTGCTGAAAGACCATTCCTGTGTGCCGCAGTTCTTCTTGATCGGGCGGGATGTCCAAGATAAACGTCCGAAAACCGACCGCGACGTAACGCGCGATTTCCTCTGCGACAGTGTCATAGCTTCCGACCAGATATGGACAGAAGGTCTTGTAATTTTCGAACGGCACCAGCCAGTATGGACTGTGATTCGACTTCGTTTCCTTTGCCATTTCGGACAGCTGATGGTGCCAGGAGGAATCCGACGCCGTCATGGCCAGCTGATGCGTGAGTTGACCCCTACGATCCTCGGGGAATCGCTCATGAGCGACCAGCCACGCTTCCGCTTCGTCCGGCCGGGCGATGATCCCGACACGAATGCCGGAAGCGAGTCCTGCATCCGGCGGCTCTTGACTGCATTCGCCGGCGGGTTTCGGATATTTGATGGCCGTCGCCCGAATCGCCTGAGCCATAGCCAATCCAGCATCCGATGACCCGGAGACGAAGATTCCAGGAAAGAGCTCGGGCGGCAGCGGTGGCGTCAGTCGCAGATTGTTGATTTCGTAGAACTCTCCAGAAAAACTGACGGGACCCTGGCCATCCAGCAACTGCTTAATGATGTGCGTGTATTCGGTCAGTCGCTGGTATCTCTTATCGTGAGGCGTTGTGTCGTTCAGCGCCGCCAAGTCGTTCTTGAAACCGCCCGCGACCATGTTCAGGTAGATTCGCCTTCCATAAAGGTGACCAAGCGTGGTGATCATTTTGGCGACAGAGTAAGGATGCATATAGGCTGGCTGAATAGCGACCAAGGGTGCGAGCCGGTTTGTGTTCTGGATGATGATTTGCGCGATCAGCCAAGGATCGGCCTGGGAATTGTCCGTATAGACGAGAATCCCCCGGCAACCATGCTCCTCACTCCATTTAGCGACATCTACAACGTTCTGCAGGTAACCCTCCCTAGGTGCAGCACTAACCTGAGGGCACGTGGAGAAGGTCTCCAGGCTCGGAATACGAGATCCATCGTTCTTCATGTTTGACATACCTCAGCTAGTCTCCGCTCAGCACGAAGGAAAGATTGGCGAATCTGATTCACTGACGTGCCGACAAAATCGATTAGCACATCCTGCGCGCCGGCTCTGACCAGACTCTGTGCACGCTGTGGTGTCGCAATTCCCAAACACTTCATGCCTGCTGCCCTTGCCGCTAGAACTCCTGAAACAGAATCCTCGAACGCGAGCGAATCCCTTGGTGCGACCCGCAACCTTTCAGCCGCTTTGCAGAAAATGGCTGGGTCGGGCTTACCCTTGGCAACCTCATCTCCCGTCACCACTGTCGCGAAATACTGGCGAAGCCCTACGAGATCGAGAATGTAATGAACTCTTTCGCTGCCGCCAGACGATGCCACGGCAGCGGGGAGACCAGCGCGGTTGAGTTCGTTCAGCAGCTCCCCGATACCAGCGACTGTCCTTACGCCCTTCACTTCTTCGTTGAAGAACAGATCCTTCTTGTGGCTATGAGCGTGAATTTCACGTTCGTCGAGGTCTCCAAGAAAGTGGCGCAAGATGTCTTCTTTCTTTCTACCGTCACGAACAAATTCAAGCTCTGCCTCGGTTACCGACTTTCCAACCGATAGAAGAAATTTGTTCCAGGCGCGCATATGCGCCCGATGGCTGTCTACTATCACGCCATCCAGGTCAAAGATGAGGCTCTTCAGCATGCGGAAGGTCTTACGACGCTGGGACAGCGAAGCCAGGCCAGGTCCCTTGCGCGTATTGGTAGCTGGCCGGGGTTCCTATATCCACCAGATAGTCGGAAACAGGGTATGCCGCCATTCTTCCAACGAGCTTGGGCAACACGTCAAAGCCGATATCTGCGGGAATGCGCTTCGGGATCACATCAAAAATGGCTGGAGTCGCCAGCAGAATTCCGGAAAAAGCTAAATCGCCTGAAGGTTTTGCGGGCTTTTCCACAAATTCCTGAACAACGCCTTTCTGGTCAACCGTCACGATGCCGCACTGGTGCGGATTCGCAACTTTATTGACTCCCATTGTTGCTACCTGCCTCTGGCAACGGTGGAACTTCAACATATCTGTGAGGTTAGTGTTCGTCAGAACGTCAGCGTAAAAGATCCAGAAGTCGCGCTCGCCGCCAACCCAAAGGCGGTGTGTCAGCACGGTTCCCGCACTTCCGAGCAAGGTTCCCTCCTCAGCGATCTGCAACCTGACATCCTGGCGATGGTGTTGGAGATAGGCCTTTACGCTGTCCGCGTGAGCATGTGTATTTACAAGAACTTCAACGATACCGTGCCGACGACAGAGTTCGAGCCAAATACCGAGAATAGGTACGCCCTGAATGGATAGCAGACACTTGGGGATCGTGTCCGTCAGCGGCCTCAGACGTTCGCCCTTGCCTGCTGCTAGGATGAAAGCTTTCATACTATTTGGTGCTACCCATGAAGCTGGCACAATCTGTTCAAAGGAAGCTCGGCGGAGCTTCGTGACGCAAACCCGGAACAAAGGTCCAGCGCATCCCGCATTCCTCGTCGCCGTCGATGAACGGATCATTGGCCACCACGTGAACGCCTTGGAAATCAAGCCCAAACGCCACTTCGCGCAGACCTAGTTGCCCCATCGCATCGCGGACCTTTTCTTGGTGCCGTTCTTCGCAGAAGAGCAGAAGAAAACCACCCCCGCCAGCTCCGGTGATCTTGCCGCCCAGAGCCCCATTCTGGCGCGCCGCGGTGTACGCCTGATCGATGAGCGGATTTGAAATGTGAGAAGAGATCTTCTTTTTCGCTTCCCAACCTTGGTGCAGAAGGGCGCCAAACGTCTGTAGGTCGCCTTTCAACAGCGCGCCACGCAGATGGTCAGCCAGCTCTCGAATCTCGCGCAACGAATCGACCGTAGAGGGGATTCCGCCTTTGGTCGATTGCTCTTGTTGCTGGAGAAGTTCCCAGGAGTTATGGGCAGCTCCGGTGAAGAACAACATCAAATTACTTTCGAACTCGCGCAGACGATCAGTTCGTAGCAGGACAGGCTCTACATCGGTGCTCCCGTCAGGACGAAAGGTTATGAAATTCAATCCTCCAAAGGCTGCCGCGTATTCGTCCTGTTTTCCCACAGGTTTGCCCAGAACATTTCGTGCGATGTGGAACGATCGTTCGGCTAACTCGTACTTGGACAATGACAGGTCGAGGTAGTGTGCCAATGTCTTTAAGACCCCGACACAGACGCTAGCGGAAGAGCCTAATCCGCTGCCGGCGACAATCTCAGAAGCCAAGAAAAGGTCAACCGAGAGATCGCATCCAAGCTCTTTTATGACTGCGAGGGGTATTTCCAGCTCGCTGCGCTTGATGTCCATCCGGGAAATATCTCGCCAGTTTTCTACCACGCGCAGGTCAGAAGAAATGATCTGGATTTTGCCATCGCTTCTTTTCTGTAGGATCGTATAGAAGTATTTATTGATGGACGCATTCAGGACGGCGCCGCCGAATTTTTCGTAATAGGCAGGCAGGTCGGTTCCGCCACCGCCAAAACTAATACGCACTGGACTACGTACGATCAGCATTCAAGACTTTCGGGATGCCAAACACGGCATCGCCTGTCGGTTTCCCTACATGCTCGCCCGCAGGAATGTCTCCGTCATCTCCCTCAGTCAATCGCGCCACGAGCGTAAACATCGTTTGCAGCAGTAGGGAGAGATCGAGGAATAGAGACCAATGAAAGATGTACTGGAGATCGAAGTGAGCCTTT
>WNGL01001643.1_pt1 | contig 27379 bp, 26 predicted proteins | sample 5400591 | NCBI WGS metagenome assembly WNGL01 (sample SAMN13153377, study PRJNA577476) | soil metagenome | isolation source: 80 cm soil or saprolite under Garry oak tree replicate 1 | place: USA:California | collected 2016-06-15 | reverse complement strand
GCGGCAGTTTCTGGACGCCCTTCTGATTCGACGCGCTGACCTCGTCCAGGCGCCGTTTGTCGGCGAGGCCTCGTGGCTCGCCCAGCGGCTCGTTGCCTGCGGGCTCTCTCCTCCGGGCTGACCAACTCCTCGTCCCGCTAAACGATGCGGTGCAGCGCCTGTCGGCTGCTGCTGGAGCGGAGCTCGCGCGAAGTTTGCTCTTCCGCTCGTTCCGCAACGCGATCCGCGTGATGGGGAACCCCGTTCATCGCTTTGAGGGCGCCGAGCGGTTCGAGGCAGCCAAGAAAAGGGCCGTCATCGGGCTTTCACCCTCCGCATCGCCTTCCATCTCTTGATTCCTCGAGAGGTTCTTGTCCGGCACGTCACCCGTCACCCCGTCACCCGCCCCGGCCCCCGCGCGCTTACTCCGGATCCCCCTGCCGCCCCTCCGCGAGCCGAAGCAGCTTCTCCAGCGCGGGCCCCAGCCCGGGGGAGTTGCCCACCACGAGGCCCACCAGCCGGCCCCGCTCGTCGAGGGCGAGGAAGGTGGGCACCTGCGGGATGCCGCCGCGCGCCGCCGCGGTGGCGCCGCCGGAGAGGACGAGCGCGGTGCCGGGCGGCGGCGCCTCGACGAGCCGCCGCGCGAGCTCGGCGCGATCCTGGTCGATGGAGACGGCGTAGGCCACGACGCGCGGGTGTCGAGCCAGGACCGTGCGCGCCCGCTCCGCCGCCGGGCCGCAGGGGGTACACCAGGTCGCCCAGAGCTCGACGAGCCGCACCGGTCCCGGGCCGCCCACCACGATGCGCTCGCCCGCGAGCGTCTCGGCGACGATGGGCAGCTGCGGATCGGTCCCCCAGCGCCCTCCCGTCGCGCGGTGCGCACAGCCGGCGCCGAGCGCGAGCGCGAGCGCGACGGCGGTGAGCGCGGACCTTCTCACCTCCTCAAGTTCTCCCGGCGCGCGCCCCGGCGCAAGCGGCCGTGGCGGCGCGCGGCGCCATTCCCTATGCTCCAGCCGTGCGCGCTCGCCTCACGGCCCTGCTCGTCGCGGCGCTTCCCTCGCTCGCCGCGGCACAGGACGGGGACGTGGTGTACGCCGAGCCTCCCTCCGCGGCGCGCTTTCACCTCACGGCCTGGGGCGGCGCTTCGCTCGACACGACCGCGAACAATCCAGGCGCGGCGCACTTCGGCGGCGAGGTGGCATACGCGTTCGAGGCAGCAGATGTCGGGCTGCTGGCCGAGGGGTACCGGCTCGGCGATCGGGCGCGCACGCCGTGGGCGCCGGTGGTGCTGGCGCGCTACCTCCAGCGCTTCGAGACGCGCCGCGGACTCGAGGCGACCCTCGGCTTCGGCCTGGGCGTGGGGCGCACGAAGAGCTGGATCGGCTGGTACCAGGTCGCGCTGGGCGTGCGACTCCTGGCGGGGCCGCTCTTCATCGCGGGCGAGCTCGGGTTCGAGCAGCTCGATCTGCTGCGCCTCGCGGCCGGCGTGGGCGTGCGCTTCTGATCCTCGGGGCCGGCGGGACTTCACCAGGGCAGGAACGCCCCGTCGATGGCGTTCACGCTGGGAGCTCTATCCGTTAAGAGGCCAACCTCGAAAGGGGAGTCCATGAACCGTCTCTTCACGCTCGCAGTCGCTGCCTTCCTCCCGCTGGCGGCCTCCGCCGAGACCACCACCTGGACCATCGACCCCGTCCACTCCACCTCGTCGTTCGCGGTGAAGCACCTCGTCATCACCACCGTCCACGGCCGGTTCGGCAAGACCGCCGGCACGGTTCAGTACGACGAGCAAGACCCGACGAAGTCGAAGGCCGAGGCGACCATCGACGTCACGACCATCAACACGGAGAACGAGAATCGCGACGCGGACCTCAAGTCCGCCAACTTCTTCGACGTGGCGAACCACCCCACCATGACCTTCAAGTCCAGCAAGGTGGAGAAGGTCGGCGACGGCAAGTTCAAGGTGACGGGCGACCTCACCATCCGCGGCAACACGAAGCCGGTCACGCTCGACGTCACCACCTCGCAGGCGGTGAAGGGCATGCAAGGCGAGGTGCGGCGTGCCTTCAGCGCCACCGGCCGCATCAACCGCAAGGACTTCGGGCTCAACTACTCGAAGGCGGTCGAAGCGGGGCCCATCGTGGGCGACAACGTCGACCTCACCATCGAGGCTGAGACGGTGAAGGCAGAGGGCGGCGAGGCCGCCAAGACCAAGGCGGTAACCACGGAGGCGACGAAGAAGCCCTAGCTCCGATCGCTCGCTGGCCGGCCGCGCCGTCCGCGGGGCGGACCGGCCGGTGCGAGGCGGCGCCGCCGGCGCTGCGCCTTGCGCACGGGCACGGCGGTTGCTTTCCCGCGCCGGATGCTCGAAGGCGCAGCCAGCCCCATCGACGTGCCGCGCGAGCGGCTCCTGTCCGCCGGCGCGCGCAGCCTCTCCGACGCCGAGCTCCTCGCCCTCGTGCTCGGCACGGCCAGCGGCGGTCTCTCGGCGCGCGCGGCCGCGCTCCAGCTCGTCGAGCGGCAGCCGCTCGCGGCGCTGGCCTGGGCGTGCCCCGAGGAGCTCGCCACCTCCCCGGGCATCGGGCTCGCCCGGGCGGCGGCGCTGGTGGCCGCGTTCGAGCTGGGGCGGCGCGGCGCCTGGTCGCCGCCGGCGCGCGGCGAACGCTGCCTCGATCCGGGACGCGTCCACGAGCTGCTCCGGCACGCCGCGCACGCCGAGCGAGAGGGGTTCCACGTGGTGCTGCTCGACGTGCGGGGGCGGCTCCTCAAGGCCGTGCAGGTGGCGGAGGGATCGCTCAGCCAGTGTCCCGTCTCGCCGCGCGACGCGCTTCGCCCCGCTGTGCGCGACGGCGCGCACGGCATCGTCTTCGCCCACAACCACCCGTCGGGCGATCCCACGCCCAGCCCCGAGGATCACGACCTCACCGAGCGCCTCCGCGCCGCCGCCGAGCTGGTGGGCGTCCTCGCGCGGGACCACGTCATCGTCGCGGCCGGCGGCTACTACAGCTTCGTGGAGGCCGGGCGCTGGCGGCGGTGATTACACCGGCTTCCCGAGGGAGGCCAGTGCTCGAAGCGCTTGCGTGGCGCGCAGCGTTCGACCTGCTCGCGATGCGCGTCTGACGCGTTCACCCTTCGTCGTGGCAGCGAGACTCGAGTGCCAGCTCGAGGTGCTCGAGCGAGCTGTTCCCGCCCGAGCAGACGATGCCGATCTTCCGGCCGTGCAGCTCGGCACGTAGGCGGTACGCCGCGGCGAGCGCCGCAGCGCCGGCACCCTCGGCGAGGGTGTGCGCCTTCGCGAGCATCCAGACCATCGCCCGCTTGATCTCGTCGTCGCCGACGAGCACGAAGTCCGACAGGTGCGCCCTGAGGAGGCGTTGTGGCAGCTCGAAGGCGGCGCCGGTGGCCAAGCCCTCTGCGAACGTCGTGTTGCCTCGCTCCACCAGACGTCCCTCTCTCCACGAGTCGTGCGCGGCGCTGGCGGCGTCCGACTGGACGCCGATCACACGGCAACGCGGCGCGACGGTCGACGCGACGAGGCAAGCGCCGGCGGCGTTGCTCCCACCGCCGACGGGCAGGATGATGGCATCGAGATCCGGCTGGTCCTCGAGCATCTCGAGGGTCTGGGTGGCGACCCCGGCGATGAGCAGGCGCTCGTTCCCGGCGCTGACGAGCCGGTATCCGCTTTCCCGGGCAAGGCCCTCGGCATGGCGTCGAGCGTCGTCGAACCTCGGCCCGTGGAAGAGCACCTCGGCGCCGAAGCCACGCATCGCCGCGACCTTTCCCGGGTTCGACGCGTCGGGCATGACGACGCGGGCGGCGACGCCGAACATCCGGGCGGCGTAGGCGATGGACTGACCGTGATTCCCGGTGGAGTACGTGATGACTCCACGCGCGCGCTCGTCGGCCGAGAGCTGGGACACGAGGTGGATGGCGCCGCGGACCTTGAAGACCCCCGTCGGCTGGCCATTCTCGTGCTTCACGAACACCGTCGCGCCCACGTGCGAGTTGAGCGCGGGGTAGTCGAACATCGGTGTGCGCGGCAGGTGGGACGCGAGGCGCGCCCGCGCGAGGAGCACGTCCTGGAAGGTGGGCAGACGCTCGCCGGACGGCTCTGCCGCTATCTCACCGGAGAGAGTAGCGCTATCGTTGTCTTTCATGGAACACGATAGCGCCAAGAGACGCGCGGGGGAAGCCGGATCTTCGACGGAGCGCGTGTACGCCTCGCTGACGAAGCAGATCGGGGCGGAGCTTCAGGCGGGTGATCAGCTCCCCACCACCCGAAGCCTGGTGAGCCGGTTCGGCGTGAGCCCGATCACGGTGCAGCGTGCCCTCGTCAGGCTCGCCCAGGAGGGCCTCATCGCCACGCGTCCCGGTCACGGCGCGTTCGTCGCCGAACGTCGCGAGAGGTCCGGTGGAGTCGACTACGGCTGGCAAGCGGTGGTGCTCGGATCGAGCACGCTCGCGCTCGAGGAGTTTCACGACGTCTTCACGCTGCCGCGCCCCGACGTGATCCCGCTTGGAGTCGGATACCTGGACATGGAAGCGCAGCCGTCGGCAGCCCTCGCGAGCGCGACGTCGCGGGCCGCCAGGAGGCCCGGCGCATGGGACCGCGTTCCAGCCGAAGGGATCGAGGCGCTCCGGGCGTGGTTCGCGCGACAAGCCGGCGACGCCAGCGTGAACGACATCCTGATCGTGCCCGGAGGTCAGGCGGCGCTGTCGACCGTATTCCGCGCGCTCGCCACGCCCGGCGCACCGGTGCTCGTCGAATCGCCCGCGCACCTGGGCACGCTCGCAGTGCTGCGAGCGGCGGGGCTCCGCCCTGTGCCCGTTCCGTGCGACATGGATGGCGTGCGGCCCGATCTGCTCGAAGCCGCCTTCAAGGCGTCCGGCGGCCGCGTCTTCGCCTGCCAGCCGACCTACGCGAACCCGACGGGTGCGACGCTGCCGCACGACCGGCGGCGGGCCGTACTGGAGATAGCCCGTCGCACCGGGGCGTTCATCGTCGAAGACGACGCCGCGAGGGATCTGGCGATCGACGGCGCGCCGCCGGCGCCGCTCGTGGCAGATGACGACGGGCACGTCGTGTACGTGCGCTCATTGACCAAGTCGGCCGCGCCGGGGCTGCGCATCGCAGGCGTGTGCGCGCGCGGTCCGGCGGGCGTGAGATTGCGCGCAGTGCAGGTCCTGGCCGATCCGTTCGTGAGTGGGCCCATGCAGGAGGCGGCCCTCGAGCTCGTCAGCTCTCCTGCGTGGGCTCGGCACCTGAAGTTGCTGCGCAGCATCCTTCGGCACCGGCGCGACGTCGCGGTGGAGGCGGTGAGGGCTCACCTGCCCCGAGCAAAGCTCGAGATCGTCCCGAAAGGCGGAGTCGTCCTGTGGGTCGAGCTCCCGGAGGGCGTGGACGACGTCGCTTTCGCACGAGCGGGCCTGGCACGTGGCGTACACGTCAATCCAGGTCGCGCGTGGTTTCCTGCCGAGCCGGAGGGAGCATACTTCCGTCTGAGCTATGCGGGGGCGGGGGCGACTGCCATCGAGACCGGTGTGGCGCGTCTGGGCGGGGCCCTCGACGCAGCCCTCGCGGCGGGTGAACCATCCAGGTCCTCCGGCCGTATGCGCAGCCCACGCTCGGGTTGAGCGCGCAGGCACCCCGAACCGAGGTGGACCTGCTCACCGCCGCTTCCCGAGCGAGGCCAGCGCCTGCCGCGCCTCGGCGGCGGCAGGGCTCTTCCCGAGCAGCTTCTGGGCGCGGCGGAGGAGCTCCCGGGCGGCGGCGGTGTCGCCCTGGGCCTGGGCGGCTTGCCCGGCGGCGAGCGCGGCGGCGCCGCTCCTGGGATCGGCCGCGACGGCGCGGTCCCCGGCGCGGCGCGCGTCGGCGGGGCGGCCAGCGGCGAGCTGCGCCTGGGCGAGGGCAGTGAGCCCGCCCGCGTCCTGCGGGCGATCGGCGAGCGCCGCCTCGAGGTCCCGCGCCGCGCCGGCCGCGTCGCCGGTGGCGAGGCGGGCGCGGCCGAGCTCCAGGCGGGCGAGCGGGTGGTGGGGGTCGCGCGCCACCGCCTGCTCCAGGACCGGGCGCGCCTCGGCCCCGCGCCCGCGCTCGCGCAGGAGCCGCCCCAGGTCGACCCGCGCCTCGGTGAGCTCCGGCGCGCGCTCGGCGGCGGCGCGGAAGCGGCGCTCCGCCTCCGCCGGCTTCCGCTCGGCGAGGTCGAGCCGGCCGCGCGCGAGGAGCGCCACCGGGTGCGGAGTGGGCGCGGCGAGGAGCGCCGCGACGATGGCGGCGGCCTGCGCGCGCCGGCCGCTGGCGAGCTCGGCGAGGGCCATCCAGGCGGCCGCCTCCGGCGTCATCTTCCCTTCGCGGCTGGTGCCCTCGAGCTCGGCGCGGGCGGCTTCGGGCTCGCCCAGCCGGAGGCGGGCGATGCCGCGGTCGAGCCGGAGGGCGCGCGTCGGGGCGCTGGACGTCGAGGCGAGGAGCTCGCGGTACCGGCCGCTCCGGAGCAGCAGGTGGCCGTGCAGCTCCCGGTAGACCTGCTCGCCCGGCGCGAGCCGCGCCGCGCCCTCGGCGGCGCGGAGCGCGCGGTCGAGGTCGCCCGCGCGCGCCAGCACGTCGGCCTGCGCCGCCGCCACGCGCGGCTCCTCCGGATGGCGCGCGGCGGCGAGCGCCAGGCGCCTGTCGGCGTCCCCGGTCCGCCCCGCCGCGGCGAGCAGCCTCGAGAGGATCAGATCGAAGCGCAGCCGCTCGGCCAGCGGCGGCTGGGAGTCCGGGTCGGCGTCCACCGCCTCGAGCGCGCGGAGCGCGCCGGGCAGGTCCTCGCCGCTGCGAAGCCGGATCTCCGCCTCGCCGAGCGCCGCGCGGGGATGGTTGCGCTGGGCGCGGAGCACGAGCTGGTAGCGCTCCAGCGCCGCCGACACGTCGCCCCGCGCCAGCTCGAGGTCACCGATCGAGGTGAGGGCGCGCAAGAGCGGCGGCTGAGCGCGCGCAGCGGCCTCGAGGAGCGGTCGGGCCGACGCGTGCTCGCGCCGGGAGAGGAGCACCTCGCCCGCCAGCGCCTGCGAGAGCGGGGTCGCCCGGCGAGCGCCCTCGACGAGCGCCTCCGCTGCGGCGCGCTCCTCGCCGTGCTCGGCGACGAGCCATTGCCCGGCCAGCGCGCCTTCGCCCCCACGCCCGGCGGCGAGCAGCTCCTTCACCCGCCCGCGGGCGGCGGCGTCGCCGTGGTCGCGCGCGAGGAGGCCGTCCACCTCCACCGTGAGCGCGGCGGCCGCGGCGTCGTCCGGCAGCACTGCCCGGGCGGTGGCGAGCACGCGGCTCGCCTCGCGCAGGGCGCCCACCGTGTCGCGGGCGAGGCCCTTGCGCGCCGCGTCGACGGCGGTGCGCGCCTCGCCGGCGCGGCGGTTCGTGCGGACGGCGAGGAAGGTGGCGGCACCGCCGGCGAGCGCCAGCACCACCGCCGCCGCCGCGAGCGTCCGGCGGTGGCGGCGCCAGCGCCCGTGCGCGTGCTCCGTCTCGGCGAGCAGCTTCGTCCGCAGCTCGTGCTCGTAGGTGCGGGCCGCCTCGTTCGCCTCGTCGTCGTCGTCGCGCGGCCACCGCCGCATGATCGCCGAGCTCGGGGACGCCTCGCGGGAGCGGGGCGCCTCGCGTCCGGGAGCGGCGTCGCCGCCGTGCGCCGGCGCCGACAGCTCGGGGAGGAGAGCGAGGAGGTCGCTCGACTTCTCGTCCTCGGGAGGCGCCGCTGCGCGTGCGGGCGCGGCCGGCGCGTCCGGGTCTGGAAGGAGCGACAGGAGGCCGGCCGGCGCTACCGGCACGGGCGTCGGTGGTCGGCGCAGGGGCGGCGGCGCAGGCAGCCGTACCGTCGAGTGATTCGCGGTCGCGGTCTCTCTCTCCCTCTCTCCCGCCGGGGGAGAGGGTCGGGGAGAGGGGGTGGGGGACGGCACCCGACTCAACGTCGGCGCGGTCGACGCGCTCACGCCGCACGCCGAGATCGCCTCTGCGAGCCGCTGCCGGATGCGCAGGTCCCCGGGATGCTGCGCCGCGGCTCGCTCGAGGAGCGGCAGGGCATGGGCTGCGAGCCCGGCGGCGATGAGCGCTTCGCCAGCGAGGTCGCAGCTGAGCGGGTTGCCTGGATCGGCGGCGACCGCCTCCTCGAAGCGGACGACCGCCTCGTCGCCGCGGCCGAGCGCGAGGAGCGCCCTCGCGGCGAGGATGCGCGCCTGGATCGAGTCGGGATGGTGCGAGAGTCCGCGCTCGCACACCTCGAGCGCCTGCGCCGGCTCGCCGCCCTCGAGCAGCGCCCGCGCCAGCTCCACGAAGATGCGGGAGCGCGGATCGGCCAGCAGGATGCGCTGGTACTTCTCGACCGTCGGGGGGAGCGCGGGAGCCATGCGGGACGTGCGCCGAGCGTAACACGCCCGGGTTCGCCATCACGTCGCGCGAGGTCGCGCGCGAGTGGCGGCTGGGCGTGGATGTGCGAGGCGGACGCACGACCGCGCCTGGCGTGCTCCGGCGCGAGCGCGAGCGCGCTGGTCGGCTCGTCGTGCGCCGAACGCTGGCCGCTCAGGAAAAAAAACGGCGGAGGCCCGGAGGTCTCCGCCGTCAGGTCGACGCGCAGGCGCGGGGTTCGAATCAGAACGGGATGTCCTCGCCGCCGCCGCTGCCACCACCGCCGTGGTGACCGTTGTCGACGGGCTCCTCGAAGCCGGGCGGAGGACCGCTGGGCGCACCGGCCTCGTCGCTCGACGGCCGCGGACGCTGCCCGCCGCCGGCGCCGCCGCCGAGGAAGCGCACGCTCTCGGCGACCACCTTCACCTTGTAGCGATCCTGGCCGCTCTGCTTGTCCTGCCACTTGTCCGTCTTGAGCCGGCCCTCGCAGTAGACCTGGCGGCCCTTCGACAGGTACTCGCCGCACTGCTCCGCCTGCTTCCCCCACACCTCGACGTCGTGCCACTCCGTCTCCTCCTTGCGCTGCCCCGACGTCTTGTCGGTCCAGCTGCGGGAGGTGGCGATGCGGAGGCTGGCGACGGCTTGCCCGCCCGCCGTGTAGCGGACCTCGGGATCCTTCCCCAGGTTCCCGATGAGGATGACCTTGTTGACCATGGCGATGCTCCTTTCGTGTGTGTTCGCCCGGTTCTCTGCTTCGGCGAGACGCGCGGAAGGTAACAGCCGACCCTGACAGCCGCCCGGGCGGGATCGAGGCCTGGCAGCGGCCTCGTTCCGTCACCGGCGGCGTGAGCGGTGCCCGGTCGGCGGGCAGCGGCTGCCGCATCGCGGAGCACGTGAGGCGGAGCGGCGGACCGTCGCCGTCCCCCGTGCCTCGGAAAGCAGCAGCGCGCACGATCGGGCGGCTTAACGCCTGTCGTGGCACGCTTCTCGCTTGAGTGTGGGCGGTCTTCGCACGTCTCACCACACGCTTCGGAAGGGGCTGTCATGCGCGAAAGAATCCCGAGTCTGCTGTGGCCGGTCGTGGCCCTCGCCGTCCTCGTCTCGCCGCTCCCCGCCCCCGCCGAGGAGACCATCAAGGTCGGCGTCCTCCACTCACTCTCAGGGACGATGGCGATCTCCGAGACGGCCCTCAAGGACGTCGCGCTGATGACGATCGCGGAGATCAACGCCTCGGGCGGCGTGATGGGGAAGAAGCTCGTGCCCGTGGTCGTCGATCCCGCCTCGAACTGGCCTCTCTTCGCGGAGAAGGCGCGCCAGCTCATCACGCAGGACAAGGTGGCGGTCGTCTTCGGCTGCTGGACGTCGGTGTCCCGCAAGTCGGTGCTGCCGGTCTTCAAGGAGCTGAACGGCGTCCTCTTCTATCCGGTCCAGTACGAGGGCGAGGAGCTGGAGAAGAACGTCTTCTACACGGGCGCGGCGCCCAACCAGCAGGCGATCCCGGCCGTCGAATACCTCATGAGCGAGGAGGGCGGCGGCGCCAAGCGCTTCTTCCTGCTCGGCACCGACTACGTCTACCCGCGCACCACGAACAAGATCCTGCGCGCGTTCCTCAAGTCCAAGGGCGTGGCGGAGGCGGACATCGAGGAGGTCTACACGCCGTTCGGCCACGGCGACTACCAGACCATCGTCGCGAACATCAAGAAGTTCGCGCTGGGTGGCAAGACGGCGGTCATCTCCACCATCAACGGCGACTCGAACGTGCCCTTCTACAAGGAGCTCGGCAACGCCGGCCTGAAGGCGACCGACGTGCCGGTGGTCGCGTTCTCCGTCGGCGAGGAGGAGCTGCGCGGCATCGACGCGAAGCCGCTGGCCGGCCACCTCGCGGCCTGGAACTACTTCATGTCGCTCAAGAACCCCGCCAACGACGCCTTCATCAAGAAGTACCGGGCGTACGCCAAGGCGAACCACCTCGCCAACGCCGACAAGGTCGTGACGAACGATCCGATGGAGGCCACCTACGTCGGGATCCACATGTGGAAGCAGGCGGTCGAGAAGGCGAAGAGCACGGACGCGGACAAGGTCATCGCCGCGGCGGGCGGCCAGACCTTCAAGGCGCCGTCGGGCTTCGTCCTGGAGATGGACAAGACCAACCACCACCTCCACAAGCCCGTGTTCATCGGGGAGGTCCGGCCCGACGGGCAGTTCAACGTGGTCTGGAAGACCAAGGCGCCCGTCCGCGCTCAGCCCTGGAGCCCGTTCGTCCCGGGGAACGAGAGCAAGCAGAACTTCTGATCGCGCGTTCCCGCGAGCCGGCACCGAGGCGCGGCCCGCTCACCCGGAGGAACATGCGCCGCCCGCTCCACCTCCTGTTCGCCCTGGTCTGCTGGCCTGCTTCGGCGCTGGCGTCCCTCGATCCGGTCGCCGTGAACGGGCTGGCGGCCGAGGACTCCGAGCAGAAGCTCGCCGCCATCCGGCAGCTCGCGGAGTCGGCCGACCCCGCCGCGCTGCGCGTCCTCCGGGCGCTCTCGGAGGACGCGCTGCAGAGCGCCGGCGGCAAGGTGGTGGTGGTGGACGGCGAGCGGGTGCTCGACGCCGTGACGGGCCAGGAGCTGAAGCCGCCGCCCGAGGACCGCGAGGGCATCACCGTCAACAACCGCGTGCGGCGTCAGCTCGGCGCCGCCATCGCCGCCCTCAGGCTCTTCGACCGGGAGCGCGGGGTGAGGCTCGCCGCCGCACAGGAGCTGGCCTCCGGCGCGAAGCTCGACATGGCGCCGCTGCTCGCGCGGGCGCTGGAGAAGGAGACGGACTCGCAGATCAAGGCGCTCCTGGCGCTGGCGTACGCCCAGGCCAACCTCAGGAACCCCGATCCGGCCGCCCGCCTCGCCGCGGTGAAGGCGCTCGGCGCGAGCGGCAACCCCGCCGTGAAAGCGCTCCTGGCCGCGCTCCTGGATCCGAAGGCCGAGCCCGACGCAGGCGTGCGCTCGCAGGCCAAGGCCTCCCTCCAGAGCGTCGAGCTGCGGACGTACCTGGGCGAGCTGGCCGGGCGCGTCTTCTCGGGCCTGTCGCTGGGCAGCATCCTGCTCCTGGTGGCGCTCGGGCTGGCCATCACCTACGGTGTCATGGGCGTCATCAACATGGCGCACGGCGAGCTGCTGATGATCGGGGCCTACGCCTCGTACGGCATGCAGGGCCTCTTCCTCCGGTTCTTCCCCCGCGCCGTCGACTGGTACCTCGCCGCGGCCATCCCGGTCGCCTTCGTCGCCGCCGCGGCCGTGGGCGCCGTCATCGAGCGGACCGTCATCCGCCATCTCTACGGCCGGCCGCTGGAGACCCTGCTCGCGACGTGGGGGGCGAGCCTCGTCCTCATCCAGGCGGCGCGGGTCGCCTTCGGCGCCCAGAACGTCGGCGTCGCGAACCCGTCCTGGATGTCGGGTGGGGTCGAGCTCATGGCGAACGCGATGGTGCCCTGGAACCGCATCGTCATCATCGCCTTCGCGCTGGGGGTGCTGGCGCTGGTGTGGCTGCTCCTGTACCGCACCCGGCTCGGCATGCACGTGCGCGCCGTCACCCAGAACCGCGCCATGGCCGGCTGCGTGGGCGTGCCCACCGGCCGGCTCGACACCGTCGCCTTCGCTGTCGGCGCGGGCATCGCCGGCCTGGGTGGCGTCGCGCTCTCCCAGATCGCCAACGTCGGCCCCGACATGGGCCAGGCCTACATCGTGGACTCCTTCATGGTGGTGGTGCTGGGCGGCGTGGGCCAGCTGGCCGGAGCCGTCGCCGCGGCGCTCGGGCTGGGGGTGCTCGCCAAGTTCCTCGAAGGGTGGGCCGGCGCCGTCATCGCCAAGATCCTGGTGCTCGCCTTCATCATCGTCTTCATCCAGAAGCGCCCGCAGGGCCTGTTCGCGCTCAAGGGCCGCTTCGTCGAAGACTGAGATGGACGACACGACGCGCCCGCCACCCGGCTCCCGTCTCCTGGCCATCGTGCCCCGGCCGGCCTGGATCGCGCTGGCCGCCTTCGGCCTCGTCGCGTGGGTCGTCATGCCAGGGCTGCACCTGTTCACGCCGCGTGGCAGCGCCTTCCACATCTCCGACTACGTGATCACCGTCGGCGGCAAGGTCATGTGCTACGCCATCGTGGCGGTGGCGCTGGATCTCGTCTGGGGTTACGGCGGCATCCTCTCGCTCGGCCACGGCCTCTTCTTCGCGCTCGGCGGCTACGCCTTCGGCATGTACCTCATGCGCTCCATCGGGCGCGGCGGCGTCTACCAGTCCGACCTGCCCGACTTCATGGTGTTCCTCGACTGGAAGGCGCTGCCCTGGTACTGGCGCGGCTCCGACCACCTGCCGTGGGCGCTCGCGCTGGTGCTGCTCGTGCCGGCCGCGATCGCGCTCGTCTTCGGCGTCTTCGCCTTCCGCTCCCGCATCAAGGGCGTCTACTTCTCCATCATCACCCAGGCGCTGACGTTCGCGGCCATGCTGCTCTTCTTCCGCAACGAGACCGGCTTCGGCGGCAACAACGGGTTCACCGACTTCCAGCGTATCCTGGGGTTCTCCATCACCTCGCCCGTGACGCGGGTGACGCTCTTCATGCTGACGGCCGCCGCGCTCGCCGCGACGCTCCTCGCCGGGCGCGCCATCGTCACCTCCCGCTTCGGCCGCGTGCTGGCGGCCATCCGCGACGCCGAGTCGAGGGCCATGTTCCTCGGCTACGAGCCACTCCCCTACAAGCTCTTCGTGTGGACCCTCTCGGCCGTGCTGTGCGCGGTGGCGGGCGCCCTCTACGTGCCGCAGGTCGGCATCATCAACCCGTCCGAGATGTCTCCTGCCAACTCGATCGAGATCGCGATCTGGGTGGCCGTGGGCGGGCGGGGCACGCTCGTCGGCGCGGTGCTCGGCGCGGTGCTGGTGAACCTGGCCAAGAGCTGGTTCACGCGGGCGTTCCCGGAGTTCTGGCTCTTCTTCCTCGGGCTCCTCTTCATCGTCGTCACGCTCTTCCTGCCGGAGGGCGTGGTGGGGCTCTGGCGCCGCCTGCTGCGCCGGCGGGCCTCCGCGTGACCGCCATGCAGCGCTCCCCCGAGCTCACTCCCGCTCACGAGCCGCGCGGCGCCGTCAACCTGGTCCGCCCGGGCGAGCTCGACGCGTCGCACCGGGTGATCCTCTACCTCGAGGACATCACCGTCTCCTTCGACGGCTTTCGCGCGCTCGATCGGCTGACGCTCTACATCGACGTCGGCGAGCTGCGCTGCGTGATCGGCCCCAACGGCGCCGGCAAGACCACCATGATGGACGTCATCACCGGGAAGACGCGCCCCGACTCCGGCACCGCCTTCTTCGGCCAGACGGTCGACCTGACGCGCCTGAGCGAGCCCGAGATCGCCAACGCCGGCATCGGGCGCAAGTTCCAGAAGCCGACCGTCTTCGAGCGGCACACGGTCTTCGAGAACCTCGAGCTGGCGCTCCGGGCCGACAAGCGGGTCCGCAAGACGCTCTTCACCGCGCTCGACGACGCTGCGCGGGACCGCATCTCCGACACGCTGCGCCAGATCCGCCTCTCCGAACACGCCGGACGCCCGGCCGGGCTCCTGTCGCACGGGCAGAAGCAGTGGCTGGAGATCGGCATGCTGCTCATGCAGGAGCCGAAGCTCCTCCTGCTCGACGAGCCGGTGGCGGGCATGACCGACGAGGAGACGGAGCGGACGGCGGAGCTCATCCACTCGCTGGCCGGCAAGCATTCCCTGATGGTGGTCGAGCACGACATGGACTTCGTCGCCCAGCTGGGCGGGACGGTGACGGTGCTGCACGAGGGCTCCGTGCTGGCCGAAGGCAAGCTCGACGCGGTCCAGAACGATCCTCGGGTGATCGAGGTCTACCTGGGGCGCTGACCCGTCCCTGTCTCGTGGAGTGGCGCGCATGCTGAAGGTCGAGGCGGTCCACCAGTTCTACGGCGGCAGCCACATCCTGCGCGGCGTGTCGTTCGAGGCCGCGCCGGGCAAGGTCACCGCCATCCTGGGCCGCAACGGCGTCGGGAAGACCACCTTGCTGAAGGCGATCATGGGCCTCGTCCCGGTGACCTCGGGGCGCGTCGCGTTCGGCGGCGAGGACCTCACCCGCGCTCCCTCGCACCGGCGCGTGCGTGCGGGCATCGCCTACGTCCCCCAGGGCCGGGAGATCTTCCCTCGCCTGACGGTGCAGGAGAACCTCATGATGGGACTGGCCTCGCGGCCGCGCGGCACGGCCGTCCCGGCTCGCATCTTCGAGCTCTTCCCGGTGCTCGCGTCCATGCTCGGCCGGCGCGGCGGCGATCTCTCCGGAGGGCAGCAGCAGCAGCTCGCCATCGGCCGGGCCCTGGCGATGGGGCCTTCGCTCCTCATCCTCGACGAGCCGACGGAGGGCATCCAGCCCTCCATCATCAAGGACATCGAGCGCACCATCGCCGCGCTGGCGGCGGAGGGCAGCATGGCCATCGTGCTGGTCGAGCAGTACTACGACTTCGCGCGTACGCTGGCCGACCGGTATCTCGTGATGCAGCGCGGCGAGATCGTGAGGGAGGGCGAGGGGAGCGAGATGGAGCGCGACGGGGTGCGCGGGCTCCTGGCCTTGTGAGGCTCAGCCGCCGGCGCGGCGCTCCACGGATCAGCCGTCCTTGTTGACGACCTGCGGCTCCGGCCGCTCGCCCGTCCGGGCGGGCGGGCCGATGGTGGCGGGTGCGGCCTGCAGGACGGCCCGGGCCGCGGCCAGCTGCTCCTCGAGCTTCGGCCCGAGTCGGCGCGCGTAGGCGGCGAGCTCGACCCCGTCCGCCTTCGCCGCCTGGCGCACCGTCTCCGCGAGCGGGTGGTCGGGCTCCTTGGAGCGCGCGACGCCGCGCGCGATGGCGCCCACGGCCGCGTCGGCGGCGAGGGCCGGCGCCGCAGCGAGCGCGCGCAGCACCTCGTCCGGCGCGTTGCGGCTCACGTCCTCCCACAGCTCGCTCATCCGGTCACCCAGCGCCGGGTCCGAAACCGCCGCCGGCGTGAGCTCCACCAGGCGCGACAGCGCCTCGTCGACCCCTTCGGCCGCGAGGTCGGCGAGCGATCCCAGCACCGGCGCCGGCGACTCGAGCTCGCCGCCGAGCGCACGCAGCCGCCCGAAGCTCGTCGCGCCCTCGACGGCCACCCCGTCCAGGAAGACGCGCCGCGCCAGCTCCGAGTCCGGGTCGGAGAGGTAGATGGCCTCCGCCGCGGCGATGCGCAGGACCGGATCCCCCTCGGTCTTGAGCGCGGTGCGGAGGAACGGCAGGTTGCGCGGGTCGCCGGAGCGGCCGAGCCGGTAGTAGGTCGCGAGGTGCGCCTTCACGTCCGCGGAGGCCTCGTCGCGCGGCTCGCTGCGGGGCGGCGTGGCCGAGGCGACGGCGGCGCCGAGGTCGCCCGGCCGCCCGCCGGACGCGGCGAGCGCGCTCCCCACCGCGTCGACCGCGCGCACGGTGAGCTGCGGCCGGCCCGGGAAGTCGTTCACCAGGATGGAGAAGACGAGCCGCTCCCGGGCCGACGTCTCGACGAAGCCGGAGAGGCTCGTCACGCCCTCGAGCGTGCCGGTCTTCGCGCGCAGGCGACCCTCGGTGCTCTCCATCCGCCAGCGCGTCGTGCCGTCCTTCCCCGCCACCGGCAGCGCGGCCAGGAAGTCGGCCATGATGGGGAAGCGCCGCCAGACGTCGCGCAGGAGCGCCACCGCCTGCCGGGCGCTGAAGCGGTTCGTGTCGTTGAGGCCCGAGCCGTTCTTCATCACGTACGAGCCGCGCGGGATGCCCGCCTCGGCGAGGTAGTCCTCCACCGCCTCGATGCCCTTCGGCCAGGTGCCGGGCGGCCCCTTCTTCTCCGCCCCGAGCGTCTTGAGGAGCTGCTCGGCGACGAAGTTGTTGGAGGACTTCTCGAGCTTGCGCACCACGTCGCCCAGGCCCTCCGACTGCGCGACGAGGAGGAGGCGGGCCGAGGGCGGGACGGAGGCGCGCTTCACCTGGCCGGTCACCTTCACCCCGCGCAGCTCGAGGAGGCGCTTCAGCGTGTGGCCGAAGTAGACCGGCGGGTCGTCGATCTTCCGGTAGAAGACCTGGTCGCGGCCGCCCACCGGCAGGCGCGCGTCCACCAGGATGCGCTGCCGTCCGCTCGGGAGCCGCAGCGAGGAGGGGGTGACGCGGCGGCGGCCGTTGCCGCGCACGGTGCGGGTGCGGTTCTCCACCTCGACGTAGTCGCTCGGCGGCTCGACCTCGACCCGGCCGCGATCGCCGGCGCGCGCGCCCGGCGCGACGTGGATGGCGATCACGTTGAAGTTGAGCGACAGCGCCCCCACCGGTGCCAGGTAGGAGCGATCGCCGCGCTCCTGATCGTAGCCGGGCCCCTCGCGCTCCGCGTCGAAGAAGCCGTCGTCGACGAGGAGATCGCCGCGGACGAGCCTCACGCCGCGATGGGCGATGTCGCCCGCGAGCGCCCACAGCCGCTCGGTGACGAAGGTCGGGTCGCCCTTGCCCTTCACGTAGAGCGCCTTGACCGTGCCGTTGGCCGTCGCGGCGTCCGTGTAGATCTCGGTGTCGAAGCGGTACTCGGGCCCGAGGCGCGCCAGCACCGCCGCCGTCGTGAAGAGCTTCACGTTGGAGGCGGGGTTGAGGAGCGTGTCGGGGTCGTGCGCGTACAGCACCTGGCCCGAGTCGAGGGAGGCGACCACGATGCTCGCCCGCGCGGAGTGGAGCGGCGTCCGCGCCAGGATCTGCTCGAGCGCCTGCTGGAGCGCTGGCGCCTTCTCGGCGAGCGCGGGCGCGGGCGCGGAGTCCGCCGCCCGGGCGTGGCGCGGGGAGGCTGCGACCGAGAGGACGAGCGCGATGGCGAGGGGGCGGAGGTCGAACATGAGCGGGGGAGCGGTCGGGCCCGAGTATAGGGGCCCGACCTGCCGCCGATGGAAACCCCCGCCGCCGGACGGCTATTTCGACGGGTTTTGACACGCCCGGCCGCTCTGCGTTAGGGTGGCCGAGATGAGACACAGTCTCAATTCAAGGCTGACGCCTCCCGCAGCGGCCATCGTCCAGGCAGCGCTCGGTCGCCTGGAGGCGGTGCTCACCTCCCACGGCCTGCGGCTCACCTCCGGCCGCCGCGCGATCGCCGATGCGATCCTGGGACGGCAGGGGCACTTCGTCATCGAGGAGCTCGTCGAGGACCTCCGCGCCCGGGGGCTTCACGCCTCGAAGGCGACGGTCTATCGGGCGCTGCCGCTGCTCACCGAGGCTGGAATCGTGCAGCCGGCGGTGGTGACCGGCGATGAGAAGAGCTACGAGCGGGCGGTCGGTCAGGAGCACCACGATCACCTGGTCTGCAAGGGGTGCGGGGCCGTGGTGGAGTTCGAGTACGACGCCATCGAGATCCTCCAGCGGGAGGTGGCCGCTCGACATGGGTTCACCCTGGAGGGGCACATGCTCCAGCTGCTCGGTCGCTGCCCAGCCTGCCGGGCGAGGTCTGCCCTGGCGGCGGAGAATGCGAATCGGTCTCAGCGCCGTGAAGGGGAGGGTTCACCTCCATGACCGACGGCAGCCAGGCCCGCCTCGTGCGCTTCGCGGACCCACCTACTTCGCCGTGCAGGGCCGGAGATGAGGTCCGCTGTGGGTGTGGAAGCCTGCGCGCGCCCGTCGTCGTCTTGACCGCCGTCAATGCCGACCGCCGCCGTCTCCTGATAATGAAAATGGTTGTCATGGTCACGAACCAGCCGAGAGGTGAAGCGCGATGATCGTCTGTTCCTGCCACGCCGTGTCCGACCGCGCACTGCGCGACGCGGTGACCGCTGGCCTGTCGCACGCCCAGATCGTCGCCACCAGCGGGGCCGGGACGGACTGCGGTCACTGCCGCGACGACGTCGCCGAGATCGTGACCGGGAGCCGCGATGACCATGGTTGCGGCAACGGCTGCCCGGGCTGTCCCTGCAGGAGCGCGGCGGCCTAGCCCGCCGCGGGTCTTCCCCGATTTCAAACCCGGAGCTCGACGGCGCGGCATTCCCCGCGCCGCAGGGCTCTCTTCGTCCCGGGCCACGCCCGGGGAGGCAAGGCGACGATGAATCGATACGCGGTGTGGCCTGTCGTGTTCCTGGGGCTCGTGGCGCTGTCGCGGCCCGCGTCCGCCCAGCCGGCGCCGGCGCCCGAGACGAGCCTGCCGCGCGAATCGGCGATCGAGAACTCGCTCGGTCGTTCCGGCGCCATCGCGGGCACCACCATCGGCGGCTATGGCGAGCTCACGCTCAACGTGCCCACCAACGCCTCCGGCGTGATCGACATGCGCCGCTTCGTGCTGTTCTTCGGGCACGACTTCACCGATCGCATCCGCTTCTACTCGGAGGTGGAGGTGGAGCACGCCATCAGCTCGGCCGACGACCGGGGCGAGGTCGAGATCGAGCAGGCCTACCTGGACGGGCTGCTGCACCGCCGGATCAACCTGCGCGGCGGCATCATCCTGATGCCGGTCGGGATCGTGAACATCTACCACGAGCCGCCGAGCTTCAACGGCGTGGACCGCCCGGACGTGGACACGTTCGTCATCCCCACCACCTGGCGCGAGCCGGGGATCGGCATCTTCGGGGAGCTGGCGGAGGGCCTCCGGTACCAGGCGTACCTGGTCAACGGGTTCAACGCGAACGGGTTCACCGCCGAGTCGGCCATCAAGGACGGGCACCAGGAGGGCCAGCTCGCGCACGCGGGCGACGTGGGGGGCGTGCTGCGGCTCGACTACGAACCCATCCTCGGCACCGTCTTCGGGGCGTCGGCTTACCGAGGGACCTCGGGTAACACGCTCCCGGCCTCCCTGGGCAGCGTGCCGGTCACCCTGATCGAGGCGGACGTCCGCACGCGGCGGGGCGCCTTCAGCGCGCGGGCCGAGGCGGCCGTGCTCCTCATCGACCATGCAGGAGCCCTGAATCAGACGCTCGCCGCGGCCTCGCCCGAGCAGGCCGCCGCCGGCCCTGTCTCGTCCCAGTCGCGCGGCGGGTACCTGGAAGCCGCCTACGACGTCCTGAGCCTCATGGCGCCCGAATCGACGCAGGCGCTCAACGCCTTCGCCCGGCTGGACTACGCGGACACGCAGGCGGACGTCCCGGCGGGCTTCCAGTCGAGGATGGAGTTCCGGCGGCTGTCGGAGGTGTTCGGGCTCGTCTACAAGCCGATCCCGCAGATCGCCCTCAAGGCGGATTACCGCCTTCGCCAGCTGGGCGACGGGACGACGAACCGCGAGTTCGCCTCCGCCATGACCTGGCTGTTCTGATAGGAAAGCCGGATGCAAGTGTTCGCCAGGCGCGGATTCCAGCTGAGGACTGCCTCGCTCGAGACGCGCCTGGCGTACAGCGGCTTCCTCGCGCTCACCCTGCCCGGGGTGGTCACGCTGCTGGCGCTCTCTGCCGGTCGCATCGGGTGGAGCCCGCACGCGATCGCCACCTACTACCGCGGCGGCGAGAGCGAGATGAGCTTCCCGAAGCAGCTCTGGCAGATGGTGGAGGTGAGCCACTTCCACCTCTTCTCCGTCCCCATCGTCGTGCTCATCCTCTCTCACCTCATGAGCGCCACGCGGTTCTCGGTCCGCACCCGGATCGGACTGACGGTGACGACATACCTGGGCGCGGCGCTCGAGCTGGCGGGCCCATGGGCGGTGCGCTATGTGGCGGGAGGCTTCGCGTACGCGCTCCTCGCCGGCTGGGTGCTGCTCGCGGCCGGCATGTCGTGCATGGTGGTCATCTCGCTCTGGGCGATGTGGGGACCGGACCGGTGGAGGTGGAGCTCCAGGGACGACGACAGGGGCGACCCGCCATGAAGCTCGGCGCGGCGGCCTTCCTGGTCGCCCTGCTCCCCGCGCTCGCCGCCCGGGCGGACCAGGTCTTCCTCTCCGAGGGGGATGCGCCGCGGGCGCTGTTCGGGAGCGGGGTCGCGGCGGAGCGCAAGGTGCTCGAGCTCTCGGACGGAGAGCTCGCCGAGCTCAGTCGCGCGGCCGGCCGGAAGATCGAGGTCCGCAAGTATCTCTATCTCGAGGTGGCCTCTGCCGAGGCCCGGCCCCCCGGCCAGCCGGGCCCGCTGCAGGGGTACGTCTTCGTGCTCGACGTGATCGGCCAGAGCCTGCCCATCACGTTCGCGGTCGGCGTCAAGGCCGACGGGACCGTGCAGGACGTCCAGGTGATGGTCTACCGCGAGTCGCACGGGGGCGAGGTCCGGGAGCGCCGGTTCCGCGCGCAGTTCTCGGGGAAGACGCTGAAGCAGCCACTCGTGGTCGGCAAGGACGTCGACGCCATCAGCGGGGCGACCATCTCCTCTCACTCGGCGGCGTATGCCGTGCGCAAGGGCCTGGGGCTGGCCGAGCTCCTGCGCCGGCGCGGACAGCGATCGACGCGGTGACGCCAGCCATCGCCAGCGCGATGCTCGCCCTGGGCATGCTCTCCAGCTCGCCGCTCCGCGCGGCGGAGCGCCCCTGCCAGGAGGTCACGCTCAGGCGTGCCAGGCCGATGATGGCCACCATCGTCGCGGTGACGGTGCGCGGCTGCGACCCGGACGCGCTGGAGGAGCGCGTCCGCGAGGCGTTCGCCGAGATGGAGCGGCTCGCAGCCATCCTGTCGGAGTGGGACCCGGCGAGCCCGGTCTCTCGCGTCAACTCCAGCGCTGGCGTCGAGCCCGTCCGCGTACCGCCCGAGCTCTACGAGGTGCTGGCGACCGCGCTCCGCGTCTCGCAGCTGACCGCCGGGGCGTTCGACCCGACCTGGGCCGCCCTGGACGGCCTGTGGCGCTTCGACGGCGCGGAGCCTCGGCGCCTCCCGGCGCCGGAGCAGGTGGAGCGCCGTCGCGCGCTCGTCGGCTACCGGCAGCTCGTGCTCGGGCCCGCCGATCGCACCGCCTTCCTCGAGCGGCCCGGGGCGCGCATCGGCCTGGGAGGAATCGCCAAGGGCTACATCGCCGAGGCGGCCGCGGACTTCCTCGTGAGCCGCGGCGTCCAGGACGTGCTGGTGGCCGCCAGCGGGGACATGACCGCTCGCGGCCGCAACGGGGACCGTCCCTGGACGGTCGCCATCCGCGATCCGCGAGCGCCGGCGGGAGTGGAGGCCACGGTGACGCTGGGGGACGAGTCCGTCTCCACGAGCGGCGACTACGAGCGCTTCGTCATCATCGATGGCCGCCGGTACCACCACCTCCTCGACCCGAGCACGGGCTATCCGGCGACCGGCGCCGAGAGCGTCACGGTGATCGCTCCGCACGGCGCGGTCGCCGATGCGCTCGCCACCGGGTTGTTCGTGCTCGGCCCGGAGCGTGGCGCCGCGCTCCTGCGGCGAATGCCCGAGGTATCGGCCTTGCTCGTCGACGCTCGAGGGAGGGTGCACGTGGCGGGCAGCGCTCGGCGGTTCCGCCCACCTGCCGTCGCCGCCGCCCCGCTCACTGCGCCGCCAGCGCCTCCCGGACCTGCGCCGCGTGCGCGAGCCTCGCCGCCACCCGCGCGGTGAGCTCGCGCCGGGAGGCCTGGACCGCGCGGGCGCCGAGCCCGAGCGCCTCCCCGACGAGCGCGTCGAGCTCGCGCTGGGCGGGGCGCGCCAGCATGGCGGCGACGTCGGTCGTCACCGGATCGCGCGCCAGGGCGACCCAGCAGGCGGTGAGCGGGCCGAGGAGCGGCGCCAGCGCGTGCGCCGGCGGGACGGGCGCCGCGGACAGGACGCGGCAGTCCACGTCGGCGATGGCCTGCAGGCCGGTGAGCTGGCGCGCGGCGGCGTCGATGGCGAGCCGCACCGGCGTGGCGGAGAGCACGAGCGCGAGCAGCCACGGCTCGAGCTCGGGCCCGGGGAAGAGGGCGTGCCACTTCTTGTCTTCCCAGTGGCCCTTCACGTTCAGGACGGCGAAGGCGCGCGCTCCCACCTTGGCCGGGTACAGCACCGGCGCCGGCGCCCTGCCTGGCGCGACGCGCCACCAGGGCGAGCGGCCGGCGCAGGTCGGGCGCGCCGCCACCCCGAGCGTCTCGCCTCGCGCGATGTAGGCGCGCGCGCCGGGGCCGAGGCGCTCCGGCCGGAAGAGGACGCGCCCGGGCGACGTCCGCTCCGGTGCGCTCGCCTCGCGCAGGGAGGCGAGGATCGGTCGAGCGTCCCCTGGCGCGAGCGCCACCTCGCCGGCGAGCGCGCTCTGGAAGCGGCTCGGGCCGAGCGGGCGCAGGTGGAAGAAGCCGTTGCAGCCGGACTTCATCCCGAACCGGACCTGCGCCAGGGAGCCGAGCGGCACCGCGCCGCGCGGCGCGGCCTGGATGCGCACGATCCGGATTCGCCGGCCCCCCGCGCCGCGGGCGAGGTCCAGCACCTCGCCCGCCGACAGCTCGCCGAGGGGGGCCGCCACGTCCGCCGCTGCGCGGCCACGGTGGCCCTCCGACCACACCACGAGCGCGGTGTTGACCGAGGCGGCGAAGCTCCCGGCGGCCCGCGAGCTGAGGCGGTAGGCGAAGCCGCCGCGGGCGCGCGCCTCGGCGAGGAGCGGCGCCGCCGACCGGGCCGTGTCGAGCGCGCGCGGCCACACGAGCGCCACCTCCGGCGCGTGGCGGAGCGCGAGCAGGGCGAGGTGCGCGGAGAGGTCGGCCTGGCGCGAGAGCCCGCTCGCGGCGGCGGCGCGGGCCTTCTCCTCGGGGCCGATCGCCTCGTGTCTCAGGAAGGGCGGATTCGAGAGGACCAGGTCGGCGCGGGGCCAGCCGCCCGCCGTCGCGTCGGCGCAGGCCACCTCGGCCCGGGCGCCGACGAGCTTCAGCCGGGCGGCGCAGGCGCTCGCGGCCAGCGGCGCCACGTCGAGGCCCAGGAGGACCGGCTCGGCGCCGCAGGCCCGCGCGAGCGTCAGCGCCGCGACGAGCAGCGCGCCGCCGCCGCAGGAGAAGTCGAGCAGTCGAGCACCGGCGAGCGCCTGGCGCAGGGCGGCCGGAGCCGCGGAGTCGCCGAGGAGGGCGGAGAGCGCCTCCAGCTCGTCGACGCCGCGCCGCGCGGCGAGGCGCGACAGGCCCAGCGCCGCGAGGAGCCGCGCCTCGCAGGCGCCGGTGAAGACCGCCCCTCGCGCGCCGCCGAGGGTCCGGGCGGCGATGGCTTCGAGCAGGCGCCCGTCGAGCTGCGCCGGCGAGGGGAAGAGCTCACTCCCGACGGCGAAGGCGCAGAGCGGACCACCCGGCCCGCCCGCCAGGCGACGAGCGGCGACGTCCAGCCGTTCCTGGGGAGGGAGGGAAGCGAGCGCCGCCAGGGCGCGCGAGACGATCACACCGCCACTTTAGCCGGTCTTCGCGCGACGGCGATCTTGCCGCTCGGCACGAGCGAGAGCAGGAGCAGCGCGACCCCCGCCGCCAGCTCGTTGGCGATGACGGTGCGTGAACCCCACCCCAGCGCGTTCGCGGCGGTGAGCAGCCACGCCGCGAGCAGCGCGATCGCGAAGCGCGCCAGCGGCCACTCCAGCGCGGCGAGCGCGGCGGCGCAGACCAGGGTCCCCAGCGTCACGTCGTGCAGCACGGCCCTGACCGTCGGATAGCCGAGCGCGAGCGGCGCCAGGAGGAGCCACAGGCCGATCGCGAAGCTGGCCCAGCGCGCGCGCATGTACCCGCAAGGTTGTGCTCGGGGTTCGCACCCGTCAAGGGAGGGTCCATCCAGGACCCGAAGAAGCATGAAAAGTAGCTCTGTCAGAGGAGGCGGATAGCATGCCCCCCATCGGTCGGTACCCGGCCGGAACACGGCGGCGCGCGAACATGACGACTTCCGACGAGCGGGTGGCGACCGAGATGGGCCGCGCGCTCATGGCGCTGTACCGCGCCGGAATGCAGGTGAACGTGTGGCCCGACCCGCTCTCGGGGCGCGCCGGCGCCCGCATCGTGGCCGGACCCTCCGCGCGGCGGCGCCGCAGCGCGGGGCCGCGCTCGGCGAGCGGGGCCGGCGACTCGCCGCTCTCCGCGCTCTACGCCGCCGTCGAGCGGATGAACGAGCGCGCGGGGGCGATCGTGGTGCACCTGGACTGACCAACTGTGGGACGGCTTCCGTTCGTCCTGAGCGTAGCGAAGCGGAGTCGAAGGGCGAACGGCAGATCGGAAGCCGAGCCCTACGAAAACAGCCCGTTCAGGCGTCGCTCGATGTCCTCCTGGACCTGCTTCTTCATGGACCCCGGAACGAGCATGGGGAACTTGAGGTCGACGGTGACCTTCCCCTCGTCGGCGAGGTAGGTGCCGGAGATCCCCAGCTTCGAGACCTTGCCCGTCCTGGCGTCCGGGTCCTTGTCGTATTTGAGGCCCATCTTGGTCGACAGGCGCTCCATCACGGCGTCGACCTTCTCGTAGATCTCCTCGGCGCTCCTGCCGGGGTATTCCTTCTTGATCTGTGGCATCTGCTTCACCTCCCAGAGGTGCCTGCGTAGAGAGTTGGATCCGGGACCCCCGCCGCCGCAAATCCCTTCCGGCGCAGATCGCACGCGTCGCAGCGCCCGCAGGCGCGGCCGCGGACGGGGTCATAGCACGAGAGCGTGATCCGGTACGGCACCCCCAGCTTCGTCCCGAGCTGGATGATGCGCGCCTTGGTGAGCCGCAGGAGTGGCGCCTGGATGCGCAGCGGACGCCCCTCGACACCCGCCTTGGTGGCGAGGCGGCCCAGGCGCTCGAAGGCGCGGATGAACGCGGGGCGGCAGTCCGGATACCCCGAGTAGTCGACGGCGTTCACGCCGAGGAAGATGTCGCTCGCGCCGATCGTCTCGGCGTGGGCGAGCGCCAGCGCGAGGAGCACGGTGTTCCGGGCCGGCACGTAGGTGATCGGGATCGCGCTCGCCGGCCGACCGGGCGGGCGGTCCTTCGGCACGGCCAGACCGGGGTCGGTGAGGGCCGAGCCGCCGAAGGTGGAGAGGTCCACCCGCACCACCCGGTGGCCGGCCGCCCCGAGCGCGCGCGCCACCCGCCGGGCGCGCTCGAGCTCGGTCCGGTGGCGCTGGCCGTAGTTCACCGACAGCGCATGGGCCTCGAAGCCGTCGCGCCGCGCCACCGCGAGGCAGGTGCTCGAGTCGAGGCCGCCGGAGAGGAGCACCACCGCCCGCGGGGCCGCACGTTTCGCCATGCGGCGCATCCTCCCCGAAGGCGGGAGCCGCGACAAGCGGGCGCGCGCTCGATCAGCGCGTGGCAGTGAGCGAGCAGGGCTTCACGGCTCCTCCACCGCGGCGCGAGCGTCGAGGAAGGCGTCCGAGATCGCGAAGGCGGCGAGGTCGCGCAGCTCGGGGTGGGCGAGCACCTCGGCGTGGCTGGCGCTGCGCAGGCGGCGCTCGCTCGCGACGAGCGCGCGGAGCGCCGCGCCGGGATCTCCGCCGTGCAGGAGCGCCCAGCGCGAGGCGGTCTGGCGGAGCGCGGGGCCGAGGTGGCGCGGATCGGCGGCGGCGAGCGCGATCGTCGCCGCGGACGCGAGCGGGGCCGCCGCGGCCCGGGCGGCGGCCGGGACGGTGCGCTCCAGCGCCTCCAGGAAGGCGCGGGCCCGCGCGGGCGGCAGCCCGGCGGCGGGCGACCCGCCGGCGAAGCGGCAGGCGAGCTCGCCCAGGAGCGCGCGATCGCGGGGCGAGAACTTGCCGACGAGCGCCCAGCCCAGGTCGACGAGCCCGAGGCCGCGCGCCACCAGGAAGCGACGTTCGGCGGGCGCACGCCGGGCGAGGCCGCCCCCCAGCACGAGCGAGGGCGGACGGGTGTTCTCGTGCTGCACCTCGCACCCGTCACCGTCCGTCAAGTAGGCCGCGCAGCCGCGGGCGCCCAGCGCGCGCTGCGCCTCCTCGACCAGGGCCGCCAGCCCGGGGCTGCGCTGCGGGCCGAGTCGATGGAGCTCGTCCGCGCCGTGGGAGGCGAGGTCGGCTGGGAAGAGCGGCTCGAGCCAGGGGGCGAGCTGGGCGAGGAGCTGGGCCAGCGCGTCCTTCGCGGCCGGGAGCGCCACGGCGCGGCGCAGCTCGGGGGCGAGGCGGAGCGGGCGTGGCGCTGCGCTCGGGGCGGGTGACGGGCTGGCAGGGTCGGCGAAGCGAGCCACGCCGGCCGCCGCCCGAGCGAGGAGGCGCAGGCGGAGGTCGGGGGCGTCGCCGGCGGCGCGCTCCGCGGCGGCCGAGAGCGCCCGCGACGCCGCCGGGTCGAGCGGGGCAGCGCGGGCGCGCTCGAGCGCGTGCGTGAGCCCGTCGCCGCTGCGCGCCGCCAGCTCCCGCGCGCGGCGCGCGTCGGCGGGACGGCCCAGCCCATCGAGGAGCCGCGCCGCCTCCAGCGCCGCCGCAGCGCCCGCGGCGGGATCGGCACGCAGGGTCAGGGCGAGGAGCGCCCGGGCCCCCCCCGCGCGGTCCCCCGCCGCGAGCGAAGCCCGCGCGAGCGCCTCCCACGGCGAGGCCGAATCGGGGTCGGCGTCGCAAGCCGCCAGCGCATCCGCGAGCGCGCGAGCGGACTCGGTCGCGGCCCTTCGACTACGCGCCACCTCCGGTGGCGCTACGCTCAGGGCGGACGGTTCGCTTCGGTGATCGTTCGCGGTCGGGGTCGGGGTCGGGGTCGAGGTCGAGGTCGGGGTCGAGGTCGGGGTCGAGGTCGGGGTCGAGGTCGGGGTCGAGGTCGGGGTCGGGGTCGAGGTCGAGGTCGAGGTCGGGGTCGGGGTCGAGGTCGAGGTCGGGGTCGGGGTCCCTTCCCCCTCGCCCCGCAAAGCGGGGAGAGGGGCGGATTCCGCACTCGCCGCCCTCGCCCGCGCGGCCCGCTCCGGCTCCCCGCCCTCCTCGCAGACGCGGGCGAGGAGCGCGAGCGTCGCCGGATCCCGGGGCGCCAGCCTGAGCGCATGGTCGAGGTGGAGCCTCGCCGCGGGCGGATCCGCGGCGAGGAGCAGCGCGCCCAGGCGGGCGTGAGCGGCTGCCTTCTCCTGGGGCTCGGGCGCGACCGCGGCGAGGCGGCGGCAGGCGCGGAGCAGCGCCAGGCGATCTCCGGCGCGCTCGCCCTGCGCGAGCAGCGCGCGCAGCGCGGGCAGGTGGTCGCGCCGGAGCCCGAGCGCGACGTCGATGGCGCGGAGCTGGGCGGCCGGCTC
>WNGL01001823.1_pt1 | contig 27403 bp, 22 predicted proteins | sample 5400591 | NCBI WGS metagenome assembly WNGL01 (sample SAMN13153377, study PRJNA577476) | soil metagenome | isolation source: 80 cm soil or saprolite under Garry oak tree replicate 1 | place: USA:California | collected 2016-06-15 | reverse complement strand
CGCGCGCTGATATCCATGGTGGCCCGGAGCACAACACGCTCCAATCAGAGGCCGGATACATTGATGCAAGACCGCTCACCGTCACCTCGACGAAAACCTCTTGCGACGCACGGCCGGACCATACATCCGGGTCAATCTCGTCGATTCGAGCACGCGGTGACTTCGTCCGGTTAACCCCGAGGAGCGGACCTTTCCGGCGCCAATCAGTTCTTCGGGAACGTGCCATGAGCGGACGTTCCAAATCGTTCCGAACCCGGCACCCAGAAGGATCGAGACATATTCCGTAGCCAACCCGAAACCCGACCTTGCGCACATCCGTCTTTCCTCTTGGGGACGCGTAAGGGGAGGCCTAGACTAACTGGCATCGGTAGGCCACCGACGGGGTCATCCTATGCGACGGCGGGAGTTCATCGCGACTACTGCGGCGCTGCTCGTTGCGCCCCGGCGTTCGTGGGCGGAGGGGAAGCCTCGCCGAATCGGCTTGCTTGGCGGTTTCCAAAATCTGCCAATCCTCAAAGTTTGGCAAGAAGGCCTACGCGATCATGGCTGGATCGAGGGCAAGAACCTGATCATTGAATACCGATATTTCGAGGGCCATGCCGAGCGCATACCGGCTCTAGCGGCCGAACTCGTTGCCCTCAAACCCGATCTGCTCATTGGCTCCAACCCGCAAGCAGCCGTAGCCCTGAAATCGGCAACTGCCAATATTCCGATTGTGTTCGTGTCTGTCGCCGATCCCGTGGGACTCGGCCTCGTCCAAAGCCTCTCGCGCCCAGGCGGCAACATAACGGGTTTTACGGACCTCGTACCTGGAGATTGGATCGCAAAACGAATAGAGATCCTCCGTGAAATCGTTCCTAACGCCTCGAAAATTGCGATCCTGGTCAATCCGGGCAATCCACAACACAAGCTACGACTCACTGACGAGGTGCCCCAAGCCGCCCAGACCCTTGGGTTGGCTCTGTTGATAATCGAGGCGACTACGGCCGAGGAACTTGATACCGCCTTTGCCTCTGCCGCCGCCCAGCACGCCGATGCGATAGTTATTTTTGGCGATCCCGTGACCATTCAGCACGCCCCGCGAGTCATCGCACTCGCGGCGAAGCATCGTTTGCCAGCGAGTTATCTTTTCCGACAATTCGCAAATGGCGGATTGCTCGTATACGGCCCCGATATAGCCGATCTGTTCCGCCGTGCAGCCGGCTACGTCGATAAGATTCTCAAAGGCGCCAAGCCTGGCGATCTGCCGGTTCAGCAGCCGACCAAATTCGAGCTGGTCATCAACATGAAGACGGCTAAGGCGCTCGGCCTCACCGTGCCGCCCTCGTTACTCATCCGCGCCGATGAGGTGATCGAATGAAGGGGCGGCGCATGTCGGCTTGGCGTCATCTGCGTCGATTTCGCCAATATTCGCCGTGAAAGCGGACATCCCGCCTGGGCAGCTCGGTGCCAAGACCAGACCACAAGGAATGAGATCGCGACGAAGTTCGCTGAAAAAAGATCGAAAGTCCTCGTCCTAAACCCTCGCGCTTAGCAGGTGGGCGGCGATGGGAAACGCTAGCTCAGTATTGCTCGTGTATTTCTCTAAGGCATTCCTAACATCAGTGGTTAGAGCCCCGTGCGCCGCATCGTTGGCCTGTGATACCGGGCCGGCCAACGGCGAGCCCGCAACGTAGCTCAACACAAACATCTCGACCGAAGGAAAGCGAACCGTCCCAAGCCGCTGTTGAATTGCAACGTCCTGAAAACCGGCGGCGCGAACGAGGTCGGCCAATTGGTCGGCATTGGACAACCCGAATGGCGCGCGCATGATCGCTGCTGCCGCTTGGCTGATGTGTCGCTCCAATGATTCCGCCAGCGCGGCAAACCCTGGACTTTCGTGTATACCGCGCCACACCATTAGTGCGAGCCTTCCTTCGGCACCAAGAACCCTGCGCATTTCGCGCAGGGCCCCAGCTCGATCGGCGAAGAATTGAAGGCCCAATTGGCAATACACGATGTCGAACGACTCGTCCGGGAACGGCAGCTTGTCAGCGTTGGCTTCTTGCCACTGGAGAGGCGCGCTGGACTGCGAGTCTGTCGATACGGCCGATCGCGCCACGCTCAACATTCCGGGATTGAGATCAACTCCGACCACTGCACCGGTCGGACCGACGCGCGCTGCGACGATACGCGCCACAATTCCAGTCCCGCAGGCGACATCGACCACACGCTCGCCTGGGCGGGGGTGAACGAGCTCCACAAGTATCGGAGCCCATGCCCCGAACACAGCCGGCACCAGCTCGCGCTCGTACACCTCGGGCGCGCTGCCGGCGACCTGCCACTGTCCTTGCTGAGTCATCTCATGCCCCTTGAAGCTGCCGCTACAAGACATGGTGCTTGATGGGAGGACACTATAACTCGATGCAATGAAGTCAGCTATGGGTCAAACCCGGCCCTCGGGCGCTAACTGCGGCACTTCCGCTTAGCCCCCAGCAGCGGAAGTCGACGGGTCGTCGCGCGATGTCTCAGTCGTGCTACATCCAGACATCCCCAGCCTCGGTGCGACCCCTGAGATTCGGAAGTCCGGCAGGAACCGTAGGCCGTCGCCTCGGGTCGTGAGCCGCCTCCCAGTCTGCTGCCGCCCGGTGTAGAATGGCCCTAGAGGGCACCGCCATGGCCGCTCCGGGGCAGCAGGGCCGTATCGAACGCAGGCTGGCGGCTATTTTAGTCGCCGATGTTGCCGGCTAGAGCCGGCTGATGGGCGCGGACGAGGCCGGCACCGCTCGCCCGCGCCGACGAGGTGATCGAATGAGGCGGCGCGAGTTCATAGCATTACTTAGCGCGGCGGGTATCTAGATGGCCGAACGGCGTAGGGCACTGCTTGGTGCCATTAGAAGGAGTGGTTCGGCTCGGCCCAACCGCGATTCGGACAATAGCTTTCTACAACATTTCCTTTTATCGTAGGTTGGCTGATTAGCCGTTGTATCGCTCCTCAGGGCGCGAGCGGGCACATGCGAATCGTGATGATGGCGACAGGCGGCGTTGGCGGCTATTACGGGGCCCGCCTCGCGGCGGCTGGTGAGGATGTCCGTTTTATTGCGCGAGGTGTTCACCTGGCGGCGTTGCGAACCAACGGCCTCAAGCTCATCAGCGCCAATGGCGACCTCCACCTTCTATCTGTCCAAGCCACCGATAACGCGGCGATGATCGGCGCAGCTGACATCGTGATTTTCGCGGTCAAGCAATACGACACTGAGACAGCCGCCAAGCTAATCGTCCCTCTAATTGGCGATGAAACAGCTGTGATTTCGATTCAGAATGGTATAGATCCACAGGACAGGCTGAAAACAATACTGAGCCGTGAACACGTCATGGGCGGCACGACCTACATCCCCGGCGCAAAGGTGATCTCACCCGGCATTATCACGCACACCGGCTCTATCGACCGCCTTGTCTTCGGCGAGTACGACGGGAGCGTCAGCTTGCGTGGTGAGCGCCTCTTAAATGCTTGCAAGAAAGCTCGGATTGACGCTCATTTTTCCACCAATATCGGCAAAGAAATGTGGGCAAAATTCGCGCTGCTTTCCGCGTTCAGTGGAGTAAGCAGCATGTTGCGGAAAAACGTCTGGATCCATAATGAGTAATCCTGATACCCGCAAACTCCTGAAAGATGCCATTGCGGAGACTGTTGCAGTTGCCAAGAGCAAAGGAATTGATCTCGGCGACGACTATGTGGCCAAGCATGGCGACTTCTACAGCAGCATACCGCCCGACACTAAGTCCTCCATGTTGATGGACCTCGAACATGGTCGCCGTCTCGAGTTGAATTGGCTCTCTGGTGCAGTTGCACAGTTCGGCGACGAATTAGGCGTGCCGACGCCGACGCATCACGCGATTTATGGTGCCCTTAAAGTGGTCGCCGAAGGCCGACCGCTTTGATGTCGCATTCGGGTCAATCGCGTCGCTTTCGCGATGCCGTGCTATGTTCGGTTAGCGGGTAATTTCGGAAATGCCAGTTTCCTGTTGATGGCATCGCGCCAGCAAGTCGATCGTATTTGCGCTGTCCCGGCGATTGCCAGGGGGTAGGAGGCGCGGATCAGGGCCTTACAGGAAACAGTCGACACTTGAGAACGCCGCGCGGCCGATGCGCAGAAGCGGGCCGCCGAGGCGCAGCAGTCGATCATGGAAGCCAACGCCAACGCCCGGAAGATGATCGCCGACGCGCGCGCCCAGGCGGCGCGGATCGTGCAGGAAGCGAACGCAGAGATCGCCGCGCAGGAGGAGGCGCTGGCGAAGAAGCTCGCGGCCGTTCATTCGATCGTCCAGGCGAAACACTGATGCCGGAGCCGGTGACGCTTCTCGGGCCATGAGCCGCATCGTCGCCATCGTGATCCGCGAGACGGCCATGCGGCGCGGGCAATTCGAGGCGCGCTTGGGGGCTGGAGGGCGGTTGCTGGTGGCAAGCAGCACTACGCCATTCCTCGATGCGGCTCGCGCTCTGCTCAAGCTCGGCTACGCGCCGGACACGATCCTCACGATGCGCCACGATGGCTCAACGACGGAGGCTTTGCGCGCCCCGATCGGCAAGGCGGCTCGCCTCACGACCGACGGCGTCTATTTTCGGCCCTTCCGGGATTGTGTCGCCACGCCCGAGAAGCCCCCCGATCAGGCTGCGATAGCCTCCGACGCCGAGGCCAGCGTACGGCCCTCTGCCGAAGCCGGCGGGGCGGCCGTCCTTGGGGCCACCGCGCCGGGCTGATCTGCACTCCGAGCCGGCGACGCCTTTGCGCCCTCGATCCGCAACACGCCGAGCTTGTCAATCAGGTGGCCGAATGATCGCGCCGTCGCGGGGCATCTCAATTCCGATGATCTTTGAGATAGTGCACTGATGTTGACGACGACCCCCACCATGTATTGAGAACATGGATCCCGCAGCGCTGGCCGACTACGACGTCTGGAAGCTTTTTGCTAATCAAAACCTCTACGAGCGATTTCTCCCCTCGCCCCCAATACCAGCCGTAGGGCTGGTAAATCCAAGCCCGTGCGTCCACTATCGTACGCAACGGATACTCAAATTGCACCCGAACAAATTCGACACGATGCATGCTGCCGAACTCGAACGGAAACGGGTCGGTCTTAAAATCGATTGTTAGATCAAAGGTTTCATCAAGAAGTACATTTATCGTTCCAGGATAAGCGTCGCGAAGCTCGTCGTACTGTTGTGCGAACACGGGCAACAGCCGAGGAAGATGTTCAGATGCGGTTTTGACACCGCAAGTGATTGTGCCGTTGAGTATTCTGGTCATCTGCCGATCAGATCGGAGAAGATGATGGCGCCGTCGCGAGACATTTTTCTCGATCACCTCGTCAGCGCGCGTGAGTTCACGGAGAGCGCGTGCCGCGGTTTTAGCGCCATTTCTTTGCTTCCAGGGGGTCCCAGGAAAATTCGCAATGCGCAAAAAAGGCCAGTTGTATGGCGCTGCGCAGTCCGAGGCTGGGGCGCTGATCGGCAAAGAACGTGACTCCCAGCTTGGGAAAGAAGCTGTATGTTGTCGCCATAAATAGCGCCGTTTCGGCTAACGTGATTTGATCCGCCGAGAATTCGACGACCGGCATCTCCGTTGCGTTTGGGTCTGACAACGGCGGCAAATCGGCAGCCAATCTCCGTTTGGCATCGGCTTCTTCTTCGGGGGGGCGAGACCAGACAATGGTGGCCTGAGTTCTTGCACGGTTGATGAGGATAGTGGGCTTGAGCACGTAAGCGTCTGGCCGTGGTCCCGTGAAGCTTGGCTTGGGGTCCGGCACGTTGTTCGCGGCTGCGGCCAGGGCGTCGCCCACTGAGACACCATACTCCATGCGGATTCCTTTCGGCTGGTCACAGGAAATTGTTAGAAGCGTACTGTCGCTTGCTGCCGGAATAATGAGCGCGTCTAGAAAAAGCAGCGGAAGTGCCGTGATTAACAGCGGTCGCATGGGTTCCTCCCCTTGGCAGCCTGATTAAAGCGAACAGCTTTTCGTCGCGCCCGTAGGGGCTGATCAGATCGGCTACACGGTAGTGTCCCGATCGTCCGCATTTGGCGTACTCGACGCATAGCACGTCGAGCTTGCCGATCAGGTCGCCGAAGATGATCACGCCGTCGCCGGGCCTAACCCGCAGTTCCGTCGTCACGATAAAAGTAAATTTTGAGGTTCTGCGCTCTCAGCGATAGCGGACCGAAATGCCTTTCTAGGTTCGCTCGCGCTCGGTCGATAATGTCGTCGTACGTCGTGATAGACAGGCGAGGCCGCTGGCCCTGCATGACCGATAGCGTTCGCCGGTGCTCCTCCGTAAGTGATGCGGAGCGGCCGATTACCACTAGGGTACGCGGAGTGGCCGAGATCCCGTGCAGGCCAAGTTCGGTTTCCACTTGGATTTTGTGGTCCTGGAGGTATTTAAGCCAATCCTCAATTTGGCTCATGGCATGAGTCAACTCCTGCCGTGGGTGGCCATCTTTGCGGAACAATTCGCGAAAGGGAGCTTCAATCTCGACTAGCGTATAGTCGTTGTGGGGCTCGCGAAAAACAAAGTCGCTGACGTACTTCCCGAATCTTACTTTCGACCATGCCGCGTCGTAAGTGCTGCATAGAAGATCCGGATGAGCCTTTAGAAACTGATGGCACGGCTTCTCTGGTCCTGCGAGCAGCGTTTCAAATTCATCGAGGAGTTTTATGTAATGTTCACGAGCAGCCCGCCGGCCGTCCAACCGATGCAATGCGGATTGCATTGCATTGTGCTGGGCGATCACACTCAGCAAATCAACTTGTGCCCACCCGCTCGCGTATTCTGGTCGCCAGTATTCTTCACCTAAGCGCGGATATATTTCGATGGCCTCCCACCCGACCGGCAACGTAAGCAATCCATGCGCGATGAAGTTGTCCGACGCGCTCGGTATCGCCCTCGCCGGCATGTTTGCTGCTAGAACCACTCCATGGACTTGAATTTGTAGCTCCCGATTCAATGCAGCTAGGCATGGCGGTCGCGCTGGCGGCGGCGGCAGGTTGAACCCCGAAGGTAGCGCCTTCGGCGCATAGACAATGGGATGGAGTCGTGCATGCTCCACTTCTTCGCCCTGCTGATTTATGACTGCCTGGATGATGACAGGTCCGGCAAGAGTCGGAACGTATGTCGCCGGATCGTCGGGGACGTGGATGACTTGCTCCGAGAATTTGGGCGCTACCTCGGCTAATGCCTCGTTGTAGTCGGTATGACGGATCTTTGGCTCTTCCTCACCAGCAGCGTCGTATCTGACTAGGACGCCATCTGGACAGCACAGCACGTAGGCGTGGCACGGCACCCGCAGCTGCGGCGGAGCGAGTTCCCGGACGTTCGCATACTGGCCCTCAAGCAGTTCGCGCGCGGCTTTGCTATAAGCTTTCAGGGTCGCAGCCATAGCGCGGCATAAGGGCGACATCTCTTTGGCATCGGGTATCTCGACTGGATCCGATACCCTGAGTGGCTCGCCCGGCCGCAATTCGGAGGTCATTCGCCGGTAGATCGGCCTCTTGCCTTCGTCTGCCATTTTGCGATGCAACCGAGGACCGGCCGCCCTGCCGGAATGGCTCAAGGTCGCAGATCAGGATCGCGGCGTCCATGAGGCTCACCGGCGAGGAGCCTGCCAGCGCCCGGACGCCCGCCGGGAGGACCCCACCCGCCAAGCCGCGATCGCCGCCAGCGGGCTTCCTAGCGCCGTGGCGGGGCATGTGCGGGGTTACCCGGCTTGTTACTCGGCCTAGGCCACTCTGCGGGTCTTTTGATCTAAGTTATTGGCATCCCGAGAAGATTTTATTTGTTCTAAGCGCTCGTGGACGTGGCGCGAGAACACGTATTGGGCCGGGCGCTGGCGGTCGAGCGGAATTTCCGGCGCCATCGGACCCTCGGTGCGTACCCCGCGCAGGGCAACTTGCAGGGCTTTCACCGGATGGGCGATCGCGTCCTGAACGGCGGTGGCTTCATAACCGCTGTGGACCATGCAATTGGCGCATTTCGCATAGTTTCCGGTGCCGTAGGAATCCCAATCCGTTTCCTCCATCAGCTCGCGGAAGGTCTTGGCATAACCCTCGCCGAGCAGATAGCAGGGGCGCTGCCACCCGAACACGGTACGGGTAGGATTGCCCCAGGGCGTGCAATGGTACTCCTGATTCCCCGCCAGGAAGTCGAGGAACAGACCGGACTGGCTGAACGACCAGGCTTTGCCGGCGCGGCCGCGACGGAAGATGTCGCGGAACAGCTGCTTGGTCTTCTCGCGATGGAGAAAATGCTGCTGATCCGGCGCTCGCTCGTAGGCGTAACCGGGTGAAACGGTGATGGCATCGATCCCGAGGTCGCCCGCCTTGTCGAAGAACGACGCCACCTGCTCGGGATCCACGTTGTTGAACAAGGTGCAGTTGATGTTGACGCGAAAGCCGCGCTGTTTGGCGGCGCGGATCGCGGCGACCGCGCGATCGTAGACGCCGGTCTGGCACACCGACCGATCGTGCATCTGCTCATCGCCGTCGAGGTGCACCGACCAGACGAAGAACGGGCTCGGCTGGTACTGGTCGAGCTTCTTCTGCATCAACAGCGCGTTGGTGCACAGATAGACGAACTTGCGCCTCGCAAGAATGCCCTTGACGATCTCGGCGAGCTCGCGGTGTAGCAGCGGCTCGCCGCCGGCGATCGACACCACCGGCGCGCCGCATTCGTCGACGGCCTCGAGGCATTCGGCCACCGAGAGGCGCTGGTTCAGAATCTCGTCCGGATAGTCGATCTTGCCGCATCCCGCACAAGCGAGATTGCAGCGGAACAGCGGCTCGAGCATGAGCACCAGTGGATAGCGCTTGCGCCCCGTCAGATGCTGACGAAGCACGTAAGCGCCGACTACGGCTTTTTGCAGAAGAGGGATCCCCAAGGCGGGCTCCTATGTTCGGTTCCGATGATAGGGTTTACGTCGGCTGCGGCGACATGCGCCGTTCGCGCGTGAGCTCCACCGGAAGGCGAAACTCGATCGTCTCCTCGCGGCCCGGCAAGGTCGAAACTTCGACCTGACCGAGCCGGCGCAATGCGGCGATGACGTCCTCGACCAGGACTTCGGGCGCGGAGGCGCCTGCCGTGATGCCTACCGTCTTGGCGTCCCGCACCCAGGCCGGATCCAGCTCGCTCCCATCCGCGATCAGGTAGCTCGGGATGCCCGCCTCGGCGCCGATCTCGCGCAGCCGGTTGGAATTGGAACTATTCTTCGCGCCCACGACCAGGATCACGTCGACCAGCTTGCTGAGCTCGCGAACCGCCGTTTGCCGGTTCTGCGTGGCGTAGCAAATGTCTCTGGTATCCGGACCGATGATATCCGTGAATTTCCGCTCGAGCGCCGCGATGATTTCGCGGGTGTCGTCGACGCTGAGCGTCGTCTGCGTCACATAGGCGACCGGCGCATCGACCGGCAGCTCGAGCATCTCCACGTCGTTCTCGGTCTGCACCAGGAACACCGGACCAGCAATCTGGCCCATGGTTCCCTCCACCTCGGGATGCCCGGCGTGGCCGATCAAGATCAAGGTGCGGCCCTGAGCGACGTAGCGCTTGCCTTGGTTGTGGACCTTGGTCACCAGCGGGCAGGTCGCGTCGAGCACCGGGATGTTGCGTGCGGCGGCCTCTTGCTCGACCGCCTTTGCGACGCCATGGGCGCTGAAGATCGTCACCGCATTGGGCGGCACCTCGGAAAGGTTCTCGACGAAGCGCGCGCCCTTGGCCTTCAGGCTCTCGACCACATGGCGGTTGTGGACGATCTCGTGGCGCACGTAGACCGGCGGACCGTATTTCTCCAGCGCGCGCTCGACGATCTCGATCGCGCGCACGACGCCGGCGCAAAAACCTCGGGGTTGGGCGAGAATGACCTGCATGTTCGGCTCATCGGGGCGGGCGAGAAACCGGTCCGCGACCATCGGCCGCGCCAAGAGTCCTCGCCGGAAACATCCGCATCAACCCGATCTTTCTCCCTTCGCAACATCGATAAGCGAAATGCCGCAACGACGGCGCGGCATACAGGTATTCCCCGGCTCAGGCAACCTTGCCGCCGCCCGCGAGCAGCTTCGCCTCGCTCGGCGCCAAACTCTTGCCCAGCGCCGTCATGACCTTGGCGGTGATGCCCGCGGCATCGAGCCCGGCCTGGGCGTACATGCGCTCGGGCTTGTCGTGATCGACGAAGACATCGGGCAGCACCATGGTGCGCACCTTGATGCCGCGATCAAGAACCCCCTGCTCAGCCAGAAGCTGGAGAACGTGGCTGCCGAACCCCCCGATGGCGGCTTCCTCGGTCGTCACGAGCACCTCGTGCTCGCGCGCAAGCCGCAGGATCAGCTGGCAATCGAGCGGCTTGGCGAAACGCGCGTCGGCGACGGTCGTCGACAGACCGTGTGCCGCCAGCATGTCGGCGGCTTTCAAGCATTCCGCGAGCCGGGTGCCGAGCGAGAGCAGAGCCACCGTGCCCCCTTCCCGCAGAATGCGGCCCCTGCCGATCTCGAGCGGCGTTCCCTCTTCGGGCATCTCGACGCCGACCCCTTCGCCGCGCGGATAGCGCAGCGCCGAAGGACGATCGTCGATCCCCGCGGCGGTCGCGACCATGTGCATGAGCTCGGCTTCATCCGCCGCTGCCATGATCACGAAGCCGGGCAGGCAGCCCAAATAGGCGAGATCGAACGAGCCCGCGTGGGTCGGACCATCGGCGCCGACGAGACCGGCGCGGTCCATGGCAAAGCGGACCGGCAGCCGCTGGATCGCCACGTCGTGGACGACCTGGTCATAGGCTCGCTGCAGGAACGTGGAGTAGATGGTTGCAAACGGCTTGAAACCTTCTGCCGCCAGCCCCGCCGCAAAGGTCACGGCGTGCTGCTCGGCGATGCCGACATCGAACGTACGCTCGGGAAACTCCTTGCCGAACAGATCGAGCCCGGTGCCCGACGGCATCGCCGCGGTGATGGCGACGATGCGGGAGTCCTTGCGCGCCTCCTTGATCAGGCTCTGAGCGTACACTTTGGTGTATTGCGGCGCATTGGTCTTGGTCTTGGCCTGCGCGCCGGTGGCGATGTCGAACTTGACGACGCCATGGTACTTATCGGCGGAAGTCTCGGCCGGCGGATAGCCTTTGCCTTTCTGAGTCACGACGTGCAGCAGAATCGGCCCGGTCTCGGCATCGCGCACGTTCTTCAAGACCGGCAGAAGGTGATCGAGATTGTGCCCGTCGATCGGGCCGACGTAATAGAAGCCGAGCTCTTCGAACAGCGTGCCGCCGGTCACGAACCCGCGTGCGAGCTCCTCGATCTGCATGGCCTTCTCGTTGAGAATTTTGGGCAGGCCCTTGGCGAGCTGCTTGCCGATCTCACGCAGCGACAGATAGGTGCGTCCCGAGATCAGCCTCGCCAGATACGCCGACATCGCGCCGACCGGCGGCGCAATGGACATGTCATTGTCATTGAGCACGACGATGAGCCGCGAGTTCATGGCGCCGGCGTTGTTCATCGCCTCGTACGCCATGCCTGCCGACATCGCGCCGTCCCCGATGACGCAAACGACATTGTGGGTCTTGCCTTCGAGATCCCGCGCCACCGCCATGCCCAGACCTGCCGAGATCGAGGTGGAGGAATGCGCGGCGCCGAAGGCGTCGTACTCGCTTTCCACGCGCTTGGTGAACCCGGAAAGGCCGCCGCCCTGGCGCAGCGTGCGGATGCGGTCACGTCGCCCGGTCAGGATCTTATGGGGATAGGCTTGATGACCGACGTCCCAGATCAATTTGTCGCGGGGTGTGTCGAACACGTAATGCAAGGCCACGGTGAGTTCGACAACTCCCAGGCCCGCTCCCAAATGCCCGCCGGTGACCGAGACGGCGCTGATCGTCTCCGCTCGCAGCTCATCGGCAAGCTCCCGCAGCTCGTTCTCCTTGAGCCGCCGCAGATCGGCGGGATCATGGATCGCGTCGAGCAACTTGGTTTCCGCTGTCATGGCGTTGGGCTGATCCTGACGAACAAAGAGGGCGTCATGGTGCAATTTCCGAACTCAAGGAAGGGTTCCGGAGATGTTCCCAAAAACGGCTCCGCGAAGGCATAAGGCATGTGGACGCTGGCGGATGAAGAACCTCAAGCAAATCCCCGGAACTGCCATGAATTGCCGGAGCCTCGTGCCCGGATTTTACCTCTTCGGCGGCATCCCGCACCAGGGACATTGCCCCGTTCATCTTGACGATATTGCCCACCCCCCAGTTCTAGCTATACCTACATGTATACACAATGGCCGGCAATTCAAAGGTCCGCCCGGCGGATGCTGCCGCCCGGGCCGATGCGGTCTGCGGCTCGAACCGAATGTTCACCATCTTTCCCGTCGGGCTTTGAACCCGCCCGAGTGTTCCGGGCTGCAACAAGGGACGCCCAGGAAAACAACCACGGGGCAATGCGAGAGCAAGATCGATGCCAATGAGCGATGCCGCGGTGATCATCGGCGCGGGACAAGGCGCGGCGCAGGTCGCCATCAGCCTGCGCCAGGGCGGGTTCCGAGCTCCGGTGGTGATCATCGGCGCAGAGCCGTATCTGCCCTATCAGCGACCGCCGTTGTCGAAAAAATTCTTGAGCGCACCGCAAGCGGCCGAAAGTCTGTTTCTGCGTCCGCACGCGTTCTGGCGCGACCAAGAGGTGACGCTGCAATTGGGAACGGCAGTCGGAGCGGTGGACCGGGGACGCCGCTGCGTCACGCTGACGGACGGGCGGGAGCTTGCTTATGCAAGCTTGGTGTTCGCAACAGGTACGTTCGCCCGCGCGCTGCCCATCCCGGGCGTGGATCGCCACGGCGTGCATTCATTGCGCAGCATCGAAGATGTGCGCCGGCTGCGGACCGAACTCGATTCGGCGCGCCGCGTGGTGATCATAGGCGGCGGCTACATCGGGCTGGAGGTCGCCGCGGTCATGCGAAGCGAAGGCCGCGACGTCACGGTCGTGGAAGCCGAGGAGCGCGTCTTGAAGCGGGTCACCGGCAAGACGATGTCGGGGTTCTTCGACGCCTTCCACCGTGACAAGGGCGTCGATATCCGGCTGAACATTCGCGCCGCGGGCATCGCCGGCGACGAGCGCGTTCGATCGGTGCGAACCTCGCAGGCGGAAGAACTGCCGGCCGACGTCGTCCTCATCGCCGCGGGGGCGTGTGCCAACGACGAACTCGCCGCCGCCGCCGGGATCCGCTGCCGAGACGGCATTCTCGTGGACGAAACGGCGCGGACCGACAGTCCCGGAATCTACGCGGTCGGCGACTGCACGCGATTCCCGAGCCGGCGTTATGCGCGACGGCTTCGCCTGGAAAGCGTGCAGAACGCCATCGATCAGGCGAAGGTCGCGGCGGCTTCGATCCTCGGACGGGCGGAGACCTATGATCCGGTGCCGTGGTTCTGGTCGGATCAATACGATCTGAAGCTGCAGATCGCCGGCCTCGCCGACGATCATGATTCCGAACAGCTGATCGGCGATGTCGCGGCGCCGCGTTTCTCGGTCGAATACCGCAAATCAGGCCGCCTGATTGCGGTGGACGCAGTCAACGATGGACGCGCCCACATGATGGCGCGCCGCCGCATCGCGCAAGAAACGGCAGCCGAGATGGCAATCGGAACATGAGCTTCGGGCGGCGAAGTGTCGCCCGAACGCGCAGCGAGCGCGGGAAGCCCGGCGGACGAGCCGGGCCTCTCCCGAACTGGTCACTTGCTGGTCACTTGCGCCGGGAAGCTCGCCGCCGCGCGCGCAGCGAAAGCCCCATCGCAAACGCCTTCTGCCGCACCGCGCCTTCCGTGCGCTTGAGCCTGCGGCCGATGATTCTCGCCGGAGTTTTTTGCCGCGCCAAGTTCTTGAGCTCGCGCACGTCGCGCGACGACCACTCACGTCGGGCTACTCATCGCTCTGCCGCCATTTTTCGATCTCCAATCGTGTGCTCGTCGGGTTGTACGGCGCTTTACGGCCAAAGTCCGGCGATCAAGCGCGTCACAACACCAATCGCAAAACCGTGAACGTGTGGTAATCGCGCGGCGGCGATATGCCGTTCACGTCGTCGGATCAACAAAAAGCTGCCCACTTGCGCGCGCCAATGCGCTCTCGGTAAACAGAGACTTATCTGGTCGGAGCTATCGACCCGCCGATGGTTTGATCTTCGCCCAATTCCGGGACCCGTAGTGAGGAAGATCGTCAGCCCTCCCAACCGGCTTTTCTGAGGCCCTCGAGCATGTGGGCATGCTCTTCTGGCCGAAACCAGGGCGGGCGTGTGCGGACCTGAAAGTCGAATGAGGCAGGCGAGACCGTGATGGACTTCTCTAACGCCTGCTTCGCTTCTGCGGTCCGACCAAGTTCGCCGAGGGCGGCCGCGAGCCAGCGGTAGGCCGAGGGAAAATCGGGAAATGATCGGATCGCCCGTTTTGCCGCTTCGATGGTGGCCTCGTAGTCGCGGCAGAAATAATGCGCCAATGCTACCTGGTTCAAACGGTTCACCAGGGACGGCCCACGGGGGTCGAGCCGAATGCATGTTTTGAGTGCGGCAATCCCTTCTCTTGGTTGCCCCGAGTAGGCCAGAACCACGCCGAGCGCTCCGTGTGCAGCGGCCAAATTCGGACATATTGCCAGCGCCCGCTCGGCGTGGTCACGGGCGCCCTGATGATCGCCGCGCGCGACGAGCGCAAGAGCAAGGCGGGAGTGGGCTTCTGCGTCGCCACCATCGAGCGCGACTGCGCGCCTCGCCAGTGCTTCTTCCTTACTTTGTGTTCCTTTCGCCCGGCTGAGGACGGCGGAAAGCCCGATGGATCCCCCCACAAACATCGGATCGAGATCGATGGCCCGTTGAAAGAACTTCTCAGCGAGGGCGTTATCCTCGGCGCTGGCCTTGCTGAGATGCCACATGCCGCGTTGATAGGCACCCCAGGCATCGAGGCTTGCTGGCGGCTTGCGCATCGCCCGTTGCTGCTCGGCGTCAGCGATGGCCGGCGCGATGGCGATGGTCGTGGCCTGAGTGATTTCATCCTGCACGGCGAAAATGTCGGCGAGATCACGGTCGTAGCGCTCGGCCCAGACATGATTCCCGGTCTCGGCCTCAACAAGCTGTGCGGTCACCCGGACGCGATTGCCGGATTTGCGGAGACTGCCTTCGAGCACGTAGCGGACGCCGAGTTCACGCCCGACCTGTTTCAGGTCGACCGCACGGCCCTTGAAGGAAAAGGACGAATTCCGGGCGATCACGAAAAGCGAGGGGTAGCGGGACAACGCCGTGATGATGTCCTCGGCGATCCCATCGGCGAAGAACTCCTGCTCCCGGTCGCCGCTCATGTTCTGGAATGGCAACACCGCGATCGAGGGCTTGTCGGGCAGGGCGAGTGCGGGTGCGATCTCGGGCGGCGTGGCGTTGGGCGTGGTCCCAGTCGGAGTGGCACGGGCGGCACGAACCCGGTAGGCCCGAACGGGTCGGACGATATTTTTGAGAGCTTGTTCGCCCATATCATCGAACGTGAGGTCGAGCCGCCCAGCGGCGTCTTCCTGAACACGGGCCGAAACGCAAATGCCTCCCGGTTCCGCTAGACCTTCGAGGCGAGCGGCGACGTTCACGCCGTCACCGAAGATGTCACCGTCCTCGACCACGACATCGCCGACATTGATCCCGATGCGGAATTCGATGCGGTCGTCAGGTGTGCCGGCATTACGCTCGGCCATGCCGCGCTGCCATTCGGTTGCACAACGTAGCGCATCAACGACGCTGCCGAACTCTACCAACAACCCATCACCGGTAGTTTTGACGATCCGCCCGCGATGCTCGGTAATCTTCGGATCGATTAGCTCGGCGCGGATGCATCGTAGCTGCCTGAGGGTCCCTCCCTCGTCGGCTCCAATGAGCCGCGAATAGCCCGCCACGTCGGCAGCAAGAATGGCCGCCAATCTCCGCTCTATCCGCTCTTCGGCCATTCTGATCGCACTGCCTGCTGCGTTAGGGCCATAGTCTATGGTTGGCCGCCTGGGGTGTCTTCAACAAGATCAAGCAATGTCGGCGCGACGCGACCCGATATGACAAACTCGCGGCCAACTGCCTGGCCTTCATCAAGCTCGCATCGATTCGAATCTGTGAGTCCACGCCCTAGCCCGTGACCATCCGTCCCTCGATCGGATACGCGGGATCGTTGTAGCCGGGCGTCGACGGGTGTCCGGACGCAACCAGACGGTCCACGAGCGCTTCGTCCTCGCCGCTGAAGCGATATCCGAGCGCCGCGACGTACTCGTCCCACTGCTGTTCGGTGCGCGGACCGGCAATGGTCCCGGTAACCAACCGATTGTTCAGCACCCAGGCCACCGCGAATTGCGCCGCGGTGATGCCGCGGGACTGCGCGTGCTGCTTGATCTCCTGGGCGAGGCGCAGCGATTCGGGCCGCCATTCGGTCTGCATCATCCGGGGGTCGCGGCGGCCGGCGCGGGTGTCGGCGGGCGGCGGCGCATCCGGCCCGTACTTGCCGGTGAGCACGCCGCGCGCCAACGGGCTGTAGGCGATCACGCCCAAGCCGTAATGGGCGCACGCCGGCAGATGCTCGGTTTCCGGCATGCGGTTCATGGCGTTGTAATACGGCTGGCTGACGATCGGGCGATCGATCCCGAGACGATCGCACAGGCCGCAGATCTCGGCCACGCGCCAAGCCCGGTAGTTCGAAACGCCGAAATAGCGGATCTTGCCGAGGCGAACGAGGTCGCCCATGGCGCGCACCGTCTCCTCGAGGGGTGTGTCGTGATCCTCCTTGTGCAGATAGTAGATGTCCAGGTAATCGGTGCCGAGCCGTTTACGGCTCGCATCGGCCGCCTGCATCACCCATTTGCGCGAGAGGCCGCGCTCGTTCACCCCCTCGCCCATCGGGTTGGCGAGCTTGGTCGCCAAGACCCACTGGTCCCGCTCCGCGGCGATGCCTCGACCGGTGATCTCCTCGGAACGGCCTTGGTTATAGGCATCGGCGGTGTCGATGAAATTCACGCCGGCATCGCGGGCGCGAGCGATGATCCGCACCGATGTCGGCTCGTCGGTCGGCCCGCCGAACATCATGGTGCCGAGGCAGAGCGGCGATACCTTCAGTCCGCTCCGGCCGAGCTTGCGATATTCCAAGTTAGCCTCCGCCCGATCTATTCCAGCATCACGGTCTCGAACTCGGCCGGCAGAATGATCTCCAGCACTTCGCAATCGTCGGAATATTCCAGCACGGTGTGCTTGATGCGGGGCGGCTGAATCCAGCAAGCGCCGGTCCGCAACAGGACCTCGCCTTGCCCTTCGAACTCCGATCGCAGCCAGCCTTTCAGCACGTAGACCATCTGGAAGTCCACGTCGTGATAATGCCGTTTGGCGACCTCCTCGGGCCGAGACGGCGGCACGAACCGGATCACGTGCGCCTGCACCATGCCATCGGTCGCCTTGCTGATGCCGAGATCGCGGTACTTGGCGTAATTGCGCAGGCCGGTCCGGAAATCCCGCTCGTCGTGGTGGCTGACGGTGAATTTCTGCCGCGGCGCTCGTCTCGACTTGGTTCGCGCGGCGGGTTTCCGCCTGGGCGCGCTCTTGGCTACCGGTTTCCGCGGCTTGGATGCAGCCGATTTCCGCGGCTTGGACTTGGTGTTCTTCGCCATGATTGCCTCCATTCCACCCGGGGGCCTGCTCCGGGATCGTCGGGCAGTTCCTCGAATTTCTCGCACTGGTGTGAAACTGCCACACCCATGGGCGCCCTTCCATGCGAAAATGACGTCGTGGGCAGGTCTCGCCGCTGGCCAGCCTTGGACCCACGGGCCCGCATCGCTCCGCACGAGCCGCCGCCGTGAACAAGCAGATCTTCAGTGCTGTCTTGCTTGCAGCCGTCCCGATTGCCGCATCGGACCCCGGGACAGCTTTGGCCGCGGACGAAATCCAGGTCTACAACGCCGAGATCGCCGAGGTCGGCCAATGGACCTTCGAGCAGCATCTCAATTACATTCTGCAAGGCCGCACCCGACCGGAGTTTCCGGGCGGATTGATCCCGAATCACAGCCTCAACGGCACTCCGGAACTGGCTTACGGCGTCACCGAGGGGTGGGAACTTGGGTTTTATGCGCCGTTTGCCGTCGATAGCCGCGGCCAATTCCTGTCCGACGGCGTCAAGGTGCGGACTCTCTTCGTGACCCCGCATGCGAGCCAACGCAATTTCTTCTACGGCGTGAACCTGGAGCTCAGCTATTCGACGCCGGAATTCTCGCAAACCAGATTCGGCATCGAGGTGCGGCCGATCGTGGGGGTTCGCAATTCGGATTGGCAATTCATCGTAAATCCCATCGTCGACATAGGATTGGGCGACAAGGGCCAAGCCGAGTTTGCGCCGGCGGCCCGGCTCGCCCGCAAGCTGGGCGAGGATTTCTTCGTCGGCCTCGAACACTACAGCGAGCTCGGAGAGATCGGGCATTTCCTGCCGCTGCGGGAGCAGCAGCACACGCTGTTCGCGGTCACGGACTTCAAGCTCGGCAAGTTCGATATCAATCTCGGCATCGGCTGCGGTCTCACGCCGGGATCGGACCGGCTCGTCGCCAAGACCATCATCGGCTACGCCTTCCCGGTTCCGGGCAAAAATGACGGTGCCGGCGATCGAATGCCGAACCGCCCGCCAACGCCGAGGCTTGCGACGCATACGTCTACGGGGAGTGCCTTCGCCCCGGACCTGTTTGCGACGCGATGAGCAGGGTAGGAAGCGGAGCAGCCAGCCAAGAGGTCGCTATAACAAAGGGATCCTCAGCACCATCGCACGCGCACTCCGGGCGACCGATTTCGGCCGAGCCGGAAACATTCCCGTGCTGATGCCGGCCAAAGACGCGGGCGGTCGCAGCGGCGGGTGTCATTGCATCCGGGATTCCCGAGCCATGATCATCGTGGCAATCGCAGGAAGTCGGCAAATGCTTTGAGCGTCGTCTCGGAGACGTAGTGCTCGATGCCCTCCGCGTCGGCCTCGGCGGCTTCAACGGGCGCGCCCAATGCCAGCAGCACATCTGGACATCGGCCGCGGTCTCACGCCGGGATCGGACCGGCTGGTCGCCGAGACCATCATCGGCTCGCGTTCCCCGGGCAAAGATGACGGCGCTTACGATCGAATGCCGAACGACCCGCCACCGGGGAGGCCCGCCATGCACATGTTTGTCGAGAGTGTTTTCACCCCGGACCTGTTTGCGATGCGATGAGCAGGGTAGAATCCGGACCGGCCAATCAAGAGACCGCCGTGAAGAAGCTCAGCATCGGGATCATCGTGCTAGCCCTGCTTGGGGCCAGCCCCGCAGACGCCGGGGACGCGGCGATGCCGACCACGGCGCCCGCCGTGCCGGCCTATGACTGGACCGGCGCCTATGTCGGCTTTCATTTCGGCTACGGCGGTGGAAGCCTGGGTTCCGGCACCCACCCCATCCTCGATAAGGGCGTGATTTTTCCCCCTACGATTACCGGGCTGGTGGGTGGCTATCAGGCCGGTTGGAATGTCCAGCTCTCCAATCGCCTCGTGCTCGGCGTCGAAGCGGATGTCACATTCACCAGTCCGATCGATCGGGGCGCGACCGACTTGGCCGCCCCGTTCAATACGAAGCTCGATTATATCGGAACGGCGCGAGCGCGCGTTGGCTATGCGTTCGGCACCCTGTTTCCGTACCTGACGGGAGGTCTTGCCTGGGGCGAGACCACGATCGATATCAACAACAACGGCAGCGTGATAGGCTCGAAATCTTCCGCGCATGCCGGCTGGACCATCGGGCTTGGCGTGGCGTTTCCGGTCGCCGGTAGATGGACCGGAAAGATCGAATACAATTACGTCGACCTCGCCCCGGCGGGGTTCGCTTTTCCCGGCCAGACGGTCGATCCCAAGGTACACCTCGTCAAGATCGGCTTGAACTATAGAATTTGGGACGCACCGCCGTGGCCTTCGCCGGGCTTCACTCCCCTGGGGCGGACATCGGTCCCGGAATCGAACGACTTCAACGTCCACGGACAAACCACGTTCATCGAGCAGGCCTACCCCCGCTTCCATTCGCCCTATCAGGGGCAGAACAGCCTTCCCGGCGGCGGCGAGGGTCGCGAGACCTGGACCAGCACGGCATTCCTCGGATGGCGGCTCTGGGACGGCGGGGAATTCTATTTCAATCCGGAGCTCGATCAGGGTTTTGGCATCGGCGGAACCCTGGGTTTGGCCGGCTTCCCCAACGGCGAAGGCCAGAAAGCCGGGAATGCGTTCCCGAAATTTCACGCGCAACGTTATTTTTTCCGGCAAACAATTGGTCTGGGCGGCGAGCAGGAGACGGTCGAGGACGGTCCCAATCAACTGCCGGGCAAGCGCGACATCGACCGCGTCACGCTAACGGTCGGCCGGATTGCGGTTGGCGACATTTTCGATGCCAATGCCTATGCGCACGATCCGCGCGCGGATTTCCTGAATGCGGCGCTGTGGGAATCCGCCGCCTACGATTTTCCCGCGGACCTGCCGGGCTTCACCCGCGGCGCGGTGGTCGAGCTCAACCGCAAGGACTGGGCGCTGCGAGCCGGTATCTTCCAGGTCCCGGAGGAACCCGGCAGCGACGTTCTCGTGTTCAAGACCGGCGGCGCGATCGTCGAGCTCGAGGAGCGCTACAAAATCTTCGATCAAGCCGGCAAGCTCCGGCTCGGCGCGTTCGCCAACCGCGGCCGCACCGGCAACTATAACGAGGCGCTGGCGATCGTCGCAGCCGATCCGACCCTCGATATAAACAGCGCCATGTTGGGTACCCGGGCACAGCGTTGGAAATACGGCTTCTATGCAAATCTGGAGCAGGCGATCGACAAAGAGGTCGGCGTGTTCGCCCGGGCGAGCTGGAACGACGGTCGAAACGAAATCCTGTCGTTCACCGATGTCGATTGGAGTCTTTCGGGTGGGGTTGCGATCAAGGGAAACCGCTGGGGACGATCGGACGATACGCTCGGGTTCGGGACCGCCATCAATGGGCTATCAAACGCGCACCGCGCGTTCCTCGCGGCCGGCGGCCTCGGCCTGCTCATTGGCGACGGCAAGCTCAATTACCGCGAAGAAAAAATTTTGGAGACCTATTATGCCTACAAGATCGACAAATCGACGACGCTCACCTTCGATTATCAGTTCTTCGTCGACCCCGCGCACAACGCCGACCGCGGCCCGGTTTCGGTTTTCGCCACCCGGTTGCACGCGGAATTCTGAGCCGCCACAAACAATTGAATCGTCGTCCCCGCGAAAGCGGGGACCCATGGCCAGAGATCGCGCAACATGCAAACTCGGCGGTCATGGATCCCGGCTCGCGGCCGCTGCGCGGCCCCGGCCGGGACGACAAGCGGTAGGCTCTCGGCCTCCTTATTTACAGACCTGCTGCCCGTTGATGATCTGGCACTTCTGCTGGTGCGGTTGCGGCGGCGGAGTTGCCGATCGCTGCGGCGGCGGCGGCGCTGGAGATGCCGATCGCTGCTGCGGCGGTGGCGGCGGGGACACCGATCGCTGCGGGGGCGGGGGCGGCGGGGATGCCGAGCGCTGGGGCGGCGGCGGTGGTTGATGGACGACCGTACTTTGCGGCGGCGGCGATGGCGGGCGCGGTCCCGCGGGTTTGGGCGGCGGCCCCTGATTGACCACGGCGTTCGACTGCGGATGCGGTGTTGGCGGCGGCTGCCGGGTAGTCGCGTTCGACTGCGGATGGGGCGGCGGCTGATTTCGCTGCAGATTGGGCGGCGGCTGGTTCGGGGGAGCGCGCGTCGCCAGCGGTTTGGACGAAGGGCCCTGTGGACCGACATTGGCCGGCCCGGTTTGTGGCCGCACCCTGGGCGGCGGCTGATTGGCGCCGGGCGGCTGGTTGCCGCTCGGCGTCTGGGTCGCCGTCTTCGGCTTGGGCGTTGATCCCGGCCCACCGAGGTTCGCCGGACCGGTCGGCTGACCGGGCTTGGGTCCGGTTTGCAGGTTCCGGCTCGGCGGCTTGAGGTTGCCCGGTCCCGTGCCCGGCGTCCGCGAGGAGATCGCCGGCGAGGGCTTGCCCGGCCCTGGCTGGCCGCCCTGGACGCCGGGGCCGCCGGGGCCGCCGGGCCCCGCAGGGCCGCTCGGCGTCAGATTGGCGCGCTTGAGCGCATTGGGGGCGTCGGGTCCGAGATTCGGCCGCTCGCCGGGCCGGAAGGGCGTGGGCGGCGGGATGTTGGCCGCCGGCTGGATGAGCTTGGGCTGCGGCTTGATGACCTCGTGCACGGGCGCTCCCCTGCCAGGCCCGCCGACGACAGCCCCCGTGACCCCGACGGTGCCGTTCACGACACGCGGCTCAACCGAGACGGTCTGAATGGGCCGTCCGACCTTGGCGGCCACGAACGAGGGCGGCACGCCGGGGTTGGCGCAGATCACCCGGTTGTTCTCTCGAATGATCACCGTCTGATTGATGATCACGGTCTGACGCACATAAAGGATCGCCTGCGGGGCCGGCAGGATGACCACCACCAGCGCGGGCGCGATGATGTCCGGAGCCCGGACGAACAGCCAAAAATCCGGCTCGTCCTGCACCGAAACATAGATCTCCTCGGGCGGCATCGGCGCCCAGCCGATGGTTTCCTCGCCTCGGCGCCAGGTGACCCAGGCCGGACTCCATTCCGTGCCGGGCACCCAGACCCAGCCGAGCCCGAGATCGCGATCGAACATCCAGCGCCCGTAGTGATAGGCAATCCAGCCCCATTCCTCGTCGGCGACCCAGTACCAGCCCCACTCATCGGTGTAGACCCAGTGACCGGAGCGGTAGGGCCGCCAATCGACCGGCATGTCCGCCGGGACCCACACCGCGCCCCAGCGCGGATGCTCGATCCAGCGGCCGTAAGCGCCGAGCGTTTCGCGGAATTCGCCCATCATCTCCTGGGCCTGGACCGGCCGCAGCGATGCGTCGGCGAAAAGCCCGCTCAATCCGAACAGCGCGATGGCCGCGGCAGCCAGCAGGCGCGCGACGCCGCCGCGGATTTGGAATCCGAACATGTTCCCCTCCGAGGGTCGGGCGGACACCAGCAGATGATTCCGCCGGAGTCCAGTTCAGCCGGCGTGACGACTGCCGGCCGATGATGACGCGATCATGGCCGGCGGTATCTGAATGCGATCTGATGGCGCAATTCATCGAGCGTTTAGCTCCGTGACTTGATTTCGCCATCCTTGCGCGAAGCCGAATGGCTCGTGCGGTCACGGCCCCGGGCAGACAGCCGGACCGATCGCTGGAACTGCAGCCTGGAAACCGGTGCTATATCCCGACGGACGCGAGTGCCGGAAGCCGCTTCATCGCCATCGCCACCGGCTGCCGCCGCGCCGATTGATCAGCCAAAGGATCAGCAGAAGCACCACCGCGCCGATCGTGGCGGAGATGATCGCGGCGACGATGCCCCGTCCGAGATGAATACCCAATTTCGGCAGCAGCCAAGCGCCGATGAAGGCGCCAATGATTCCAATGCAGATGTCGGCCACGAGACCGAAGCCCGTACCCCGCACGATCTGCCCGGCCAGCCAGCCTGCGATAAGGCCGACAATCAGAATGACCAGAAGACTTTCCCCCGACATGGCCTTCTCCCATCGTTTGCCGCTAAAGCCAGTCCAGCCTAGCGCTCCGCAGTGTTGCTGTCACTCAGGCGAGATCCCGCATCCATCGCTTCAGTCGCCGACTTCCCCCGCGACGGGCCGTTCCGGAGGCTCGCCCGATCCGACGACGCGGAACGGGGCTAGCGCGAGCCGGGGAGGCGAGCCAAGGGTTCGTGAGAATGACCGATGTTCGGAGCGGCGGATTGCGTCAGTGCACTCAAGGCCAACATCAGGCCCAGCGCGGCAGCCAATGGAGCCCGAACACTTTGCTATGGTGGGAATGGTCCATCGCATCGTCCTCCTTGTCCTCGAGCAGGATGAACGCGGCAAATTGCGAAACGCTTAATCGCCGCCCGGCCGTCCCTGCGCGAATTGCCCTAGCGCGGCCCATGGCCGGCGGGCCCACAGCCCATTTTGCCCTTCCCCGCGATAGGTAGGGGGGGTATTGTATGGCATGAGCCATACGATCCGCGAGAAGACCAAGCTCCTGAACCGGGTGCGCCGTATCCGCGGCCAGGTGGAGGCCGTCGAGCGCGCCCTCGAGCAGGAGCTGGGCTGCGCCGATGTCCTGCACCTGGTTGCGGCGGTGCGCGGCGCCATCAACGGCCTGATGGCGGAAGTGATGGAGGACCATATCCGCCTCCACGTCGTCGATCCGGCGCGCGAGCGCAACTCCGAACGCGCCGAGAGCGCCCAGGAGCTGATCGAGGTCGTTCACGCCTACCTGAAATAGCCGGCCGGAGAGTAACGATGGCAGTCCGGGACGAGCATGGAAATCCCCACAGCCTGGCGGGCGAGGCGCATTTGCGCAGCGCGGCTGCGGCGGCCGGGGAGCAGGAACCCGACGACGAGCATGACCATGCACATGCCTTCGAGTGGCTCGAGGCAGCACGCATCGGGCTCGTCGCTTTGGCCGCGGCGGCCGTGTGGTTCCGGGTCTGGGAGCCGATCCCGAGCGTGAGCTTGATCGGCGTCATCGGCCTGCTGGTCGGCGGCTGGCCGATCTTCAAGGAGGCGCTGGAGAACCTGATCGCCCGGCGCATGACGATGGAACTGTCGATGACCATCGCCATCGTGGCGGCGGCGGCCATCGGCGAGTTTTTCACCGCGCTCGTCATTGCGCTGTTCGTGCTCGTTGCTGAAGTGCTGGAGGGCATGACGGTCTCGCGTGGACGGCACGCAATCCGTGATCTCCTGGATTTCCTGCCGCGCTCGGTTTCGGTCCGTCGCTCGGGCGGGGTGCGCGATGTGGACTCCGCCGAGCTCAGGGTCGGCGACGCCGTGCTCGTGAACCCCGGCGCGCGCGTGCCGGTCGACGGCACCGTGCTCAGCGGCCATTCGTTCCTCGATCAGTCGCGCATCACCGGCGAATCGATGCCGGTGGAAAAAACTGCGGGCTCTGCGGTCTATGCGGGCTCGATCAACCAGTCCGGAGCGATCGAGATCCGCGCCGAACGGCTCGGCCGCGACACCAGCTTCGGGAAGATCATCGAGGCGGTGGAGCGTGCCGAGAAGTCGCGCGCGCCGGTGCAACGCCTGGCCGACCGCATGGCGGGCTATCTCGTGTATTTTGCGCTCGGCGCCGCCGCGCTCACGTATCTGCTCACGCGCGACATGCGTTCGACCATTTCCGTGGTGATCGTGGCCGGCGCCTGCGGCATCGCGGCGGGAACGCCCCTGGCGATCCTCGGCGCCATCGGTCGTGCGGCGCGCCTCGGCGCCATCATCAAAGGCGGGCTTTATCTGGAGATCTTGGGCCGCGTGGATACCGTCGTGCTCGACAAGACCGGCACGCTGACCTACGGACGGCCGGAGGTGCAACAGGTCGTCGCGGCCGAAACCGCCACCGCGGAAGCCGTGCTCGACGCCGCCGCCTCGGCAGAGCTGCGATCCGAGCATCCGCTCGGCCGGGCGATCGTTGCCTACGCTCGCGCCCAGGGCCGCAGCATCCGCGAGCCTGAACGTTTCGATTATACGCCGGGCCGCGGCATCTGCGCGCTGGTAGACGGCACGACGATCCTCGTCGGCAATCGCGCGCTGCTGATCGGGCGCGGTATCGCGGTGCCGCGGACTTTGGGGTCCCGGGAAAAAGCCGCGTCCGAGATCCTGGTCGCTCGCGATGGCCGGCTGCTGGGCGCAATCGTCGTCGCGGATAGTGTGCGGCCGGAGGCCAAGCCGGCCGTCGAGGCCCTGGCGCGGATGGGCATGCGCACCATTCTGTTGACCGGCGACACGAAGTCGGTGGCGGATGCAGTCGGCGGCAGGCTCGGTATTGCCGAAGTCCATGCCGATCTGCTGCCCGAGGACAAGCTCGCGCGGATCAAGGACCTGGTGGGTCGGGGCTGCGTGGTCGCGATGCTCGGCGACGGCATCAACGACGCCCCGGCGCTGACCGAGGCCAACGTGGGCGTCGCCATGGGCTCGGGCACCGACGTCGCGCGCGAGAGCGCGGATATCGTGCTGCTCGGCAACGACCTGGCCCGTTTCGTCGATACGGTCGCCATCGCGCGGCGTACGCGCCGCATCATCTGGCAGAACTTCACCGGGACGATCGCGGTGGACACGGTCGGGATGGTGCTTGCGGGTTTCGGCTTCCTCAATCCGCTGCTGGCAGCCTTCATCCACGTTGCATCCGAGATGGCCTTCATTCTCAACTCCGCCCGGCTGCTGCCGGCCGCGGAGCGGATAGCGGCACCGATCGCCGCCGATGCGCCGGCCGCGCCGCGGCCTGCATAGGCTGCAGACAATCATGTTTGCCACGCGGGTGATCACAGCGACGGCATCGGTTGCCGTGGCGTTCGAGATTCACCTCGACTGTCGGAAATAGATATAAGGGGACCCGCGCGGAGCCGAGGCGCCGGCCAGTCCGTCGTACTCGATTTCCAAGCGGCGTCCGAGATCGCATCCGACTGTCTCAGGGCATCGACGATCGCGTCCATCTCGTTGGGATCGACGGCGGTGCTGACCAGCCTGGCGACGATGTAGACGCTATCGTCCGGCCTCGCTGTTTCCTCGGTCGCGCTGGGCCTGGATCAGGCGTGCCCGGGCGGCCATGAGATCCTGCTGGGCGTTGAGCACGTCGATGGTCGTGCGCTGGCCGGCCGAGGCTTCCTTGCGCACGCCTTCGAGCGCTGAAGTCGACGCGGCACGCCCACCACTTGCCGGTAGGTCGCCTGATCGATGGCCAGCGCGGCGGATGAGCACGCGCGCCGGAGCGCAACGGGTGCAACGCCTGCAATCCGCATTTTTCCGCGCCGTGGGGACCGTCCGGAGCCCGCTCCCCGATTGCCGCGAACATTGCTCGGCGGGCTGGTCCCGGACCCATCATGCCCGAGCCGATGCGGCTTCGCCATCCGCTCCGGGCCTGGTGGCAGGCCACGCCTGTGGATCGGGGCGCCGGACCGCAGTTCTTGCCGGAAACGGCTCCCCATGGCCGCGCCCCGGAGTGGCGGTTCGCTGCTGTGGTGATAATCTCGCCGCAATCGACCGGCAGAGCCGGGCCAAGCAATGCGCATGATCGAGGCGGCGATGCGCTCGGAGCAGAGGCAACCATCGGAAACGGGCCGCGTAATCACGTTTCGGCAGCGTTCCTCGGGACCGTTGCAGAACGGTGCGTCCGGCAACGAATCTGCGGCAAAATTCGACACGAGCGCCGTCACGGATTTGCAAAAATATCAGCGCGCCCGGGAGGAGGAGGAGGACTATCGCCATCGAATGGTCGTCAATGGGCTCGCCTTGGCATTCTGCATCGTGCTCGCCGTCGCCGGCGTGTGGCTCGTCAACGAGATCGCCGAAAT
>WNGL01003658.1_pt1 | contig 27413 bp, 20 predicted proteins | sample 5400591 | NCBI WGS metagenome assembly WNGL01 (sample SAMN13153377, study PRJNA577476) | soil metagenome | isolation source: 80 cm soil or saprolite under Garry oak tree replicate 1 | place: USA:California | collected 2016-06-15 | reverse complement strand
TCGCTTCTCTGTATTTCCGGAGCCCTTCGAGGTTGTCAGGATGGACTGGTTCTTCCATGAATAATGGATCGAATTCCTGCAATCTTCGTGCGATTGCTATGGCTGAGTTGGGGTCGAATCTTCCGTGATGCTCTATGAGGAGGTCAACCCTGCCGTTCGTTGCGTCCTTGACAGCCTTCACTCTCTCAAACGCTCTCTCGATTCCCTTCCTGTCGATACTGTCGTAGTGGGCCCCGAACGGATCAAACTTCAAAGCGGTATAGCCCATGCCGGCGAACTTCTTGGCTCCCGTTCCGAACTGCTCTGGAGAGACGCACTTGTCGTACCAGCCGTTGGCGTATAGGCGAACCCTGTTTCGGTACAAACCCCCGATGAGCTGGTGTATCGGAGCCCCAAAGTGCTTGCCAGCAATATCCCAACACGCGATGTCGAAGGCGCTGAGGGCGGTGGTTGACTCGAACGAGACTGGGAGGTAGAAGTCGTGCTTGTGCCACTCGTGAATGTTCAGCTCCATATCGAGCGGGTCTCGTCCCTTGTAGACCCGGGCTACTTCGTGGAGGGATTGTATTACGGGCTGGACCCGGAGTGTTGGAACAGCCTCTCCATAGCCGACGGTGCCCTCGGAGGTTGTTAGTTTAAGGAGTATTGAGTTTCCAGCCCAGGTCGCGCTCCCGGGCGATGCTTGTTCGCCTAGCTGGTAGACTTCGATCTCCGTGATCTTCAATTTGCAGATTCAACCCTAGCGCCCATCATTTGACTTTTCGGTATGAACCTTGACCCTAGGATTCTTGGACTGAGACTGGCGGGTGTGGGGTAGATCAGAGCCGAAGTATGGTTCTTGATCCTGCTTGCGCTTCCGGAAGAGAAAGTCCGAGAGTTGTTGTATGCTTCGAAATTCGTGGTCGGGATGCTCGGCAGTAGGATCTCCTCGGTTCTCGGGACTCCACAATGCAGCACCGGTCAAAACTCCAGCTCGCTTCCCCGCAAGAATGTCGACAGGAGAGTCGCCGATGTACATAGATTCTCTGGGCTCACCTTTGATCCGTTTCAGAGCGAGGTTGATACCTTCAGGGTCAGGCTTGCCGCTTCGGACATCGTCCGCTGTGACGCGGGCTTCGAAGAATCTGGACAAGTCGAAGGGATCGAGCGTGTACTGCATCATGATCTTCTCCACTCCCGTCACGAGAGCCAGGTGTCTGCCTGATGATCGGATTCTCTTCAAGAGCGGGATCACGCCTGGAAAAACTAGTACTTTACTTGGGACATTCTTGCTGTAGCATTCGTAATAGTCGGATACTGCTCGTTCCTGTAGTTCCTTTGAGAGATTGGCGGTCATGTTTCTGATGATTGTCCGTGCGGGTGGTCCAAAGTTGGCAATGACATCCTCAAGGGTCAAAGATTGGTTGGTGTATTTCAGGGAGATTTTGTTCTCGCAGTGCATGATGGTGGACAGGCTGCTGACTAGCGTCCCATCCATGTCGAAGATGATAGACTTGAGCGAGGTACCGTCGATCAAGTTTGGAAATCCTAGAGTAGTGGTCAGAGCGAAGAAAAGCATAGCGATGATCCTCGTTGGTAATCTTCTGGGAGATTAAGTTACGACCTTCCTAGAAACTCGCGGCGGGAGGACTCGATAACTTCTCGGGCTGTGCTTCTAGTGCCAAAGCTCCTATCACATGCTTTCCTCCAAAGACAAATTCGAATGGATACAGGTTGGAGCTCGTCAACGGTGCGGATTCGTGTTGGTTTGAAACGATGCCGATTCCCCGCATCTTCCAGACAGCTTCTCTCCTCGTCCAAAGACGATAGAAAAGAACGAGTCTCTCCTCAGCCTTTGATTCTAGGAGGAGTCTGAAATCTTCGGCGGCGAGATGTTCCCATCCCATTCGCAGAAGATCCAGGCCAGAATTGACCATTTCTAGATCCATACCTACGTTTCGATCAAATGCTGCGATGAGTCCGAGAATGTTTTCTGAATGTGAGAGGTTGAAGTTAAGGGTCCCCGAGACCTCATCCTTTCGAGTCCAAGCGGCGAGGATGGGCTTACCCTTGGCGGTCTCGTCGAACTTTAGAGTCTCAGGTGATCTGGATGTAAGGCCGCCAAGTATCTGACGGACGAAGGCGCACCTTGCTAGAAATCGCCGACAATCCAAAGGGCTCTTGAGCCTCGTAGCCCGTGCGACTTCCTCTGCCGAAAAGACTGGTCGCTCGTCTAGAATGTTCTGCTCGTCCAAGTTGCAGAACCAGACGTGGGCATGGTCAAGGTCTCTTACAGTCTCTGTGGCGGACTTGTGAATAATGAATTCACTTGGTTCTAACAACTATTTCCACCTCATCTCTACTCCTAGTTGCAGGAATGCCCATCCATTTCGTCCCAGCCCGTAGGGTCTCACCTTTCATGAGGAGTGATATCGCGTCGAGCTCGGCGCCATCCTCCATTCCAGAATCGTACAAGACTACGGAGCCTGCGCCGATAGTACAGTCTGAGCCGACGTGTAGGCGGGATGCTTTGAGCACCCGGTCCTCGAAGAGATGCGTTTGAAGGACGCTATCATCGTTTATGGCGGCGCGATCTCCGACTTCGACGAGGTCCCATTCCAGGAGTCCGGTCGTGTTCAGGTACACTCCCCGGCCGATTCGTGCGCCGAGAAGGCGTAGGTATGCTGGAAACAGAGGCGTGCCCTGGAGAGCGCCGAGAACCAGCGGGGTTGCTAGGAACTCGTAGAGCGCGTTGACAAACTCCAGGCGCCAGACGAATGTGGTCCAGAGTGGACGTACAAACGGCTTGTAGCGCCCCATAATGATCCACTTTGCTATGACGACCCCGAGAGCCACGCCTGTGCAGGCCGCAGCATAGACGACTGGCAGTAATAGAAGCGCACGGGCCAACCCTAGATTGTGCCAGAGCAGAATCGTGCTCTGGAGAACGGCGGTTGTAACGACGATAAACCCTGCGGGCGGCAGTGTCACTCGGAAGACCTCAATCGCGGCCCGGATCAGCCTCGCCTTTTTCGTAGGATGATACGTGCTCTGATCAGAGAACGGCGTGCTCTGCTCGCGACGGGGCAAGAGCAGAGGTGGAGAGCCAAGCCAGGAGGCTCCCGGACGCGCGGCATCCTCGGGTCTGGCCGGAGCGAGGGAGAGGACACCACAGAGCGACCCGTCTGCCATCGACGTTCCTGCCGGGACTACGGCGCTGTTGCCAACAAAAGCGCGCCGACCTAGACGGGTTGGAGCTACGGTCATCCAGCCTCCCTCTACTCGTGGTGCGCCGAGGGATGCTTCGTCGGCTATCGTGGCTCCGTCCTGAAGGTCGAGAAGGTCTGGCGTTGGTGTTGCTGCGGTCGACAATTCTACGGATCGTCCGATCTTTGCTCCTAGGGCTCGGTACCAGGGAGCCAAGTAGATGGTGGCTCGGAGGGGAGCGACGAGGTCAAGACTGAGCCCTTGCATCTGGTCGAAGATCCAGTTCCGGATGTAGAACGAGCCGTGAACGGGATATCTTCCAGGTCGGATCCTCCCGAGAAGGAGCCACTTGAATAGCACGACTTCCGTCATGAGAAGTATGACGAACGAGATGCCAACCGCCGGTACGGCGAGAAGATAGGTCAGAGGCTGAGCGAGCGGGTTGATCCGGAGGAGGATTACAACTCCGGGTACAATGGTTGCGAGGAGGAGTATGGGGAGTAAGAGCACGAGGACCCCGTAAACTAGTGAGATCCCTCGTGGAGCGCGATGGTTGGCGATGATTGGTACGGGGATAGATACTTCCGCCTTGGGAACATACCTTGCTGGTGACCCAGCCCACGTTTCCCCATGTGGAATCCTCGCTCCTCTCGGGAGGAGCGACAGGTCTTCGAGCCGCGCCCCTTCCTCCATCACTGTTCCGTCTCGGAGGACAGATCGTTGCCCGACGAAACAGCCTTTGCCAACCCGTACGTGTCCTAGAATAAGTTGCCCGTTCTCGACTGAGTGGCAGAGGAGCGACGCGTCCTCGTCGATTGTGGCATTGTCGCCTACGGAGACAAGGTCAAAGTCGTCGATGTTTTCCGTCTCAAGATGGACGTTCTTCCCTATCCGTGCACCAAGGAGTCGGTACACCAGGGGGAGTAGCGGTGTCCCTACAAGGTAGTCGAGCGGGACGGAGGATAGAAGAGCCTGCACGAACCACCAGCGCAGATAGTATCCTCCCCAGAGAGCGTACCGGCCAGGCCTTATCCGTCCAAGTATGAGCCACTTTGCAGCGATTCCGAGGATGAGCAGGGTTGGAAATATCGCGATGGCGCTTACGAGCGCCCATTCAGCCGAGACCAGAGTCGAGTGGCCTGTGAGATAGAGTAGGAAGAAGACCAAGTAGGGCGTGACCCATTCAAGGGCTGCGAACCCGAAGACGAAGTAGAGACTTACCGTCTGGACCAAGCCGGCGAGAACGTGCCGATTCCCCACCCCTTCTACCCGCTCCCCGTTTCGCATCGGTTCCAAGAATACTGGCCGGCTAATTTGAGGCGGAGACCTTCTATCGTCAAGCGTCCTGGCGAGCAACCGCACCGTTGGATGCCTGTAGACATCAGCGACGGAGACCTCGGCGAACTCGTGGTCCTTTCTCAGCTCGGAGACCATGCGAGCCGCAAGCAGCGAATGCCCTCCTAGGTCCAGGAAGAAATCATCGTCGATCGAGACCGAGAGTGGATGGAAGAGTGAATTCCATAAATCGGCGATCTTTCGTTCCGTCTCACTTACCCGTCCCATCTCCTTCGATGCTCGGGGGCGAGGAGGCGGCAGCGACGAGCGGTCCAGTTTCCCGTTAGGGAGACGAGGCAGAGACGGTACTGTTTCGATCAGCGCTGGGACCATGAAGGCTGGAAGCTGGTCTCTCAACCGCTTGCGAATCTGTTCCTCATCCACTTCATGGCCTTCGCGCGGAACGAGGTATCCGACGAGTTGCCTGATGCCCGGCGAGTCCTCTCGGACTTTGCACGCTGCCGCTAGGACGCTCTCATCCTGCATCAGCACCGACTCGACTTCGGACAATTCTATCCGGAAACCGCGGAGTTTTACCTGATCGTCAAGACGCCCTAGGAATTCGAGATGACCATCGCCGTTGAATCGGCCCAAGTCGCCAGTCCGATACATGATTCCTCGAGGGGAGGTCGGAGAAGAAGTGTCAGGAACAAAGCGCGCACGAGTTTCTTCGGGTAGTTTGACGTATCCTCTGGCTACCCCCTGTCCACCGATACAGATCTCACCAATGCACCCAAGTCCAACCAGATGAAGTGACTCGTCCAGGACTTTTACCGTGTATCCGGGTACGGCGGTTCCGATGGTGACGGGCCTACCGGGCTCAAGGTCGGAGTAGGTGGCGATGACCGTTGTTTCTGTCGGACCGTAAGTGTTGACTATTCTACGCCCTTGTCGAGCCCATCGTCTTACCAGCCATTCGGGGCAGCTCTCGCCGCCCAGTATGATGAGCCTGAGACTTGGAACATCTTCGTCGAGAGTTGAGAGCATCGACGGGACGGTCGAGAAGACTGTTGCGCCCTGTTTAGCCAGAAAACTAGCAAGACCTGGTCCGTCGTGACTGATTTCTGGGCTCGCAACAATGAGTCTGGCGCCCGCTCGGAAGGCGAGCCAGATCTCTTCGATCGATAGGTCAAAGGCGAGAGAGGCTGCTTGGCAGACTCGGTCTTCCGGCTGGACCCGGAAGATCTCTTCCTCAGCCAGGACTAGATTACAGGCATTTCGATGTTCGATCTGGACTCCCTTCGGGCGACCGGTCGATCCGGAAGTGTAGATGATGTAGCAGACGTCGCCAGGTCCCACACCCGCCTCTCCGTCGTGAAGCCGATCAGAACTCTCCAACTGTATGGTAGTCCTGTCGCGGTCGAGTAGGACAATGATGCGATCAAAGTCTGGGAGATCCGGTAAGTAATCAGAAGTGCTTACCAGCACCTCGGCTTCCGAATCTTCGAGAACGTAGGAGATACGATCCGGAGGACATTCAAGGTCTATTGGGACATATGCTGCTCCTGCTTTGAGGATGCCCAGGATCGTCGCGTAGGCGCCGACGGATCTAGGCAGCAGGATAGCAACGATTGACCTAGGACCGACTCCTCGAGCACGGAGATGCCTCGCAATGCGATTGGCATGCATATCAAGCTGGGAATAAGTGGTCTCCCTGCCATCAAAGACGACCGCGACGTTCGTTGGATGCGTGTCGACCTGCGATTCGAAGACTTGGTGAAGAAGAATGGGTTTCTGGTCTCCCGACCCTTGGAGCAGCGGCTCCGCCAAGCCTTGCTTCAAGTCTGAATCTCCTCCCGACAATTACTGCACCCAAATCCGCCAACACGAAGGGATTCTAGATCCCTTCTCTGCTCATGAGAAGGCTGGTCGCTCGGAGATTTCCGATATTCTGGCAGCTATCCCCAGCTTTCCCTCGGCGACAGAGATGCTCGTGGAGAATCGAGTGGGTTTCCAGCGATTGCCCGGTGCATGCATGTTGTATACCTCTCATCAGTATGGTAGTCTGCATCACTTAATCAAACGGTTTTGAACAGTTTGTTCAAGCACTTGAGAGAGACCGTCCGCATACAATCGACGGCAAAGTGATTCAGATGTGCTAGCTATCCGCTAAAGGGTTCCTGAAGACAACCTCGGAAGACTCATCTCTGCATCCATGGACGCAAAGCTTTGAAGCAGAGCATTACCGAGAACGTTTGTCCGATTGAACCCTTCAAACGGTGATGTGGCCCCAGGCTGGCCAGGTATCCAACCCAGATGGACCTCCAGTGCTAAGGAGGGCGTCGGGACATCCGCGAGCTCCCAGAGCAGAGTCTGGTTCACGATATCGCATGGAGTCCTGAACGAGGTCTACTATCCGAGAATAGACCAGGCTAACACTCGGGACATGGAATTCTTGGTCGCGGACGGGGACCAATACTTCTCCGAGGAGAAGCGGGACACTCTCAGACGCATCTCCCCGTTGGAGCAGGGAGTCCCCGCGTACAAGCTCGTCAACTCATGCAATAAGGGTCATTACCGGTTGACTAAGACTGTCATCACAGACCCAGAACGAGACGTTCTGCTCCAGAAAGTACACTTCGACCCTGTCAAAGGTAAGCTCGAAGACTATGGCGTCTACGCTCTGCTCGCTCCGCATATCGCTAACCGAGGACTCGGAAACGACGGATGGATTGGCAGCTACAAGGGCATTCCAATGCTTTTCGCTCGGAGGGAAGGAACAGCCCTCGCCCTAGCTAGCTCTACCCCGTTCAAGAAGATGAGTTGCGGATACGTCGGATTCAGCGATGGATGGCAGGATGTCAACGCTAACAAGAAAATGACCTGGTCTTACTCGAGTGCTCCCAATGGGAATATTGCACTGACTGCCGAGCTTGACTTGTTGGCCGGTGACGGCGAGTCCGTCACCGCCATCGCGTTTGGAAGGACGCCAGAAGAAGCTGGACAACAGGCCAGAAACGCCCTGCTCAAGGACTTTGACAGGGTACAGCAAGCATTCCTTGAGGGGTGGGCGGAATCATGTTCCAAGACTCTCAAGCTTGGAATGACTCACGAGTCAGGCTTCGACCTCTATCGAGTCAGTAACACCGTTCTCAGGACCCATGAGGAGAAATCCTATCCCGGAGCGATAATCGCCAGCCTCTCTATACCCTGGGGATTCAGCAAAAGCGACGATGATATCGGCGGATACCATCTGATCTGGCCCCGAGACCTTGCCCATGCCGCTGGCGGGCTCATTGCTTCAGGAGATATTTCGCACGCTAAGGAGACCCTGCTGTATTTGATGTCCACCCAGGAGGAGGATGGACACTGGCTCCAGAACATGTGGCTCGACGGTTCTCCCTACTGGGGAGGCGTTCAGATGGATGAGACAGCCTTCCCGATATTGGTAGCTGACCATCTGAAAAGGCTCGATGCACTATCTGGTTTCGACGCTTGGCCGATGGTACAGCGGGCGGCGGCATATCTAGCCCGGAACGGACCCGTCACTCAACAAGACAGGTGGGAGGAGGACGGCGGGTACTCGCCCAGAAAGTGGGAGTCAAGGGCTATTATGTCAGAATCTCTCCCGCAAACGGGTCTGATTCCGACATGCCTGCATCGGCGTTTGTCGCGATAAAGAACCGGCCTCTCGGACAGAATGTCCTGCCGGGAGAGCAGATTGTAAGTGTGGATGCACTCGCCCTGGTCAGGTACGGACTACGATCACCTGAAGATCCGAAGATTCTGGACACTGTCAAGGTCATCGATGCGACCCTGCGGAAAGAGACGAAGACGGGTCCGGTCTGGCATAGATACAGCCTTGACGGCTATGGAGAGCATGATGACGGCTCTCCCTTCGACGGCAACGGCGTGGGGAGGGGATGGCCCTTGCTAGCGGGTGAAAGAGGCCACTACGAGGTGGCACGGGGAGATCTCGAAGAAGCTGAACGGCTCCTCCATACAATGGAAGCGCAGGCGAGTCCTGGCGGTCTAATTCCCGAGCAGATCTGGGATAGCGAGGACATTCCCGAGCGAGGGCTGCGCAACGGACATCCTTCAGGGTCGGCGATGCCTCTCGTCTGGGCACACGCGGAATACATCAAGCTCGCCAGGTCCATACACGAGCGGGCAGTCTTTGACATGCCAAAACAGACTGTGGAGCGTTACCAGAAAAACAAGACAGAGTCGAAAGTCGTCTCTTGGAGGTTCAACCAGAAGAGCCGAACAGTGCCAGAGGGAAAGAATCTTAGAATCGAGGTACTTGCACCGGCGATGGTTCACTGGACCCCTGACGATTGGCAGACTACAAACGACTCGAAGACGATCGACACTGGACTAGGAGTCCACTACGTCGACCTGCCCACGAACAGACTTTCTCCAGGTTCAAAAATAGTCTTCACCTTCTTCTGGCCCACGGCGAACAAATGGGAAGGGATAGACTTCCAGGCTACCGTAGGTCAGAGAACAACGGCCACGATTCGCGCTGAATCGTGAGGCTTAGCCATCGAAAAACACTAGTCTAACAATGATCCTCTGACCATGGACTCAGTCGTCGAACACGAACTTCTAACCTCCTACGACATCTATCTTTTCAAGGAGGGAAAACATCAGCAGCTCTACGACAAACTGGGATCACACCCGACATCGGTTGATGGACGAGAGGGAACCCATTTCGCAGTCTGGGCTCCGAACGCTAAGCACGTCGCCGTGATCGGCGACTTCAACCAGTGGCGGTTCGGTAGTCATCCGCTAAGGCTCAGAGGCGATGGCTCTGGAATCTGGGAAGGCTTTATCCCAGAAGTATCAAGAGGCACGCTCTACAAGTATCATATCGAGTCTCGGTCACATCGCGGACGCTCTATGGACAAGGGCGATCCGTTTGCGCTCTACTGGGAGCTTCCGCCCAGAACAGCTTCAATTGTCTGGGATCTGAAACCTTCCTGGGACGATGAGGAATGGATGAGAAACCGTTCCGGAAAAAACTCGCTCGACTCGCCATGGTCTATCTACGAGATGCATCTCGGCTCTTGGAAGAGGGCCCCTGAAGACAATAATCGATGGATGACGTATCGAGAGACTGCCGCTGACCTCCCAGATCATCTGGGAGAGACGGGGTTCACGCACGTCGAGTTCCTGCCGATAATGGAGCATCCTTACAGCCGCTCGTGGGGCTATCAGACGCTCGGCTACTTCTCCCCCACGAGCAGGTTCGGACTGCCTGAAGACTTCATTCACCTCGTGAACGAGCTTCACAAGCGCGGATTCGGAGTCATCCTAGACTGGGTTCCCAGCCACTTCCCATCAGACGCCTACGGGCTTGCCGACTATGATGGAACGCACCTCTACGAGTATGCGGATCCGAGGAAGGGCTACCATCCCGACTGGAACAGCTACATCTTCGACTTTGGAAAAAACGAGGTCCGCTCCTTTCTGATGAGCAGTGCGCTCTTCTGGCTGGATAAGTATCATGCGGATGGGCTGAGGGTCGATGCTGTTGCCTCGATGATCTATCTCGACTACTCGCGCAAGAAAGGAGAATGGGTCCCGAACAAGTACGGAGGCAGAGAGAACCTAGAGGCTATCTCGTTCATCCGGGAACTCAACGAGGCGGTCTATAGGGAGCATCATGATGTGCAGATGATCGCTGAGGAGTCGACCGCGTGGCCAATGGTCTCACGGCCTACACACGTCGGCGGGCTGGGTTTCGGGATGAAGTGGAACATGGGCTGGATGCATGACACGCTAGAATACATGACCAAGGACCCGGTCTACCGGAAGCATCACCATGACCAGTTGACTTTCAGTCTCTGGTACGCGTTCGCCGAGAACTTCGTTCTGCCGTTGTCGCATGACGAGGTTGTGTATGGCAAGCGTTCGCTGCTCGACAAGATGCCTGGGGACATGTGGCAGAAGTTTGCGAATCTGCGCCTCCTCTACGGCTACATGTACGGTCATCCCGGGAAGAAGCTCTTGTTCATGGGTGGAGAACTGGGACAGTGGGACGAATGGGATTTCGAGAAGAGCCTCGACTGGCACCTCTTAGAAGATGACAAGCACCGAAAGCTCCGGCTCTGGCTCAAAGACCTCAACAGGTTCTACCGGACAGAACCGGCTATGCACCAGCTGGACTTTGAGAGATTGGGCTTCGAGTGGCTGGATATTCAAGACTGGGAGAAAAGCATCGTAAGCTTCGCCAGAAGGGCCAGAAACCCAGAGCACGTGGTCGTCTCAGTCTGCAACTTCACACCGAAGCCACGAAAGAATTACAGATTGGGCGTTCCATCAGGCGGACGGTGGAAGGAAGTCTTGAACAGTGACGCTCTAGAATACGGCGGCAGCGGACAAGGCAACTTGGGCGGTGTCGAGGCGGATCATCATCCATTCCACGGAAGAACCGACTCTATCTCGATCACCCTGCCTCCTTTGAGTTGCCTCTTCTTCAGAAGCGAGAGCTAGTGTGTTTGATCAATAATTTGGGCAAGAACTTTTGTCTAGTCTCGCTTGACAGCAAGAATGAGGAATATGATGAACGGAGCGATGGCCCATAGGAGCCCATCGAGAATTATGGCTGGCAGTGTTATCCCATAAGCAGACGGAGGAATCGAGAGTCCAGAGGATGACTGTAGAACATACACGTTTACTAATGAAAGGAATTGCGCAGGGTTCGCATAGTATGAGAGGTAGGTCGCCTGCAGAGCGACAGCAGACCCGGGCGTCCCGCCCAACAGACTCGTCAACAGGAATATTATGATGGACCAGAAGAAGTCCAAAACCACGAAGAGTCCAATGCTAATCCCTAACAGAGTCCCTGTCGACCTGAATAGATGTGAGAGGAGAAAGATAAGTCCGGTAAACGCCGCAACCTCCACCACCAACCCGGCAATTATCGCCGATACGTAGCTTTGCGAGAGAAACGATCCCCCAACACTGTCCAGTATGAGATCCACAACTCCAACAGAAGCTGCGACGGCAAGCACAAACGCTATCATCGTGGAAAGATATCGCGATACCCCCAAGCTTAGCCTAGTTACTGGTCTGGCGAGTACAGACTCAAGAACTCCTGTAAGACGATCCTTCCCGTATGATGAATACGACCCGATTATAGCCATCAGAGGTATAAAGAACCCAAGTAGGCCTGAAAAGAAACTGGCAGCGACGTTGGTCACTTCGATGGGGACCTTTGGAATCCTTAGACTATCGTAGGATGTCTCGATAACTGTGCCTTCTACTCGGGTCGTGTTTGGATAGAACAACTGAAAGACCACCACGGTCGTCCGGTCAAGTCCCGAAGGAAAGTCAGGATAGAAGATTTGATGAAGATCAGTAAGGTTTCCAAGAAACATCATTTGGTTCTCGGTGAGATTCTGGGGAATAGGAAAACTGGAAAACCACGTGTAGTATAGCTTGTACCCTAACGGTTTGGTTCCGTAGGGGCCCGCATAGAAGACCTGAACGTCCCTCTTCGAAGCGTTCGCCTTGTCGGTCACAAATGAAATTGCCTGCGTCGCCGTCGCCACCAACTGAACGCTACCAGCAGGTAACTTTGAAAGAAAGTAATTGCTCACGTACGTATGTGCGCCCGAGTATGTCTCCTCGACTGTCACAGAATAGTTTCCTGGAGACAGATTGAAGATGATTGATGCTAGTCCATCGGAGTTCGTTACCTGCGTTTGGGAGGCTACTCGTTGATATGTTGGATAGAAGCCCGTTGAAAGAGTAATGTTTAGGAGTACTCCACTGATCTCGTCTCCATAACTGTTAGTAGAGTAGGCTAGAAAGTGGTATCCGCCGTTGTCTCTATAATAAAGGACTGGTGCCTCGCGGAAGCCGAATCCTCCTATGCTTCTGATCGAACTGAGGGGGATAATAGTCAGGCTGACCATGAGAATTACTGCGACAAGGATTAGTACCGTCTTGCTTGTAATCGTCTTCTTGACATCATAGAGAAATGGTCGGATGATCATTTTCCTGCGTCCGCACTCTTGATCAGTTCGAAGAAGTATTCCTCCAAGCCTGTCTTCTCAAATTTGATCTCGCGTACTGGTATCCCCTTCTTGACGAGTTCAGCGTTTACCTGGGATGAGTCTCCATGGAAGTCTGAGAGGACTATCTCGTTGCCCTGAACCTGTAGGCTTCCTCCCAGCGTCTTGAGATATGAAATCGCGTCATCGTTGGGATTCTGGAGAATTATCCGGAGTATGCCCCTTACTCCCTCGTAGGCTCCGAGCTCTTCTCTAGTCACCGTCTTGATAATACGCCCTCTGTGAACGAACACTATACGATCAGCGATGTTCTCGATCTCAGTCAGGATATGAGAGGATAATAGAATCGCCTTGTTTACGCGCTTCTGTCCGCGCATCAGCTCACGGAAGAAATGGATTCCTTCAGGATCGAGACCATTAAGCACCTCGTCGAAGAGAAAATTCTGGGGATCAGACAACAGCGATACTGCCAGTGAGAAACGCTTCTTCATGCCCTGTGAATATGTCCGGATCTTCCGGTTCTCGAAGCCCGAGAGTCCAACTGACGCTAGAAGATCCTTCGATCTGCTTCTCGCTTCTGTCCTGTCTATGTTATAGAAGCCTGCTAAGTATCGCATCAACGTCCATGCTTTTGCGTTAGGCTCGAAGTTGGGGATCTCGGGGACCCAGCCAATACTCTTCGAGGCTTCCGCCTTCTCGTTGGTGATGTCGTGGCCATCTATCAGCACGGTCCCGGACGTTGGCAGTGAGACTCCGACCGCGATTCTGATGGTTGTCGTCTTGCCTGCGCCGTTGAGGCCGACAAAACCGACAACTTCGCCGTTCTTGACGTCGAAGCTGACCGAGTTTATGGCGGGTCCTTGCTTGGACGAGAATACCTTGGTGGCCTGTTTAACCTCAATCAAAGCTTAGGGCTTCGCAGGGATCGGTTCTAGCCTGCAATATTATGGATATAACAATTCGAATCATAGGCAATCTACGGTGAAGCCTTGACTCAAGGGCGTCAAACCGTCGAGCGCGTAATCTGGTAGAGTCCTAGCAGGAGTAGGCCAGATGCGACGAAACCGAAGACCAAGTCCACCCACAGCATGTATGGTTGTCCCCGAAACGTAAGAGCTATCAACATTAGCATGATAGAGGTGGCCAGCATTGCCAGAGTTATTCCGGCCTTGGCACTGCTATCCACGAATGCGCCTCGCCAGACTGGAGGGTCTCGCCGCCAACTTCATGGCGGCCTCATACCTGTCCAATGCCATTTCCCCCGCATTTTTCCATCTGAAATTCCGATCGACTCTATGCTTGCAGTTCTCTCTGATCGTTGAACCGAGTCTAGGGTTCTGATCAACCATCCTCGCTAGAAGCTTGGTGGGTATTTTTCGGGCTAGCTCAACTGGATCGATCTCTCCACGTTGCGTCTGTTCGTCAACCTGCATTAGAAGAAGGATGCTGCTCAAAGAGTCAGCCAGTTCTCTAGTGTCCTCGACGGGAAATAGTATTCCGGTCCCGGGCTCTTTGTCGCTTGTGATGTCCACAACTGTCTCCCTGATTCCACCTATGTCGCTTCCGACAACAGGGTTTCCTGTCACCATTGCCTCGAGCGCACTGATCCCAAAAGGCTCGGACCGTGAGGGCATAGCGTAGACGTCTGCCGCGACGTGGGACATCATGTAGATGGGGCGGTTTTTCGCAAAGATTACCCTGACGTTCTCGGGGTATGCTGAAGCTTCGTCGCTGATCATCCCCCTCTGGACCTCATCGTTAGAGGGGAGCAAGAAGAGTAGAAACTTGGCCGAAGGAACGACCTTCGTGACGAGGGGAACAGCGTCTAGCAGGAGATCTGCTCCCTTCTGCGGGCTCAGCCGGCCTGTCATTAGAACTAGGGGACCATCGGAATGGAATGGCTCGACCGTGTTCGCACCGCGACTATTCGCTGCGCCTGTTGAAGATTCTGTGATGTCATCCTCAACCGAAGTACTGCCTTGGGCAATCGCGCTGGTGAGCAACAGTCTCCTCAGATCCCAACGATTCACAGATTCCCTCTGTTGGGGACCTGCCGTCAGCGCGTTTTTTTGTGTGACAACCGCTGACTCGATGCTGTCATAGTTCCAGTCGCAGCCGTTGTAGACGTGCCCGCTCTTACCCTTGATCACATCTCCCACGTAGCCTAACACGTCATGGGTAAGGTAGGATTCACTAACAGAAGTGACATAATCGGCCTCGTAGGAGCCGAACCTCTCTAGAGAATTGCCGCATTGTGCCTCCCAGACCCGTCGATAGGTGAGGGTTCGTGTCCGGTTCTGTGATAGTCTGACCCGGTGTGGGAGGTCCTTGATTCCGCACCAGTCTTCAGACCCGTAGTGCCAGGGGAGGGTTGTGTGACTCAAGAGGTGGACAGTGAATATGAGGGGAATAGGAGACCGTCTCTCCCATAGATGCTGTTTGAGAGCCACTCCTGCTGGGACCATGTGCCAGTCGTGGGCGTGAACCAGATCAGGGAGTTCTGTCTGCCGTTGCATGGAGAGGAGGTATTCGGAATAGAGTTTCACTGTCCGTGCAAAGAGAGCCATTTTCTCGAAGGTGACGTCGTGGTCGTAGAGGAGTGGAGCGTCGAGCCAATGACTGGTCGGGGCGTCTAGGCCTTTGACGAGGACAAAACGGACGTTGTCATGAACGCCCGTCTCAACTCCTGAGAGAAACCGGTACCTGATCCCATTGACGCCTATCCGGGACCCGTGACCGATGAACCGGGTCTCTTCCTGCAGATTGTATGACTCCTTGATATGCGGATCCGAGTGTCTGCCATGGCTGGGAAGAAGTACAGTCACCTTCAGATTGTAATCGGTCGCTAGGGTCTTGGCAAGTCCGGCGACTGCCTCGCCCAACCCGCCTGCCTGTGCAATGCCTGCGCACTCGTACGAGAGCATCCAGACGTTGCTAGCCTTGAGACCTCTGCCCCGTGCAGGCTTGGCTTGGACGGTTGAGCGGGTTGCGGACATATCCGAGCGAAGGTTGACAGAGTGGACAGATAAAGAGACTCGATAATGTCTGATCGCCGGTAGTGATGACGAGTTGGGTCCAGCCGCATTCCTCAGTTACCCTAAAATCGGGCACAACCGAATTTCGGGATGTGTCGGGAAGCGCAAGGTTTTAGCCAGGCCTCTATGTCGTGGTGGGAAGCAAAGATTGGTGAAATAGTGCCATCCAAGATATTGAGTAACGCGACCGCTAACATACTTCGAAGTGTCCCTCCACAGAACGCCTTCTACTTCTACCGAGCAATGGGCGCACCGACGGGTGCTGCTGCCCGGAACCTACCGGACTTTCTGGGAATACTCAACACGATCGACATCACGTCTCTCCAGTTTCACCTCGGGCGGGGCGATTTCGAGAACTGGGTCAAGATGCTGGGCGACAATACACTGGCTAAGCAGCTCGCAGGCCTGAAGGAGAAGAAACTGCGAGGAGAGGATCTTAGACTGCAGCTGGTAGATACCGTCAAGGCGCGACTCGATAGTCTGCAGAAGACTCCATAGACAATCAGCAACAACGGCGCCTGCTGAAGAACTAAATGGAATCGTAACGGAGTATAGTCCAGAGCTTGCTGGCGCGGATAGGATAGTCCTCTGAAAGCAATCGCCGTAACTCCCGGCAAAGCCGGTAGTGTCCGCCTAATTGATGCCCCTCAACCTCGCCCCTCCGCAGGAGAGGCTCTACTCCGGACTAACAAGGTCGGGATTTGCGGAACTGACCTTGAGATAATTCAAGGCGCCTATGGTGAAGCGCCTTCGGGTTCTGATTATCTCATACTCGGACACGAGTGTCTAGCTAGAGTTGACGATGCACCGAGCAATTCTGCAGGAATCAGGAAAGGCGATCTTGTAGTCCCCACCGTTAGGCGACCTGACGAGTGCCTCAACTGTCAGGATGGCGAATCCGACATGTGCCTCACCGGACAGTACAAGGAACATGGCATCAGGGGGCTCCACGGCTTCTGTTCGGAATACTCGGTGTCAGACCTCAATTTCCTTGTTACAGTGCCGGCGGAATTGTCGGATGTGGCCGTACTGTTGGAGCCGACGAGTGTTGCTGAGAAGGGTGTTTTCCAGAGCTTCAAGATTCAAGAGAGAATGATCTGGAAACCCCAGAGAGCGCTCGTCCTAGGGACGGGTCCCGTCGGCCTCCTCACAGTGTTGCTTCTCAGGATCAGAGGGCTCGATGTGACCGCGGTTGCTACAAGGCCGAAGGATAGTCTCAAGGCTCGCATAGTAGAGAAGATCGGAGGGACCTACGTTAACGCCAACGACCAATCAATCACTAGCCTCGGGAAGTTCGACCTGATCCTGGAGGAGACTGGGGTAGCCTCGCTGGCCGCTGAGGCGCAAGGCTTACTGAACAACAATGGAGTTCTCTGCTTGTTAGGTATCTATCAACCTAAAATGGCAACGCAAGATATTGGACACTCGTACGATGACATTGTCCTGGGGAACAAGATAACGTTCGGTTCAGTAAACGCGAACAAACGGTACTTTATCAGCGGGATTCAAGATTTCAGAACTATCCAACAGCGATTCCCCGGGGTTCTCAAATCACTGTTCACCAAGATGGTTGGACCCTCTGAGTACTTTCAAGCATACAGCCCTACCAAAGACGACATAAAAATAGTGATAGACTTCCAAACACTCAGCTAACCATCTGATGCGTTCTTGAAGTAGGCGGCCTCTTGCCGAGCAGGAATATCACCGAGGAGGACTAACGAGGCTCTTGTCTATCTCGGAGACGGTGCGTCGACCTGTGAGGGCCATGACCGTCGCGAGATCCGTCTTGAGCAGAGATAGCAGCTTTGAGACGCCTGCTTCTCCCCCCGCTGCGAGGGCCCAGAGGACTAGACGTCCGAGCCCGACTGCTCTGGCTCCAAGTGCGAGAGCTATGACAATATCACTGCCTCGCCTGATTCCACCGTCGAAATAGACATCGATCTCAGATCCGACTTCTTCAACCACTTCCGGAAGAGCGTCCAGTGATGCTGGAGCGCTGTCCAGTTGGCGTCCACCGTGATTGGAAACGACCACGCCCTTGGCGCCATGATCAATGGCGCGTCGAGCGTCGTCGCGCGTGAGGATGCCCTTCAAGACCAATGGTAGTCGAGTTGTTTCGTGAAGGCGGTCGACGACTTCCCACGTGTTGGAAGCTTCTCTGCGAATATGAGCGTGCTCGCCATCGATGGTGGGGTTTCTGAGGGGACGGACGACTTCGCTACCGTTTCCTAGGACGATCGAGGAGGCGAGCGGGGAGCCGGCTTGGGTCTCCCTGTCGCGGGTGCCCGCGACCGGCATGTCCACGGTCAGCATTATCGCATTGTAGTTTGCTTTCTCGGCCCTTTCGACCAGGCTCTTCGTGCCGGAGAATTCTGGTTGTAGGTAGAGCTGGAACCATCTGGGACCCGCCGGAGCGGCCTTGGCGATATCTTCAAGCGAGATGGATGACAGCGTGCTGAAGCCAGCAATGATGTTGGCTCTGCTTGCGGCTCTCGCGGTCGCAGCCTCAGCGTCCGGATGTACGAGGCCGTGGGAGGCAGTTGGGGACACGTAGAAGGGCGCGGAGACCCTGTTTCCCAGAAGAGTTGTGCCTAGTTCTAGATTCTCAACATCAACGAGGACTCTCGGTCGGAGGGTCCTGCGGTGGAATGCTTCGCGGTTAGCCCTCATCGTCCATTCTTCTCCCGCGCCACCCTGGATGTAGCCCCAAGCAGACTCGTTGGCCTTTCTTGAGGCGGCCTCTTCAAGATCGCTGAGGGTGGAGAAGCCGGCTTGTGAGTCGCCTGTCATGATGCCTGTAGAAGGCTCGGCTGGTTCTCTACTTCAATCTGAGCCTCTTACTACAAACCGCGTTGCAGAAACTGCCCATCTCATCAGGCAGAATAATTGATCGCGGCTACCGTTGTCGCTATGCTACTTCTCAACGCCGCGACATTCTCAGCGACTGAACCTGACTGGTTGTAGATACTGGACCCGGCCACTAAGACTGTAGCACCGGACTTCACAACTAACGGTGCCGTCTTCGGATCGATGCCTCCGTCAACGACGATTGACGCTTTCAAGTGTTGCTGGTCTATCTCTCGCCTTAGTTGCTGAATCTTGCTAAGCTGATCTCCCATGAATCGCTGTCCCGCAAATCCTGGGCGGACGGTCATCACCTGAACAGAATCCGCAATGTCGAGGACACTTTCCACGGTTGTGACGGGCGTCTCTGGGTTCATTGCGACCCCCGCTTCGACCCCCAGTTTCTTGATCGACTGGAGGACCCTAGGTAGGTCTCTGCAGACCTCTTGATGGACGATGATCCTGTTCGCGCCTGAACGAGCAAATTCTTCAAGAAAGATGTGAGGATTGTCGATCATCAGATGGGCGTCCAAGAAGATGCCTACCGACTTTCTCAGCGACTTGACGACCCCCGGTCCGAATGTCAGATTTGGGACGAAATGTCCATCCATCACGTCTATCTGGATGCCTTCGACCCCAGCATCTTCAGCTTCTTTCGCTTGTTGGCCGAGCCGGGCAAAGTCAGCGCTTAGAATTGAGGGCTCAATCGAGACATGTGGCTTCATGCTGCCTGGCTCTTGGACTGGTAGAGGGTCTGGAAGTCTTGGACCAGATCCGGATCACCAAGATACGTCGGGACGCGCTGGACGATGCTAGTGGGTTCAACGTCCAAGATGTTTCCGGTACCAGTGCTTGCGCGGCCTCCCGCCTTCTCCGTGATGAAGCCGACTGGGTTGGACTCGAACTGTAACCGATACTTTCCCTGAGGAGCATCGGTCAGTTCTGGATAGGCGAAGAAGCCCCCTCTGGCAAGGACCTGGTTGTAGTCGCCGACGAAGGAGCCGCCGTATCGGAGGGAGAGCTTGCGCTTCTCCAAGCCTTCCACAAACTGTCGGACCGCCGGGGTCCATTTGTCCCTCAACCCGCCGATCCCGTAGACTGTGGGTGGTCTCGGAAGCTTGTGGATCTGTCCGTCTGACACGAACCTTCTCGATCCGACACCCGTTCCGGCTGCTGCGGAGAGCCTGACTCCATCCTTGAGCGCGAGCACAAGCTGCAGGAAGGGACCATACAGAAAGTACATGGCCGTAAGAAGGTCCCTGCCCTTCGCCGGGAGAGGCTTGTCGTGATAGACTCCGACTATAGTTCCGAGCAGGTTGTTACTCTTCAGATTAGATGAGCCGTCGAGTGGGTCGAGGACGACCGAGTATTCACCCGACTTCGACTCCGCCACCTCTTCCATTTCCTCAGAGGCAACCCTTCTTACAAGACCGCTTTTGAGAAGCTTCTTTGTGAAGAGCTCGTTTGACCAGACGTCGATCTCGAGCTGTTTCTCTCCATAGACGTTGACGCCGCCCGAGTATCCGAGCTCTTTAGGAATCCGTTGCTGCACAATGGTAGAAAGGTCGGCTAGTAGTGAGACTAGTCTTGAGAGGCTATTATCCTCCGACGATGTTAGGTCCGCGAGAGTGCTCTCCTTCAAGAGACTAACCTTCTATCTTGACGCTTGAGGGTTCATTTCAATTCTTTGATGACTCTCGAATAAGCAGTCCAGGCAGGCTTCGGACTGCCTCTATTGTCGAATAGACCGAAGTGATTCTCCTGAGGAGGAAATGATCTCCACGATGTGTCGATATACCGCCAGACCCCAATTCCGGTCACACCATCCAGAGCATGCGCTTCTCTGGAAGCACCCTCTACATACTCGGCCTGGCGATCCGGCGAATATCCGAGAAACGAGGGCCCGCTGGGATAACCTGTCTCCGAGACCATCACAGGCTTTCCGAGTCCTTTCGATACTTCATCGCCGAGCTTCAAGACCCCGATATTGATCGGGTTGGCCGATTTGTAGTTAGGATAGAAGTCGAGGCCAAGAACGTCGCAGTAAGAAGAGTAGGTTCCAGGGTCCAATGTCTTCGCGTCGCCTTCCAGATTGATTACCGTGATCGCACCAGAGTCTTCTACGTGAACGGCGTTGTTGAGAGTTTGGAGGAGTTCTTGTCTAAACCCGTGTTCGTGTATCCAAGCGAGACCGGAGCGCCATCCTCCCGCCTCGTGCTCTGCCCACCAGTTCGGCTCGTTCTCGACCTGCCAGCACTTGATCTTACTTTTCCAATGACGAACAAGAAGTCTTGCATGGATCGAAACTCGTTTGAGGTAGAGAGCCCTGTTCGGATCCGGTTCCAGCCCCTGAGGGAGCATTCTCTGATACCCGCACGCTACAACGGGCACGACATTCACGCCTCTGCTGGTCAGCGTGCTAACCAGATCGTCCATGGGCCAAAGAGAATATGATTGGTCGAGTAGCTTATCGAGTGAGGATTCACTGACCGGAAATGGTTCGAAGTATTTCCAGGGAAACCAGCAGCGGACGAAATCGACCTTGGCCTGGACGAGATTCTCTGCCAAAGAGAGTGCTGCTCGACCTGCAATTGTTCTAGGCTCTATTTCTCCATGGTCCCTGATCTCTTGATCTTCGGCTTCGTCGAGGATTTTGCCTTCCGGCAGACTGACTGAGAGTAGGTGTGGAATGATTATTGATTTCGGCGGAGCTACTCCGGTGTACCTCCAAGGGTCGTCGAGATCTACTCCGAACGAGAAACGTTTTCTCAGATCCAACAAGAGCCGATCGGATGTACAGGGTTTACTCGGTAAAAGACTTGATTCGCGGCACGTGAGAATTCACTCGCAGGTAACGATGGCATTAATCATTCGAAAGCGTTAGGCTTTGGATGGAAGACCGGTTTGGGCATGCGCAAGTACGGATTTTCGCTATTCTTCTATTTGTTTATCCCTGCGCTGGCCGCCGTGATAACATGGGCCTCCGGAGTTCTAGTCGTCTACCATTCACAGGGAGAACTGGGACCTCAGACGCCGAGCTACGGCTTTCCGCTTCCTTGGATAACCGTCGGATATGTCCAAGGTTGTCTTCTCTCGACTCCGTATTGTTTCACCTATTCTATTGATTGGGCCTTTCTGACGATGAACATGTTACTGTATTCGAGCACAAGCTTCGCCTTGACGACCATTATCCTCAGGGCGACCCGGACACAGTTTCTCGCTCTGCTGCCTCGTCAAATGAACCGGAGCACTGTGAAAACTATCATGGCTGTCGTTTTGATCACCATGGCCTTTGAGCCAATTGTTGCTACAGCGTCATTGCCACACTTGCCCTGTATTTCATGCCCGCAATCGCAATGGGAATCGCTTACCATGGTCTCCTACAGAACGAGCTCGCCTACCAACCTGACCTTGAGCCTGAAGAACGCCGGAAGTCTCACAGTACAACTCTTCGATTACAAAGTCCAGGATGGCAATGGAAACCAGTGGTCGCTGAATTCGGCAACAGACACTTGGAGGTCTGGACCCGTCATCCCTCCTAACGCCACCGACACGGTCAGCATAACAATAGGTTCAAGCTGTGGCAACTGTACCTACCAAGGAACGCCAGGAGCGTTCACCCAGTTTGCCGCTGGGAACTCTTACTCTGTAATCGTGGTTACTGCAAGGAACTTTGAATTTCCGTTCGCGGTAAAAGGCTGATCGGGGAAGCGGCGCTCACGATTCTTTGAGATTGCAGAGTAGTGCTGAAGATTGCGGATTGTACCTATACCATCAATTCTATGGGTACAGGTACCTAACCCATTTAAGATTCGGACGTCTATCGGCTTTCGTTAAGGGTACTGGAGGATGCTTTCTACAAGCCAACAGGCTCCGATGGGGAACCGTTCAACCCTCGTTACAATAGGGAAGAACGGCGAGCTTCGACACCTGTTCTGGCCCAGCCACAACTATCCACAGCACATCCACGGCTCTCTACCGGGAATCCTGTTCAAGGTCGACGGGAAGGAATCGTTTAGCTGGTTGACGGACAATCCTTGGATCAGAAAGCAACGATATCTTCCGGACAGTACGATACTCGAAACAGTCTTCGCGCATCCTCAGGGAGTCCAAGTCAAGGCCACAGACTTTGTTCTGCCCGACAGAGATGCGCTGGCTCGGGTCTTCGAGGTGACGAACGCGAATGCCGGAAGCTTGGATGCCAGTCTTCTCTACTACAACGACTTCGATATTGCCGAGACGCCAGTGGGTGATGCTTGCTATTATGATGACAAGATGGACGGCATTGTCTCGTACAAGCGAAACTACTGGTTCGTATTTGGATCTGATAGACACTCTTCGAGCCATCAGTGCGGGGTCCATGACGAGGGATCTGATGCTTTCGTCGATGCGAAAGATGGAAACCTCTCCGGCAACGCGCTCGCCCTCCATTCTGGAATGAAGGGTGTGAACTCGTGTCTGAAATGGAACCTAGGTAATCTGCTCCAGGGCGCGAAGGAGCAGTTGACGCTTTTGATGTGCTTTGCCAACAACCGACAGAACGCGTTCAAGATTATCGAGACGACTAGGCAGGACTCGCTTGCCGAGATGGTTAACAATGTCAACCGGTATTGTCAGGATTGGCTTCGGAGGAGTCGAATCACCGGCGTCCCTGAACAGTGGAATGATCTTCTCAGACGATCGCTGTTGACGATCAGAACACTCGTCTCCCAGGACGTTGGGGGAATAATCGCGGCCCCCACGCTGGACCCGGACTATCGCTATGTCTGGTCGAGGGACGGAACCTATGTTGCGTATGCACTGGACCGTTGCGGCTACGCCGAGGATGCCGAGGGCTTCTATCGCTGGTGCAAGGAGGTGCAGGAACCCGATGGCGGATGGTATCAGAGGTATCACATCGAGAAGTCGCCCGGCCCCTCCTGGGGGGAACAGGAGGACCAGTGCGCGACCATACTCTGGGGAATAGGCCAGCATTACCAGTTGACGAGAGACGAGAATTTTCTCACGGATATTTGGCCCACGGTGAGAAAGGGCGTTGACCACCTCCTTCGGAAACGAGACCAGGAAACAGGTTTGATCGGTCCTTCTATTGATCTCTGGGAGGAAAAGACGGCCCTACACACTTACACCAATGCAGCGGGTTGCGCGGCGATAAGGGAGAGTTCGAAAATAGCCTCTATACTTGGCTACGACGCACTGTCGGTCTCTTGGGCTGAGGAAGCAAAAACAATTCAGAACGCCATTGTGACTCGTCTGTGGGACGAACAAAAAGGCCGCTTTCTGAAATCCGTCAAACCCAATGATCCTTCCATCGACACGGCGCTTCTAGGTCTGACCTATCCGTTTTCTGTTTTGGAGGCTGACGATCCGAGGATTCTGAGCACATCGCGCCAGATCGAGAACGCGTTCAGATACGTCTCGGACGGGCTGGGTAGATATCCTGAGGACGTGTACCAAGGCGGCAATCCATGGTTCATCACGACCCTCTGGATGGCCCTGTATCAGTCTCGGCTTCGGAACTATGACAAGGCACGGGTTTTGATTGACTGGTGTGCGAAACATGTGGACGAGCTCCAGCTATTTGCAGAGCAGGTTCACAAGGACACCGGGGAACCAGTATCCGCATCCCCGCTAGCCTGGTCGCACGCCATGTTCATCCTCTCACTCCTCGACTACAAACCAGCGTAATCCGCGAGAACCATACAACTATTCGGAAAACTGCTCCTCAAAGAGAGGAGAAGAAATGATTGGGAGTTCGAAGTAGAAAGCAGGTAAAAGACTCGGTTCTACTTCTTACTCTTCTTTTTCGGCTTATTTTGCGTCCTGAATTCACCGTATATAACGTATTGCACGTCTTGATATAAATTTATTGTATTCTACGGAGCGTTTCGACACGCACAACTATTTTGGGGTTCTACACCCGAAATTACCGTATTTCTCTGGCTTTCTCACTGATCCTACACATCTGTACGGATTCTGGAGAAAAGTTACTCAGGAAATACAGTGCGAGTTTGTTCAGCGACACGGCTTTTTCAACATTCACATCGCAGTGTCAATCGAAAAATTGGACTTCCTTCGATTTTCAGGTCTGTCCGCCGCAGTTGCTGCATCTCTGGCTCGTCTCAAGGTTTAACGCTCCGCAGTATTTGCATCGGACCCTCACGATTTCTCTAACGATTTCGGTATGGGTCTGATCAGGAGCCTTCTTCCTGTTGTCCATGTCGACGACAGCTCCGACCATGACGAGCATGATGCCGATCATTAGGACGAAGAATGCGAGCCCGATCGCCAAGAAGTTCGAAGCGTCAAGCACGACCACCATTATCGAGAAGACGAGGAGGAAGATCCCAGTGCCCATACTCAGAAGCTTGTTATGCATGGCCTTGGGATCGGTTGACAAAGACAGACGGGGACCTAGCAAGAGCCATCGGTGAAACAGTGTCGTAACTGGTCGAGATTTCTTGCAGTAACAAAGGAAGAAGCTAGAAACTCTACAATTCCTAAAGACGCCGAGCGAAGCCGCCTAGACCTCGGCCATAGACCGAGGAAACCGAGTATGAGAGAAGCTCATGGCCCCCGCTGGGACCATCCAATCCATGAACTGATGTCTGAATCTTCCTTGAAGAACCGCCGGGTCCTGGTTAGCTAACTCCTTCACTTCATGCGGTGAACCCTTGTAGATGGTCAGCCCCCGTATCTCACGGTCTGGGGCACCAAGGATAGGACCAGCCGCCAATATGTGTCCCTCTTCGTGAAGCTTGGCGAGATGAGCCATATGGGCGTCTTGAAGCCCATTCTCTTCCTGCTCACTCAGCTTCGGGGCATCCTCACGGAGAATCAATAATGCGACAGTAAATCTATCAAACTTCATGGGAAGGTCGCATTCCCTCGTCTCAGGATATGACTATAAGCTGACGGGGAGGTGAGAGTTTGGAGGCCCGAATTGCCAGAGGGCGAGCGTAGACTCGGCGCCATCATGTTCACCGACCTGGTCGGATATTCTTCGATGACCTCGCTCAACGAAGGGTTCGCGCTGAAGCTGCTCGAAGATCACAGGAGTCTCCTACAACCCATCTTCGGAAAGCATGGAGGGACGGTCGTCAAAACGGTGGGGGACGGCTTCCTAGTCGAGTTCCCGAGTGCAGTGGAGTCGGTAAACTGTGCAGTCGAAGTTCAAAGAGAAATGCAGAGGTTCAACGAGCAGCGAATGCGAAATGAAAGGGTACTTCTCAGAATTGGAATACATGTGGGCGATGTTGTTCATTCGGGCGGAGATATTTTGGGAGATGCGGTCAATGTGGCTGCCCGAATTCAGTCGCTGGCGGTGGCGGGCGGAATATGCATTACAAGGCAGGTGGTCGACCAGTTGGAGGGAAAATCGGACTACAAAATGATCGGGTTAGGACCCCGTGAGCTTAAGAACATCCGACACCCGGTCGAACTCTACTCTGTGGAAGTGCCCAAAGGGTTGACAGGGTCCGAACAACCAGCTCTCGACCCGCGTCGCATAGCGATCCTACCCCTGACGAACCTTAGCGCAGATCCCAACGACAAGTACTTTGCTGACGGGATGACGGAAGAGTTGATTTCTTCCATTTCCAGAATCGGCGAACTCAGCGTCATCTCTCGCACCTCAGTTATGCGCTACAAGGATACGACTATGCCGATAGGAGACATCGCGAGAGAGCTGTCAGCTGGAACATTGTTGGAGGGGAGCGTTAGGAAGGCAGGCAACAAGGTGAGGATATCTACGCAGCTGATCGACGCCAAGAGCGATAAGCACCTGTGGGCTCAGAGTTACGACCGGAACCTCACCGACATCTTCGCTATTCAAGGGGACATAGCAGAGCAGGTGGCGGTGGCCCTGAAAGTGAAACTCCTCTCGAAAGAGAAGGAGGCACTGGAGCAAACGCCCACAAACAGCCCTGAATCATACGCTCTCTATCTCAAAGGACGCTACTTCTGGAACGAGAGGACGAATGAGAGCGTGAATAAAGCCATCCGGTATTTCGAAGAAGCAGCACGATTAGACCCTAAGACGTCAACTTGGCGGAAGCACACGCCTCGCTAGGCCTCGCTCTGTACCATCAGTGGGACCTCGCAGGAGCCGAGAGAGAATTCAAGCAAGCGATTGGGCTTAAGCCCAACTATTCCACTGCATATCACTGGTATGCCACCCTGCTCTATAATGATACGGGAAGGCAGCGAGAAGCCCTCGAGTTTGAAAAGCGTGCTCTCGAACTCGACCCCTATTCGAGTACGTTCAGTCAGGGAATCGGAATAGTACTCCTAATCATGGGCAAGGTTCGAGAAGCTATGGCTCAATTCGAACAGGTAGAACAAAGAGATCCTGACTTCGCGTCTGTCCACTTTTGGAAAGCCTGGGCACATGAACGTAGCGGGGAGTTTGACGAAGCGATCAAGGAGGCGACGAGAGGCGCCGAAGCACCTGGAGCTCCCAGCGCGGCAAGGCTTGGCCCAGCCATAATTTACGCCAGAGCGGGAAAGCGAGAGCAGGCTGTTAAATTGTTAAAGGAAATCGAGATCACCGAGTCCGGAGAATACTTGTCGCCGGCCGTTATTGGAATGGTTAAGTTTGGCCTTGGCAAGAATGACGAAGCGTTTGACTGCCTTGAAAAGGCGTACGAAGAACACGACGGATTTCTGTTCTATTTTAGGGGTTTCCCCTGGTACGCAGAGTATCGCTCTGACCCCAGATGGTTGGAGATAGAGCGAAAGATGGGGCTATCGAATAGTAGTCGAGATCCCAGCGATAAGCGGTTGCGGGTTCCGCCTGACATCCAACGGTATGAGTCTTAGGCCCGTAAACGGTTTTAACTTCGTGGTTGGCGGTTATGGACGGTTCTGTTGTGGCCAGGCACACGCAAACTCGCTGCAATCATGTTCACAGACATGGCCGGCTACACTGCCCTGGGTCAGAGAAACGAGTCGCTTTCGCTGGCATTAGCTGAAGAACAGAGGAAGCTGTTGAGACCCGTCTTCAACAGACACGGCGGCAAAGAAATCAAGACCATGGGCGACGCTTTCC
>WNGL01001637.1_pt1 | contig 27422 bp, 21 predicted proteins | sample 5400591 | NCBI WGS metagenome assembly WNGL01 (sample SAMN13153377, study PRJNA577476) | soil metagenome | isolation source: 80 cm soil or saprolite under Garry oak tree replicate 1 | place: USA:California | collected 2016-06-15 | reverse complement strand
CGGCTGGGTGAAGAACCTGCCCGATCGGTCGGTCGAGGTGCTGGCGGAGGGGGAGCGCACGGCCGTGGAGGCGCTCCTCTCGTGGTGCAGGCGCGGGCCTCCGGCGGCGAGGGTGGAGGGCGTCGACGAGACCTGGCTGGCACCCGGGCGGCAGGGATCCTCCTCCCGCGCCGACGCCGGCGGGCGCTCGCCCGCCCTGGAGCCCCCGCTCGGCGGGCTCCCCCCCTTCGACATCGCCTTCTGAGAAGTGCTACAACGCGAGCCCTTTTTCCGGCGCCGCAGCGGCGTCCGGGCCACCCCATGGGACGGGTACCTGGCGGTTCGAACCCGCCGCCCGACGGCACATGGCACACTCCTCCTCCGTCCTCGACGAGCTCATCCTCGCCGCGCAGAAGCCCTCGCGCTACGTGGGGAGCGAGCTCGGCGCCGTGGTGAAGGACCTCGGCGCGGCCGAGATCACCTTCGCGCTCGCGTTCCCCGACACCTACGAGGTCGGGATGTCGAACCTGGGCTTCCGGCTCCTCTACCACGCCCTCAACGACCGCCCGGGCGTGGCCTGCGAGCGGGTCTTCCTGCCCTGGCCGGACCTGGAAGCCATGCTGCGGGAGTGGAAGGTCCCGCTCTTCACGCTCGAGTCGCGCGCGGCGGTGCGCGACTTCGACGTGCTCGGCGTGACCCTCCAGTTCGAGCTCTGCGCGACGAGCGTCCTCGCGCTGCTCGACCTGGCCGGCATCCCGCTCCTCACCCGCGAGCGCGGGCCGGGCGATCCGGTGGTCCTGGGCGGTGGCCCCTACGCCATGAACCCGGAGCCCATGGGCGACTTCTTCGACGCTTTCGCGGTCGGTGAAGGGGAGGAGGTCGTCCACGAGATCGCCGACGCGGTCAAGGCGTGGAAGGGGAGCGGCGCCTCGCGAGCGGAGCTCCTGCGCGCGCTGGCCGGCATCCCCGGCGTTTACGTGCCCTCGCTCTTCGCGCCGCGCTACGACCCGGCCACCCGCGCGCTGGCGGCGCTGGAGCCGCTCCTGCCCGGCTACGAGAAGGTGACGCGGCGGGTGATGCCGGACCTCGACGCACTCTCCGTGAGCGCCTACGAGAAGCCGCTCGTGCCCTTCATGCAGACGGTGCACGACCGGCTCCCCATCGAGCTGCAGCGCGGCTGCACCCGCGGCTGCCGCTTCTGCCAGGTGGGCATGATCACCCGCCCCACCCGGCAGCGCTCGCCGAAGAAGGTGCTGCACCTCGCGGAGACCGGGCTCGCCGCGTCCGGCTACGAGGAGGTGGGGCTCCTCTCGCTCAGCTCCGGGGACTACGGCTGCCTGAACCCGCTCCTCGACGAGTTCATCGAGCGCTGGGAGGGCGAGCGCATCGCCATGTCGCTCCCCTCGCTTCGCACCGAGACCATGAACGACGCGCTCGCGAAGAAGATCGGGCGCATCCGCAAGACCGGCTTCACGCTGGCGCCGGAGGCGGCCACCGAGCGCATGCGCGCCGTCATCAACAAGGGCAACCGCGAGGAGGACCTCCTCCGCGCGGTCGAGTCGGTCTTCCAGAACGGCTGGTCGCTCCTCAAGCTCTACTTCATGATCGGGCTCCCGGAGGAGACCGACGACGACGTGGTCGCCATCGCCCGGCTGGCGAAGAAGTGCCTCCACGCGGCCCGGCGGGCGCTGCCGAAGGGCCAGGGGTCAGCCACCATCAACCTCGGCGCGAGCACCTTCATCCCGAAGCCCTTCACCCCGTTCCAGTGGGAGCCGATGATCGACGGCGACGAGACCCGCCGCCGCCAGCGCCTCATCACCGCCGAGCTGGGCGGCCGCACCGGCGCCATCCAGTTCAAGCCCCACGACCCGCGCCCCGCCGCCATCGAGGGCGCGCTCGCGCTCGGCGATCGCCGCGTCGGTACGGCCATCCTGGCTGCCTACCGCGCCGGCCAGCGTCTCGACGGCTGGTCCGAGTGGTTCGACGAGCAGCGCTGGGAGGAAGCCTTCAGGGAGATGGAGCGGGTGCACGGGGTGGGGCTCGCCTTCTTCGCGCACCGCCGCCGACCGCTCGACGAGGTCCTGCCCTGGGATCGCGTGGACTGCGGCGTGACGAAGCCATACCTCCAGAAGCAGCTCGCCGCGGCGCGCAACCAGGCCGAGGTGGTCGACTGCGTCATCGCCCCGTGCACCGTCTGCGGCGCCTGTGACTACGAGGTCGTGAAGAACCGCGTGTACGAGGCTAAGGACTATGTCGCCGAGCCCCCCCGCCCGCCCCGGCCGCCCGAGCCCGAGACCCGGACGCACGTGCGGATCCGTTACACCAAGACCGGCCGGCTGGTGGCGCTCTCGCATCTCGAGACCATGCACGCCATCCTGCGGGCGCTGCGCCGGGCCGGCCTCCCCATGGCGTACTCGCAGGGCTATCACCCGAAGCCGAAGGCCTCGTTCGGGCCGGCCCTGCCGGTCGGGGTCGAGAGCGTCTGCGAGTACCTCGACCTCGAGCTGGTCGGGATCCAGGACCCCGCCGCGATCGCGGCGCGGGTCGCGGCCGCCCTCCCGCCCGGGTTGACGCTGGAGGAGGCCCGGACCCTCGATCCGCGCACCCCGTCCATCAGCGCCTCACAGCGGGCCGTCCACTTCATCGTCGAATTTCCGGAGGTTTGGACGCAGGAAGCGCTCGCCGGACACATCCGGTCCTTCGAGGAGGCAGCCCAGTCGACCGTCCGTCGCACCAGCCCTCCCAAGGGCCGCGATCGAAAGCGCGGCGAGAAGATTGCGCAGGGGAAGGCAAGGGAGATAGACCTGAAGGACATCGTGACCCACCTCGCCCTGGAGGGCGAAGGCCGGGTCATCTTCAGCTTGAAGGCGGATCCGTCGGGGAGCGCCAAGCCAGCCGAGGTGCTGGCCGCGATCTTCGGCGACGGAGCGCCACCCAGGGGAGTCAAGGTCTTGAAGGAAGGCGTCAGCTTCGAGAGGGCCCAGCACGGACCGCCGGCGACAGCGCCGCGCGCCCCGCGCTACCTCGACGCCTGAACACATGAGCGCCCGCCGGGCCGCCGCGAGGCGGCCGGAGCAGCTGGCGTGGAAGGATGCGGACGTGAGCGCGAGCTCGACGATCGGTTGGAAGAGCCGCGGCCCCACAGGCCCGGGCTCGTCTCGGCCAGGGCCCTCACCGGCCTCGCATTCTTCACGCGCCGTGCGCGGCAGGGTGAGCGAGGTCTCACATGGCAGGTTCGAGCATCCTGGTCATCAACGCGGCCGGCGCCGAGACGCGCGTCGCGTTGGTCGAGTCCGGCACCATCCACGAGTTCTATCTCGAGCGTAAGCGCGAGAAGGGAATCGTAGGCAACATCTACAAGGGCCGGGTGGTGCGCGTGCTGCCCGGCATGCAGGCGGCGTTCGTCGACATCGGGCTCGAAAAGGCGGCCTTCCTCTACGTCGGCGACGTCTACGGCGACCCCGACTTCTCGGAGGAGTTCGAGCTCACCGAGGGCGAGCACGGGAACGTCCTCCACGAGGTCCCGACCGAGCAGGAGGCCGAGGAGCAGGAGGCGCGTGCCCGCGCCGAGGCGAGCCGCGGAGAGGCCCCGCCGGCCGACGCAGCGCCGCCCGTGTCCACCGATTCCGAGCCGCCGCCGGCCGACCTGGCCGCCGCACCCGCGTCGGAGGGCCAGGCGCCGGAGGCCCGCGAGCTCGCGCCGCCGCCGCCCGCCGATCGCGACGCCACCGCCGCTCCGTCCGACCTCGCTCCGCCGCCGGTCGACGTCGAGCCAGCCCCGCTCGTCCCCATCCCGCTCACCCGCCCGGTGGGCTTCGATCCCGTGCCCTCCGTGCCGGGGCTGCCGGTCCCCGAGCTGCCGCCCACGGAGGCGCCGGCGCAGGCGTCGCCGCCCACCGCCGACGCGCCCACGCTGGAAGACAGGGCGCCGAGGCCGATCTCGACGCCTGCCCAGGCGGAGCTCGCGCTCCAGAGCGCGCCCCCGCCCCTCGAGGTGGCCCCCGCCGCGGGTCAGCTCCAGGCTCGCCCGGCCGACGCCGCCCGCGAGGTGCGCGAGGGCCGTGAAGGCCGCGAGGGCCGCGAGGGCCGCGAACGCGGCCGCCGCGACGGCAAGGAAGGCCGCGAGGAGCGCAACCGCGGCCGCGAGCAGGGCCGCGGTCCGAGCGGTCCCCGCCACAACGGCCACGGCCGCGAGGAGCGCCGCGAGAAGGCCGGCAAGAACATCCAGGACCTCTTGAAGGAAGGGCAGGAGGTCATCGTGCAGGTGGCGAAGGACCCCATCGGCACGAAGGGTGCCCGCATCACGAGCCACATCTCCCTGCCCGGTCGGCACCTCGTCTTCATGCCGACCGTCGACCACATCGGCATCAGCCGCCGCATCGAGAAGGAAGGTGAGCGCCGCCGCCTGCGCGACATCGTCGACCGCATGCGCCCCGAGGGCACCGGCTTCATCGTGCGCACGGTGGCGGAGAGCGTCGAGGCGCCGAAGCTCGAGGCGGACATCCGCTTCCTCATCCAGGTGTGGAACGAGATCATCCGCACCAAGGACAAGGTCGGCGCTCCGGCGCTCTTGCACCCCGACCTCGACCTCATCCTGCGCGCGACGCGCGACCTCTTCACGGCCGACGTCCACAAGCTCGTCATCGACGACCGGGACGAGTACGAGCGCATCCTGCGCTTCGTGAAGGAGCAGGCGCCGCATCTCGAGTCGCAGATCGAGTCGTACCAGGGCGAGGAGCCCATCTTCGACGCCTACGGGATCGAGCAGGAGCTGAAGCGCGCCAGCCAGCGCAAGGTCTGGCTGAAGAGCGGCGGCTACATCATCATCGACCAGGCCGAGGCGCTCACCGCCATCGACGTCAACTCGGGCCGCTACGTCGGCAAGAAGAACCTCGAGGAGACGATCACCAAGATCAACGCCGAGGCGGCCAAGGAGATCGTCTACCAGCTCCGCCTGCGCAACATCGGCGGCATCATCATCATCGACTTCATCGACATGGACAAACCCCAGAACCGCGACAAGGTCTTCAAGGCCTTGCAGGACGCGCTGGGGCGCGACAAGGCGAAGACGAACGTCCTCAAGATCAGCGAGCTCGGGCTGGTCGAGATGACGCGCAAGCGCGTGCGCGAGTCCGTGACGCGCATGATGAACGAGCCGTGCAGCGCCTGCGACGGCAAGGGTCACTTGAAGTCGAAGGTCACCGTCGCCTACGAGATCTTCCGCGAGATCCGGCGCGACGCGCCGAGCTTCCCGGAGCCGGTGCTGGTGGTGAACTGCCACACCGAGGTGGCGCGCATCATCCAGGGCGAGGACCGCGACGAGCTGCGCTACCTGATGGACCGGTACAACAAGACCATCCAGGTGAAGGCGCAGTCGGGCTATCACCAGGAGCAGTTCGACATCTACGGGCGCCAGGATCGCGGCGAGAAGGACAAGGACCGCGACGAGCGCCGCCGCGGTGGACGCGGGCAGCGTGGCGCGCCGGAGGGCGCCGCCGAGGTCGCGGCCGCCGCGGGGGAGTCGTCCCAGGGCGGGAAGGGGCGCACACCGGCGTGACCGCCTTCGCCCGCGCCCGCGCCGCCGGGCCCGTGGCCTGGGCGGGGGCGCGGCCGCTCGTGCGCGCCATGCGCGGCGAGAGCCTGCGGCTGCGGGCGATGGCGCTCACCTACCTCTCGCTCTTCGCCGTGGTGCCGGCGCTGGTGGTGGCCTTCTCCGTGGTGCGCGGCTTCGCCGGCACGGACCTCCTGTGGCGCCTCATCCACGAATACCTTCTCGACAACCTGGCGGTGGGGGCGCGCACGTCCATCGAGCCGTACCTCGATCGCTTCGTGCGGAACGCGCACGCCACCAGCGCGGGGCTCGTCGGGGGCGCGCTGCTCCTGTTCTCGGCGGTGAGCCTGTTCGACAACGTCGAGCGCGCCGTGAACGACATCTGGTCGGTCCGGCGGTACCGCCCGCTCGCGCAGCGCGCGCTCCTCTGCTGGGCCGGCCTGACGCTCGGGCCCATCCTCCTCGCCGGCTCGCTCGCGCTCGGGCATGCGGTGAGCACCTTCGTCGCCGGGGCGCCGGTGGGACAGCTCCTCGTGCGGCTCGCGGCGGCGCTCCTCTCGTGCTCGCTGTTCGCCGCCGGATACTTCTTCCTCCCCGCCACGCGCGTGCGGCCCGGGGCGGCGGTGCTGGGAGGGGTGGTGGCGGGCCTGGCGTGGGAGCTCGCCAAGGGGCTCTACACCTTCGCCGTGGCGCGCTTCTTCAGCTACCACGCCGTCTACGGCTCGGTGGCGGCGGTCCCCATCTTCCTCCTCTGGCTCTTCGTCTCCTGGACCCTCGTCCTCTTCGGGGCGCGGGTGGCCTTCGTGGCCCAGCACGCGCGCGTGATCCTGAAGGGCCATGCGCCGGCCGGGCAGGGCACCCCGCTCGGCCGGGAGCTCCTCGCGGCGCGCGTCACCCTCGAGATCGCCCTCGCTTACCGCGATGGCGCCCCGCCCCCCGATTCCGTCGATCTGGCGCTCCGCATCGAGTCGTTTCCCGACCCGGTGCGCGAGATCGTGGCCGCGCTCCGGGCACGGAGCTTGATCCTCGAGGTGACGGGCGGCGGCCTCGTGCCGGGGCGCCCGCTCGATCAGCTCTCCCTCGCCGAGATTCGCGCCGCCGTCGCCGGCGAGGTGCCGGTGGCGCGCGCAACTCCAGCAGAAGCGCTGCTCTCCGCGATCCTGACCGGGGCGGAGGGGGCGGCCGCGGAGGCGCTGGCCAACCGGTCGTTCGCCGAGCTCTGCGCCCGGGTGTCGCCGCGAGGTCAGGCAAAGCTCGACGACCTGGCCGGAGAGCGCCCTTGACCCGACAGGGTGGGCGTAGGCGCATGCCAGCGGAACCCTTGCTGATTTTTCCCGCTTCCGCTAGGCTTGCCCCAACCTAGACCGGGCCCCGCGCCTATGGAGCCCCCGATGCCGGAGCGCTCGATGCTCAAGTCGGACCTCATCAACATCCTCGTCGTGAAGCGCGGCGTGACGCAGAAGCAGGCCGAGTCGACCATCGAGACCATCTTCGAGTCGATGAAGACCGCCCTCTGCAAGGGGGAAAACATCGAGATCCGCGGACTTGGAGCCTTCCACGTGAAGCACTACGAGGGCTACCAGGGCCGCAATCCGAAGACGGGCGAGGTCATCCCGGTGAAGCCCAAGCGCGGCATCCTGTTCCGTACGGGCAAGGAGCTGCGCGACCGCGTGAATCGCATCGAAGGTGCGCTGCCGGTCGACGACGACGACAAGGAGGACAGCGGCGGTGGGAGCGGGACGCCGCCGGTCGCCGCGGGTGGTGCGCTGTAGGGCAGAGCGTCCTCCCGCAACTCCGTTCAAGTCGCGGCCATCGCGGCATTTTCCACGGCTCCTTCCCCCGGCGCCAGGCCGAGCCGCCCCACCGGCCGGACCGCGAGCGCGGGCGGAAGCTCCTCGTAGGACAGCACCGACATCCGCGGAAACCGCGCTGCGATGAGCTGACGCAGGGGGCGCCGCATCTCGCTCGGCGCGAGCAGCACCGGTGCGGCGCGATCCCGGTCCGAGAGCGCGGCCCCGATCTGCTCCAGCAAGGCGTCGGCGGTGGCGGGATCCACGGCCAGGACGCACTCCGCGAGCGCCTCTCGAAGCGTGGCCTCGGCTGCCGGGTCGAGGAGCAGGGCCTCGAGCGTGCCCGAGCTCGCGTGCGCGTGCGCGAGGTGGCGCGACAGGGCGCGCCGGCAGCGCTCGACGAGCAGCGCGGGAGGACGCGCCGCGCCACCGGCGTCGAGCAGCGCCTCGAGGATGCTCCGCAGAGGCCGCAGCGAGACGCCCTCTTCGGCCAGCTGCCGGAGCACCTCGGCCAGGAGCGGCGCCGGGACCTGCCGCGTCACCTCGCGGACGAGCGCGGGATGGCTCGCCTCCGCGGCATCGAGGAGCGCCACCACCTCCTGCACGCCGACGAGCAGGTAGGCATGGGTCCTCAGCCCCGCCGCCACCCCGGCGGCGATCCGTTCGCAAGCGTCGCGCACCGGCGCCAGCGCCGCGGCGCGCGGCGCGTCCTCCGCGCGGATGCGCGCCACGCACGCACCGGTGAGCGGCTCCACCTCCGCGACCGCCTCGAGCCCCACCGCGGCGAGCTCGGCGGTCGTGGCCAGCGCGAGCGCCTCCGACGGGGAGGCGCGCCCGCCGGCGGCCGGCACGTCGTCCAGCAGGAGCCGCCAGCCGCCGGCGGGGAGCGCCGCGGCGCGGACGGACACGGCGGGGATGCGCAGGCCCAGGTCCAGCGCGAGCTCTTCCTGGAGCGCCGGCAGGAGCTGGAGCTGAAGACGCCGCATCACGGCCTCGACGCAGAGGTCGGCCGCCAGCTCCAGCACGAGCGGGGACCCGGGCGCCACGGGCCAGCCGAGCGCACCGGCCGGCCGCGCGGCGGGCTCCGCGACCCCGTCCTCGCAGCGGTCGGCGCAGGCACCGGGCGCGCGTCGCGCGAGCAGATAAGCCGCTCCGCCGGCGAGGGCCGACAGGACGAGGAAGGGCGGCGCGGGCAGGCCGGGGACGACCGCCAGTGCGAGGCACAGGGCGGCCACCGCCGCGAGCGCGCGCGGATCGGAGAAGAGCTGGCGGCCGAGCTCGGAGGAGAGGCTCCCGCCCTCCTCCTCGGCCGCGACCCGCGTCACCGCCACGCCGGCGGCCACCGAGACGAGGAGGGCCGGGATCTGCGCCACCAGGCCGTCGCCGATGGCGAGCAGCGCGTAGCGCCGCGCCGCCGTCTCGAGCGGCATCCCGCGCACGAGCCCGGCCAGGAGGCCGCCCGCCACGTTGACGAGCACGATCGCGACCCCTGCCACGGCGTCCCCCTTCACGAACTTGAGCGCGCCGTCCATGGCGCCGTAGAGCTGGCCCTCGCGCTCCAGCGCGCGCCGGCGCCGGCGCGCCTCGGCCTGGTCGATGGACCCGGCGCGCAGGTCGGCGTCGATGGACATCTGCTTGCCGGGGAGGGCGTCGAGGGTGAAGCGCGCCGCCACCTCGGCCACCCGCTCCGCGCCCTTCGCGACCACGAGGAGCTGCACCAGGGTGAGGATGGCGAAGATGACCGCCCCCACCACGTAGTTCCCCGCCACCACCACCTGCCCGAACGCCTGCACGACCCGGCCGGCCTCGCCGCGCGAGAGCACGAGCCGCGTCGAGCTCACCTCGAGGGCGAGCCGCAGGAGCGTCGTGAAGAGGAGCAGGGTGGGGAAGCTCGCGAAGCGGAGGGCGTCCTTGGCGAAGAGCGCGACCACGAGCACCATCGCGGACAGGGCCAGGTTCGAGGCGAGGCAAAGGTCGAGCAGCCAGGGCGGGATCGGCGCGACGAGGAGGCTCACCGTCCCGAGGGCGAGGAGCGCGAGCACGACGTCGGAGGAGCCCTTCAGGCGGGCGAGGAGCGGGTCGAGCTGGGTCACGGTGGCGCTCCCTGCAGCTGGTGGACGTGCAGGAGGACCGCCGCGGCTGCGTGGTAGAGCTCCTCCGGGATCTCCTCGCCCACGTCCGCCAGCCGGAAGAGCGCGCGGGCGAGCGCGACATCGCGGACGACGGGGACGCCGAGGCGCCGCGCCTCGCGCCGGAGGGTGGCCGCGGCCTGACCGAGCCCCTTCGCGAGCACCACCGGGGCGTCGTCGCTCGCGGGGGCGTGCTGCAGCGCCACCGCGACATGGGTCGGGTTCACGACGAGGCAGGCGGCGCGGCGGAGCGGCGCCGCGGCCAGCGCGCGACCCAGGCGGCGGCGCTCCGCGGCCAGCCGCGGATCCCCCTCGTCGTCGCGCCGCTCGCGCTGCACCTCGGCGCGGGTCATCATGAGCGCGCGCCGCTGACGGCGGCGGGCGGCGAGGAGCTCGACGAGGCCGAGCAGGGCGAGCACGGCGCCCAGGCCGAGCGCCAGCCGGAGCGCGACAGCTGCGCCGAGCCGCAGGAGCGGCGCGGCGGCGAGGCGCGTGGCGCCGAGCGCCGGCCGGAGCGCCGCTCCGCCGAGCGAGGCCGCGGCCACCACGGCGAGCGTCGCCTTGAAGAGCCCGAGCGCAAGGGAGGTGAGTCGCGCCCCCGAGAAGAGCCGCCCGAGCCCACGCACCGGGTCGAGCCGCTCCAGGCGCGGGCGGACCGCCTCGAGGGTGAAGAGCCCGCCGCTCTGGAGGAGCCCGGCGGCGAGGCCCGAGAGCCCCGCCGCCGCGCAGGGCGGGAGGGCGGCGCGGGCGAGCGCGGCGCTCGCGCGGACGAGCGCGGCAGCCGGGGTGGGCGCGGCGGGAGACACCGCCTCCGCCAGCGCGCTGCGCACGAGGCGAGCGAGCTCGGCCGCCAGCGCGGGCCCGGTCGCGGCGAGCATCGCCAGTCCGGCGAGCAGCGCGGCCGCGCCGCAGAGCTCGCGCGAGACCGACACCTCGCCACGGCGGCGCGCTTCGCGCAGCCGGCGCGCGGTGGGCTGCTCGGTGCGTGCGCTCACGGCCATGCTCCGCCGGCGACTCCGCGCAGGAGCCCCGCCGAGAGCGCGATCGCGCTCGTCATGCGCCCGCCCAGGGCGGCAGCCGGGAGCGCCACCGCGAGCAGTCCCAGGGCAGCGCGGGCGGGCTGCGCCGCCGGCGCCAGCGCGAGCTGTGGGGCGGCCCGCAGCGCGAGCGCGACGGCCAGATCGGCGGCGAGGACGCCGCACGCCGCCGGGGCGCCGAGCGCCACCGCGCAGGCGAGGAGCTCGCTCCCGCAGCGCAGCGCGGCCTCGGCGAGCGGCGCCGCGCTGGACGAGGCCCCGGCGGGCAGCGCGCGGAAGGTGTCGAGGAGGGCCGCCACGACCAGCCGGTCGCCTCCGGCGGTGGCGGCCAGCACCACCAGCCACTGCGCGAGCAGATCGCCGGTGGCCGACTCGCGCTGGCGGAGCGGCGCCACGTGCAGCTCGGTGAGGGTCGCACCGCGCAGCGTGTCCACCAGCCGTCCCCCGGCGCGCGCCGCCTCGAAGGGCATGGCCGCGACGAGGCCGAGGGCCAGCCCGACCGAGAGCTCGCGGCCGGCGGCGGCGAGGAGGTCGAGGTCGCTGCCGGCGAAGGGAGCTCCGCCTCCCGCGGACCACGCGCACGCGCCGAGGCCGAACGCGAGCGCGAGGCGCACCGTCGACGGGACGAGCGGACCGCCGAGAAGAGGGCAGAGCAGCGCCGCCGGCAGGAGCCGCAGCCCGTGCAGCCCAGCGGCGAGGACGCGCGGCAAGAGCGGCTCGAGCGCCGCGGCGAGCGCGGTCACGGCGACGCCCTGGGCAAGAGCTCCAGGCAGCGGGCCGCGAAGCGGACGAGCCGGGCGCCGATGAACGGGCCCGACGCGCCGAGCGCCAAGAGCACCGCGGCGAGCCGCGGCACGACCGACACCGACTGCTCCTGCACCTGGGTGGCGGCCTGCAAGACCCCCGTCACGACGCCGATCGCGAGCGCGGCGAGGAGCGGCGGCGCCGAGACGAGGAGGACGAGCAGGACGGCCTCCCGGACGAGGGCCAGCAGGGCGCTTTCCATGTGAGCTCCTTGCGCGGCGGCACGAGCGGCTGCGCGTCAGAACGGGTCGGCCAGGTAGCCGAGGACGAGGCCGCGGGCGATGAGCTTCCAGCCGTCGACCGCTACGAAGAGGAGGAGCTTGAAGGGGAGCGCGACGCTGGTGGGCGACAGCTGGGAGAGGCCCAGGGCGAGCAGCACGTTGGCGGTGAGGAGGTCCACCACCAGGAACGGCAGGAACACGAGGAAGCTGATGGTGAAGGCGCGCCGCAGCTCGGAGACCACGAAGGCGGGCGCCAGCACGGCGAAGTCGGAGCCCTTCACCTCCGCCCGGGACGCGGCGGGCCGGGCGCGCCGGGCGAGCTCGAGGAAGGTCTGCCGATCGTCCGCGCGCGCGAAGCGGTCGAGGAACCCGCGGAGCGGCTCCCCCGCCGCGCTCGCAGCCTCGAGCGTCCGCTCCAGCCCGCCCGCTGGCACCGCTCGCGCGGCGTGCCAGGAGGCCTCGCCGACGGGCGCCATCACCACCAGCGTGAGGAGCAGGGCGAGGCCGGTGACGGCGCTGGAAGGCGGGATCTGCGGCGCGCCGAGCGCGGAGCGCGTCACCGAAAGGACCACCGCCATCTTGAGGAAGGACGTCATCATGACGAGCGCAGTCGGTACGAGCGCGAGAGCGCCCAGCAGGACGAGCAGGTCGGCTGGCCGATCGGCGAGGCCGGCGGACGGGAGCGCGACGCCGAGCGCTGGTGTCATGGCGCCGCCTCTCGCCCGTCGCGCGACAGCTCGGCGAGGAGCGTCACCCCGGTGGCGCCCCACCCGACGAGGAGGCGTCGTCCGCCGGCCGTGACGAGCGCCAACCCCGCATCGCGCCCGAGCGGCTGGCGTTCGAGGAGCGCCAGCGTGGCGGGCGCGAGCGGCTTGCCGCGGTGGCGGTGTAGCGCAACGGCCGCGGCGGCCAGGCCCGCCACAGCCAGGGTGGCCGCCGCGCCGCGACCGAGGTCGCCCGAGGTGGCGGCGGCGAAGAGGACGGGGACCGCTCCCGCGGCGAGCGCCCAGCGCCGGAGCGCGGTCGTGGACCGGGGAAGCGCCGAGGCGAGCCTCACCGCGGGTCTCCCAGCTCGAGGATGCGGACGCCCAGCGCGCCCTCCATGTCGACCAGCTGGCCTCGCGCGATGGCGCGCTCGCCGGCCCGGAGCACGACGGCGCCGTCACGCCGGATGTCGAGCGGAAGCACGGACCCCGGCTCCAGGCGGGCCAGCTCGCCAAACGTGACGGTGACCCGCGCCACCTCGACGGAGACGGTGAGCGGGTACGAAGCCTGCGTCTCGGTCATGTTCAGCTCCTCCACGTGAAAGAGGTCACCCTCGGCTCGGCCGAGCAGCGCGAGCCCGCCGGGTACCACCAGCTCCTGGCGCGCCGAGCCCTCGTCGAGGAGCAGGACGTCGCCCATGGCCAGCGCGGCGAGATCCTCTGGCGCGAGCGAGGCCACGCCGTCGCGGAGCGAGAGCGAGAGCTCGAGGTCGGCCAGCAGCTGCGGCACCTCGGGGGCCGGTCCGGCGAGCGCGCGCAGCGCGGCGGCCGGGACCAGCAGGCGGCCCCGCCCGCGCTCCTCGCCCACCGTGAGCTCGAGATCCACGACGAGCGGCGAGGAACCCGCGCCCGGCGCGTCCGGGCGGGCGGGCACCTCACCTGCGCAGAGCCGTGGTGCGAGCGCCTCCGCAGCCGTTCCGCGCAGTGCGTCGAGCGCGGTCAGGGCGGCGAGATCGAGCAGCGCCTGCTCGGCGGGCATGGGAGCGAGCGCCGCGGGCGTGCGCGGGGTTCCGCCCCCGAGCCGCTCCAGGCTCCGGGCCACCAAGCGCGCTTCCACCTCGAGCACCGCCACCGCCCCGAGCGCTTCGAGCGAGAACGCGGCGCGCGCCATGCCGCCTGCGGCTCCGGCCTGGGACGGGCGAACCGTACCCGCGATCGCCACCGGGACACCGAGCAGCTCGGCGACCGCCGCGGCCGCCTGCGCCGCCGCGATGCAGCCAGTCTCGCGCGAAGCGTGCGTGAGGCTCGCGAGGGCGGCACTGACCGGAGGGAGCGACCACGGTGAAGCCATGGTGGGCTCGTTTCCAAGAGCCGTGCCAGCGGCGGACCTCGCTCCAGGAGCGGGCGCTGGCGCGAACGGGTGGCTGGAAAGGCCGGCGCGCGGCCGGCCCGACCGGGCGGCGCACTATCTCCGCTCGCGCCAGAGGCGGCGCAGCGCGACGTGTGCCGGCGGCGCGTCGAGCGGCGCACCCGCGGCCGGGGCGAGCGTCTGCGCGACGGCCTGGACGCGCTCGGCTCGCGGGCGGGCGGCGAGCCGGGTCGCCAGCTCGACGGCGGCGGGAGCATGGGGCGAGGCGACCAGCGCGAGGAGACGCCCGGCGCGGTCCGGCGCGAGGGCCGCGGCCAGCGTGGCGAGGCGTCGCAGCGGGAGGATCATCCAGACCGCCGCGCGCTCCGGAGGCCGGCGGTGGCGAGCTTGCCGACGAGCGGGCTCGCGGCCAGCGCCAGCGCCAGCGCGGCGGCGATCGCGGCTGCGGTGACGAGCAGCGAACGCCGGCCGGCGCGCATCGCCTCGCGCGGCGCCGGAGGTGCGGCCTCGGCCACCACCACCGAGACCGCCCCGGCCTCGAGCCCGGCCACCGCGCCCGCGACGAGCGACTGGATCCCGGGGGCGAGCGCCTCGAGTCGGGGCCGGGCGCCTGCCCTGGCCTTCACCAGCACGGCCCCGCGCCCGGGAGGCGCCGGCTCGGCGCGGAGCGGGTCCTGCGTGGGCAGCGCCAGGTGCACGCGCGCCTCGGTGACTCCGTCGATGGCCTCCACGCTACGGGCGAGCTCGCCCGACAGGGCGTGCAGGTACAGCGCCCGCTCCTCGGTCGGAGTCGGCACCATGCTGCCCTTGCCGAACACCTCGCTGAAGCCGGGTGGGCGGGACCTCGGCAGCTCGCGCTCGGCGAGGACCCGGTGCGCGCGGCCGGAATCCGAACGGTCGACCTCGACGCGCCAGGTGCCCTCGCCGCCTTCGTCGCGCTGCTTCTCGGCCTGGATGCCCGCCTCGTCGAGGGCGACGAGGATCTGGTTCGCCTGACCCTCGTCCGCGCCGTGCACGAGCGCCGCACGCCCGCAGCCAGCGGCGAGGAGGAGCAGGGTCAAGACCTGGGCGCGCGGCATTCCTAGACCTGGGTATTCACGGCCTGCTTCACGGCCTGCGCGCCGTGCTCCACGACGCGCGAGGCCACCTCGACCGCCTGCGAGTACCGGTAGGCGTCGGCCTGCAGCGCCAGGAGCTCCTGCGCGGTGAAGGTGCGCCCGCGCCGCGCCTCGGCGAGGAGCCCGTCGAGGCGGGCCCGGGCGCGCTCGACCGACTGCAGCATGGCTCGCGCCGGATGCGGGGGCGGCGAGGCGAGTGGAGCCGGGAGGCGCGGCTGGGCGCGCAGCACCGCACCGAAGCTGGCGTTCGCCGCGGCGGCGGGGGTGGCGCGCGCGACCGGAGCGGCCGGCGTGACGGGAGGGAGCGCCATGGTCAATGGATGTTGTTGATGGCCGCCTTCGCGCTGTCGTGCTTCACCTTCATGACGTTCGTCAGCGAGGTGAACTCCCGGCTCTCGCGCTGCATCGACTCCTGGAGCTGCAGGAACTGGAGGTTCGAGGTCTGCGCCTCCTGCTGCAGGACGCGGGTCGCCTCCACGATGTCGCCGCCGCTCCCGCCGGCAGCCACGGCGGACGAGGACACGGAGCCGCTCGCAGGCGTGCTGCCGAGGCCCGTCCTCGCGGCGGCAGACGGGGCCGGCGCAGCGGCGCGCAGCGCCCCGGCCAGCACCGCCCCACCCGGCAGGTAGGGCGCTGCGAGCGCGACCGAGCCGGCGAGGCCATTCGCCACCTCGCCGGCTGCGTTGCGCAGCGCGGACCCGAAGCGGCTGGGCTCGGCCTTGCGCTCGGTGGAGGGGGCGACGACGAGGGATCCGATGCGTTCCATGGCGGGGCTCCTTGGGCTGGCAGGAGAGCAACGGCCGTGCCCGCCCGAAGCTCGCGCGGGCGCGGCGGCGGCGACGACGCGGAGGCCATCCGGCGGACGGCGCGTACGCGCGGCGTCCCTCGGACGGGAGGGCGTGCTAGCTTCCGGTCCGTGTCCGGGCGCGAGCAGCTCCGCCGGTTCTCCGACGCCATCGTCGCGGCGCAGCGCCCCATTCGCATCCTCAAGGCCATCAACTGGGACGCCTCGGTCCACCAGCGCTTCTTCCGTCAAGGCGCGCAGGAGCTGCCCCGGCCCGAGCTCCCGCCGCTCGGCTTCGCCCCCGCCGCCAAGGAGAAGGAGCTGCGGGCGCTGAAGCGCCAGATCCGCGGGCACAACCCGGTCGAGGCGCTCCTGCGCGAGAAGTGCGACGAGTTCGTGCTGGTGGTGCGCATGCTGGCCGCGCGCGGCACGCGCCGGTTCTACGACGTGTCGCGGCGCCTCTACGGCGATCCGCGCGACCGCTTCCCCGACACGCCGGCCGACAACCTCGCCATCGCCAGGCTGTGGGCGGCGAGGCCGCGCGCCCGCCACGAGGAGGCGACGCTCGACGCCGAGGAGGCGGCGCGGCAGGTCCACGCCCTGTGCGCGCCGTACCTGGGCGGCCAGGTGGAGGTGGTGGTGCGGGCCCGGCTCACCGCCAACGCGGCGGCGGGCGCGACCCGCGTCACCTTGAAGAAGGGCGCCACCTTCACCCCGCGGCAGGTGCGGGCGCTCGCCCACCACGAGGGCCTCTGGCACGTCCTCACCTCCCTCAACGGCTTCGCCCAGCCGGTGCTGACGGTGCTTGGCGTCGGCCTGCCGCGCCACACGGAGTCGCAGGAGGGGGGCGGGATCATGGCCGAGTTCCTCTCCGGCCAGATCACCGACGAGCGCTACATCGAGCTCGGCGAGCGCACCATCGCCGTCGACATGGCGGCGCGCGGCGCCGACTACCTCGAGGTCTATCGCTACCTCCTGGCGCGCTTCCCGCCCACGAAGGCGGCCCAGATGAGCGAGCGCGTCTTCCGCGGTGGGGTGCTGGAGGGCGGGGCGCCCTTCACGAAGGACGTCGCCTACCAGCGCGGCTACTGCCGGACCTTCAACTTCCTGCGCACGGCGCTGGAGGGGCGCGACCTCGACCTGGTGCGCGCCTTCCTGGCCGGCAAGATGAGCGTCGATGACGCGGAGCTGGTGCGGGACCTCGTCGAGGAGGGCCTGTGCACCGGGCCCATCCACCTGCCGGCGTGGTTCGACGACGTCGACCGGCTGAACGCCATCGTCACCCACTCCGTGACGATGAACCGGTTCAGCCTGCCGACCATCAGCCGCTACTATGCGCGCCGCCGCGAGCGGAGGCGGGCCCTGCCGCCGGACGAGGCGGGCGACGAGCCGGCGGCGCCGAAGAGCAGGCCCACCGGGTAGGAGACCCGGGCCGCTCGCTCACGTCGCGGGCGTGCGCGAGGCCGCCAGCGACGGCGTGGCGGCTTCCGCCTCGGGCCGGAGCCAGCCCTGGAGCAGGCCCAGCGCGGCGGCGGGGTCGTCGACGAACGTGAACAGATCGAGATCTTCGCGGCTGATCATCCCGTGCCGGACGAGCGCATCGAAGTTCACGATCTCCTTCCAGTAGGTCGACCCGTAGAGCAGGACCGGCGTGGGGCGCGCCAGCTTCCCCGTCTGCTGCAGCGTCAGCATCTCCATCAGCTCGTCGAGCGTGCCGAACCCGCCGGGGAAGACCACCAGCGCCCGCGCCAGGTGCGCGAACCACAGCTTGCGCATGAAGAAGTAGCGGAACTCGAAGCTGAGCTCCCGGGTGATCCAGGGGTTCGGGCGCTGCTCGTGCGGCAAGCCGATGTTCAGGCCGATCGTCCTCCCGCCCGCCTCGGACGCGCCGCGGTTGGCGGCCTCCATGATGCCGCCTCCTCCGCCCGAGCAGACGATGTAGCGGTGCGCGCCCGACGGCAGGCTCTTCGACCACGTCGTGACGAGGCGCGCGAGCGCGCGCGCTTCCTCGTAGTAGCGGCCGAGCGGACCATCGGGCGAGAGCCTCGCGGAGCCGAAGAAGACGACCGTGTCCTGGACGCGCTCGCGGTGGAAGGTGTCGAGCGGGCCGAGGTACTCCGCCAGGATGCGCAGCGGCCGCGCCGCCTCGCTCGCGAGGAAGCGCTCGTCCTCGTAGGCGAGTCGGGCGCGTCGTCCCGAGGCGGTCTTCATGCGCCCTCCCGAGCGCGGACGAAGTCGATGAACCCGCGCTGGACGTCGGTGTGGACGAGCTCGACGCGGAGCCGGTCGCCCACGTCGAGGCCCTCGAAGCCGCGCACCACCTTGCCTTCCACGGGTGGCTGGAAGATGCGGACCCAGGTCCCCTTCTCCGACGCGCCGGTCACGATCGCGTCGAACCGCTCGCCGACGCGCCGCGCGAGCAGCATCGCGGCCGCGGACTTGAGCACCTGCCGCTCCACCTTGGTCGCGTTCCCCTCCTGCTCGGTGCAGTGCCGCGCCAGCGCGCCGAGCTCGTCCTTCCCGTACGGCGGCTGGCGCCCGGAGAGCGCCGCCTTGAGCAAGCGCTGCGTGATGAGATCCGGGAAGCGCCGGTTCGGCGCGGTGGAGTGCGTGTAGTCCTGCACCGCGAGGCCGAAGTGGCCCGTCGCAGCTTCGCCGGGCAGCTCGAGCGCGTACTCTCCCGCGCCGAGGAGCTTGATGACGGCGAGCGAGAGGTCGGGAAAGCGAGCGGGATCGCTGTGGCGCCGCCTCCTGAGGAACGCGTCGAGGGCGGGGGCGCTCGGGTCAGGCGGCAGGTGCTCGCCGAAGCCGGCCGCCAGCGCGACGATCCGCGCCCAGCGCTCGGGCGCCCGAAGCACGCGCCGCAGGGAGGGGAGCCCCTTCCCGGCGAGGTACCGCGCGGTCACTCCGTTCGCCGCGATCATGAAGTCCTCGATGAGCGCCTTGGCCCGGTTCTTCTCGTCGGGCTGGAGAGTGGTCAGCACGCCGTCCTCGAAGACGGGTCTGGCCTGGACCGTCGCGAAGTCGAGCGCGCCGCCTTGCGCTCGCACTCGCCTGAGTCGCTGCGCGACCTCGTCCTGGATGCCCAGCTGCTGGTCGAGCCCGGGCACCGCGGAGACCCTGGGAGGCGCCGGCGCCTCACCGTCGAGCCACGCCGCCACGCTGTCGTACGCGAGCTTCGCCTGGTTCACGACGAGCGCGCGGTAGACGTCCGGGTGTGTCACCGCGCCGTCGCCGCCGACCGTCATCTCGATGACGATGGCGAGGCGCTCCTGGCCTTCGCCGAGGGAGGTGAGGTCCGTGGAGAGCTTCTCCGGGAGCATGGGGAACGTCTCGGCGGCCGTGTAGACGGAGGTGGTGTTGGTCCGCGCGTGATCGTCGATCGCGGAGCCGAGCCGGACCGAGGCATCGACGTCGGCGACCGCGACCAGGATCTTCACCGCGCCGCCCGCGAGCGGCTCGGCGACGGAGAGCTGATCGAGATCGCGCGAGTCGTCGTTGTCGATGGACGCCCACAGCAGGCGGCGGAGATCCCGGACGGAAGGGCTCGCCTCCGTCGGCGCCCGGGTGAGGGCCGCCGCCTCCGCTTGCGCTCCCGGCGAGAACTGCGGCAAGAGGCCGCGCTCCTTCATCACTCTGCGTGCGATGTCCCTCAGCTCTTGCCTGCCTGCCACGAGCGGACGGTTCATCTCTCACCCCTTCTTCGCCTGAGGGCGCGTGCCTGTTGCTGAAATGTAAGGACCGGCGGGAGCGCGCCGCGCTACGAGGCAGGCGATCAGCCGGTGGCCGCGCCGAAGAGCCGGCCGACGGCGTAGGTGATCCCGGCCGCCACCCCGGCCAGCCCCACCATCCGGGCGGCGGAGCGGAGCGCGCTCGTCCCGGAGAGGAACCCCACCACCGTGCCCACCAGGGCGAGCACCGCGCCGGCGAGCCCTGCCGCGAGCACCACCGCCACCGTGCCGCTCAGGAAGACGAAGGGGAGCACCGGCACCGTCGCGCCGACCGCGAACATGACGAAGGAGGAGAGGGCGGCCTGGACGGGCGAGCCGAGGTCGTCGGGGTCGAGGCCGAGCTCCTCGCGCACGAGCGTGTCGAGCGCCTGCTCCGGGTTCTTCAGGATCTCGGTCGCCGTGCGGCTCGCCTGCTCGGTCGAGAGCCCCTTCTGCCTCAGGATGAGGGCGAGCTCGGCCGCCTCCTCCTCCGGGGCCTCGGCCACCTCGCGCCGCTCCATCTCCACCTGGCGGGCCAGGACGTCGCGCTGGCTCGCCACCGAGGTGTACTCGCCGACCGCCATCGACGACGCGCCGGCGAGCAGCCCCGCGAAGCCGGTGACGAGGATGGTGCGCGGCTCGTGGACGGCCCCGGCGACGCCCAGCACGAGCGAGAGGTTCGAGACCAGGCCGTCGTTCATGCCGAAGATGGCGGCGCGGAGGGCGCCGCCACGCCCGCCCCGGTGCCAGCGCTCGCGGATGGCGATGGCCGACCGCGCGCCCTGCGGCTGGCCCTGGCCCATGCCGGCCAGCACCTCGCGGTGGCCGCGCTCCTCCTCCGCCATGGCGGAAGCCTCGGCCTCCCCGCCCTGCCGCTGGTACTTCTCGGCATCGTCGGACTCGTTCTCGAGCACGAGCGGCAGGACCGCCGCCGTCCCGAGCCGGCGCGCCAGCCACATGAGGACGCGGATGCGGGAGGAGGGCCGGTCGGGCGGCAGCTCCGCGCCGGCCTTGCGCAGCTTCTTCTCCCAGATCTCGGCGTGCCGGCGTTCGCCCTCGGCGAGCTCGCGGAAGGAGCGGGCGCGGGCGGGGTCGTGCTCCACCCCGGCCAGCCCCTCGTAGAGGGCCGCGCCGTCGCGCTCGTCGAGGAGATTCTGGAGCCAGAGGTCGGTGCGCGGTGGCATGCCAGCAGGATACTGAAGGGTCCGGCCGGACGCGACGGCATCTCGTCCCTGCCACTGGCGGCTCACTCGGACCCTGGCGGCCTCGTCTCCCGAGCCGGGCGGATTCCGCGCGCGGCCCGTTTCGCGGTATCAGATCGCCGCGCGGGCCGCTGCAGAAGACGCCAGCGAATGGAGTGGAATGTCGGTCTTTCGCGACGAGACGGGGCGCCGGGGCGCGGCGGTGCGGGTGGCCACGGTGCTGGGGCTGTCCGTGGCGATCGCCTCGCTGGGCACCTTCCTCGCGTCGGTCTTCCCGGCGCCGTGGAAGAGCGGCGCGCAGCTCGAGGAGCCCGCGCCGCAGCCGCGCGCGCCTCCGGCCCAGGCCGGCCAGGCCGCGCCGCCGCCGAGCAAGCGCTCGCAGGAGCGGGGGCGCGAGCAGGCGTTCAAGGCCGAGGCGGGGCGCTTGACGCAGCTGCTGACCCAGGCGGAGCGCGCGCAGAAGCGGCGCAAGGCAGCGGCGCCGGGCCAGCCCGTGCTGGCCGGCTTCTACGTCAACTGGGACGCGCAGAGCCTCGCCTCGCTGCAGGCGCACAGGGACGAGCTCACGCACGTGATGCCGGAGTGGATCCACGTCGGGCCGGACGGGAAGCTCGTCGTCGACGAGGACCACCGCATCGACGCGCTGGTCGAGCAGCTGGAGGTCATGCCGACCGTCACCAACTACGGCGACGCGGGCTTCTCCGGCACGCTGGCGAAGCCCATCCTCGCCACGGACGCCGCGCGCAGGGAGGCGGCGGCGCACCTGCTCGACGAGTGCCGCCGCCACGGGTGGGCGGGCATCAACCTCGACCTCGAGGATCTCTCGCGCGAGCAATGGCTCGAGCTCGCGCAGCTGGTCGAGGTGGCGGCGCCGCTGCTGCACGCGGGGGGCTTTCACCTCAGCATCGACGTGCCGGGCGAGGACCGGGGCGTGCCCGTCGAGCGGCTCGCCGCCGCCGCGGACTTCCTCGTCCTCATGGCCTATGACGAGCACTCCGCGAACGACGATCCCGGCCCCATCGCCACGCCCGACGGCGTGCTCGCCAGCGCCGCCGCGTACTTGAAGCGGGCGCCGGCGGACAAGCTGGTGATGGCCGTGGGCGCCTACGGCTACGACTGGCCGCTCGATGCCGACGGCGCCGCCGCACGGCCCGCCCAGGAGCTCTCCTATGCGCAGGCGCTCTCGCTGGCGCGTGAGAACGAGGTGCCCATCGACTGGGACGCGGCCTCGAGGACCAGCTCCTTCGAGTACGACGACGACGACGCGCACGAGAAGCACCAGGTGCACTTCCTCGACGCGCCGGCCGCGCTGGCGCAGCTGCAAGCGCTCTCAGCGCTGCACCTGCGCGGGACGGCGATCTGGCGGCTCGGCGCCGAGGACCCCAAGCTGTTCGACGTCTTCGCGAAGGCGCCGCACGCCCGCACGTTCGATCCGGTGGCGGCGCGGCTGAGCCTCGACGGCGTCATCGCCAACGCGCCGGACGACGTGGTGCTGACTGGAGAGGGCGAGCTCTTCTCGCTCAGGGGCGCGCCGCAGGTGGGCCGCCGCGACGTCACGTTCGACGCCCGCGGCGGGGTCGCACGCGTCGACTACGTGCAGTACCCATCGGGCTGGATCCTGGAGCGCAAGGGGGGCAGGCCGCATGGCAAGGTGTTGCTCACCTTCGACGACGGGCCCGACCCCACGTGGACGCCGAAGATCCTCGACGCGCTCGCCCAGGTGAAGGCGCACGCGGTCTTCTTCGTCATCGGCCAGAACGCCGAGGCGCAGCCGGCGCTGGTGCGGCGCGCGGTGCAGGAAGGGCACGTCGTCGGGAACCACTCCTTCACCCACCCTGTCCTCGCGCGTGTCTCGCCGCTGCGGATGGACCTCGAGCTCAACGTCACCGAGCGGCTGCTCGAGTGGATCACCGGCGCGCGGCCGCGGCTCTTCCGGCCGCCGTACCACTCCGACGAGTCGCTCGACGAGGCGCCGAACGCGGCGGTGATCGCGCGCGCCTCGCGGCTCGGCTACCTCACGCTCGGCCAGGACATCGACCCGGAGGACTTCGCGCAGCACGACGCGCAGCTCATCGCGCAGCGCGTGCTCGACAAGGCGACGGCGGGCAGCGTGGTGCTGCTGCACGATGGCGGCGGCGACCGCTCGGCGACGGTGGCCGCGCTGCCGCTCATCGCCGCGGGGCTCCAGGCTCGAGGGCTCGCCTTCGCCGAGCCCACCGAGACCACCGGGCTCACCCGCGCAGAGCTGTTGCCGCCCGCGCCCCCCGGCGCGTTCGTCTCGGGCGCCGACTCGCTGGTGTTCGGCGTCGGCAACGCGGTCCTCCGGTTCCTCGGGATCGCCTTCGGGCTCGCCATCGCGCTGCTCGCGCTGCGCGGGGTGATCCTCGCGGTGGCAGCGCCGCTCCAGGCGCGACGCGCGCGCAAGCGAGAGGCCGCGGGTCCGTTCGCGCCGTACGGGGGCACCATCTCCGCGGTGGTGCCCGCGTACAACGAGGAGGCGGTGATCGTGCGCACCGTCGACTCGCTGCTCGCGCAGGAGCCGCCCATCCTGGAGGTCCTCTGCGTCGACGACGGCAGCAAGGATCGCACGCTGGCCGTGCTGCACGAGCAGTACGACCGCGACCCGCGCGTGCGCATCTTCGGCAAGCCCAACGGCGGCAAGTCGAGCGCGCTCAACCTCGGGTTCGCGGAGGCGCGCGGCGACCTGGTGGTCGCGCTGGACAGCGACACCATCTTCACGCCGGAGACGGTGCGCGAGCTCTGCGCACCCTTTGCAGACGCGCGCGTGGCGGCGGTGGCCGGCAACGCCAAGGTGGGCAACCGGGTCAACCGGCTCACGCGCTGGCAGGCGCTCGAGTACGTGACCGCACAGAACCTCGAGCGGCGCGCCTGGGACCTCGCCGGCGCGGTGCCGGTGGTGCCAGGCGCGGTCGGCGCGTGGCGGCGCGAGCTCGTCATCGAGGCGGGCGGGTTCCACGAGGACACGCTCGCCGAGGACACCGACCTCACGTTGCGGCTCATCGCGCGAGGCCACCGCGTCGCCTACGCCGAGCACGCGCTGGGCTACACCGAGGCGCCGGAGCACGCACGGGCGCTGCTCAAGCAGCGCTACCGCTGGACGTACGGCGTGCTGCAGGCGTGCTGGAAGCACAAGCGGCGCCTCTTCCGGCGCAAGGGCGGCGTGCTCGGCTGGCTCATCCTGCCCGCCTTCGCCATCTACCAGTTCGCGGTGCCGCTGGTGGCGCCCGCGGTGGACATCCTGCTCGTCGTCTCGCTGGTGCGCGGCCAGCTCTCGGCGACGCTCGGCTACTACCTGCTCTTCTTCGCCGTCGACCTCGCGCTCTCGGCGATCGCGGTGCTCCTCGAGGGCGAGGACCTGGGGCTGCTCAAGGGGCTCTTCGTGCAGCGCATCGCCTACCGGCAGCTGCTCTGGGTGGCGCTGGCGAAGTCGCTCTGGAGCGCGCTCGTGGGCTTCGCGGTGGGCTGGGGCAAGCTCGCGCGCACGGGGAGCGCCACGACGGACACCGAGACGCCCAGGCGCGCCTGACGACGGCGACGGGGATCAGGGTCCCCGGCCTCGCCACCGCGGCGCGAGGAGCAGGACGGCGAGGGCGAGGGCCGCGCCGAGCGCCGTGCCCCGCCCGCCGTGCGCCCTCGAGACGACGCCGGCCACCGCGAGGCCGAGGAGGCCGCCGAGGAGCAGGACCCCGACGGCGATCCGGGTGCGACGAGCCGGGAGCCTCTCCAGGAGTCGGAACGCGAGTGAGGTGGCCCCGGGCGCGAGCCTTTGCCGCTCCCGCTCTCCCACCTCGCGGGCGAGTGCCTCGTAGGCGGCGCGCCGCTGGGCGGCGTCCTCGGCGGCGGCGCGATCCTGGAGCACGCGGCGCTCCGCGATCGCCTCCGCCTCGCGCGCGGCCTCGGCCTGGTGCGCCGCCCAGAGCCGCCCGTCGAAGGCGCGCTGCTCGGGCGTGTCGAGCGAGGCCGCGCAGTGAGGGCACTCCGTCGCGGAGACGCTCGCGTCCGTCCCGCACCGCATGCAGCGCGTGAAGGGCTGGCGGCCCTCCGCCGCGGCGAGATCGAGGCGCGGCTCGGGTTCGGGCCCGAAGCGGTCGAGCTGGGCACCGCTCCGCGCCGGCGCCGCGGGGCCGCCGCCCGCGGCCTGCTCGACGCCCTCGAAGCGTCCCGGGGTCGGCGCGGGATCCCCGTCGGCGGGATCGCCGCGGTCCGGGCGCGGGCGCTCGAGGTGCTGGAAGCGGCGGAGCGAGTCGGACACGTGGGGCCTCGGGTCAGGCGGGATCCGAGGCGGAGCGCGTCCGCGCGCGCGCCCACTCGCGGAGGCGGGCGATCTCCTCCGCCATGGTCGTCGAGAGCGGCATCGCCTCCGCGACCGCGCGATCGAGGTGCGCCTGCGCGAGCTCGGTGCGCTCGGCGAAGGCCTCGTAGAGCCCGGAGATCACCACCTGCTCGAGCTCGGCGCCGGAGTGGCCCTCGGTCCGCGCCGCGAGCCTGGCGAGGTCGAAGCAGGCGGGATCGCGACCGCGCTTCCGCACGTGGATGTCCAGGATCTCGTGGCGCTCCGCGGCCGCGGGCAGATCGATGAAGAAGATCTCGTCGAACCGGCCCTTGCGCAGGAGCTCGGGCGGCAGGTCGGCGATGCGGTTCGCGGTCGCGACCACGAACACGGGCGCCGTCTTTTCCTGCAGCCAGGTGAGCAGCGCGCCGAAGACGCGGGCGGTGACGCCGCCGTCCACCTGGCCGGACGACTGCGAGCCCGAGAGGCCCTTCTCGATCTCATCCACCCAGAGCACGACGGGCGCGACGCTCTCCGCGACGCGGATGGCGCGCCGGAGGTTCTCCTCCGACGAGCCGATGAGGCCGCTGAAGATCCGACCCATGTCGAGCCGGAGGAGCGGGAGCCGCCACTGCGCCGCGATCGCCTTCGCGGTGAGGCTCTTCCCGCAGCCCTGCACGCCGAGGAGCAGGAGTCCCTTCGGCTCCGGCAGCCCGAACTTCCGGGCGGCCTCCGAGAACGCGGTGCCGCGGCGGTCGAGCCAGCGCTTCAAGGACGCCATCCCGCCGACGTTCGCGAGCGACTCGTCGGTCGCGAAGTACTCGAGGAGGCCGCTCTTGCGGATCACCTGCCGCTTCTCCTCGAGGACGAGCGGCACGTCGTCGCGCGAGAGGCGGCCGTCGGTGGCGATGGCCTTCGCGAACGCGCTCTCCGCCTCGGAGAGCGTGAGGCCCTGGGCCGCCTTGATGAGCTGATCGGCGTCCTCGTTGGTGAGCTCGACCTTCGCGCGCCCGCTCCGGCGCACGACGCCGACGATCTCCTTCAGGAGGTCGAGCAGGTCGTGGTAGGTCGGCAACGGGATGTCGAGGACCGAGACCTCCTTCTCGATCTCCGGCGGGATGACCAGCACCGGCGAGAGGAGGACGAGCGTCGTGTAGGTGGACTTGAGGGCGTGGGCGAGCTCGCGGAGCGCGCGCACCACCGCCGGATCCTGCAGGTACGGGTGGAAGTCCTTCAGGACGACGATGGCCGGGTCGGCGAGCTTCTCGACGGCGGCGAGCGCGCCGGCCGGCGTCGCCGCGTCGTCGCCCTCGGGCACGGCGCCCTTCGCGCCGCCGAGCCGCCGGAACCCCTTCGCGATCGACCAGCCGACGAGCGTCTTACCGTGCTGCTCCGCGAGCTCGCCGAGGATCGCCTCCAGCCGTTGCTCCTCGGAGGTGACGAGGTAGACGAGCGGGTAGCGCGCGCGGACGAGGGTGTCGAGCTCCCGCACGAACTTCGGAGCGGGGCGCGGCGCGGCGGCGGCTGGGGAGGGGACGCCGGGGGCGCTCATGCGGCGAGTGTAGCAGTCCCCCGCCGAGCCGCGAGAATGGCCGGGGAACCCGCGCGCTGCCAGGAGACCGACACCGGGCGCGACTGCATCTCGCCCCGGCCCAGCGTTTCCGTTATAAGGGTCGGCTCTCACGGAGCCCGAGCCTTGAAGACCCTGCAGACGATCGATCCCGGCTTTCCGGAGGCGTGGGCGAAGCTGTGCGCCCGCGGCTCGGAGGAGGACGAGGGCTCGGTCCGCGAGGCGGCGGCGCGGATCATCGCCGACGTGCGCGCCCGTGGCGACGCGGCGCTCCTCGATTTGACCGCGCGGTTCGACGGCTGGCAGCCCGGCGCCGCCGCGGCGCTGGCGCTCGGGCCGGCCGACTTCGCGGCCGCCTTCAAGCGCCTGCCGAGGGCGGCGCGCGCGGCGCTCGAGCTCGCCGCGGGCCGCATCACCGCCTTCCACGAGCGCGAGACCGACTCCGAGGTCCGGCCCTTCCGCGATCGCGCCGGCGCCACGCTCGGCCAGGTGACGCGGCCCTTGGCGCGGGTCGGGGTCTACGCGCCGGGCGGGACCGCCCGCTACCCGTCCACCATCCTCATGACCGCCATCCCGGCCAGGGTGGCGGGGGTGCGCGAGATCGTGGCCTGCTCCCCGGCCATCCGCGGGACGGGCGAGGTGGACCTGTGGACGCTCGCTGCCTGCCACGTGGCGGGCGTGGCGCGGCTCTTCAAGGTGGGCGGCGCGCAGGCCATCGCCGCCCTGGCCTACGGCACCGCCAGCGTCCCGGCGGTCGACAAGATCTGCGGGCCGGGCAACGCCTACGTGGCGGCGGCGAAGCGCCTCGTCTACGGCCAGGTCGACCTGGACATGATCGCCGGCCCGACCGAGATCGTGGTCGTCGCCGGCCCCCGGGCCGACCCGGCCGAGGCGGCGAGCGACCTGCTCGCCCAGGCCGAGCACGACGTCCGCGCGGTGCCGGTGCTCCTCACCCCGTCGCCGAAGCTGGCGGCGGCGGTCGAGGTCGAGGTGCAGCGGCAGCTCCAGGACCTCCCGCGGCGCGAGATCGCGGGACGCTCCATCGAGGAGCGCGGCGCGCTGGTGGTGACGCGCGACGTGGCGGAGGCGATCCGGCTCGCCGACGACTTCGCGCCCGAGCACCTGGCGCTGCTCCTCCCCGACGCCGCGAGGTGGGTGAAGCG
>WNGL01004852.1_pt1 | contig 27427 bp, 25 predicted proteins | sample 5400591 | NCBI WGS metagenome assembly WNGL01 (sample SAMN13153377, study PRJNA577476) | soil metagenome | isolation source: 80 cm soil or saprolite under Garry oak tree replicate 1 | place: USA:California | collected 2016-06-15 | reverse complement strand
GGCGCTTGCGAGCCCGAGTGCCCGGTCACCGCGATCTTCCCCGAGGAAGACACGCCGCCGCAGTGGAAGTCCTACATCGCGAAGAACCGGGACGTCTTTCAGAGCGCGACTCCGCCGGGCAAGCCACAGCGTAAGGGCAGCTAGCTCCCTGACCCGGGCGCCAGGCCGGGGGTTGGGCCCCTCACCGCAACGTTTCCAGAAAGTCGGCCATCAGTCGGCTGGTTGCGAGCGGCTGCTCGAGCGGCGCCAGGTGCCCGGCCGCTGGGACGACGTGGCACTGCGCCCTGGGGATCAGGGCCGCCATCGCCTGTGCCGCGGCCGGCGGTGAGATCTGATCTTCGCTCCCCACGAGCACCAGCGCCGGCACCCGGATCTGCCGCAGCGTGTCGGTCGAGTCGGGCCGGTCGCGCAGCGCGCGCAGGGCGCCCACGAGCCCCGGCACCGACCAGCCACGCGCCATGTCACGCACCTGCTCCGCAACCTCGGACTGCGTTTGGCGCGCCAGCAGCTTCGGCAACAGCCGGCTCACGAGCGCGTCCTGGCCGTCGCGCTCGGTCAACGCGGCGAGCTCGTCGCGCTCGCGCTGCGCGGCCGGGGCGTCAGGGTCGGGTTTAGTATCGACGAGCAGCACGGCCGTCACCCGGTCGGCGTAGCGCCGCAGCAACTCGAAGGTCACGTACCCGCCCATCGACAGCCCGCACACCGCCGCCGCGCGCACGCCCAGGGCGTCGAGGATCGCCACCAGGTCGTCGGCGTAGCGAGCGATCGAGTATCCGTCGGCCGCGCCCGAGGCGCTGGACGCACCGGCGCCCCGCAGGTCGGGAGCGATGCGCTTCCAGCGCGCCAGCGCCGCGAGCTGATGCCGCCACACGGTGCGGTCGAACGGGAAGCCGTGCACCAACAGGACCGGAGGGCCATCGCCCCGGACCTCGACCGCGAGCTCGGCCGCTCCGACCGACACACGGATCGGCTGATGTGATCCGGAGGTCCGTGGGCCCAGGAAACGTGCGATCTCCTCCGGTAGGGGCGTGGCCCGGCCGATGCGGTCGACGCAGACGAACACGATCTCGGCCTCCGCGATGACGACGTCGTCCGAGACGCGCCGGACGACGTGGCGCAGTGTCATGCTGGTCGTCCCGCGCTGCGCCACGGTCGTCTCGATCCGCAGCACGTCGCGCGGGTACGCCCCCGCCTTGTAGTCGATCACCGCCCGGCGCGCGGCAGGCCAGACGCCGTTGCGGTCGAACAGATCCATCCCGGGGCCGCGCGCGAGCGCCTCCCAGCGCGCGCGCTCGAGCAACGTCAGGAGCGCCGCCTGATTCAAGTGGCCGAAGGCGTCGCAGTCGTAGGGATAGACGGTCAGCTCGACGGTGGGGAATGCCGTCATCGCACGGACTCCGGCGCGGGAGAGGGCATGCCAAACGTATGCCAGAAAACCACCCGTCGCACCTTCCACGTTCCACGTCGCAGGAGAACGGCGAAGGCCTTGGCGCCGTACGTGGGATCGAGAACGAGGCCGTGCGTGGCCGCGACCCCGCGCGCGGACTCACCATCGACCGTCGGCCACCCGTAGCCGCGGCCCAGCGCATTCACGATGTCGGGAGGGCGGGGAGCGGGGAGCGGTACGCCCACGCGTGCGAGCAGGCGCCGCGCGCGCCGCGCGAGCCGGAGCGTCCGCCATCGATTAGCGACCAACACCGGAGCGACGCGCACGCCGATCACGCGTGTGGGCCAGCCGAGTTGCGCGACGCCGAGCAGCAGGCCGGCGAGCGTGCCGCCGGTGCCCAGCGGTGCGACGATCGCGTCGGGCGGGCCGGGGAGCTGTTGCGCGAGCTCGAGGGCGGCGAGTAGATGGCCCACCACGGCCCGCGGGTGTGCGCCGCCGCCGGGGACCCAGCGCCGGGGCCCGAGGCGGCCGGCGCCGCGCCACGCGCCCAGCAGGGCGAGCGGCAGGGCCGCGCGCGTGCGCGCGCGCACCACCAGCGCGGCGTGCGCGTCGCAGGCGGCAGCGACGGCGCGGCTCGCCTCGGTCTCGGGCTGCGGGAACTGGGCGAGCGCGGCGCGACAGGACAGGGCCGCAGCATGCACCGCGGTGGCGAGGCAGTGCGTCGAGCCCGTGCCGCCGACGGTCACGAACACGCTGCCCGCCGGCGCACCCGCGAGGAGCAACTCGAGGCCGCGCACCTTGTTGCCGCCGCAGCGCGGCGCCGAGCGATCCTCGCGCTTGAGCCACAGCGCGTCCAGGCCGAGGGTCCGCGCGAGCGCGGGCGCGGGCTCGAGGGGCGTGGGCCAACGTCCCAGACTACAGGGAGCGAGTGCCGCGCGTATCTTTCGAGTCAGTCGCTCCGGATCGTACACTGCCAACCTTCAGAACCGAGAGTCGCGATGCGGGTTTCCACCGACTACATCCGCCACGCGGCCCGCGCCGCCCGCAAGTGCGCGGGCGACCCGCTGGGTGGCGCCCCCCAACCACCGGACCCCGAATTCTACAAGACGCTCGCGAAGGCGCTCGAGGAGATCGCGGCCGGCCTGGAGCAGTTGGGCAAGGAAGAGTGAGCCGGACGGGAGCACCGCGTGCATAGCTACATCCGGACGCCCGAGGCGCTCGCCGAAACCGTCGCCGCATTCCGGCGCGAGCCGCTGGTGGCGGCGGACACCGAGGCGGCGAGCTTCCACCGGTATCGGGACCGGATTTTCCTCGTCCAACTCTCCACCCGCGGCCGCACGGCGATCGTCGACCCGCTGGTCCTGCCCGACCTCTCGCCGGTGGGCGCCCTGCTCGCGGACCCGGGCGTTGAGAAGGTGTTCCACGATGCGGACTATGACCTGCGCATCTTGGACCGCGACTACGGTTTCCACGCGGCACGGGTGTTCGACACCCGCATCGCGGCCCAGCTGGCGGGCGAGCCCGCGGTGGGGCTGGCGGCATTGCTCGAAAAGTATCTGGGGGTGAAGCTCGCGAAGGAGCACCAGAAGGCGGACTGGTCGCGCCGGCCGCTGCCGCCCGCGATGCTCGAATATGCGGCGGCCGACACCCAGCACCTGCCCGCCCTGCGTGACGCGCTGCGCGACCGCCTCTCCCAGCTCGGTCGTCTCGCCTGGGCGGAGGAGGAGTGCGCGCGCCTCGAGTCGCTGCGTTGGACCGGGGCACCTGACGGCAGCGACGCGTTCCTGCGCGTGAAGGGAGCGCGAGCGCTGGCGCCGCGCGCGCTCGCCACGCTGCGCGAGCTGTACCGCTGGCGCGAGGCCGTCGCCCGTGAGCAGGACAAGGCCACATTCCGCATCATCGGCAACGACGCCCTGCTCGGCGTGGCGAAAGCGCTGCCTCGCTCGCCCGCGGATCTCGCGCAGATCTCCCAGCTCCCCGCAACCCTGGCGCAGCGGCACGGCCCCGCGCTGCTCGAGAGCGTCCGCCGGGCGCTCGCGCTCTCCGAGCCCGAGCTGCCGCACGTTGAGCGAGGCGCCCGGCCGCCCAGAGACGCGGCGTTCGACGCGCGCCTCGAGCGGCTGAAGACGGTGCGCAACCGGGTAGCCGCCGAGCTCGGTCTCGACCCGGGCGTGTTGTGCGGCCGGTCCACGCTCGAGGCGGTGGCGCGGACCACCCCCGTCCCAAACGATCGCGCCGGGCTCGCTCAGGTGGCGGAGCTCCGGCGCTGGCAGATCGAGGTGCTCGGGAGCGCGCTGCTCGCGGCGCTGGCCTAGAGCCCCATCAACGCACGCACCTTGGGGTCCATCTTTTCCGGCGTCCAGTAGGGCTCCCACACGATCTCGATGTTCACGTCCTTCACGCCGTCGAGCGCACGGATCACCTTGTAAGCGTCGTTCGTGATCATCGGGCCGGCCGGACACCCGGGCGAGGTCAGCGTCATGTTCACCTCCACTGCGCCGCCCACGACCGTAATGTCGTACACGAGGCCCAAGTCGATGATGTTCATGTCGAGCTCGGGATCCTTCACCTGGCGCAAGGTCTTGCGCACCGCCTCTGGTGTGAGCTCCGCTGGTGCCGTCATGGCCGACTCCTTCTGCATCATGCCGCCTCGTCTGGAAGCTTAGTCGCCGGCGTAGCCCCGCACCAGGCAGCGCCGCTGCCGCGCAATCCAAGCGTACACCCGCCGGGCCACCGGGCGCACCCCGGGCACCAGGAAGATGGCCGCGAGCCACCGCTTCCGCAGGAGGCGCAGGATTTCGGGTGCGGCGTCTGCCCCGGCGAACACACGCCCGTCGGGAAGCACGAGATGCATCGCTGCCGCGAGCGCCGGAAGGGGAATTCCGAACGTCGCGACCCGTTCCCGGTCCTGAAACGCAATCACCTCGAGCCGGCGTTCCCGGTCCCGGCGCAACACGAGGTCGACGCACTTCCGGCAGAACCCGCACTCGCCATCGTAAATCAGCGTGGGTCGCTCAGCGCGCATCGGACGCCTGCGCAGCCGCGTCGGCAAGCCGGCCGCGCACCGTTTTCAGGACCGTAAACGGCCGTCGCGCGCGCGGGGCGTAGGCCCGGTTCGTGAGCAGCACCACGAACAGGTCGCGATCGGGGTCAATCCAGAGCGACGTTCCCGTCCAACCGGTGTGACCGTAGCTTCGGGGGCCGAACAGCGTCCCCGCGCTCGACTGCTTCTCGCCCGTGGGCAATGCTTGCCAGCCGAGGGCGCGAGCCTCGGTGCCGTGGCCGAAGTCCGCTGCTTTGGTCGTGAACAGCCGCACGGTCTCCGGGCGCACCAGGCGCCGGCCGTCCGGGCGCGCGCCGCCCGAGAGCATGAACTGCGCGAAGCGTGCGACATCGGTGCCTGTCGCGAAGAGGCCGGCGTTCCCCGACACGCCGCGCAGCTTGAACGCGCTGCCGTCGTTCACCACCCCCGCCACGGGGTGGCCGTGCCACAACCCCGTCGGCGCGATCCGTGACTTGAGCCGGCCGGGTGGCCGAAACAGGGTCTCTCGCAGATCCAGGGGCGTGAACACCTCGCGAGCGGCAAACCGGTCGAGCGGCTCGCCGGCCGCGCGCCGCACCACCTCACCGAGCAGGATCGCGTTGAGATCGCTGTAAATGACGCGCGTGCCGGGCGGGACGCGGGGCGTCTCCGAAAGGACGCGCCGCATCACGGCAGCACTGTCGGGGAGCGCCTTGAGCTCGGGGTCCGGGATGTCGGCGCGAAGCCCCGAGATGTGCGCGAGGAGCTGGTGCACCGTCACGCCCGCCGCGCCGGTCCCGTCGAGCTCGGGTATGTAGGTCGCGACCGGGGCGTCGAGCTTCACCGTGCCGCGCTCGACCAGGATCATGAGTGCCGGCGTCGTTGCGATCACCTTCGTGAGCGAAGCGAGGTCGTACAGGGTGCTCTCGGGAGCGACCGTCGGGCTCGCCGCCGACCAGGTGAGGTGGCCGTAGCCCTTGGCGAACAGGATGGTGTCGCGCCGGCCGATCACCAGCGCCGCGCCCGGATACGCACCCTGCCGGATGCCGTCCAGGACGAGGGGATCGAACGTCGCGGCGTCAAACGCCGCCGACCGGGGTACGCCGACCCCGGGGCCGTGCCTCGGCGTTGCGGCAGACCCGGTTTGTAAGAGCAACACGACCGCTAGCACCAAACGCCCGGAATCCGCCGGCTGCACGCGGGACACCGCCCGTCCACTCCCACTCGCTGCTGCTTGATGACGTACCCGGAGCGCTCGATCAGCAGGTCGCCGCAATCGGGGCAATAGGTGTTCTCCCAGCGGCCGACGCGCCCCGGGAGATTGCCGGCGTAGATGAATTTGAGGCCGGCACGGGCCCCGATGTCGCACGCGCGGAGCAGCGTTTCCGCGGTAGTGTCGTCCGGGTCGGTCATCTTGTAATCCTTGTGGAACGCGGTCACGTGCCACGGGATCTCCGGTGAGATCGCGGCGATATAGTCGGCCGCACGCGTCAGCTGGGTGGCGTCGTCGTTGAAGCCGGGCACGACCAGCGTGACGAGCTCGAGCCAGAGCCCACGCTCGTACACCAGGCGGATCGCGTCGAGGACGTGCTGCAGCACCCCACCGAGCTCGCGGTAGCGCCTATCGTCCATCGCCTTGAAGTCGATCTTGTAGCAGTCGGTCCACGGCCGGATGTACTGGAGCACCTCCGGGGTAGCGTTCCCGTTCGAGATGAAGGCGGTCTTGAGCCCGTGGGCCCGCGCGACCTTGAACACGTCCACGGCCCACTCGGCCGTGATCAGGGGCTCGTTGTACGACGAGCCGACCATCTTGGCACCCTGCCGCAACGCCAGCCGCACCAGGGCGTCCGGGGTCACGTCGCTGGGCAGCACGCCGGCGGCGTCGTCGCGCAGCGCCTGGCTGGTCAGCCAATTCTGGCAATAGCCGCAGTGGAAGTCGCATCCCAGCATGCCGAACGTGAGCGTGTCCGAGCCGGGAAGGACGTGGAAGAACGGCTTCTTCTCGGTGGGGTCGCTCTGCAACGCCGCGACGTATCCGGCGGGGACGTACAGCGTGCCGTCCTTGTTGAAGCGGACCTTGCAGATCCCGCGCCGGCCGGGCCGCACCAGACAGCGGTGCCCGCAGGCGAAACAGCGCACGGCGCCGCCCTCGAGTTGCTCGACCAGTTCCCCCTCGCGCACGCGCGCGTCCAGCACCTGAGCGAGCGTAGCGGCGCCGCCGTCGGGAGCGTCGTGGGTGAGGAAGGAGATGATACCGCGGTACGTCATGGGTGGGCCCCTGCCTGGAATATACCCCGGTCCCGTTCCTACCGTAGGGTCCCGGACGGGAGCTGGTAGAGGAGTCGCGCGGAGGCGATGTCGCGCGACGAGAGATCCCGCACCTTGGTCATCGCGAACATGATGTCGGTCGAATCCGATGAGTGGTCGAGGCCGATCAGGTGCCCGATCTCGTGCAGCGCCACCACGCGGACGTCGTCCATGGAGAGGGGCCGCCCGGCGGGGTCGAACGTGGCGAGCGTGACCACGCCGTTCACGAGGCGGCCGTCCTGGTCCCAGGTGAGATCGGTCTGACCAGTGCGCTGGATCTCGAACTGCAGCCTCCACTTGAAGCGCACCTCGGCCGATTCCGAGTCCGCGTCCAGCCTGAACCGCACCGGCACGCCCGCCTCCTCCCAGCGCTCGAACGCGCCGCGCACTGCGTCGAGGAAGCTCGGCTGGAAGTTGGCGGCCGTACTGGGCCCGAGGAACACCCGCACGGGGCTGCGGATGCGGTTGTCCCAGCGATGCAGCATCGAGTCCTCGCTCTGGGCGACGACCTCGTTCAAGTAGGTGTAGCCCGCGCTCGCGCGGATGCGACGCCGGGTTTCCGACCGAGCGAGCAGCTCCATGTAGCTCGGACCCGACCCGTCCGCCGAGAGCGGCGGGGCCGACGGAGCAGGGGACTGCCCGCCTCGCGTGACGGTCGTGTCCTTCGCGCCGCTTGACGGCGCTGCCGGCGTCGTATCAGCGTGGACTGCGACCAGCGTGGTGGAGTCGGCGGTCGGGTCGGCGCGCGCCGGGCGGCGGGTCGGCGCGAACACGTTCCAGAGCACCGCGGACATGAAGAAGACGACGAGCCCGGCGATGAGGAAGGAGAGGCGACGCTCGATCATGCGCGCAATATGTCGGACCGCGGTGGCGCGCCGCTAGCTTTGGCCCACGGGCGTCTCTATGATTGTGGCCTCCTTATGTTTGGACGGTAGATGTTCGCGTTACCCGCGGGCCCGCTCGTCCGCTGGCGCGGGGGGGTCATCGCGGCATGGGCGGCGCTCGCGCTGCTGTTCGCGCCGCGGGCGAGTCACGTGCAGCAGGTCCTGGCGCTGCGCGGCGGCGCGAGCGAGACCACCGAATCCGCGCGCGCCTCCGAGCTCCTCAAGCAGGCCTTTCCGAGCCCATTCGCGGACTACGTCGCCATCGTGGTGCACGGTCCGGTGCGCTGGACGAACCAGCGCTTCGGCGTCGTCCTCGACACCCTGAAGGCCGCCACCGAGCGGCGCCCATACGTCAGCCAGGTGATCTCGGTCCGCTCGATCGGCGAATCGAGCTTCGTCAGCCAGGACCGGCGCACTACGTTCCTGATCGCCGCGCTCACGCCGGAATTCACGAGCGATATCAACAAGAGCGTCATCCCCGACCTGCGGGACAAGATCCGAAACGCGCTGGCGCAGGCGCCCGGCGCCGACGGCTTCGATGTGAAGGTGACGGGCTTTCCGGCGCTCGATCACGACGTCCGGACCATCAGCGCCGAGGACACCGAGCGGGGGGAGGCGCGGGCTCTGCCACTCACGCTCATCGTGCTGGTGGTGGCGTTCGGGGCGCTGGTGGCGGCGATGCTGCCGGTCATCGTGGGCGTACTCGCGATCACGATCGCACTCGGCCTCGTGACCGTCGCGGCGAACTACCTCCCCATGTCGGTGTTTGTGCTGAACATCACCACGATGGTGGGGCTCGGTGTGGGCATCGACTACTCGCTCCTCATCGTCACACGCTTCCGCGAGGAGTTGAATCGCGGGCTGGCGCCGGTGGATGCGGCGGTGCGCACCATCGAGACCGCCGGGTCGGCCGTGGTCACCTCGGGGATCACCGTGGTCGTCGGCTTTGCGGCCCTGGTCATGACGCCGCTGTCGGACACGCGGTCGGTCGGCGTGGGTGGGCTGCTCGTGGTGCTCGCGGCCGTGTTGCTCGCCACGACGTTCCTCCCCGCCCTGCTCGCCGTGCTGGGACGTAACATCGACCGCCCGCGCTGGCTGGCGCGCCCGCTGGCCCGGTTCCACGCGCCGACCGGCTGGGAACGCTGGGCACGCTGGCTCGGGCACCGCCCGTGGCGGGCGGTCGCGTTCGGCGGCGTCGGGATCGGACTGCTCACCTTCCCTCTCACCCGTCTCCGCCTCGGCCTGCCCGCCACGAACTGGTTTCCGCCGGAGTCGGAGTCGGGTCAGGGGCTGGCGGCGCTGCGGGCGATGGGCGCGAGCGGCGCCATCCAGCCGATCCGGGTCGTCGTCCAGCTCCCGGAAGGAGAGGCGGCGTTATCCGGCCGCCGGCTGCCGGGCCTCAAGGCGCTGACCGACTCACTCCGCAAGGACCCCCGGGTGCGCGAGGTGCGCGGCGTGGCGAGCATCCGGCCGGGCCTGTCGACGCTGCAGCTGGCGATCTACTACAGCGACCCCGCCGCAGTACGCGCCAAGAACGCGAAGTTCTTCGACGCCTACCTGAGCGCCGACCAGCGCATCACGCTACTCGACGTGATCCCCGCGGACACTGTCTCGCTCGCCGGGATGATGGACGTGGCCCGGCACGTGCGCACCGTGGTGGCGCACGGCGTGCGCGGGCTGACGGGTGCCGAAGTCGTCGTCGGCGGCTTCGCCGCTTCCAACGTCGATACCCAGCACGAGCTGCTGCGGCGTTTCCCCGAGACCGTCGGGCTCGTGCTCGCGATCACGGCGATCATGCTGTTCTTCGCGTTCCGGTCGCTCCTCGTGCCGCTCAAGGCGGTGCTGTTGAACTGTCTGTCGGTGGGCGCGTCGTTCGGCCTCACGGTGCTCGTGTTCCAGGACGGCTACGGGGGGAAGCGGTTCGGGCTGGAAGGCCCGACTGAGGCGATTTGGGTGGTGGTCCCGGTGCTGGTGTTCGCGATCGTGTTCGGGCTGTCGATGGACTACGAGGTGTTCCTGCTCACGCGCGTGAAGGAGGTCTTCGACAAGACCGGCCGCAACGATCATGCAACGATGGAGGGGCTCTCCGCGACCGCGTCGACAATTACGAGCGCCGCGCTCATCATGATCCTCGTGTTCGGCACGTTCGCGTTCGCCCGGGTCCTGGCGGTGCAGCTCGTGGGCTTCGGCCTCGCGGCGGCCGTGCTGCTGGACGCAACGCTCATTCGCATGGTGCTGGTGCCGGCGATCATGCACATCGCGGGGAGATGGAACTGGTGGCCGGGGGTGCGAGCACCCAAGCTGGAAAGGGAGAACAGCGCATAGTGAACAGGAGCGGCAACGGCTAGACGCACAGACGCACAGTGGAGAACAGGAACGAGCGAGCGGGAAAATGCTTTTCCCAACCACTCGCGCCTGTTTACCGCTGCGCGTCTGTGCGTCTCGTAGTGGCCCCTCCTGCATCCAGCCGCTCCAGACGCATACCCCACACGTCCCAATGCCAAGCCGGTACCCTGATCCCTGTCCTGGGATCCTTCAGCGGTTTGTACTGCAGCCACTCCGGCCGCATACCCAGGTCGGCCCCCAGCGCCAGCAGGCGATCCTTGTCGGCGCTCACGAGGTGGACCATGGGCTCGTCGCGGAGCCGGTGACGATGCAGCCAAACGCCGCCGTCGAGGGCGAAGCACATCCCCTCGCGGCGGCGCGTGAATTCCCGGTAGGGCGGTGCTACGAGCAGGTGATGCGGCCCTCCGTCGTAGCGGTCCCCACCGGGGCCGCGGCGCCCGAAAAAAGGTAGCACTTGTGGGGGGTATTGGCGCTGGACGCGGTCGCCGACCAACCCTTGGCCGTGGCCTCATTGACCGTGAGGGCGACCCCCGTGGAGGCGCTGAAGTTGTTCATGGCGAGCAGGTTGTTCGTGTAGGTCGAGCTGTCGTAGAAAAAGGCCTCCTCCGCCGTCGCGAGGTTCCGCAGGTCGGATTTCATGGAGCCGATGTACGCCTTTTCCTTCGTGTTGGCGAACTTCGGGATCGCGATGGCCGCGAGAATCCCGATGATCACCACCACAATCAACAGCTCGATCAGCGTAAAGCCACGTCGACACGTCACCTGCTAACCCTCCGGGCGCCAAACGGCGCCGAACCCTCGTGAACGCATCGATCCAGGGCCGGCGCCACTATAGTGGGCACCGCAGCCCATTCATGCAAGAGCCATGCTTAACCCTTGGCATCGACCCAATTCGTTCCCACACCGATACTTACGACGAGCGGGACCCGCAGATTGGCAGCCGCCTCCATATGGCGTTTTACCAGCTTCGTGGCGGTCCCCTGTTGTCCCTCCGGCACTTCAAACACCAGCTCGTCATGCACTTGCAGCAGCATCCGGGCGGCGAGCCTTCCCTCGCGCAGGGCCTGGTGGATGCGAATCATCGCGACCTTGATCAGGTCGGCCGCCGATCCCTGGAGCGGCGAGTTGGTAGCGGTGCGCTCCCCGAACGCGCGGATATTGAAGTTTCGGTCCTTGAGCTCCGGGATGTAGCGCCGCCGCCCGAACAGCGTCTCCACGTAGCCCCGCTCGCGCGCCTCGGCGACGGTGCGGTCGAGCCAGGCGCGCACGCCGGCGAACCGTGCGAAGTATTGCGCGATGAACTCCTTTGCCTGCTCCTGCGTGATGCCGAGCTGGCGGGCGAGCGCGAACGGGCCCTGTCCGTAGATCGTGGCGAAGTTGATCGTCTTGGCGCGCGCGCGCATCTCCGGCGTGACCTGTTCCTGGGGCACGCCAAATATGATCGCCGCCGTCTGGCGGTGGATGTCCCCACCCTCGGCGAAGGCGCGCACGAACGCCGGATCGCCGGACAGGTGGGCGAGCAGCCGGAGCTCGATCTGCGAGTAGTCAGCGGTGAGGAGCAGCCACCCCGGGGCGGCCACGAACGCGCGACGGATCGCCTCGCCACGCGGCGTGCGCACGGGGATGTTTTGGAGGTTGGGTTCCGACGAGGACAAGCGGCCGGTGGCGGCGCCGGCCTGGTTGTAGCTGGTATGGATCCGCCCGGTGCGCGGATTGATGAACCCCGGCAGCGCGTCGACGTACGTCGACTTGAGCTTCGACAGCTCGCGGTACTCGATCAGGAGGCGCGGCACCTCGTGCCCCATCGCAGCCAGCTGCTCGAGCACGTCGTAATCGGTGGACGCTCCGGTCTTGGTCTTCTTGAGGACCGGCAGCTGGTGCTTCTCGAACAGCACGTGGCGGAGCTGGGGCGTCGAGTTGATGTTGAACTCGGTGCCGGCCGCCCCATAGATGGCCCGCTCGAGCTCGGCCAGCTCCTTCGCGAACTGGCGCGAGATCTCTCCCAGCCGCTCGAGGTCGATGAGCACCCCCCGCCACTCCATCTCGACGAGGACGGCAATGAGCGGAACCTCGACCTGCTCGAGTAGCGCGAGCAGCTTGTGGTCTTCGAGTTCGGGCCGGAACGCCTCGCGCAGCCGCAGCACCATCTCGCTGTCGCCGCAGCAGTAGCGCGCCGCATCCGTAAGCGGCACGGCGGCGAACGGCCGCTCGCCGCGCCCCCGACCCGCGACGTCCGCATAGGTTAGCACCTGGAGCGACAGCCGCTCCCGTGCCAGGTCCTCGATCGCGTGGGAGCGGCGGCCGGGATCGAGCACGAAGCTCGCGAGCATGGAGTCGTAGGCCACGCCCGCCAGCTCGACGCCGGCGCGGCGCAGCACGAGCCATTCGTACTGGATGTTGTGACCCGCCTTGGGCACGCCGGCGTCCGCCAGCAGGGCACGCAGCGGCGCCAGCGCGTCGCTCGCGAGCGCCGGCAGGTTCCGCGGCGGTGTCCCTCCGGCGAGCTCGCCGTCGGGGGCGACGTGCGCGAACGGCAGATACCATGAGCGACCCGGCGCGGCGGCGAGCGACATGCCCACGAGGTCGCCGCGCATCGGATCGAGCGACGACGTCTCGGTGTCGAGCGCGAGGAGAGCCGCTCCCCGGCACGCCGCGACCATGGCGGCGAGGGCGGCGGGGTCGTCGACGATCGTCGGCTCGACGCTGAGGGCCGTGGGCGCGAGCGGCGCCGCGACGGCGGCCGACCGCTCGCCTGGCGGAGCGGGGCCTCCCACGCCCACGCCCCCGAGCAACCCGAGCTTCGGGATGAGGGAGCGGAACTCCAGCTCCGTGAACAGCTCGGTGAGCCGCGCGACATCGGGCGGGCGGAGCCGCAGCGCCTCGAGGTCGAGCGGCAGCGGAACGTCACGCCGAATGGTGACGAGATCGCGCGACAGGCGCGCAAGCTCGGCGTGCTGCTGCACCGCCTCCCGCGCGCGCTTGCCGGGGATCCGGTCGGCGCCCGCGAGGATGGCATCCAGGTCTCCGAGGGTCTTCAGCAGCTCGAGCGCGGTCTTTTCGCCCACGCCCTTCACCCCCGGGATGTTGTCCGAGCTGTCGCCCACGAGGGCGAGGTAGTCGATGACGCGTTCGGGCGGCACGCCGAGGCGTGTGCTGGCGTTCGACTGGTCGACCCACTGCTCCTCCACCGCCGCCGGCCCGCCGCGGCCCGGGTTCAACAGGGCGATCCCGGGTCCGATCAGCTGGTAGAAGTCCTTGTCGCCCGAGACGATGACGGCCTGGAGCCCGCGAGCGGCCGCCGTCGTCGCGAGCGTCCCGATGACGTCGTCCGCCTCGTACCCCTCGACCCCGACGACCGGCACCCGGAACGCCTCGAGGATCTCCTCGATCCGCTCGACGGAGCGGTCGAACTCCTGCTGCAGCTCATCGGTCAGCTTCTCGCGCGTCGCCTTGTAGGCCGGGTAGGCCTGGTGGCGGAACGACTCGCCCACGTCGTGCACCCAAGCGAGGTAGTCGGGTCGCCGCGTCTCCAGCAGGCGGATCAGGAAGTTGGTGACGCCCCAGGCAGCGGAGGTGTTCTCGCCGCGCCGCGTGGTGAGCGGCCGGGCGATCATCGCGAAGAAGGCGCGGTAGATCAGGGCGTATCCGTCGATCAGATACAGGGTCGGCCGAGACTCGGTCATGGCCGACAAACATACAAAAACCCCGCCCGGCGGTTCCGGGCGGGGCGACGCGAATGGCGTGGGGTGCGTTACACGCGAACGACGTTCGCGGCGTGCAGCCCCTTGTCTCCGGTCTTCACTTCGAACTGCACCGCCTGCCCTTCGGCGAGCGTCTTGAACCCGTCCATCTGGATCGCCGAGAAATGCACGAAGACGTCCTCGCCACCTTCCTGCTCAATGAAGCCGTACCCCTTGGCGTCATTGAACCACTTCACCTTTCCCGTGGCCATTCGAAAAGCCTCCTGCAAAGTCAGACGATAGGGCATGAGCGCCCGCTCGACCCCCTGTCGAGCGCGCGATAGAAATGACGCGGGCCGGAAAGCTTGTCAAGAAACCCTGGTGTCGCGGCGCTGTCGCCGCCCGCTCGGGGCATAACTCCCGGTCGTTCAATTGGTTGTCGCGCCGTACAGGGCGCGGTAGACCTCCCGGTTCCGGAGCACCGAGCGCACATAGCCGCGGGTTTCCTGGTAGGGGATGAGCTCGATGAACTGGTCGGCGTCCGCGGCGCCGTCGCGGGCCAGCCAGCGCGTCACGGGCGCGACGCCGGCATTGTACGCGGCCACCGCGGCGTCGGCGCGCCCGCCGAAGCGACGCAGCAGCTCGTCCAGATGGGCCGCACCGAGGTGGAGGTTCAAGTCGGGGACGGTGATCCAGTCGGGGTAGAAGGTGACGTCGAGCCCGCGGGCGGTGAGGGCGGCGGTCCCGGGGGTAAGCTGCGCGAGCCCACGCGCGCCCGCGGGCGACAGCGCCTCTGCATCGAACACGCTTTCCTGGCGCACGATCGCGACGAACAGGAAGGGGTCGACGCCAAACTCGGCCGCCTCTGCTTGGACCGCGGCCCGGTTGGGCCACGGGAAGATGGCGCGCAGCACCCGCGGATCGGCGGGCGCCTTGAGGGACGCCTGCCACCCGAGGCGGACGGCCGCCGGGCCGAAACCGCGCACCGCGAGCCCGTCGCTCCAGGCGAGCAGCGCGTCGACGTCCTGTTGGGGGGCCCGGCCGAGGATGGTGCGCACTTCGGCCTCCGCAGCGGTGTCGAGGCCGGCGAGCACGAGTGTATCGAGGCGGGCGAGCGACGTCGCGACTGCGGGAGGGGGCGCGGGCAGGGGCGGCGCGGCGAGACGGAGCGGCGGCAACGCCACTTCGCGGCGCGCGCGCAGTCCGTAATACCCGATCGAGTCCTCGTGCGCGAGCGCGGTCCAGGTCGCCTCCGCCGTGGCGGTGTCGCCCCGCGAGAGCGCGAGCCTGCCCAGCCAGAAGCGGGCCGCGGTTCGTTGCGGCGCCGCCGCCGCCACCTCCGCCTGGTACAGCGCAGCCGCGCTGTCGAACAGTTCCCGGCGCAGCGCCTGTGCGGCGAGCCGGAAGCGGGCGAGCGAAGCGCGCACGTCTGCGGGGTAACGCGCGACCAGCTCGCCGAACCACTGCGCCGCGCCCGCCCAATCACCGCGGTCAGCGAGCACGTCCCCGAGGACGTACAGCGCAGTCGGCGCGGCCGTATCGCCGGGATAGGCTTGGGCGAATCCCGCGAGGGCTTCGTGGGCGCCCGGATCCCCAAGTCGTCCGAGCACTCGCGCGCGGCGATAGATTGCCAGCGGGCCGAGCGCGGCGTCCTTCGCCGCGGCCCGGTACGCACGCTCCGCGTCCCGGTAGCGCCCCGCGCCGGCGAGCAGGTCGCCGAGCAGCACCAACGTGGCCGCGCTGGAATCGCCCTGGCGCACGGCCCGCTCCACCTCCAGGCGGGCATCGGCGGCGGCGCCGTGGGGTTTCATCGCGCGCGCCAGCGCGACGCGCTCGGGCGCCGTGCGCGGCGGCAACGACGCGAGCGTTATACCGACGGCCGCAGCGGCGTCGTCCGTCTCGGGAGCCCGTGCCATGAGCCCGTAGAGCGCGTCGCGGGCCCGGCCTGAATCGCCGCGCGCGAGAGCGAGCCGACCGACGTCGAGGGCGCGGCCGGCCTGGGCGAAGGCCTCGAGCGCACCGCTCGAGTCCCCGGCGACGAGCAGGGCCCGCGCGCGTGCCGCCGGCACTTCCCGGCTGGCCGGCGGCGACACGTCGGCGAGCAGGCGGAACGCGGCGGCGGTGTCGCGCGTGACGCGGGCCTGCCGCACCCGGAGCCACGGCGGGCGCGCGCCCGCGCGGCGGCGTAGTCAGCGGCCGCTTGGGCCGCCAGCCCCAGCCGGGCTTCCGCCTCCGCCAGCACGGCGAGCGCCTCGCCGTCGCCATACTCCGCGAGCCATGGTTGCCCGGCGAGCAGCCCCCGGGCCCGGTCGTAGCGGCGGGCGTGTAGTTCGGCCTTTGCTCCTGCGACGATGAAAGCCGGCTCGACATGGAACTCGCGCGCCGCAGCGGCGAGCAGAGTTTCGGCGGCGTGCCACGGGCGGCCGGCGAGCCACAGGGACTCCGCCCGCTGTGCCGGCGTCTGGGGAGGGCTCTGCTGCGCCGGGACCGCGAGCGGGATCGCGGCCCAGACGGCGAGGAGGGCCGCGAGGGGCCTCACTGCGCGCGGCGCACCCGCGCGAGGACGCGTTGAAACTCGGCGCGGGACATCGGCGTCAGCCGGAAGCGACCGAAACCGGTCTGATCCTGGAAAAAGAGGGTCAACCGCAGGCTGGTGAAGGTCCAACGAATCAAGCGCACACCGCTGCGCGACACATCGCTCGAGGCGTCGTATACGTCGTCAGGATCGCCCAGCGTGATGAACACCTCGCCCCGGTCGGTCATCCAGCCCGGATCACCGCTCTCCCGGAAGCGCTCGTTCGCGAGCTGGACGCGCCGAAAGTACTGGTCGAGCGCTTCGTTCTCGGGCGTCAGCGCCACCGGATCGGTGGCTTTGTAGAACCGGCGCCACACGCCGGGACGCTCGGCGGCCGAGGCCTTGCGCAAGCTGTCGACCCAATCCTGTCGGTCGAAGTAGCGCAGCAGGTTGATCATCTCGTCGAAGTTCGTGATCGCCCACTGATCCGAGAAGCTCACTACGAAGGGAGCCCGCACGGCAGGGAGGGGGTTGCCGCCCGGTACGATCGCGGCGACCTCGACGCTCCCTTCTCCCACCGGGAGATCGCCGGGGCGAAATGTGAACTGCGTGGCCGCGAAGCGCCCGTCGCCCGCGAGTGCGACGGTGTCCTGTGCGACGGCCGTGCCTGTCTGGTCTAAGGCGCGTGCGGTGAGGCGCGCGCCGGGCGGCATCCCGTACGCCTCGACGTAGAACCGCAGCGTGTCGCCGCCGAAGGGCAGCGTCGCGCGCGGGTTCACGAGCAGCTTGGGCGGGCCGGCGACGCTGGTGCGCCCCGCGCCCTCGTATACGGGGAGCGGCGAGCTGAGCCCCCGTCCTGCGAATCGCGGCACCGTATCCACGCGCTCCTGGCGCGTGGCGGCGGGGGCGTTGCGGTCCCGCACTGTGACGGTCACGGTGTACACGCCAGGGTGGAGGCCGACGAACTGCTGGTAGATCACACTCTCATCGGCGCGCAGCGTCTCCTGAAACGTACGGATTCGCACCGTTTCATCGCTCGCGATCTGCCGGGCCGGTGCCGTGTCGGCGCGGAACGCGACCTCCACGTGGTACTGGGCGACGAACACGTTGCCGTCACGCTGGAAGCTCAGCGAGTGGTTCGCGAGCGACAGGGCGAACACGGCCAGCGTGGAGTCGGGGGTGGCGTCGGCGAGGTAGCGCACGGCGGCCACGAAGGGGAGGGGCGCCCCGGCGACGAGAAACCCCATGCGGCGGTACAGCGTCCCCGCATCGGCCAGGGACGGCAACGCCGTGCCGGGCTGCGGCCGCGGTTCCGTGCCGACGCGTTGCCAGGAGCCGCAGCCGGCCGCCACCGTTGCGAACAGCGCCACTTCCCCGAGTCGTCTCACTTGCCCAACCTCAAATCCGGACGTTAGTTTCGCGCGTTCCCATGTCCAGCGAAAACCTCGCCGGCCGGACCATCGCCGGCTACCGCCTCCTCGAGCGCGTCGGTGAGGGAGGCACGGCCGAAGTCTACCGGGCCGAGCACCCGGAGCGCGGCCCCTGCGCGTTCAAGGTATTGCGACTGCGTCTGCGGGGCGACCCCACGGCGGTGAAACGCTTCCTGCGGGAGGCCGGCTACGGCTCGCGAGTCCGGCATCCGGGCGTGGTGCGCACCTACGAATACGGCGAGGCCGACGGTCTGCATTACCTCGCGCTGGAATGGGCGGACGGGAAATCTCTCGCCGATTACGTACACCGCGCGGAGCGCCTCGCTCCGGCGCAGGTCGGGCACCTGGTACGCCAGCTCGCGGACGCCTTGAGCGCGGCCCACCAGGCGGGCATCATCCACCGGGACCTGAAACCCGAGAATATCATTTATGACGAGGCGACCGAGCGGGTCAAGCTGCTCGACTTCGGGATCGCGCGGGACGCGGAGCTGCCGGCTGAAGAGCGGCTCACCCGGACCGGGTTCTTCGTGGGGACGCTCCAATACGTGGCACCCGAAGCCCTCTCCGGGGAACTGGTGGACGGCCGGGCCGACATCTTCAGCCTCGCCACGATCACATACTGGCTGCTCACCGGCGTCCACCCCTACACGGGGCGCACCCCGCGGGAGCTGTTCCAGCAGCTGCTGACGGCGGCTCCGGTGCCGCTGAACCAAGCGGTGGCGGGGCTCGAGTTCCCCGCAGCGCTCGAGGCCGCCGTCATGCGGGGGCTGGCGCGCGATCCCGCCAAGCGACAGCCCACCGTGGTGGCGTTCGCCGCAGAGGTGGATGCGGGGATCGCCGCCGGCCCTGCCCCCAAGGGTGGCGGACTGCTCGACGCCCTCAAGCGTGCCGTCGGTCGGCGGCGATGAAATCATGTAGTAGTAGCAGTAGCTACTACTAGATTCCAGCGATGTGAGCCCAACCACCCCCCTCGAACAGCGCCTGCGCGACCTGCTGCGCGCCCGCTCCCTAACGCGAGGCGACTTCGTGCTCGCGTCCGGCCGCCGCTCGAGCTTTTACATCGACGCCCGCCGCACGACCATGTCGGCGGAAGGCCTAGCGGTAATCGGGCCCCTCGCCCTCGCGCGGTTCGCGACCGCCGGGTGGCAGCCCCAGCTGGTAGGAGGGCTCACGCTCGGCGCCGACCCTGTCGCTTTCGCCATCGCTGCGGCCAGCGTGGTACGAGGGCCGGCACTCGACGCCTTCACCGTCCGCAAGCAGGCCAAGGCCCACGGCACCGCGCAGCGAATCGAAGGATGCTTCGCCCCCGGCGCGGCGGCGGTGATCGTGGAAGACGTGATCACCACCGGCCAATCGGCGCTGGAGGCGATTCGGGCGGTCGAAGGCGCAGGGGGGCGCGTCCTCGGCGTGCTCGCGGTGGTGGACCGCGAGGAAGGGGGGCGCGCCGCGCTCGAGACGGCCGGCTACCGGCTGGAGGTCTTGGTCACCGCGACGCAGCTCGGCCTCCGCGACGCCGCGCAGTAATGTCGCACTGCTCTTAGTCCCGCTGAGCAGCGCGCCAGCCGCCCGGCGCAGCAGGATTCTCCCCCTCTCGGGACAACTGGTGTAAGATGTTCCTCGTGACACTCCCCGACACGCTGCAGGGGCGGGGCTCGCTCGCCTCCCGGATGCGTGGCTGGAAAGACGACGCCACGGGGCTCGAGCAGCGGCTCAAGGACCTCGAGACGATCGCGCGCAGCCTGCGCCGTCGCTGGTGGCTCGTGGGCCTCGGGCTCCCCCTCGGGATCATCGGGTGGGGGTTCGGAGCGGTGCGCACGCGGCCGGGAACGATGGTGCTGCTGGGCGGCGGCGGGCTCGTTCTTAACGCCCTGCTCGGCATCATCAACGAGCGCGGCTGGTACCGCTGGTGGCTCATCTACGTGCTCGCGCTGCTGGACGTGCTGCTGGTCGGCGTGCTTGTCGTGTGGTTCGGCCACGGCGGCTTCGTAGTGGCGTTCTTAATCGCCGTGCTCCCCTACGCGTTCGACCAGGGGCATACCGTCGGCAACTTTCTCGTGCTGACGGCGGCCCTGGCCTATCTCGGAGCGAGCTACCTCCATGGCGTGCTGTATGGGGACACCGCTGGCCTCACAGCGGCAGGACTCGAGACCGTGGGATTCATCACGGTGGCCTGGGCGCTGAAGCAGATCCCGGCCACCTTGATCCGGCGCATCCGCGAGGCGCGGGACGTGATGAGCGAAGCGGAGCAGGGCCAGCTCGCAGTGCGCGCCCCCGCCGAGGAATCCGACGAGCTCGGCTTTCTCGAGAAGAGCTTCAACCGCATGCTCGGGGAGATCGGCGCGACCATCTCGACAGTGCAGCGGGAGGCGGACGAGGTCGCGGCATTCGCGGAGCAGCTCGCGGCGTCGGCCGAGGAGCTGCATGCCACGTCCGAGACCGTGACGCACACGGCGCAGCAGCTCGCCCGCGACCTCGCCACGCAGCGGGGGCTGGCGGAGGCAGCACGAGGCGAGAGCGCGAAGGCGGCCGACCAGGCGGAGTCGCTGCGGGTCCGGGCCGAGTCGATGCGGGTGGACGCGGCCCGGCTCGTGGCGGCGGCGCAGCGGGGGCGGGAGCGGGTAGCACGGGCGAGCCAGACGCTGCGCGCTGTGGGCGACGAGGTGCGCGCCACCGCGTCCACCGTGGCCGGGCTGTCGGGGATGTCCGAGCGGATCGGGGGGTTCGCGCAGACGATCGCCCGCATCGCCCGGCAGACCCACCTGCTCGCGCTCAACGCGGCGATCGAAGCCGCGCGCGCCGAAGAGCACGGCGAGGGGTTCGCCGTAGTGGCGGACGAGGTTCGCTCGCTCGCGGGGGAGGCCGGCAAATCGGCCCGCGAGGTTGCGGAGCTCGTGTCCGAGCTGCGGGCCGGGATCGATGCGGCCGCACGGGCGATGCAGTCGGGGGAAGCAAAAGTGCGCGACATCGGCGCTGTCGCGGCCGAGGCGGACGGCGCCCTCCAGGAGCTGCACCGGGGCATCGAGCTCGTGGGCGACCTCGTAAACGCGACGGCGGACGTGTCGCGCGGCCAGGCGCAGCGGCTCGCCGAGCTGGCGCAGTCGCTACAGCAGGTCGCGGCGATCTCGAGCGGCTCCTCCCAGAGTGCCGACGGCGCGGCGGCCGCCACGCAGGCCCAGATCACGTCCATGGGCGACCTCACGGCGACGTCGCAACAGCTCGCCCAACTCGCCGAGCGGTTGCGGGCGAGTATCGCCCGCTTCTCCGTCCTGCGGCGCGACCAGGAGCGGCAGGAGCCCGTCGCCCGCGCCGCGGCCGACTGATCACCCCGCCCGGGATACACGAGCCGCGTTCGGGCCTTGGTCCCACATCCCCGCGTTGAGGGGGTGAAAGGCGCGCAGGATATCCCGGTACGGGGTGACGAGCAGGTCCACATAGCGCTCGAGCGACACATCGAAGGGGAAGCGGCGGCGAAACTCCCCGGCCGTGACGCCCAGCATCGCTTTCAGGTGCCGGCCGAAGCTCTGGGGCGAGGAGTAGTCGAGCCGATAGGCGACGTCGGAGACCGAGAGCCCGGGGTTGAGGAAGAGATGGGCGGCGTGCAGCAACCGCATCCCCGCGAGATAGGTCTTGGGAGAGGGGAGGCCCACCCGGTAGAAGCGCGACATCAGCGTGCTGGGGCAGATGCGGAGGTGGCGGGCGAGGCCGCGTACCGTGCTCACGACCGGTGCGAGGCGCGCCAGGGCCTCGAAGAACACGCGCACGTCCTCAGGCGCGTCCTCGAGCGCGGGCACCACCCGCGCCAGGATGCGCGCCGCCACGGGTGAGGCGGGGTGCGCGAGCAGGTCGCGCAACCGGCGCCAGCCAGCGGCCTCGGTGCAGTCGACCGCCGTGCGCACGCCCGTCGCCCCGAGCTTGAGCAGCGTCTCGGTGACGTCGCAGTCGTGGCGCGAGACCAGTGCGACCGCGGGGATCGCGGGAAACTCTCGCACGAAGCGGGCGACGACGGGCAACTCCTCGCCGTGACAGCGGTGCACCGAGAGCACCAGCGCGTCTACCGGCTTGCGGCGAGCCGCATGCAGCGCGTCCCGCAGGGAGTTGGCATGCAGCGTCGTGAAGCAGCCGTCACCCGCGGCGTCGACGCGCGGGCGCTCGGGCGGCGGGAGGACAGTGCACACGGTCACCATGCTGGGGAGACGTTAGCGTGAGGCCATCAACGTCGGGTCAAGATTCCCGGGTCCCGAGCCACCAAGCCGCCGCGCCGGCAGGAGACGCCTCAACCCCGCGTCAACGCGCCGACCTCGCCACGCGGCTGCGGCGGCACGTTCAGACACTCGAAGGCGTGCGTCACCCGGCCGCTACCCCCGCCCGCCACCGCGCCGCGCGGGACTACGTCGCCGCCGAGCTCCGCGCGCTCGGTCTCGTCGTCGAGCTTGCCCCCTTCGCGTTCCGCGGCCGCACGTATCACAACGTCGTCGGCGTCCTGCCCGGGCGCGACCCGCTGCGCCCGCGTCTGCTCGTCGGCGCGCACTTCGACTCGACCGCTCATACTCCCGGCGCCGACGACAACGCCAGCGGCGTGGCCGCACTGATCGAGTGCGCCCGGCAGGTCCTTCCGCACGCGCCGGCGGCGGGGGTCGAGTTCGTCGGCTTCGATCTCGAGGAGCTGCAAACCATCACTGGCACCTACCGCGTGGGGAGCCGGGCGCTCGCCCGCGCGCGCCGCGCCGCAGGCGACCGGCTTAGCGGCGCGCTGATCCTCGAAATGGTGGGCTACCGAGACCCGACTCCCGGGAGCCAGATCGTCCCACCGTTCCTCGGGATCGACGTGCCGCGGGAGGGGAACTTCCTCGCGGCGGTGGGCGATGGTCGCTCGCGGCAGCTGCTCGAGCGATTCGTCGCCGGCGCGCGAGCCGCGGCGCCCGAGCTGCCGATCGTCCCCTACCGGACGCGGCTGCGCGGCTGGCTGCTGCCGCTCACCCGACTCTCCGACAACGCTTCGTTCTGGGACGCTCGCTACCCCTCGTTGATGCTCACCGACACGGCGTTCCTCCGTAACCCGCATTACCACCAGGCGAGCGACACGAGTGCCATACTCGATTTCGATTTCATGGCAAACGTGACCGTGGCGACGGCGGGCGCCGTAGTGCAAATCGCGGCGCCTGCAACGACATGAGGCGATCGGTACGGCTGGGGCTGGCACTGGGCGTGGTCGCCGTAATGCTGGCCGCCGGGGGCGCGATCACCTTCCGACGCTTCGTCCGCCGTGCGCACAGCGACCCCGGCCTCCTCTACCGCGACCCGGCGACGCTCGCAAAGGTGTTGCAGCGCGCGCGCGACGCCGAGGCGCACGGCGACCGGCCAAGCGCGATGGTGGGGTATCGGTTCATCGCGGCCGTCGGGGCCGGCGGCGACTCGACGATCGCACGGTACGTCGCTGCGGCGCGGGCGGGTCTCGAGCGGCTCACTCTACCATCTTCCGGTACACTTCGAGGTCCCCCGCGCTGAAACACACGAACCGGACCAGTGCCAGCGTCGTCGGCTGCGCCAGCTCCCGCCGGACCGCCTCTACGGCGATCGCGGCCGCTTGCTCGATCGGATAGCGATACGCCCCGGTGCTGATGGACGGAAAGGCGATCGACGTGATGCCGTGCGCGCGCGCGAGCTCGAGCGAATTGCGGTAGCAACCGCGTAGCAGCGCCGGCTCGCGCCGCTTCCCACCGCTCCACACGGGGCCCACCGTGTGGATCACGTATCTGGCCGGAAGGCGGTAGCCCTGCGTGAGGCGGGCTTCGCCCGTGGGGCAGCCGCCGAGCTGCCTGCACTCTTCGAGCAGTTGGGGTCCTGCCGCGTGGTGGATGGCGCCGTCCACGCCGCCGCCGCCGAGCAACGTGGTATTGGCCGCGTTGACGATGGCGTCGACCCGCTGCTCGGTGATATCGCCCTGGACGGCTTCGATCTTCGGCATGGTGTGTCCCATCCTAGCCCTGTCTCTGCCAATCGGCTTGACGCCCACCTGACTCCGCCCGCGCAGCATCGGTGGAAGCGTCGCCGCCGCTCGACTTCCGGACCTTCTGGCACCCCTCCGCAGGGGACCCTATTGTTGAGGTTCGCCAGGGGGCGCCGCGTGCGGAGCGCCCGCGGCCCGCTGGTAGGACGGGGAGTGAGCGATGTCAAGCCGCGACCTGATTGAGCGGGTCCGCAAGGCGCTGGGCGACCGCTACAACGTGATCACGGCGGTCGGCCGCGGTGGGAACGCGTCCATCTTCGGCGCCTACGACCGGGCCGGCCAGAAGGTCGCCATCAAGGTGCTCCACCCGGAGCTCGCGGTGTCGGTCGCGGCCGACCGCTTCCTGCGCGAGATCCGCTACGCGTCCCAGCTGGACCATCCGCACATCGCACGCCTGCTCGACTCGGGTGAATCCGACTACCTCCTCTGGTTCGCGATGCCGTACCTCGCCGGGGAGACCCTGCGACAGGTGCTACGCCGCGAGGCGCGCCTCCCGGTGGACCGGGCCACGCGCATCGCCTGCGAGGTGCTCGACGCTCTGGGCCATGCCCACCAGCACGGGATCGCGCACCGCGACATCAAACCCGACAATATCGTGCTCTCCCCGCAGGGCGCGGTGCTCGTCGACTTGGGGATCGCGCGCGCCATCGCGACTTCGGGTGACGACCGCGTGACGCGCAGCGGATTCGTCGTCGGCACCGAGGAATACATGAGCCCCGAGCAAGCGGCGGGGGCCCCGGACGTGGACGGCCGCACGGATCTGTATTCGCTCGGCGTGGTGTTGTTCGAAGCCCTGGCGGGCCGGCCGCCGTTCTCGTCGGTCAGCGCCGCCGCGGTGCTCGACATGCACCAGCACCAGAAGGCACCGGACGTCCGCAGCCTGCGACGTGACGTCCCCAAGGGGATCTCGCCCGTGCTGGCGCGTGCGCTCGCGAAGCAGCGCGAGGAGCGGTGGCAGACGGCGACGGAGATGCGCGAGGGGCTGCTGCCGTTCACGCAGGGGGCCGAGTGAGCGCCGGCGGCCGGGCGATCGGTGGGCCGGCCGGCGTGCTTGCCCTGACGGCGCTGCTGGCCGCGGGCGCGCCGCCCCGCGTCGCCGCGCAGTGTCCCGATGGCTCCCTGCCACCGTGCCGAGCGGCGCGTCCCGCGCTGGACACGGCCCGTTACGTGATCCTGCCATTCGTACATCGCGAGGGGAGCGGGTCGTCCCTGCTGGACGGCGCGGACTGCGCCGAGTACTTGAGCGAGTCGTTCGGCCGCTGGAGCGACGTGCGGCTCGCCGACCGGACACGGATCTACGACGCGCTCGAGCGGCGCGGCGCGCGGGCACCGTTCCGGATCGGGTTCGGCACCGGACTCGCCATCGCGCGCGAGCTGGGGGCCGGACGGCTGGTGATGGGGCAACTGTGGAGCGCTGCCGACACGCTGCGCCTCACGGTGGGCGTCTACGACGCCGCGCGCGGCGGCCCGCCGCTGCGCGAGGCGAAGGCTCGCATGGCGGCGAACAGCACTCGCGCCGGCACCGCGTTCGACGCGCTCGCCGACTCGCTGCTCGCCGCGGATCCCGGGGCATTCAGCGGCGCCGGGACCGAGCAGACCCATTCGATCGCCGCCCTGCGCGCGTATACCCAGGGCGCGCGCGCCATTCGGACGTGGGATCTCGCCAGCGCAACGCAGCACCTGCGCGCGGCGATCGCGGCCGACTCGGACTTCGCGCGTGCCTATGCATCGCTCGGACAGGTGCTCCTGTGGGCAGCCGATTCGACACCGGAGGCGATGCGCGACCGCGCGGCCATCGCCCGGCGGACGGACGGCCTGCTCGAGCGGCTCGCGGGCACGGCCCGACCCCTGCTGCTCGCCCAACGAGCGATGTTCGAGCGCCGCTGGCCGGACGCCTGCGCGCGCTACCGCGAGGTACTGCAGCGGGACTCGGCGAACTTCGACGCCTGGTACGGGCTCGCGCAGTGCAACGCCGAGGATCCGGTGGTGATCCGCGATCCAGCAGACACGATGCGCTTCGTGTTCCGGGGGAGCTGGCATACAGCCGTCCTCGCCTACACGAAGGCGCTGCTCCTCGCCCCTTCGTTCAACTTCGCCTTCGGAACCCACGCGAGAGAGCGGTTGGCCCGCCTACTGTTGGCGGAGGACTTCTGGTGGCGCGAGGGACGCTTCGACACCGTTCCCTACTTCGCCTTCCCGGAGCTCGAGGCCGACACCGTGGCCTTCTACGCGATCTCCGGCGCTGCCATGGCCCACGGCCGCGAGCGCCCGAAGACACAGGCCCAAGCGCTGGCGCGGAACCGCCAGCTCCTCGTAGACATCACCCGAGCTTGGGTGGACGCGTTCCCGCGAGACCCCGGGGCACACCGAGCGCTCGCCTACGCCCTCGAGGTGAGTGGCAAGATCACGCCAACGATGGGAGAGCCTCGCATGGCGCTCGCTGAAATGGCGGCCGCTCAGCGGCTCGAGCGACGGTCTCCCGAGCGCGCGCACGACGCCGTGGCGACCGTGCGGCTGCTCGTCAAAGGAGGAGAATTCGAGGCGGCGCGGCGAGTGGGGGATTCGCTGTTGCGCACGATCCGGGCACCGACCCCCGGAGTTGCTGGAGTCGCGGTCTTGCTCGGGCGCCCGGCTCTGGCCGCGCGTCTGCTCGCGATCGAGGATACGTCCTGGCTCCACGGCAGCGCCGATAACGAGCCGCTGAGTGTTCCTCTCAACGCGAGCCTCGCCGGCTTGCGACTCCTCGCGTATGCCTCCGTCGGGGCGCCCCGCGAGAGCATCCAGGTGCTGGAGCGCCGTATCGACGAACTGCTGAGCGCACTGCCACCGGTCCGGAACGCGACGGCGCGCAGCGCGCTGCTCGATCTCCCGGCCGAGTTGGTGTTCGACATGATGGGGCTGCGATCGGCCCACCGAACGACACCCCCGGGACCGGACGGGATCATGGCCATGCAATGGGCGCTCGCGCACGGCGACACTGCGTTCGTGCGGGCGAACCTCGATACCGCGGCGACCTCACACGAATACGCGTACCTCATGGCTCGATCATTCGTCGCCCTGGGCGACACCACTGCAGCGGAGCGCTACCTCGACGGCACCCTTGAGAACCTTCCCCAGGTCTACTCGGCGCTCCTCGACTACGTCCCGCTTGCCGGTGGGCTCATCCGTATGATGGCGCTGCGCGCGGAGGTCGCTGCTGCGCGTAGTGACGCGGCAGCGGCGCACCGCTGGGCCCGGGCCGTCCTGACGCTATGGTCGGGATCAGAGCCCGGACTGCAACCGATGGTGGCACGAATGACACGAATCGTGCAGGCGACGAAGTAATACGGCCCTAACGAGGAGACACTATGCGCGCTTGTGCAGAGTGGCCCAAGACAATCGATGTCGTTCGTCTTGCAGGGGTTGCCCTCGCGGTTGGGTGTCACTACGAGACACCCGGGCCGCAGCACTTCACCAAAATACAGGTGACTACCGTGCCCTTCGACAGCATCCGGAACTACGCGGCCACGTTGAAGTTCGACTCGGTGATCGGCGCGGCGGACGCCGAGCGCATGGACTTCGCGACGGGGAAGATCGGCACCGGCGACTCGGCCTGGATCGAGCCCGAGGAGGGTGCCTGGGCCCTTGACTCAACCGACCTCGCCGACGGACGGATCATCGCTCGGATCAGGACAAAGTCGACGGTCTACGCCCCCCTCGGGTACACTCCAAGCAAGTGGACGTGGTGGTGGGTGGACAAGCAACACGGGGTCTGGCGCTCGCTCTTGCTCTCGGACAGCCTCGAGACGCGCCAACCAGACTCGCTTAAACTGGATACCCACGGCAGCTACACGTGGCACCAATCCATCG
>WNGL01016951.1_pt1 | contig 27444 bp, 24 predicted proteins | sample 5400591 | NCBI WGS metagenome assembly WNGL01 (sample SAMN13153377, study PRJNA577476) | soil metagenome | isolation source: 80 cm soil or saprolite under Garry oak tree replicate 1 | place: USA:California | collected 2016-06-15 | reverse complement strand
CGCCCGGCCATGCCACGTCTTGTGCAGGACAAACTCGAGCGCCGCCAGCGAAGCCACCGCCGCTCCGAAAACGGTCAGCCGCACCGTGGAAAACGTGATGGGCCCGATTTGCAGCGTTGAAAAAGTTCTGGGCGTCAGGATGGCCCGGTCCTCATTGTGCCAGATCAAGTAGCCCAGATTCTGCAGGACCAGCCAGAGTCCGAAAAGCAGCAGCAGCGAGGCCAGCGTCGGCTGGTCCGATGGGGGGAGCCGCCGCACCAGCAGCCAATGAATCCCCGCGCCGAGGAAGAAAAAGGCCGGGAACGCCAGGACCACGCCGAGCAGCGGATCCAGTCCCATCCTTTCATGCAGCTCATACACGAAATAGGCGCCCAGCATCAGAAATCCCGCGTGCGCCAGGTTCACAATCTTCATCACGCCGTAGATGATCGTCATCCCCACCGACATCGCGGCGTAAACGCCGGCCAGCATGAACGCTGAAATCAGCAGATTGACGAAATCAATTGTATTCATCGGGACGGAACGATCAGGGCGTCGGCGCGATGGGTGCGGCAGTCGCCCCACTCTTGGGATAGACGATCTCCACTTTGCCGCCCGGCTGGTTTTGCACGATCACGAACGGCGTATTGATCTGCCCGTTCTTTCCGAACCGCAGCACTTGGCCGGGCAGCAGGGAATCCTTCAGCTCCACGGTTCGCAGCGCGTCGCGGATGGCGGTCCTGTCGAGGCTTCCGGCTCGTTCGATGGAGTTCGCCAGGGCCCTCACCGCATCGTAGGCTGTCGCGGGGTACCAGGAGTCCGGCTCGTGGCCGGTGAACGCCTTATAATCGGCGATAAATTTCCCCACCTGCGGATAGGGAAGCTTTGACGACCACCAGATTCCCGCGAAGATATGATTGATTCATCTGGTGGTGCATCCCGCTCTGCAAGTATTGCCGGTGCATGGTGATGTAATCCTGCAAGTGCGCGTCGCTCAGGAAAATATCCGCATGCGTATTCTTCACTTTTTGCAGCAGCCCCGAAAAATCCGTCGAGCCAAGGTCGAATTTCTCGTTGAACGCCACGCTGAAGTAGCCGGGGTGCTCCCGGACCCATCTCTCGATGCCGTTCACGTAATCAATCCCGTGGTCCGTATTTTCCACCGCCAGCGCCAGCTTCAGCCCTTTCTTGAGCTTCCCCTGGTCCGCCAGGCTGCCCAGAAACTCCGCCGTCGTGTAGCCGATCAGCTCAACCGGGCTGAGTGTCCCGAAAATGTATTGATATCCCTTGCTGAAGATGCTCGTCGCCGCCGCACCCGGCGTGATCCACGGCGTCTGATAGCGGTCCGGCATCACGGACTCCGGCTCGCCTAGCGCCGTTGAGTAACCGCCCAGCACCGCCACCACTCCATCGGAAGACATGGCGCGTTCCACCAGCACCGGCGACCTTGCCGAATCCGATCCGTCATCGTAGAAGATCTCTTTCAGCGGCAGCTTTTTCCCAAGCTGTTTCACCAAAATCCCCCCGCTGTCGTTAATCTGCTTGATCGCCAGCTCAATCCCTTCCTTCTGATACTGCCCGGGCTTCCCCTCGCGCCCCGTGATGGGCAACACCACGCCGATGGGGATCTCGCTGGCCCCGCCGGTCTTTTGCGCAAACACCGGCGCACCAATCCCAAGCCCCATCACGAGCCCCATCATAAGAATGACCACAAGCCCCATCGCAAGAATGACTACGGACATTGCAGCGCGGCCCTTCAGGGCGGCACTCCTCCTTGTTTTTGTAGCGCCGCCATTCATGGCGGCACTGTTCTTCGTAATGAATCTCCACATGGCAACCCACCTCCCATGTATGCTTGTTCCCGCTCAACCGTGGCCGCATCCTCTAGCAATTGCCCGCTCCTGTCAACTGCCCAGCGCCTGTCATGCCGAGGGTCGGAGCTTTAGCTCCGACATAAAGCCAGCAGAATCAGCGCGGCTCTAGCCGCTGAGGAAATGCTGGGGGGCCCTCAGAGACTCTTTAGCCTGCGTCCTTCCTTCATCCTCATCTGTGCCATCGCTCCCGCCAGCGCGCCGTTGTCATGGAGCCTAACCTGACCGCAGCCGAAGCGAATCCCTTCTATGACTTGCCATAGGACAGCCGCACTATATCCTTGGTCAATGTCCATCAATGCAGGAGTGCAGCAACAGAAGTGGAATAGTCGAAGTTGGACTATTGAGAAACGGGTTATAGCCTCATCGTGTATGCAACAAGGCGATTGACCAATGGCGAAATCTCTGTTCAGCAGGGAATATCGGGTCTTTCTTCAACATCTCCGTGCTGCGCGGATTCGAGCTGGTTTGACTCAAAAGCAACTGGCAATGAGACTTAGCCAAACTCAGTCGTTCGTGAGCAAGTGCGAACGGGGTGAACGTCGTATCGATATTGCGGAGCTTCGTCACTTCTGTAGAGCCCTCAGAATCTCTACCTCAGACTTCATCAACAAACTAATGAAAGCGGTCGGTGAATGACGGTGCCTACGCTAGGACTCGATACATTTCGAGATAATTTCGATGCGAAGGTGCGGGCACTAGGAATGACCTGGGAAGTCGTCGGTTTCTATGCTCCTAATCCAAGAATATATTCGTTTGGGACGGACACGAAAGTAATATCTACAGTATTTGAGACCCTGACAGCACCATTAGTTGAGACAATCGCGAAGGAATTTGATTACATCGTAGAGGGTTCGAAGCAGACGATCTATCCAGACTTTACGCTGTCACCTTCACCCGGCAAACCACCCAGGATTGCCATCGACATCAAAACTACATACCGACGGTTCAACGCAAGAGGTGAGCCTACTACCTTTCGCTACACGCTGGGTTCCTATACGTCCTTCATACGAAGTCCCGAAGGAACGAAGAACATTCTGCATCCCTACGATGAGTACTCAGACCACTGGACGGTCGGGTTCCTGTACACGCGCCGCGATGGGGTGGCACCCAAGGTCTATGACAAGCCAGAAGAAGTGACTTCTCATCAGTGTCCGTACAAAGACGTTGAATATTTTGTGCAGCACAAATACAAGATTGTGGGCGAAACAGCAGCGAGCGGAAACACAGCGAACATTGGGTCTTTTCCTACGGCATCGATTCAAGACCTACGGGACGGCAAGGGGCCCTTTGCCAAGCTGGGCAAAGAGAAGTGTGACGAATACTGGAGAGACTATGTGCGCACCGCTGCAGAGCGAGCAAAAAAGTATGCAAACATCGAAGAATTCCTAGTGTGGCTGGCTAACCAGACGGCAGAAAACGGGAACGGTAAATGATCGAAGGGCCTCCGCCCCGCTCTTTCACAATGAAAAGCCCGGCCATACTGGAATGCAGGATTTCGGATACGCGCGACCCGCTTCCAGCTACGAACAAACTCGACAAGTAGCCTTGGGGCATTGGTCGAATGTTCGATAGCTTTCCCCACAGCCTCATGAATTTTGTGAGTCCGTTCTTTCCATAGTATTGCGGAACGAGCTTCCTTTCTCTGAGGGGTACATCCTTCGAAATTTCCAGCACAGTTCCACGGTAAACCTGGCAACGACCTTTTCCACTTTGAACAAGGTACAAGTGGGTGGGAATTCTTTGCTTGCACTGTGCGTTCATCCTCGTCACGTGCTTGCTGGCGAGGGACTTGCCCATTTTCCCGAACCAGACTGCTTGGTGCTTCACAATCACTTCCCGGTGCGCCTGGATCGTATCCACGATGACACCCGTCTTGTCGGAGAAGCGTATCAGCAGGTGAATCGGTTCAACTTCGGCGTCGTTGCTATCAGCGCTTGCTACCATGCGACCAGGAGAACCTCCTTTGAGTTGTTATTCGTCGAGAGAACGTATTTGTATTTCTCCTGGTAGACGACCCGCACTTGTTTCTTAAACTTCCTCACGAGCTTGAACAAATCTTCTTCGGAGGGAATGCCGTCGCCGCGATAGGAAACAACCAAAATTGACTTACTGTATCGGTCAAAAACCTTTTCAAATGCAATAGCAATTCGACGGGGGTCAGACCAAGGTGATCTCTCAGCCTTCAAAGGCCGGTGCTTCCTTCGGTAATCAATCTTGTGCGCCCATCCTTTATAGTCGGTCATTCCCTCTAGGAAATGATAAAAATCTAAATAATCCACCCCAACCCCCCGGCTGTTTAGGTACGGCGTATCGATGTACACAAGGTCAAAGTCTCCAGGTACGGCCACCGCGTCACCGCACAGGACCCGACAGGGAATGCCGGAGTCAAAGACCGCCTCATTCGCCTCCTTCACAAAGCGCAAGAAATGTTCCTTGAAGGAAGTGTCCCAGGTTGCCTTGTTACCAAAGCTACGCTTAACCTCGGCAGTCCGCATATATAGATTCTTGCGGTGAAACAGGTTGTAAGGACGCTTCACAATGCAGGACTGGAACAGCGCGTGGTAAGCAATGGCCTTCTTATAGTTGTCATCGATTCTCGCAATGTTCTGGCATGTCACGTCCAGCCAGCGGTTTTCATCCCTCAAGAAATAGATGTCGTCGAATGTGCGCTCTATGAAATCCTCGTAGGACAATCCTGGGCGCCTGTTCACGACCGCGAAGGCTTCGTCTTCCGAAAGTTCCGCGTTGGTGTTCTCAAACAAGCCTGTGGCTGAGATCGCATTGAATTTCAGGTAGTCATTGAAGGTGACTTCTTTCCGCTGTGACTTCAGGAAGTACGCGACAGACCCGGTGCCTCCAAAGGCGTCCAGGCATGTGTGGAAATCAAGGTCTCTGATGTTTTCCCATATCCAGTCCAGAAGCTTGGCTTTACTCCCCTGGTACCGGGTTGAGGGCGGACGCGGCCTGAATAGCTGAGGTTCAAAGAATTCGAGTTGCGTATCCATCTGCTCTAACCCAAGACACCTTATATTTGCGCGAGACCCAGTCTTAACGAACAATCTATTGCAAAGCAAAAGACCTATCGGCCTTTAGCCGTCGAGAACTCGCCAAAAGACTCACATGACTAACCACCGCGACCACAAATCTAACACAATTGTCCAGATGTTGAAATTTCAAGATTCCTTCAGGGCCGATTGGATGTAGAACGCGGTCAAGCACGGTCAACCCCATGGTGGGTGGCACACCCCTCCTGCAGAGTAGCGTTTGTGGGTGCCCCACTCTTTGCGCAGTCCAGCAAAGCGTGGGCATTAGCTTTCCATGCCCCGAATTCGCCCAAATCATGCCTTGACAGCCGCTAGTCATTTGTGCTATACGTTCTTCTGTCGTAATCGCCAGGTTTACCCTGAGCGCCTTCCGCGAAGGGCGCCCGCTAGGTAGTAAGAGCCGCTAGAGAACGCCACGAAGGATTCCTGGAAGGTCTCTTGCAAGAGGTCGAAAAGGAACAAACAGATGGACACTCAGATTCTTCCTGCCTCTGAGGCCGAAAACCACAGACCACCAGCCACCAGTCACGAATCACCAGTCACGTGGTGTAAGCTCTTTAGTTTCACACTCTTATCAAAAAACGCGTCTGCAAACCATTTAGTTTCACACTCTTGCAAAAACAAAGGACTTAAAGTCCCCTGTTTTCACACTCTTACAAAAAAAGGGGTGGGGGAGGGGGGTCTGTTTGCCTCCGAACACGAATCACCGATCACGAATCACGAATCACCGGCTAAACACTCTAACTCCTTTAGGATCACATATATCTGCAAATTTGCGTCCGCAAACCCTTATGGCTCACATACTTCCAAAACAAAGGACTTAAAACCCTTTCGAATCACATACTTGCAAAAAAAGGGTAGGGTGGCAGGGGGAAGGGGTCCCGAATTTCGTGTTTCGATCTTCGAGTTTCGACTCCCTACTCTCGGCTGTCAACTTTCTCGGGTAAGTCCTTTAGATTCTGCACTTACGTTTTTTCTGTCCGCAAATCCCTTAGCATCAACACTTACAGGATTTACGCTCGTTAAGTCCTTTACATCCAACACTTACGAAAAACATACCCAGGGGGAGGGGGGGCTCTGCCGTCATCAACCTCCCCTACCTCCTCTACCTCCTTTGCCTCCGCCAATCACCCAGTCACGGATCGCGGATCACGCGCCGCAGACCGCTATGGTACATTCTTCCCGCCCGCTAATCGGGAAACGCCATGACACCGTTTGACCGCATCATCTGGATCGTTCTCGACAGCGTCGGCATTGGCGCCCTGCCCGACGCCGCCGGCTACGGCGACACTGGCCGCAACACCCTCGGCCACATCGCCGAGTCACGCAAGCTCGTCCTGCCGAACCTGGTGCGGCTCGGCTTGGCCAACATTGCCCCTCTGGCAAATCTCGCGCCGGCAGCAAGGCCTGCCGCCGCGTTCGGCAAAGGAGCCACCCGCTCCCCCGGCAAAGATACCACCACGGGTCACTGGGAAATGGCCGGCATCTGGCTCGACCAGGCCTTCCCGGTTTACCCGCACGGTTTCCCGCGCGAGTTGATCGAGCAATTCGAACGCGCCATCGGACGCAAGACCCTCGGCAACAAGCCGGCTTCCGGGACGGAAATTCTCAAGGAGCTTGGCGAAGAGCACCTGCGCACCGGGTACCCCATCGTCTACACCTCGGGCGACAGCGTCTTCCAAATCGCCGCGCACGAAGAAGTGATTCCCATCGCCGAGCTTTACCGCATGTGCGAAATCGCGCGGAAGCTGCTCGATGGGCCGCATCGCGTCGGACGCGTCATTGCGCGGCCCTTTCTCGGCACGGCCGGAAATTTCAAGCGCACCGAGCGCCGCCATGACTATGCCGTCGAACCGCCGAAGCCCATGCTCCTCGACGTTCTCTTGGAAAAGAATATTCCTGTGCTCGGTGTTGGAAAGATTCACGACATCTATAACGGCCGCGGAGTCGGACAGTACGTCACCACAAAAAGCAACGCCGACGGCATGGAGAAACTCCGCGCCGCGCTTCGTGACCGTCCTGCCGGTCTGATCTTTGCCAACCTCGTGGATTTCGACATGCTCTTCGGCCATCGCAAGGACGTCGAAGGCTTTGCGCGCTCTCTCGAAGAATTCGACGCGCTTCTCGGACCGTTTCTTGCACAGCTCCGCGCCACCGATCTCTTGCTGCTCACCGCCGACCACGGTTGCGATCCGGATCCGCGCTGGCCCACCACCGACCATTCGCGCGAATACGTTCCCATCCTCGCCTTCACTCCCCGGAATGTTTCCGGCGCGCCGCTCGGCATCCGCGACACTCTCGCCGACATGGGACAGACCGTCGCGGAGAATTTCGCCGGACGAATTCCCCGCGGCGCGAGTTTCCTCGCTTCCCTGCTCGCCGCTTCCCAGGGGATCTGAAATGATGGAGGGTGGATTAGTTTCCTGCGCTTGCGCCCGACGCCGCGCCGGCCGGCGCGTAATACCCGGTTCGCGTGCGCACCGAGAGCTTTCCGTGCCCATGCAGCGGAGTCACGGTGACGTTCACGGCGCGGAACGTTCCGTCGCGCCGCGTATTGCTCGGGTAGTAGGCCAGGGTGTACTGATTGCGGATATCGTGCGCGATCTGCGTGCAGATGTTTTCGGCGTCTTCCAGGTTCTCAGGGAAAAACGCCAGCCGACTTCTGCGCTTCTTCCAGGGTCTGCTCGAACGTCTTGCGGCTGGCGTTGTCTTCGCCGTCGGTGACCACCAGGAGAACTTTCTTGTCCCGCGTGCCCTTCTTCAGGTGGTCGAGCGAGCCGACGACGGCGTCGTAAAGGGCCGTCGAGCCGCGGGAATCAATGCGCTCCAGGGCTTCTTTCATGTCGCTGATGTTGCTGGTGAAATCCTTGTCCATGTCCAGATAGTAGTCGTCGTTGAAATTCACCACGAAGCCCTCGTCCGCCGGATTGCTGGTGCGCACGAAGATCAGCGCCGCGGCGTTGACGCGCTCGCGCTTGTCCCGCATGCTGCCGCTGTTGTCAATCACCAGGCCAAAACTCACCGGAATGTCTTCGCGCTTGAAGACCGCGAGTTTCTGCTCGACCCTGTCTTCAAACACGCGGAACTCTTCCTGTTTCAGCCCATCGGCAAAGCGCCCGCGGTCGTCGAGCACGGTGGTGTGCAGGACCACCAGGTTGACGTCAACCTTGATCCCGCCTTTGCCCTGGCTTTGGGGCGCCGGGGATTGCGTCCCCGGCGGACGAGGGGGCGGCGCGCTCACGGGAACCTGCGCGGCCGCCGGCAGAATGCCGCACAGGCTCGCGGCCATGGCCAGCGCGGCCGGCAAAAAGAAAATTCCAGGGCGGGAGAATTTAGCGGCTGGGGGCAAAGTAGCCCGTCTTGGCATACACATTGAGAGGAGGAAGGCCTTTGGGCGGGCGCAGCTTGATCTTGACCTTCCGCCATTTGGCGTCGTGAGCATGATTGCTCGGGTGATATCCGAGGACATATTGGTTGCGCAGCTCCATGCCGATCTTGGCGGCGACGTCGGGCAAATCGTTCAGGTTCTCGACTGCAAAAACCCGCCCGCCGGTCAGTTCGGTCAACTCGGAAAGCAGCGACGGCCCGTTCAATTCCTCCGGGGTGCGGCCGCGATTTCCGAGCGGATCGAAAATGCCGATGGCATAAAGCTGGACATCGGACTCCTTCACAAAGTTTCGGATGTCGCTCTCATTGTACCGGCTATGATTATCTCCTCCATCGGATATGATGAGCAAGGCGCGTTTGGCGTTGTGTGCACCCCTCATCTCGCTCAGGCCGAGGTAAATGGCGTCGAGCAGCGCGGTGCGCCCTTTGGCTTCCGTGTACATCATGCGCTGCTGCAAATCCTCGACGCTGTTGGTGAAGCTGCTGGTGAGCTGCGCGCGTTCATTGAAGCTCACCAGGAAAAATTCGTCCTGCGGGTTGGCGGTCTTGAAGAATTGCACCGCGGCGAGCCGCGCCTTGTCCACTTTGTTGGCCATGCTGCCGCTCAGATCAAAGACCACGCCGATGGAAATGGGCACGTCTTCGGACGAGAAATTCACAACTTCCTGCTCGACACTGTCTTCAAAGATGCGGAAGTTTTCCTGCTCTAGGCCGGTCACCAGGCGGTTATAGGGATCCGTGACGGTCACGTTGACGAGCGCCACTTCGACATCCACCTTGATGCCTTGCGCGGGCTTGAACGGTTTGCCGGGAGTGTCTTTGCGAATGTCGTCGGTGGAAGGATTCTGCCCGAGAGCTGGCCCTGCCGCCGGAGTCAGCAGCAGGCCGACAACCAGAAGAATAGCGAGGACCCAACCCAACTTGCGAACGTTGGCGCTGTTCGCTATCACTGCGCCCCCTACCGGCTCACCAGGGCTGAGACGGTTGCGCGAGAACTCGGTCTGCTGCACATTGTACCACTCGCAGCAAGCAAAGCAAGACCTTCGCGTAGCTATGGAGTAACGGTGCTGTGGTAGCATCGGCGAGGAAATTGTGCAGTTCCTTTCCGCACACGAGGTGAAGACTTGAAAGCTATCGCGGTTATTCCTGCGAGGTATGCCTCCACGCGGCTGCCGGGAAAACCGCTCGTCCCGCTGGCGGGGAAGGCGATGATCCAGCACGTCTGGGAGCGCGTGCGGCGGGCAGAAAAATTGTCCGGAGTCGTTGTGGCCACGGACGATGAACGAATCGCGCGGGCGGTGCGCGAGTTTGGCGGCGACGCGGTGATGACGCGCACCGACCACCGCTCCGGCACGGAACGCGTCGCGGAAGTGGCGGCGCGAGGCGATGCCGCGATTTATGTGAATGTCCAAGGAGACGAACCGCTGATTGAGCCGGCGGCGGTGGACGCGGCCGTGCAAGTGCTGCTCGACGACGAAGCGGCGCAGGTGGGAACGCTCGCGGTGCCGATTCATAACCCGAAGGACGTGATGGACCCGAACATCGTCAAGGTTGTGCTGGATTTCGAAGACAACGCGCTCTATTTTTCACGCGCGCCGATTCCTTGGGTGCGCGATGCAAAAAATCCAGTGCGGGCGCGGCACCTGAAACATCTCGGGTTGTACGTTTTTCGGCGCGAGGCGCTGCTCGAATTTCCGACATTCCCTCAGGGAGAATTGGAGCGCGTCGAGCAGCTCGAGCAACTCCGATGGCTGGAAAACGGCTACAAGATTCGCGTCGCCGAAGTTGGGTTTGACTCCGTAAGCGTCGACGCTCCCGAAGATGTCGCCCGCGTCGAAAAACTCTTGACGCAGTCCGTCTGACTAGGCAGGCGCCAAGAAGCTTCCATGCAAAGAAAAAGCCCGCTCCGAGCAAGTCGGAGCGGGCTCGGTACTTCTATGGCTTTAGAATGTTACCTTTCCGCCGAAGATGATCCGGCGGGTTGGCGGGGCGCCTGTATTGACGTTCGGAGTCAAGCTCGGATCACCAAACCCACTGAAGGCACCGATGACCCCAGCGTCTGTTGTAAACGGGTCAATACTCGAGAAGTTCGAGTGATTGAACACATTCAGGAAGGTGGTATGGAACTCGAAGCTAGAGCGTTCATTAAACTTTATGCGCTTGACGACCGAGAAGTTGGCGATGTTCGTAATGGCATCCTGGACTGGGTTACGCGGAGTGTCGCCGAACGGCGTGCCAAAGATGGACTGTGCCGTGCCAGCGTTGGTGATAAACCGCACTTGGTTCTTGGTTACTGGAACGACAGCGCAGGGAAGCGGGTTGCCGAGCGCGTCGGTGGCCCCGCTGACACAGTTCGGTCCCATGGCGGTTTGACTCAAGAGCGTAGTGGGCGCCAAGGTCGGATCGCATGCCCCTCCCGCCGTGGGTTCAAACAGGGCGCAGGCATCGCCAGCGAAGATTCCCACGGCGGTTGAGGGAGCGCTAAGGTTACCCAGGAACGGACGGGCCGTGTCAACACCGGCGAAGCCCGCGATGTAGCCAAAGTCATAGTAGTCTCCATTGGCTGTGGCATTAGCCTCGAAGATCTGGATTGGCGTGTAGCGCTGACCCGAGGCAATGATGTAGTTTGCGGACAAACCCCACCCACCCAGGATGTGTCCAAACACGCCGTGCTGGTCCTTGAAGAAGGGCAACTGCTCATAGAACGTGAGCGACCACAGATGCGGGTAGTCGAGGCCGGAGAATGAGTATTCTCCAGGGCCCTTCACTTGATTCGCCGGGTTCTGGGCGAAAAAGACGCTATTGCCGCCGCCAAAGGTGCTGAAGATTTCGCTCACGTTGTCCATGGTCTTGCTGTACGTGAACGTCGTCTTCATCGTCAGCTGGTTAAACATATTGTTCGCCCGAAATTCCAGTTGGACGCCATTGTAGTTGGAGAAGCCGCTGTTAACGCGTATGCGGCTGACAGCCGCATTGCAATCGAGGCGGCCGACAGGATCATTGCCTCCGAAGGGCGCGCGCCCATTGGTCCACAATGCGCTGGACGCGGGGCACGGTGTGAGCCCCGCAGGCACTAGGCTGGGAAAATCTCGCTTCAGATCATCAATCTTCGGATTGCCGTCGAGAGTCTGGAACTGCCCCCTTGCGGCGTTGCCCACATACCGCGCTTCGACTACGGAGTTCTTGGTCACCTCGCGCTGAATGCCGAGGCTCCAGGAGTGTACCTTGTCCGGACCGAAGTTGGGAGTAACGTGGGTTTGCGAGAACTCCCGCGGATCGAACGCCCCCTTCGTAAGGCTGGAGGCCAGAGACGCCCGCACGGCCGGGCCAAACGGTGCGGCCGGCAATGGATGCGTACTGGCACTCGGAATCGATTGCAAGAATACCTCGGGGGCGGATGTGGAGACGTTCAGGTAGATGTTATAGAACGGCGGGTCATAGGACAGACGATATCCGCCGCGGAGCGTGGTCTTGCCGTGACCGGTGAGGAAACCACCCCACTGCGGCGAATAGGCAAAGCCGATGCTCGGCCCGAAGCTGTTTTTGGGCGCAGGAATTGTCGGATCGGTGCGCGCCGAGAGTGGTATGGCAGCCCCCGGGTTGGTGAATGCATTGTTCAAACCGTCGCAAGAACGACCTGGCACGGCGGGTACGCAATTCGCCGGAGTTCCTACGGGTTCGGTGCTCGCCCAAAACGCCGTGGCGGCGTTGCTCTCGCGCGCTGTGGTAATGGAATTGAACAGATTGGCCGGCTGACCATAGTAGGACCACGTCAAACCAAGGTTCAAGGTAACGTGCGGCGTAAGCTTGTAGTCATCCCCGCCATATACGAAGGTGTCATACTCGCGAAAATCGAGCTGCTCCGGTCCCAAAGCGACGCGGATACGGTTGGGCGTGTTGTTGAAAAAGGAATTCCAACTACCAAACCGGTACGCGCCGTTGATGTTCGGCAGGAAGATGTTGGGCGAACGTTGGTAGGTCCAGTTCACGCCCGCCTTCAACTGGTGCTTTCCCATGACGTAGCTCCAGTTGTCCTGCGCCTGCCAGGTGTTGACGATGCGCTGCTGCGGCAAGTTGGTCGCCGGGCCGAAGGGCAAGTTCGTGGCGGCGGAGTTGAAAGTAATGTTGGCAAGCGCCTGGTCCAATTGCCCAGCAACCGGTTCAGGAGCGCCGGTCAGGTTTCCGCCACCGAACTCCACATTCAAACGCCCGAACGAACCGCGAAGCTCATTGGACATGCGCGAGGAAAATATGTGCGACCAGCTCAATACCGCAGCCTGGCTCAGCGCCGGAACGTTGAAGAAGTATCCAGCCGCACCATTATCCCCAAGATTGAAAAAGTTGTCGCGATTAAATAGATAGCGGACCACAACGGTGTCATGGCTCAGTTGCAAATCGGTCTTGGCAATCCAGTTAAAGATGTGTACAGGCTGAGGAACCGTTCGCGAAACGCCAGCAAATTCCGCCCCCGGACAAGCGGTCACCTTGCCAGTCACGGGAGTGCCGTTGATCACCGGATTTCCGGCGGTAATGCCGTATGGTCCAAACTTGGTGACGGCCGCCACGGCGGCTTGCTGGGCGGGGGTGGTGGCGCAGGCCGCCAAGGCCGCAAGTCCAGCAGGGGTTGGGGTGATGGCGTTGGAGTTGAACTGAGCTTTTTGGGAAACGATTTCTTCATCGAATCCGCCAAAGAAGAAGAGCTTGTCCCTGACCCAGGGGCCGCCAACGTCGAAGCCGCCAAACTCGTCGTTGAGGCGGGGCGGCTTTGTCAAACAGTTGGGCGCACAAATCCTCGGATCCTTTTGAAAGTTACTCAAAGAGTTAAGAATCGAGTTGTTTTCTGTGCCGTAAATGGCCCCGTGCCAGGTATTCGAGCCGGACTTGGGGATGATGTTCACCACGGACCCGGAATTGCGCCCGTACTCGGCGCCGAAATTGTTGGTCACAATTACGTACTGTCCTACCCACTCCGCATCACTCAGAAACAAACCGGGGCCAGCCACGCTGTTGTCATTGTTGTTCTGGCCGTCAATCTGCTGGTCGTTGTTGCGTCCGCGCAGGCCATTCACACTGAAGCCGACACCGCCGTTGCTGTTGGAGAAGGCGTTGTCCCGCACAGAAGCTACGCCCGGCACAAATAGCGCTAGGTTGTCCAGGCCCTGATTCTCCTGGATGCCGGCAAAGGTTTCCAACGTAGTCCCGGAGAAGGTGCTGGTCACTTGCGCCTGGGAGGTCTCCATGAGCGGCGGCGCAGCAGAAACCTCTATGGTTTCGCCGACCGCACCGATCTCCAATTTCACTGGACCCAAACCTCTGTCCTCGCCGGCGTTCACCTCGATACCGGGTTGAACTCGGGTCTTGAACCCTTGGGCGGTAATCTCGAGTTTGTACGTGCCTACCGACAAAAGGTTCAGTCTAAACGTGCCGGAGCTATCGCTTGTCGTGGTGAAAACTGCTCCTGTGCCGTTTTGTGTGGCCTTGACTTGCGCGCCTGCCACGGCCAAGCTTTGAGGGTCAGTCACCGTCCCTGAGATCGAGCCCTTCAGAACTTGGGCGAAGGCATTATTACCAGCCATCGGCAGTAGCAAAATTGCCAGGGCAAAGGCCAAGCTCGCAAATCCAAACCGATAAAATCGGTTCATATTGCCTCCTGTGGCATCGAACAAAATCTCTTGGGGTACAATTCCCCCTGACCGCATGGCGATTTTGCTGCATGTTAGTTTCCACGTTCGCGATAAGTCAAGTACTTTTTGTAAGTGCTTAATTGCACTGGACTTGCCTGGATCTACCCACAATGATTGGCTCAGGAGGGACTGCCGTCAATACAAGAATTGGTAGAAAAATGCTGCGTCGATATTGAAAAGAGAATATTGGAATGTTGAGCTTCGTCCAAAGTTAAGGGCGAGCTTCGTCAGAAATTCTGGTTTGAGGCGATGCCGACAATCACGGCGTCCATGTCCGTCCCCTGCAGGTAAATCGTTGAGGCATCGGTGACGTAGATGGCGAAGTGCAGCGTAGTCCCGCCACCGAGCATGAGTGTCATGGTCCCGCGTCCGTTGGCCGCAAGCGAATACGTGCCGGTCAGGCCGGCGCTGCCGGGAATGATGACACTGCTTTGATCGTTGGTAAACTCTGCTCCGGTGATATTGCCGGCGCCATCGAACGCGAGATCGCCGATCAGGTCGAAACGGCCGGGGTTTGCACCACCGATTTGTGTAATGCCAGTGCCGGTCATGTTCAATGCAAAGTGCGACTTCAGCGAAGCGTTGCTGAACGGACCGCCGGTTTGCGTTTGGATGGAACCGTTGCTGACGATGGAAGAATCCGTTTCTTGCATGACCGCCGATTGCGGAGAAATGAGATAGAAAACGAACGTCGCCATAGGGCTCGTATTGAGCGAGATCGTGCTGCGGCCAAAGAGATCGACGTTTGTGAAGCTGCCTGTGAAAGACAGCCCGCCAGGCTGCGGCGTGACTTGGCCGTTGTCATTCTCATCGAGGACACCTAGGGAAATGGCGCTGACACCGTCCGCGTGGAAACGGCCCGCATCGCCGATGCCGCCAGAAGGGCTCGACCCAGAAATCAAGAACGAATAATCATTCAGGAAGGCGCTGGATGCGAAGCCAGTGATCGGCGGCTGCTGCGTGGAGATCGTCCCGGAAACGGCAGGGGTCGCACCCGAATTCGTGGAGATAAAAAACGCCCGTGTCGAAGAAACGATGTAGTAGGCAAAAGTAAGAGGGCCGAGAGTGGTTTGGATCGAGGCTGTGCCGCGGCCCGTTGTGGGGTCCACCGAGGAGAAATTCCCGTTCGTTACCACGTTTTGCGTTGGTGAGCCGGCGTCATTCATGTCCGTTTCAAAAGTTTGAAACTGTCCGGCGGTGTTAGCTGTGAATGCGCCCACGATGGATAACGGATGAAGAGTAGAATCCACGCCGGAGAAGTCGAAAGCGTAGTCGCCGCCCAGGCCCGCGTTGAAGGAGGCAGTGTTCTGCGCCGTCAGGTTGCCGCTGGCCGTAGAGAAACTATCATTCTGAATAATCAAGACCGAGGTGTTGGAGACGACCGTCAGGCGATAGGTCGTCGTGCGGGTCGTATTTGGGTTGGCAATAAGAGTGCCGCGGCCGTCACCGCCAATTGAGTAGGTGCCGTTGAAAGAGATCTGTCCTGAAGGACCTAGCCCCGAATTGACATCTTCGTTGCCTGTGAAATTGCCTTTGCCATCGGCAACGAGGCTGCCGGTCCGAATGAAGAAGCCGTTGGTAATTGCCGCTGAGACTGGCGTTGGAAAAAGGCCCGTTGCCCGGCGGAGGGGGCGGGGTGAAACTGCCGCTTCCACCGCAGGCGGCCATGGTAAGGGCGAGCAGTAGTGTTGCAGATAAAAAGAGGCGCGATTGCATGAGAACATTCCCCCTAGAAATTCACTTCGCCAAATCGCAAAACCCTTTGCGGACGGCCGGGACGTCCCCGTAAGCTGGGATGCGCGCGCGGAACCCGGGGTCTTGCAAGCACATAATGAGTGTCACGCAAAATGCAACAGCCATGTCATCTTCGGCGCGTATGCGTGCGTATCCCACAATAGCTATAACCCCAGAGGGGCAGGAATGTTTCTGTCCACGTTTATCAGGGAAAGGGGATTTGGATGGCGCAGCAAGCGATTGACAGAGCGGATGAATCCACGGATAATATGTCGTACTCCCACTCTTCCGGAGGTTAAGCAGCCCGCGGCCCGGAATTTCTTGCGCGAGCCGCAAACTGCGCGGATGACGCCCAAATATATTTTTGTAACCGGCGGCGTAGTTTCCTCCCTGGGCAAAGGAGTCGCAGCGGCCTCCATCGGATGTCTCCTCGAAAGCCGCGGATACCGAGTCACTCTCCAAAAATGCGATCCCTATCTGAATGTGGACCCGGGCACGATGAGCCCGTACCAGCACGGTGAGGTGTACGTCACCGAAGACGGCGCGGAGACGGACCTCGATCTGGGGCATTACGAGCGGTTCACGCACGCGCGGCTGACGCGGGACAGCAACTGGACCACCGGGAGAATCTACGAATCCATCCTGACCAAAGAACGGCGCGGCGATTACCTGGGAAAAACCGTGCAGGTGATCCCGCACGTGACCGACGAAATCAAGGCGGCGTTCCGCAAAGTTGCCGACGGCATGGACGTGGTGATCATCGAAATCGGCGGGACGGTGGGGGACATCGAATCGCTGCCCTTCCTCGAAGCCATCCGCCAAATGCGGCTGGAGCTGGGCGCGGAAAACACGCTGTTCGTGCACGTGACCCTGGTGCCGTTTATCGCCACCGCCGGGGAACTGAAGACCAAGCCGACGCAGCACAGCGTGAAAGAGATGCTGAGCATCGGCATCCAGCCGGACCTGCTGCTCTGCCGGAGCGACCGCCGCATCGGGCACGAGCTGAAAGCCAAGATTGCGCTGTTCTGCAACATGGCGGAGGCTTGCGTGATCTCGGCGCAGGACGTGGACACGATTTACGCCGTGCCCGTGGCGCTCGAGCGCGAGGGGCTGGACACGCAAATTTTGCGTCATCTGAAACTCAAAGAGCGGCCCGCAAACATGACGCAGTGGAGCGAGATGCTGCAGCGGATCCAGCACCCGTCGGGCGAGGTGCATATCGGCGTGGTGGGCAAATATGTTCAGCTGGAAGACGCCTATAAGAGCCTGCGCGAAGCGCTAGTGCATGGAGGGCTCGCGCACAGCCGGCGCACGGTGCTCGAGTGGATCGAGGCCGAAGAGATTGATTCGGCGCAGACGGCCGAGGCGCGGCTGCGCCACGTGGACGGGATACTGGTCCCCGGCGGCTTCGGGAAGCGCGGCATTCAGGGCATGATCCACGCGATTCAATACGCGCGCGAAAACAAGGTGCCGTTTTTCGGAATCTGCCTGGGAATGCAGTGCGCGACAATCGAATATGCGCGCAACGTCAGCGGGCTGACGCAGGCGGACAGCACGGAGTTCGATCCGCAGACGCCGCACCGGGTGATTTATAAATTGCGCGAGCTGCTGGGCGTGGACGAGATGGGCGGAACGATGCGGCTGGGCGCCTGGCCGTGCAAGCTGGAGCCGGGCTCGTTTGCCGCGCGCGCTTATGGAAGGCTCGAAATCAGCGAACGCCACCGCCACCGTTATGAATTCAATTGCGACTACGAAAAGGCGCTCGTGGGCGCCGGACTGAGAATCACCGGGCGGACGCCCGACGGAACGTATGTCGAAATCGTGGAGGCGCCGGAGCATCCGTGGTTCCTGGGCTGCCAGTTCCATCCGGAGTTCAAATCCAAGCCGCTCGAGCCGCATCCCTTGTTCGCGGCGTTCATTGGAGCGGCGATCGAGCACATGAGCCGTCCGAAGACCGCTCCGGTGCGCGAGGAGAGGCCGGGAAGGGCCGTTGGTGTCGCGCCCCACGCAACGGCATGATCCGCGCTCGGCCGGAAGCCCGCGACCCGCACTATTTGACGTCTAAGACGCCGCGGTAAATCTCCTTCAGTAATTCACTGCCAAGCATGTTGAAGAGCCGGGGGTTGCAGGGTATTCTGCCCTTCGCCCGGGAAGAGACGCACAGACTCACAAGGCTTTGGCGGCGGGAAAATGAAAACGCGGGAAATCGCGGTCGGAAACGTGCGCATCGGAGGGGCCCAGCCTCTTTTTCTGATTGCCGGCCCGTGCGTGATCGAGAGTGAAGCGCACGCCATGAAGATGGCGGAGAGCATCCAGCGCATCGCGGGCGACCACGGCATCCCGTATATTTTCAAGGCTTCGTACGACAAGGCCAACCGCTCGTCGCTGAAATCGTTTCGCGGGCCGGGACTGAGCGCAGGGCTGCGCATCCTGGCGAAGATCAAGCGGCAATTCAAACTGCCGATTTTGGCGGACGTCCACGAAGTGGGGCAAGTGGCCCCGGCGGCGAAGGTATGCGACGTTTTGCAGATCCCCGCGTTCCTTGCGCGGCAGACGGACCTGCTGGTGGCCGCGGGAAAAACAGGCCGCGCGGTGAATTTGAAAAAGGGACAGTTTCTTTCGCCGTGGGAAATGACCAACGCCGTGGAGAAAATCGCCAGCACGGGGAACGAAAAAATCATCGTGACGGAGCGCGGAACTTCGTTCGGCTATCAGAACCTCGTGGTGGACGTGCGATCATTTCCGATTCTGAAGAAAATGGGTTATCCCGTAGTGTTTGATGTCACGCATTCGGTGCAGTTGCCGGGAGAGCAAGGAAACTCGAGCGGAGGCCAGCCGGAGTTCATCGAACCGTTGGCGCGGGCGGGTGTGGCCGCGGGAGTGGACGGCGTGTTTTTGGAAGTACACGACAATCCCGGCAAAGCGCTTTCCGATGGCGCCAATGCCCTTCCCCTCGAGCAATTAGGCCGGCTGCTCGCGAGGCTGAAAGAATTGTCGGCGCTGGCGCGCCGGTGGAACGCCGCGGAGAGCGAATCATGAGCCTCGAGACGGCGCGGCGCGTGTTGCAGATTGAAGCCCAGGCGATTGCCGACGTGCTGGCGCGGCTGGACGCAACGTTTGAGCGCGCGGTGGATGCGCTGTTCGCCTGCACGGGGCGCGTGGTGGTCACCGGAATGGGCAAGTCGGGGCTGATCGGAAGAAAGATCTCGGCAACCCTGGCGAGCACCGGAACTCCCTCGCTGTTCCTGCATCCCGCGGAAGCGCTGCACGGCGACTTGGGGATGCTGGTGCGCAACGATGTGCTGCTGGCAATTTCCTATGGCGGGGAAACCGAAGAGATCATTGCGCTGCTCGAACGCGTGAAGCGGCTGGAGATCAAAATGGTGACGCTGACGGGAAACGCGCGCTCGACGCTGGCGGAAGCGAGCGACGTCGTACTCGATGTGAGCGTGAAGGAAGAAGCGTGTTCGCTGAACCTGGCGCCGACGGCCAGCACGACGGTTTCGATGGCCGTGGGCGATGCGCTGGCCGTGGCGCTGCTGGAGCGGCGCGGATTCAAGCACGACGACTTCGCGGATTTGCATCCGGGCGGGCGTCTGGGAAAGAAGCTGCTGCGCGTGGAGAATCTGATGCACGGAGGCGAGGCGCTGCCGCGCGTTGCCGTGAACACGCCGATGCCGGACGTCATCTACGAGATGAGCAAGAAAGGGCTGGGAATTACCACCGTGCTCGACGGCGATGGACGGCTGGCGGGGGTTCTGACCGACGGCGATTTGCGGCGGCTCATGCAAAAACATAAGGGAGCGGCGCTGGAGATGACCGCGGGCCCATGCATGACCCGGACTCCGCAAACTATTTTGAAGGGCGAGCTGGCCAGCGCGGCGCTGAACTTGATGGAACGGCGGAAGATTCTCGCAGTTGTTGTAGTGGACCACGACGGGCGGGCATTGGGCGTGGTGCATTTGCATGACTTGTGGACCCTGGAGCTTATCTGATGGCACGAAAGATTGCGTCCGGAGTCCTGAAACGTGCCAAGAAAATTCAATTGCTGCTGATGGACGTAGACGGCGTGCTGACACGCGGGGATGTGTTTCTGCAGTCGCAGCCTGATGGGACGGCGCTCGAATTGAAAGCGTTCAACGCGCATGATGGAGCGGGTTTAACGCTGATGCGCACCCTGGGACTGCGCACCGGGGTCATCACGGGACGCGAAAGTGCGGCCTTGAGACGACGGGCAAGCGAATTGGGCATGGAATTTGTGTATGAGAAGAGCGCCGAGAAAATTCCGGCCTATGAAGACATTGTGAGGCGCGCCGGGCTGCCGGAAGAGGCCATTGCGTATGTGGGCGACGACCTGCCCGATCTGCCGGTTCTCGCGAGGGTGGGCTTGGCCGTGGCCGTAGCCAACGCGGCGCCAGAAGTAATGCGCGCGGCGCACTATGTCGCGCGGGCACGCGGCGGTGAGGGTGCGGTGCGGGAGGTGGTCGAGCTGATTCTGAAGGCGCAAGGAAAATGGCAGGAGGCGGTGAAAAAGGCTCGGGCCTGAGTTGGAAGCGTCAGCCCGGCCGCCATCAGCTAATCAATCTCAGGGGCGCCTCGCCAGGAAAGGATTTTGCGAAAGTAATCGTGCCAGGCGAACTGCGGGGAGAATCCCCGCGGCGAGGTTGCGCCAATCTCCGGTTGAGACTCCGGCGCAAAAAGGTTCACGTTCCCTTCCACCAACTGGCGGAACTCTTTCACAAGCAGCGGGTCGCGCCACCCTTTCCTGACCTCGTTTTCCATCACGTCCAGCGCCTCGGCCGGCGGGAATGCTGGTTTGTAAGGACGCTTGGTGGTCAGGGCATCGTAGACGTCCGCGACTTGAAGGATGCGGGCCGTGAGAGGAATCTTTTCGCCTTTGAGGCCGTCGGGATAGCCGGAACCATCCATTTTTTCGTGGTGATGGCGAATAATGGGAAGGACCGCGCGGAAAGACTTCAGAGGGGCGCAGATCTGCTCGCCCGTGCAGGGATGCTCGCGCATGATGAGGTCTTCCTCCGAAGTTAGCGGGCCCTCCTTGAGAAGAATGTGGTCCGGGATGGCCACTTTGCCGATGTCGTGGAGGAAGCCGGCGCGCCGGAGGGCGGTGATTTCTTCCTCGGGCAATCCCTGATGCTCGCCCAGGAGCACGGAATACTCCGCCAGCCGCTCACAGTGGCCGCGCGTGTAAGGGTCTTTGGCTTCGATGCTGAGTGCCAGGGCAAATAGCACTGCTTCGGCGCGTTCCAGTTCATCGGTGTACGCTTTCAGACTCAGTAGTGACGAAACGCGGGCCATCAATTCGGAGCGGTCGATCGGCTTGGTGAGGAAATCATCGGCGCCTGCCTCAATTCCCTGGACGCGATCCTCGGTGGCGGAAAGTCCTGTTACCAGGACGACGGGAGTAAGCCGGGTCTGCGCGTCCCGCTTGATGCGCCGGCAAACCTCGAACCCGGTGAGGTCCGGCAACATCACGTCGAGAAGGAGAAGGTCGGGCCGGAAGCGGGCAAGCTGCGCAAACGCGTGCTTGGCATCGCCGGCGCTGGCCACCTCCAAGCCTTGGAATCTTGCCTTTCATGATTTGGAGAGGACGCTCCCGGAGCCGAATCTAGCAAAGAAGGGCGCCGGAGCCCAATAGGTCGAAAGTCCCGGCGGCGCAGTACCCGGGTACAGGTGGCCAAACATTGTCCCCATGTCCAAAAGCGCGACAAGGTGGTCAAAGAATTCGGGTGCACTGAGGGTCTGAACCAGATCCTGGATCGCCTTGAGTAGCAATTGGCGAAGGCTTGAGTGCTTGGCGCGAGAGTTTGTGCAAACAAAGCGGCAAACCGAACGCGGATAGTGGAAGTGAGATTTAACCGCGTGAGGGCAATTGAATCATCGAGACTTATGGAGCGGGCGATGGGAATTTCAACTGGTTCTTACGATAGATTTCACGTCGCGGCATAAAGTCAGCTCGCTCCCGCATTCGCGATTCGGACTTCGTCGCCTCTGAATTCCCACTGGATGGGCGCGTACTGAGCCGCAACGTACCGCTCAAGGAGTTCAAGGTTTTCGTCGGCTATGACGATGGATCGAAAGCGGTCAGCGTAGATCCAGAGGTGGAAAAGAGGAGATTGCCATTGGTAGAGCTCAGCTTTGCAACCCGCAACCGTGCCGAGCTTCAACGGTGTACCGCCGGCGTGGTCGCCACCTTGTTCGTGATGACGCGGGACATGATGAGCGTCTTTGAAGGTTTGGGTATTCCAGTCGTAGAGCTGGCGGAATCGAATCGGATGGCCGAAGTCAGCGGCGCCGGGAAGATCCTGCGCGACGGAGGTGTGGTGGTACCAGATTTCCACGAAAACTCCGTTCCGGACTAGAGTCTCGATGATTGGTCGAAAATCGAGGTCGCCCGCAAGCAATATGGCCTTTTCCATACTCCCGTTGAAGCCGTGGGTCAGCATATCCACGGCTAGCAAAATGTCGACTTCCTTTTGGCGACGCCTTTTCCCTTGACCGGTTACGGTTCCCAGACGCACATGGAATCCGCTCAGGTCCCGAACCCCGGCGAAGAATTCTTCTAGCGGCGCGATGCGAGCACGGCAGGCTAATTCGTCTTCGCCTGGACGAGGGATATCATCAAGGGAATCGTAGAAATATGCCCGGCTCGCCTGGGCCTTCCACATCACACCCGAAAGCTCCAAGTCTCCATCAGCGGCGAAAAAACTCTGCATTGCCTCTCGGTGAATGCGACGCAGGTACTCGCCGTCAATGAAGAGATAGGTTCGGTCCGCCATGTTTCTCCACTTATCGCGTTGTCGCGGTTTCCAGCGGCCACACATCACGGGCGATGCGGGCTGCTTCGCGGTCCTCGGCTACTTCCAACTCGTATCGCCATTGCAGGTTGACCCAAGGCCTATTTTCGCCGGCGGCCGGCTACGTGTTGGCGCTCGCCCGAAGCGCTGCCCTGCAATGTCACGACGTGCACGTCGCCGCTTGGAAATGTCGCACGCAGTTCTAAGTTGCCGCCCATGGCACGGATCACGTTGCCGAGCGTGCTCAGATACATGTCGGTGCGGTGCTCGATCTTCGAGACCGCGCCCTGGTCTACGCCGAGCTTCTTCGCCAGCTCAACCTGCGTCAGGTTCTGTGCCTCGCGCAGCTCGGCCAGAGGAAGCGCCTCAAACTCCTTCTGAGCGCGCGCTTCGGCGCGCTTCTGCACATCCTCCGGCAGTTTGCGGAACAATGTTTCAAACTTCTTTGCCATTCTCATCCTCCCGAGGAGCGGCAATGCCGCACGTCTCTGCTACTGTGGGGCGCTGTGCTAGGATGCCTCCCTCTTAAGCGCCTCCAGGTGTTTGTCGTAGAGCCTGTCCGCCCTCGGAATTGCCGTCTTGTACCACTTCTGGTCCGGCTTCCGCCCACCGAGAAGCAGAATCGCAACGCGGCGGGGGTCGAAGGCAAACAGTACGCGGTAAGCGTCTCCGCGATGCATGATGCGCAACTCCTTCATGTTTGGGTGGCGCGACTGCTTCGCCAGCGTATCGGCGTGCGGTCGCCCGAGGGCCGGGCCGCCCAGTTCAAGCAGTTTCACCTTCTCTGCGACATCTTCCTGTTCGGTTGTTGAGAGGCCGTTCCACCATTCCTCGAACTCATCGGTGTACTCGACATCCCACGCCATGCAGTGAATATTCCACGGAATACATATTCTGTCAAGGGGAAAACGGAGGGCCTGCGCCCAAAGATTCGGTAGACTGGAGCGGGCGATGGGAATCGAACCCACGTCCGAAGCTTGGGAAGCTTCTATACTGCCATTGTACGACGCCCGCTCAAGTCTTACGCTAGCAGAAGCCCAGCCGGGAGGCAATAGGGCGAGGTCCTGAAGAACAAACAAAGAGAAACCGGAATAGAGGCAGGGACGTCAGTCTCACCAGGACGCGACACTTCCTTATCCGAAAAGATTCGACGTTGAAAGGGGGAATCACCATGCGGACCAGAAATGGGTGGAGGATGACGGGGTTTGTGGCGGCGCTGAGCGGGGCCGTGCTTGGGATATTCTTTGCGGCGGGGGCGGCGGGGGCGGCGGCGCCGAAGGCGGCCGTTGCGGAATTGAAGGTCACCATCCGCGAGTGGGATGTGCCCACTCCGAATTCGCGGCCGCACGATCCGGCGTTGGCGCCTGACGGCTCGCTCTGGTACACCGGACAGGTGGCCAACAAGCTGGGCCGGCTCGACCCAAGCACCGGACAAATCAAAGAGTTTCCATTGAAGACTCCCGGCTCGGGCCCGCACGGGTTAGTGGCCGACCGCGAGGGCAATATTTGGTTCACCGCGATCGCCCAGAGCTACGTCGGAAAATTGAACCCAACGACCGGAGAGGTCACGGAATACCGCATGCCAGACTCGCGCACGGCGGACCCGCACACTCCGGTTTTTGACCGGCAGGGAATTCTGTGGTTTACCACCGAGCGAGCAAACGTGGTGGGCCGGCTCGACCCGAACAGTGGCGCAATCAAGCTGATTGAAGTCCCAACACCGCACGCCATCCCCTACGGGATCGTCGTCACGCCGGCAGGAGTGCCTTATTTCTGCGAGTTCGGGACGAACAAACTGGCCAGCATTGACCCGAAGACTCTGGCCATCACGGAGTACACCATGCCGGAAGGCGCCCACCCGCGTCGCCTGGCTCTGGCGTCCGACGGAACGATTTTTTACAGCGACTATGCCCGGGGCTATCTGGGACACTTTAATCCCGCCACTCGCAAGGCCGAGGAGTGGCCATCTCCGGGTGGCCCTGGCTCGAAGCCCTACGGCATAGCCGTGTCCGCAGATGGTATGGTCTGGTACAGCGAATCCGGCGTCTCGCCGAACACCCTTATCCGATTCGATCCGCGCACGCAGACATTTGCGCGCGCGACGATTCCCTCGGGCGGGGGCGTCGTGCGCAACATGGTCGCGACTCCGGACGGGAAGCTCTATCTGGCGTGCAGCGGCGTGAATAAGATTGGGATCGTCGAAAACCTAAAATAGAAAACTCTTCGCCGTGTGGTCTGTTACGGCGCAAATTGCCTCCCACGCTTTGCTCTGCTAGCATGGCAGAGTCTTCCCCTCCCCGAGGAGCCTTCCATGCCGAAGGTGAAGCAACTCACGGTCACCTGCAGCAATCGTCCCGGAACCCTGGCTCACGTGGCCAATGTGCTAGGCGATGCCCATGTGAACATCCAGGGGTTTCTATTGCGGACTTCCGGGCCGAAAGGATTTGTGCAACTGCTGGTCAACCAAGTGCCCAAAGCCAAGAAGGCGCTGAACCGCGCGGGCATCGAGTACACGGAAGAAACAGTCTTGGTGGCAAACATACCCAACGCGCCTCGGGCGCTGGGAAGGTTTGCTGCAAAGCTCGCGGCGAAGAACATAAACATTACGTCGGGCTTCCAAACGATTCTGAAGGGGTCCCGGCGGGCAGTCGTCGTGCTGGAAGTGTCGCGTCTGGGGCCGGCGGTTCGCGTCGCCGACCATTTAAGCCCTGGCCAGTCTGCGGATGAAATTGTTTCCGCCGAAACGGAGGATGCGCCCGGAGACCGGCGCTGCCATGGCTCTTCGGAAGTGGATGAATCCTGCGACCGCCCGGCGAAGCGGCATTGCGAGGAGTGCGGTTACTGGTATTGCCGCGCACATTTCACAGACCCGGACTGGCATTCCTGCGCTCCGGAACAAGGTACCGGGTAAGGCGCTCGGGATTCGGGGAAACAAAGAACGCTGCTCCAGATTGGAACAAACCCCTGTTCCAACCAAACGAACGCAAGGTAACACCTGCGGCACCCCGCCTTGAAATCGGCTGACCCCGCCTGTAGCATGCCAAAGAGAGTCAGAATAGCTCGGCAAGCGGATTGAGAGATGCGCCTGCGCTCGCGGCCTAGGAGAGTTCCTTGTCCCACCCGATCATCACGCTGACCACCGACTACGGCACGAACGACCATCTTGTCGGAACCGTAAAAGGCGTCATCCTGAAGATTAATCCCGACGCTAAAATCGTGGATATCACCCATAACGTGGTGCCCTACGATGTGCTGGACGGAGCTCTGGCGATTGGGTCGGCGTACAAGTACTTCCCTTCGAAGACCGTGCACCTGGTGATCGTGGACCCGGGCGTGGGGACAGAGCGGCGGCCACTGCTGGTGAGCGGCGAGCAGCAGTTCTTCGTCGGGCCAGACAACGGCGTGTTTTCGCTGGTGTACGAAAAAGAGGAGCGCGTTACCGTGCGCCACGTCACCGCCGAGCATTATTTTCTGAATCCCGTGAGCAAAACCTTTCACGGGCGGGACGTCTTCGCCCCGGTGGCGGCTTGGCTCACGAAAGTGTGGCAGACCCAGAGCTTTGGCGAGGAGATTACCGAATTTGCGCGGTTCAGCTTGCCGAAGCCCAAAGCCGCTGATGGAGCCGTGAAGGGAGTGATCTTGCGCGTGGATGCGTTTGGAAACCTGATGACCAATCTCACGCCGGCGGACCTGCCGCAGCAGACGCTGAAAAACGGCGCGATCAAGATGCAGGTGGCGGACAAGGAGATCGGCAAGCTGGTGGAAACATTTGCCCAGGGCGAAGCGGGAGTCCCTGTAGCGTTCCTCGGGTCCAGCGGGTTCATTGAGATCGCTGTAAACAAAGGCAGCGCAGCGAAGCAGTTGGGTGCGGGACGCGGCGTGGCAGTGACGGTGGCGACCTCATAATCGTCGGCGCTCGTTCGGGAGTTGTATCCTCCTGACTAAGTTTCCCTATCTTAGACCCATCGATTTCATGGCGTAGGCAAAGCTTCCGCGCGTTTCTTGATGGCGCGCAGCCACATGCGGCGAATCAGCGCGCTGCCGGGATAGATCACCCGCCAATACAACTGAAACCGCCGGCGCACTGACGGGCTGGTTGCAAAGACCCGCGTCTCGGTGGTCACCAGCGTTACACCGGGGCCGTCGTCTTCAAAGCGAAAATTCGTCGCCGCCAGGACGAAGCCCGGCTGCCGGACATTCTTGAAATCCTCTGGGGTAGGTCTGTGGCTCGGCCGAAATCCCGGCGGAGCCGCCACGGCGGTCCCCAAGACTATCTCGCGGTTCTCCTCCATGGCCAGCACTAAAAAACCTGATCGCGTGGCAACGCCCAGCAGCGCTTGGTTCTCCGGCGCATTCATGATGCTCTCGGGGCCGGGGCGGCCAAAGCGCCGGATCCAAGTGAGCGTCCGGAACAAGAAGATCTCATCCGCCGTCACCGCCTTCATCGCCAGGAACACGCGCTCCCTGGGAGCATTCACGCGGATCGAATGGAACTCTCCGAACTGATAATTCGGGGCGAATTCATCCAGGTGCGTCCGGGCCGATACAATGTGGACATCGCCGGCGGGAAGAACCCAACCCAGGAATACTACGAAAATGCCGAGCACAAAGGCGAAAAGCCCGGTAAGCCGAGTATGAATTCCCAGGAATGCTACCGGCTTGAGAATTGAAATTCCCCCGAGAAATGCAACAACGAGGCCGGCGTAAACGACACAAGCTCCAAACATGCTGTGATCTTAGCCGTGCGCAGCGAACGGAACAAGCGAGATCGTTGACATCAAAAGCGCAATGCTTGCCGCTGTCAACGAGTGAGATCGAGGGTCAGGAGATAGGCGCGCGTGCGCGGGTCGAGCCAGTCGCGCCAGGCATCGCCGAGGAGGTTGAAGGCCAGGACAGCGGACATGACGGCGATAGCCGGGAAAATAAT
>WNGL01006887.1_pt1 | contig 27486 bp, 20 predicted proteins | sample 5400591 | NCBI WGS metagenome assembly WNGL01 (sample SAMN13153377, study PRJNA577476) | soil metagenome | isolation source: 80 cm soil or saprolite under Garry oak tree replicate 1 | place: USA:California | collected 2016-06-15 | reverse complement strand
AAAAGGTTAAGAACCTTGGGCATCTGGGAGATTCGGTTAACCTTCCATCCGGTACCGCGCGAATGCGCGTGTAACTATCTTTGACGGAAAAAACTGCCAACTCGCAGAACGCTAGAGGGAAAGTTAGAGGGGAATAAACAAATCGAGCGGCTGCGAGAGCCGCTCGATTTACGTATTTCCTCAGGAAAAGTGGTGAGCCGAGCAGGACTCGAACCTGCGACCCACTGGTTAAAAGCCAGTTGCTCTACCGACTGAGCTATCGGCCCACGAATTTAAAACAGTCTAAAGTTTCAAGTATCAAGTATCAAGTTGACGGATCCGAGGTTGCTAACTCCCTCTCCCTTTGGGAGAGGGTTGGGGTGAGGGACGAAGTTAGCGCCAAGGAGAAATACTCACTAAGTCTCCCTTTTTACTTACGCGAGCGCCAGCTGAGAGGCAATTCGCAATCTCCTCCAAAACAGTTTCAGTCTCAGCCACAATTCGATCATTACTCAGTCGCACTACGCGAATACCCTGTTGAGTGAGATAGGCATCCCGTGCCTGGTCATCTTGCCACTGCTCGTTTCGATCGTGAATCATGACTAACGAAAAGAGAAAAACATTATGGATCTTGTACTTCGCTAACTTCGTCCCTCACCCTAGCCCTCTCCCAAAGGGAGAGGGAACTGGAAACTTCGTCCCTCACCCTAGCCCTCTCCCAAAGGGAGAGGGAACTGGAAACCTGTAACCTGAAACTCAACGAATCCATTCGGCCAGCGCGGAATCGCGCACGATGATCGTTTGCGAACGCTCAGGGCCGGTTGAGACGAGGCCGATTTGCACGCCGATGCGATTCGAAAGGAAGTTGATGTACGCGCGCGCGGCAATGGGCAGTTCGTTCAGGTCGGTCATGCCGACTGTTGACGATTTCCAACCTGGCAGAGTTTCGTAGACGGGCTCGACGCGGCGAAGGTCCTGGGACACCGAGGGCAGGGAATCGCATCTTTTTCCATCAAGATTGTATCCGACGCATACTTTGATTTCGTCCAGGGCGTCCAACACATCAAGTTTGGTCAACGCTACCGACGTGAAGCCATTAATCTCAGCCGCGTAACGCGTGGCGAAGGCGTCGAACCAGCCGCAACGTCGCGGACGTCCGGTCGAGGCGCCGTACTCGCGGCCACGCTCCCGAATCATCTGACCCAACTCGGCTTCGCCTTCCAACATCTCGGTTGGGAATGGGCCTTCGCCCACGCGCGTCGTGTAAGTACGCACGATGCCCAATACGCCTGTCAAATGTTTCGGGGCGAGTCCGGTGCCGACCAACGCGCCGCCTACGACAGTGCTCGATGAAGTAACGAATGGATAAGTTCCATGATCGACATCCAGCAAGGTGGCCTGCGCGCCTTCGAGCAGGATTGAATCGCCGCGGGCGGCAGCTACGTTCAAGAAATGAGTCGTGTCGCAAGTGAATGGCGCCAGGCGTTCGACGATTGCCGAGGTTTCGTCGATTATCGAATTCGCGTCGAGCGCCTGTCCTCCATAAGCGACGATGATGCGGTTCGCATCTTCGAGGTTACGTTCAATGCGCGAACGCAAAACGTCGGGAACTAGAGCATCAGCGACTCTCAGACCGCGGCGGCCGGCCTTGTCTTCATAAGCCGGGCCAATCCCACGCAAAGTGGTGCCGACGCGTTCGTTGCCGAGACGTTCTTCACTAGTGTGATCGAGCGCGCGATGATAGGGAAGAATGAGGTGTGCGCGGGAACTGACCTTGACTCGCTCCGGCGTTACCGTGATGCCCTGGGCCATCAATCGATCCGCTTCCTCAAAGAAAGCTTTGGGATCGATCACCATGCCGTTGCCGAGCACACAGGTTTTGCCGGAATGAATTACGCCAGAGGGTAGCAAATGAAGGACGAATGATCGATCGCCAATCTGGACTGAATGGCCGGCGTTGTGGCCTCCCTGATAACGAACGACAATGTCGAACCGCTCGGAGAGCAGATCGACAATCTTGCCTTTGCCTTCATCGCCCCATTGGGCGCCGATCACCGCGATGACCATAGATCAGAGATCAGAAGTCAGAGATCAGAGTTTAGACACACAAGAGGCGCGGCTGTGTCGAATAACACCGAAACCGCGCCTGCATTCTTGGTTTGATCAGGCGACAGTGGCCGCGCTGATGTGTTTATCGAGCATGCGAGAAATGGCCTGCTCAGATGTTGCCCCTACTACGCGCTCTTCTTCTCTGCCGTTCTTGAAGAGAATCAAAGTGGGTATTCCCTTGATCCCGTAGCGCTGTGAAACTGAAGGATTGAAGTCTACATTCAGTTTGACTACTCGCGCGCTATCAGCGTATTTGTCGGCGACCGCCTCCACAGTCGGGGCGAGCATACGGCAAGGCGCGCACCATTCAGCCCAAAAATCGACCAGCACCGGCCGATCCGATTTCAAAACATCATTCTCAAAAGTGCCATCACTGGTTTCTTTTACATTCTCGCTCATCATATCTCCTTAGCTTCTTAATGCCTCTCTGATTCTGCGGAATGGAAAGATTAAAATTCGATCTCATGCGGTTTCGGCCATATCTCGATAAAGCTGAAGGTATTTCTTCGCTGCCGCCGACCAGGAATTATCTACCGCCATTCCGTTGCGCTGTATGCCAGCCCAAATATCTGGTTGACTATAAAAGTAAATCGCTTCACGGATTTTTTCAAGCATGGCCGAGGCTGAATAAGGACCAAACTTGAAACCATTGCCTTTTCTTGTCTCCAGGTCGAAATTTTCGACCGTATTATCCAGCCCACCGGTGGCGCGAACGACGGGCACAGTGCCGTAACGCATGCTGTACATTTGATTCAAGCCGCACGGTTCGTACAGCGAAGGCATCAGGAAAATGTCGGCGCCCGCTTCGATCTGATGTGCCAGCGGCTCGCCGGCGTAGCCTTTGTAAATTCCCACGCGCTGCGGCGCTGCATCGTGCCAGCTTTGCAGGAAATCTTCGTATTCGCGCGCGCCCGCACCGAGCGCGATAAAGAAAACGCCGGCGTCGAGAATGACCTGCGCGCCCTGCCGAATCAAGTCGTATCCCTTTTGAGCGACCAACCTTGAGATGATGGCAATGATCGGCCGTTCGGGCTCTTTTGGCAAATCGAAGCGCCGCAATAAATCAAGTTTGCACTCACGTTTGCCGCTAAGGTCCTCAGCGGAAAAGTGCGCGGCAATGTCCGGGTCCGTCTCCGGATTCCAGATTTCGTAATCGACGCCATTGGCAATTCCAACCAGACGATCACGACGCGCGCGCAGTAACCAATCAAGTCCGTAACCGTGTTCTGGAGTCTGAATCTCCTGCGCATAGCGCGGGCTGACGGTCGAAAGAGCATCCGCAGCAGTGATGCCCGCTTTCAAGGCGGACGCCGCGCCTTTCATCATGAAAGCGTCGGTATAAGCCGCGAACTCTAGCCACCAAAGATCTGAAGGATTGAAGATTCCCTGATAGGCGAGGTTGTGAATCGAGAAAAGAATCTTTGTCTTCGCAAAGAATTCTTCGTGTCGTCGCCGGGCCCGCATCTCGATGGAGGCGAAGCCACAGGGCCAATCGTTGCAATGCAGAATGTTAGGCGCCTCACCGAGCCGTCCAAGCAAAGCAATCGCCGCGCGACTCAGAAAAGCGAACCGTTCGAAATCGTCCCGTTCACCATAAATCTTGCCGCGGTCGAAGTGTTGCCCGGCTTCAATCAGATAAGTCGGCGCCTTCAACGCCTCGCTCTTCCAAATGCGAATGCGCGAACGCTTACCGCGCCATTCAACTTCGAGATCGTCGATGAAAATACCGCTGAGTAACTTCCGGTCGACCTGATCGTAAAGCGGGATGATCAGGAATGAATCAACGCCCTCGACATGCAGGGCTTTGGTGAGCGCACCGGAAACGTCTGCGAGGCCGCCGGTCTTGGCGAAGGGAACTGCTTCGGATGAAAGAATGGCAACGTGCAAAGGCTATGTCTGGATTGAATCGCGACCGTTACAGAACCGCGAGCGGTAGCGACCGGCCCTTGCAAATTGAATCGGTAAGCATTGCAGAGGCCGGTCGCTACCGCTCGCGGTTCTGTAACGACTGACTAGTGTTTTTGGGATGGTATCGTTGCTTCCACTCGTTGAATTCCTTGAAGGTCTTGAATCGGAAGACGCCTCTCGGTTCAGAGATTCCGTGAGAGCGATTCAGGGATCTTTGCAGGTCATCGAACTGCTCCCATATCGAACAAGCGTCTTTTTTGATCAGTTCCTGCGGCTTTGGTTTTCCTTACCATAGGATCGGCTAGGTCTGCATTGACGCCAGAAATTCAGCGTTCGACTTCGTCTTTTCCAAACGCTCAAGCACCACTTCCATCTGCTCCGTAGGCGAGAGTGGATTAAGCACGCGGCGCATGACCCAGACGCGGGCAAGATCTTCTTTTGGAATCAGCAACTCTTCCTTGCGCGTGCCGGACCTTTGCAGATCGATGGCCGGGAACAGACGCTTGTCGCTGAGGCGCCGGTCGAGATGGATTTCGCTGTTGCCAGTGCCCTTGAACTCTTCGAAGATCACGTCGTCCATGCGCGAACCGGTGTCGATCAGCGCGGTGGCGATAATGGTCAACGAGCCGCCCTCTTCGATGTTGCGCGCCGCGCCAAAGAAACGCTTAGGTCGTTGCAGCGCATTGGAATCGATACCGCCGGATAGAATCTTGCCGCTGGGTGGCACGACGGCGTTGTGTGCGCGCGCCAGTCGCGTGATGGAATCAAGCAGAATCACGACGTCGCGTTTGTGCTCAATCAAGCGCTTGGCCTTTTCGATCACCATGTCGGCAACCTGGACGTGGCGCGTTGGTGGTTCATCGAACGTTGAAGAGATTACTTCGCCCTGCACGGAACGTTGCATATCCGTGACTTCTTCCGGGCGCTCGTCGATCAGCAGCACAATCAGCGTGACTTCAGGATGATTCTGGGCAATCGAGTTTGCGATCGTTTGCAGCAGCATTGTTTTGCCGGTGCGCGGCGGCGAGACCACGAGCGCGCGCTGACCCTTGCCGATGGGCGTGACTAGATCGATTACTCGCGCCGAGAGATTCTCCGGGCCGACCTCCATTCTGAGCATCTCGTCCGGATAGAGGGGCGTCAGATTATCAAAGAAGACTTTCTCCCGGGCCATCTCCGGCGATTCGAAGTTAATTGCTTCGACCTTGATCAGCGCAAAGTAGCGCTCGCCCTCTTTCGGTGGCCGAATCTGGCCGCTGATAGTATCGCCCGTTCGCAAGTCGAACTTGCGAATCTGCGAGGGCGACACATAAATGTCGTCCGGGCCGGGCAGATAGTTGTATTCGGGCGCGCGCAGAAAGCCGAAGCCGTCGGGTAAGGTTTCCAGCACACCTTCGGAAAAGATAAGTCCGCTCTTTTCGGTTTGCGCCGCGAGCACCTTGAAGATCAGTTCCTGCTTGCGCATGCCGGTCGCGCCCGGGACGTCCATGGTCTTGGCGACCTGTGTGAGCGCAGAGATCGACATATCCTTCAGCTCGGACAGATTGAAAATATCTTCTTTCCCGTCTTTATTCATCGGGATTTCCGGCGGCGCTTCGGCCGTGGCCACGCCACCGCCATTACTATCGCCGTTGCCATTCGTTGTGCGTTTTCTAGTTGCCATAATCAATTCTCTCGTGCGCGGTCAAAATCTCGCCGCGCGGTTTGGTGTCAGGTCTCAAGCTTGCTGTCAATGTGATTTCAAAGCTGCCGGTCAAAGGAAAAGCTTCACGAGGATCGTCGGAGAGTTCTTGAGGGGGCACTCTCCGCTGCGAACTGAGTCTCAGCTAAACCTTCTCGCCAGAGGTCGGAATCCACTTACTAAAGTTTGCTGATCTTGGATGCCGGCTGGCGTTGTTTGCGTGGTCTCGCGTCAGATTTGGATCCGGGCTACGGTCGGACGAGCGGCCCGAATTCTCTACTCTATCGTTTCGCTGTATCGATCTTGGATTTCTAATTCTAAACAAAAGTTGGAAAATCGCAAGGACAAACCCCAGAAAAACTTCGACGCGTCTCTAATGTTTCAGCGATTTTTCAATTGCGCGCCACAATTCTTCTTGTCCCCGTTTCGTAATTGCCGAGTAAATCAGGAGTTGAGCAGAGTCAATTTCGTGGCGACAATCAAGTGTGGCTTATGATGATGCACCAGCCACTCGTGAAGTTGCAAGTCCTGTTTCGAGGGTTCGTGACGCGAATCGACAATGTGAATTGATAGCATAAGCTGGTCGCGTTTGGCAAGGTAGGTCTCGGCCGCAGCGCTCCATTTTGCTTTTACCGCCTTCGGCGCCCGCGCGTAGCCGAATCCCGGTAGATCGACAAAACGAAATGAATCGTTGACAAGAAAAAAATTAACTGACTGCGTTCTCCCCGGCGTTGATGATGCGCGAGCCAAGCCGCGCACGCCGAGCAGCGAATTAATTAAGCTTGATTTGCCGACGTTCGAACGGCCGAGAAAAGCAATCTCGGGTTTCGCATCCCGCGGCCAATCGGCTTCCTGGAAAGCGCTCTTGATAAATTCGGTGTTGGTAATTTTCATCTGTCGGATCCTGGAGACAGAAGGAAGTCTAGATTATATACGAGAGGAACTCCTTGCAGATTGGCGGAGATCAACCCTGATGCACGAACGGCGACGTGTTGCCACGTCGCCGTTCACTCCAAAGATCCAAGAGCTCTAACGCTTATGCCTGTCCCGCGGCCTGTGCTTTTGCCTGCCGCTCGGCAATCATCGCCCCGATCGTCTTGATGCGCTCGCGGATGTCGGCCAGCTTTTTGTCGCTATCCGGAATGCGGCGTACAAGGGTCTCGAAATGTTTCAGCATGGTCGGTTCATTCCATGTCTGACGGAGTTCTTCGAGAATTGGTTCGATCTTTGCGAAGATAAAAAGGTGCTCGCCATTCGCGTCGTTGAACATCTGCTCGTCGATCGCGCCGTTGTTGACCAGAGACGCCGCCATGTCCCAGTACGAGATAACCATGCGGGCGTAAGCGCCCTGCTCGCTCATCAAAGTTTCCATGTACTCAGCGGCGCTGGTTGGATTGAAGGTGAAAAACCAATTACGTGCTTCGCGCATCACCTTTTCGCGGCGAAGATCGTAAAGCTTCAGAATCAGATCTGCATCTGCTTGCTTACCCATTTTGTTGCTCTCCTTTGAATGATTAGTCAGAACCGCCTGCGGTAGCGGGCGGTTGATGATTGAAATTGCTTATGCTCGATGGTCAGATCAACCGCCCGCTACCGCAGGCGGTTCTGACAAGGTCATTGCTCAGCAGGTGTTTGCAAACCCTGCGGCGGCTCAGTGGTCCACAACGGCGCAGTCGCTTCGACAGTAACCGCAGCCTCTACCGGTTGCTCTTCGAGAGCAAGGGCGATCACTTCATCAATGGTTTCGACCAGATTGATGTTCATGACGTTGCGAACTTCTTCGGGCACCTCCGGCAAATCCTTCTCGTTGTCTTTCGGTAAGAGAATCGTGTCGATGCCAAAGCGATGCGCAGCCAAAAGCTTTTCTTTCACGCCACCGATCGGCAGCACGCGACCCCGCAAAGTGATCTCGCCGGTCATGGCGACGTTTCTGCGGACCGGCACACGGGTCAGGGCTGAAACCATCGCTACGGCGATCGTAATGCCGGCCGATGGCCCATCTTTAGGAATTGCGCCTTCCGGAATGTGCACGTGCAGATCACGCTTGCGAATAAAATCCAGACTCATCCCGAGGCGTTCCGCGCGCGCTTTGATGCATGTCAAAGCCGCCTGTCCTGACTCCTGCATCACGTCGCCGAGTTTGCCCGTAAGCGTAACGGCGCCGCGCCCTTTGGTTAGCGTCGCTTCGATTTGCAAGACTTCGCCGCCAACTTCCGTCCAAGCCAATCCGGTTGCCAGGCCAACTTCGCTTTCGGCCGCGACACCCTGCTGGCGGAACTTGATCGGCCCCAGCATTTCCTGTACGCGTTCGGCGCCGATCACATCTTTAAAACCTTCCTCGACGTTTTCGGCGACGAACTTGCGCGCGATCTTGCGGCAACAGGAACCAATCTCGCGTTCCAGATTGCGCACGCCGGCTTCGCGTGTATAGTGGCGAATAATTTCCAAAATACCCTGGTCGGTGAAATCAAATTGTTCCGTACGGAGGCCATTGGCGTCCGCTTGCTTTGTCACCAGGTGTCGTTTGGCGATTTCGAGTTTTTCGCGCTCGGTATAACCGGAAAGACGCAATACTTCGAGACGATCCTGGAGCGCCGGCGGAATTGTGTGCAGTACGTTCGCGGTCGCGATAAAGAAAACTTTGGATAGATCGTATTCGACGTCGAGGTAGTGATCCTGGAACATGTGGTTCTGTTCCGGATCGAGAACCTCCAGCAAGGCTGAACTTGGATCGCCACGAAAATCTGTGCCCAGCTTGTCGACTTCGTCGAGCAGCAAAACCGGATTGACGGTGCCGGCTTTCTTCATCATTTGAATGATCTGGCCGGGCAGGGCGCCGATGTAGGTGCGGCGATGGCCGCGAATCTCGGCTTCATCACGCACGCCGCCCAGCGACAGCCGCACAAACTTTCTTCCCGTCGCGCGCGCAATCGATTTGCCGAGACTGGTCTTGCCGACTCCCGGCGGACCGACAAAGCAAAGAATCGATCCCTTGGGATTCTTCACCAACTGTCGTACGGCCAGGTACTCGAGAATGCGGTCTTTGATTTTTTCCAGACTGTAGTGATCTTCGTTCAGAACTTCCTCTGCTTTTTTGAGGTCTTTGATCTCTTTCGACTTTTGCTTCCAGGGCACGCTGAGCAACCAGTCGATATAGGTGCGTGAGACCGTACCTTCGGCGGACATCGGTGGCATGGCTTCCAAACGATGTAATTCTTGAAGGGCCTTCTCTTTGGCCTCTTCGGTCATGCCCGCCTCTTCGATCTTTTTCTTCAGTTCGTCGAGTTCAGCACGCTCGTCCTTGCGGCCCAACTCTTTATGAATGGCTTTGATTTGCTCGTTGAGATAGTACTCTTTCTGCGCTTTCTCCATTTGCCGCTTGACGCGCGTCTGAATTGTCCGATCGAGCTGTCGCTTTTCTAATTCAATTTCCAGAATCTCAATTAAGCGCGCCAGCCGCGCCTGGGGGGAGAAGTCGGCATTGCGCATCGCGGTTTGCAGGGCGTCGGGCTGCACATCTGGCGCGAGGCGCAGATGCTGTTCCACGAGTTGCGAGATCTTCTGCACTAACGCATCGGTGCGCACCCCGGCTTCGCTCACTACCGGCGCACGTCGCACGGTAGCGGTGAACGCGCCGTTATTATTTTCGACGCGAATGGTTGTCGCCCGCTCGCGGCCTTCGACCACAACCTTGATTTGGCCGTTCTCTTGTCTTTGCGACTGCAGAATGCGCGCGATTGTGCCGACGCTGTAAATTTGTTCCGGCGCAGGCTCATCAATCGTGGCGTCGTGCTGCGTGGCCAGAAAGATCGTGCGGTCGCCGGCGAGCGCCAGTTCCAGCGCGCGCACGGAACCGGGACGACCGATCTTGAAAGCGACTTTGGTAAACGGAAAGATTACGACATCGCGGATTGGGACCATCGGATAACGAGCGATGTCGGCAGGCGTACGGTCTGAATATTCTTCCATGATTATTACTACTGGCGTGAAATCCTGAGAAGGAAGCTCCTGAAAACTAAGGGTACGCATCGCTTCCAACCTGCGGCACGCCAGAGGCGTGCGTACCTGTGCCCGGACTCTTGAAATAAACTACGAATGAAGCCGCTCTCGAAGATTAACTCGTGGCCATCCGTGGTTAACGCGGCGAGAGATTGTCTCGCCTATTTCCAAACGCGGTGATTGTAAACTATTTGTCGCGAAGGTGCTACCGAAGAGTAAGGTGAAGCGTTGTTAGTTTTGTCAGAACCGCCTGCGGTAGCGGGCGGTTGATCTTTGATACCGCTGACTATCGATGATTAAGGATCAACCGCCCGCTACCGCAGGCGGTTCTGACAAGTCTGTTTAAGCGGCCGCGTCGCCAACATCCGCCAGACCTTCGCCGGGGATGGCGCGGTGGCGTTCGACCATTTCGCTGGTGATGACGAATTCTTTGAGGCGCTTTTGTGAAGGCAGCGTGTACATGGCCTCAAGCAACAGCTCTTCGAGGATCATCATCAGGCCGCGCGCGCCGACTTTGCGTTGCAAGGCCTGACGCGCCACGGCGCGCAGCGCATCTTCGGTGAAGCGGAGCTTAACGGCATCAAAGTCGAATTTCTTCTGATACTGTTTGACCAAAGCGTTCTTTGGTTCGGTGAGAATTTTGATGAGGGCGGCCTCGTCAAGTTCGTGCAAGATGCCAACCACCGGCAGACGCCCCACGAATTCAGGAATCAAACCGTAACGAATCAGGTCTTCCGGCTGGACGTGCGCCAGCGCATCGGCCTGGCGTTGCGAACCTGACTTCACTTGAGCGTGGAAGCCGAGCGACTTGTTGCGTAGGCGGCGTTCGACAACCTTTTCTAATCCAACGAAGGCGCCGCCGCAAATGAAGAGAATGTTGGTCGTGTCAACCGGAAAGAACTCCTGATGCGGATGTTTTCGTCCACCCTGCGGCGGAACGTTCGCGACTGTGCCTTCCAGAATCTTAAGCAGCGCTTGCTGCACGCCTTCCCCGGAAACGTCACGCGTAATCGAAGGGTTTTCATCCTTGCGACAGATCTTATCAATTTCGTCGATGTAGATGATGCCCTGCTGCGCGCGTTCGACGTCGCCGTTCGCGGACTGCAAAAGTTTGAGAATGATGTTCTCGACATCTTCACCGACATAGCCCGCTTCGGTCAGCGTCGTCGCATCTACGATAGTGAAAGGAACGCTTAACATGCGCGCCAGGGTTTGGGCCAGCAGAGTCTTGCCGGTGCCGGTCGGGCCAATCAGCGCGATGTTGGACTTTTGAATCTCGACCTCGGCGCGCCGGCGCGAGAGTTCTATGCGCTTGTAATGTTGATAAACGGCAACCGCGAGCCGCTTCTTCGTCTCATCCTGTCCGATTACGTATTCGTCGAGAAAGGCTTTGATCTCGCCGGGCTTCGGCAAAGGCGGACGCGACGCCACCGACTCAGCTTGCTGGTCGTCGCTGATGATCTCGTTACAGATGTCTATGCACTCATTGCAGATGTAGACAGTGGGACCCGCAATGAGTTTCTTAACTTCATTCTGCGACTTGCCGCAAAATGAACAGCGCAGGGTGTCGTCAGCTCGTCTTACCATGTCTTGGGGAACTCCATTTCGGACTTAGGGTAGTTTCAGGTTTGACGTCGGGACCAGCGTTGTATTGCCGCTACTCGCGGTGCGCGATCACCTCGTCTATTAAACCATATTCCTTGGCCTGGACGGCAGATAAATATCGATCGCGTTCAACGTCGAGTTCGATCTGATCGAGACTCTGACCAGTATGTTTGGCAAGAATTTGCGAGGTCAGCTCGCGAATACGTATGAGTTCCTCCGCATGAATGCGCACGTCCGTGGCTTGACCCTGCATGCCGCCCGATGGCTGATGAATGAGAATGCGAGAATTCGGCAAAGCGAAGCGCTTTCCTTTCGCTCCGGCAGTTAACAGCAGCGCGCCCATCGAAGCGCACATGCCGACGCAGATGGTAGTGACGTCGGGTCGAATAAATTGTATCGTATCGTAAATCGCCAGTCCCGCCGTGACGACGCCGCCCGGTGAGTTGATGTAGAGGTTGATGTCTTTCTCCGGGTCTTCGGCTTCAAGGAAAAGCAGTTGCGCGACGATTAAATTCGCAATCTGATCGTCGATGGGGGTCCCTAGAAATATGATGTTGTCTTTGAGCAGTCGCGAGTAAATATCAAACGCGCGCTCGCCACGCGACGTTTGCTCGACGACCATCGGAATCAGAGCCATATCAGATCTTGAGTGTGACATTAGCCTCGAGAGTTGACTTCATTTTCCATTTCTCGTTTGACATTTTTCATTTGCCATTGCCGCTCGCGAGTTCTATCCGCCCAAACGATGTCAAATAACAAATGGAAAATGATAAATGGAAAACCTATTCCTCTTCCTTCCATTCTTCGTCGGTTACGCTCGCATTTGCGACTAAAAAGTCGAGCGCTTTGCCATTGCGCAACCTGCCAGCGATGCTACGTTCGCCCCCTTGCTTTGTCAAGACAGCACGCACTTGCTCCGGCGACTGTTTTGATGCGTCGGCAATGGCATTGATCTCGTCTTCGATTTCCTGATCGGTGACTTCGATTTGTTCTTCATCGGCGATGCGTTCGAGCAACAGCGAACTGCGCAGATCGTAGCTCGCTTGCTCTTTCAAAGAGTCGCGCGCTTTGTCCCATTGCAGTTCAGGATTGCGCGGATCGATGCCGTGTCCAATCATGTCGCGCACGACGGATTCAAAGCGATGTTGAGTCTGATGTTCGACCAGACGCTCCGGCAATTCGAATTGATGCGCGTCGACAAGTTTGCGCACGAGGTCGGCGCGCATCTTTCCTTCAGCTTCTCTCTTTGCCTGCGCCTCGAGATCCAAGCGCACTTTCACGTGCAAATCCGAGAGCGATTCGATCTCGTCGCCAAGACTCTGTGCCCATTCGTCATCGAGATCGGGAAGTACCTTGATGCGAACTGCGCTCACTTTCACCGTGTATTCGACCTGTTTGCCGGCAAGACCTTTCGAACCGAAGTTCGCCGGATAATCCACGGCAAAGCTTTTCTCGTCATCAGGTTTAGCACCGGTCAAGTTGTCATTAATCTCGGGCACAACGCCTTCGCCGCCGAGTACCACATCGACTTCCTCAACGTTAATCGGTTCAGCGGCGGGATCGTTGATGAATTTCCCTTGAAAGCTGGCGGTGACCGTGTCGCCCAACTGCGCGCCGCGATCTTCGACCGGTTCCAGTGAAGCAGAACCCTCGCGGAGCTGCTCAATTACTCGATCGAGGTCCTCGTCCTTCACGGGACGGACGCGCCGAGTAATTTCCACGTTCTTATATTTTCCGAGCTTGATTTCGGCCAGGATGTCTACATTTACGTGAAACGAGAGTGGTTGCTGGCCCGGCTGATCGAGACCTTCAACCTTCTCGAGATCCAGCTCGGGTTCGCCGAGCGGTTCGAGTTTGTGCTGTTCGATAGCTTCCTGGACTGAGTCGGGAATGATTTCGCGCAGGACTTCGCTGCGAATCTGATCTTTGAAGCGCGTGCGCACCACCGCGCGCGGCGCATGACCGGGTCGAAAACCGGGCACGTTCGCCGCCTTCGCATAGCGGTCCGAAATAAGATCGTAAGCCGCGCGCACAACTTCAGCATCGATCTCAATATCGATCTGTTTGCGTGTCGGAGAGATTTCTTTGACGGTTGTCTTCATAAAAAGAGTTCAGAGTTCATCAACCTTCAGGTTGCTTTCGTGTCAGTACCGCGAGCGGTAGCGACCGGATCATACGAATCCACTCTAACAGCATGGTCCTCCATCGACGCGATGTTAGGATCCGATCGCTACCACTCGCGGTACTGACACGAAAAACAACAAGCTAAAGCTTGAACTCTGAACCGTGATTTCCTGCCTACTGCCGACTGCCTTCTGCTTTGTGGTGCGAAAGGGGGGACTCGAACCCCCACACCTTTCGGTACCAGATCCTAAGTCTGGCGCGTCTGCCAATTCCGCCACTTTCGCAGCTCAAACACAGCGAGATCGAGAATAGCATAGGGGTCACTTGTTACAGAACCGGGAGCGGTAGCGACCGGCTTGGGTACGCAGGCGTCTCGCCTGCCCGAGGTTTAGCATGGTGCCACCCAAGCAGTCGGGACGACTGTGTACCCAGGCCGGTCGCTACCGCTCGCGGTTCTGTAACGGTCCCAATAATTTCAGGAGCAGGTAGACTGGATAACTAATCGCAAGCAGGCCCAGCGCCCACAGGCTATTGCGCGTATCGCCCGCTACGGCGCCGGCCAGAAACGCAATCGATCCAATCAGCACAATCAGCGTCGTCCACGGATAACCCCAAACGCGATAAGGTCGCGGGAGATCGGGCTCGCGCCAGCGCAGCAAAATTACCGAGATGAAAGCCATCGAGTAGTAGGCGACGAAAAAGAAAGCGATCGCGGCCAGGACTTTTTCAAACGTGCCGCTGATGATGAAAAGCACGGCGACGATTGTGCTGATGAACAACGTTACGGTCGGGGTGCCGCCTTTGTTGACGCGCGTGGCGTGATGTGAAAACAAGCCATCGCAACTCATCGCATAGAGAATCCGCGCGCAACTCAGGGTGTACGCGTTGATTGTGCTTAGCATGGAAACAATGGCCAGGAGTCGAATAACCGTGTCGCCGTAAGCGCCGAAGATTACGCTCGCGGCCGCGCCGACTGCCAGATTCTCGCCGGCGATTTGTGATAGAGGCTGGACGCGTAGCAGCGCCAGATTAACCAGAACGTAGATCGCGATAATCGACAACACGCCGCCAAACATCGAAACCGTGACGTCGCGTTTGGGATTGCGAATCTCTTCGCCGAAATAGATGACGCCGTACCAGCCGTCATAGGTGTAGAGTACGCCTTGGAGCGCGATGATGATGGCTGCAAGCAGAGCGAATCCGTGTGGCGCTGCCAGGTTCGACGTCGATGGAGCCTCCGCGGCCGGATGATAAAGAAACGCTGCTACAGCAAATGCCACGAAAGCGACAACCTTGATCAGGCTCGTGAGATTCTGGGTGAAGCTGCCCCAACGAACGCCGCGCCATTGCAAGAGAGCGAACAGCAACGCGGTGATCAGAGCAATCGATTTGGTTCGGTTGGCGAGTGCTGGAAACAGAACACCGGTGTACTCAGCCACCACCATCGAAATGACGGCGATCGTGGCACAACTCGAGAGCCAATCGCTCCAGCCGACGACAAATCCCGCATAGTTACCAAGGGCGCGATGCGCAAACACATAGAAACCGCCCGAGCGCGGAATCATCGCCCCCAATTCAGCGACTGAGATTGCGCCGAGCAGAGCATAAACTCCACCGACGATCCAGATTCCAATAAAGAGAGTGGGCGTGGGAAGTTGTTTGGCGACTTCGCCCGGCGTGCGCAGAATGCCCATGCCGATCGTGCCGCCGATCGTAACTGCCAGACCGAAGCCGACGCCGAGAACCCGGAGAAGTGTTCCGTGCGAGTGTCGTCGATTCGTAGCGTCCGGACGTTGTGACGATTCCGTCATTCGAATTCAGTCCGCGAAGGCGGACGTTTGGAAATAGCCCGGCGATTCATCGTTGGGTATCACTGACTCTGAAGTGCTGGGCTATTTCCAAACGTCCGCTTTCGCGGACTCGAGAATCAAACTGTCTCCTCACAACGTCCGCGTCACTTTCGACAGAGATCTGGGCTGATCAGGATCGAGACCTTTCGCCTCCGCCAACAGCGCCGCGAATAATTGGGCCGGAATAATGTAGGGGATCGGCGCGAGAAACTCATCGATCTCGCGCGGCATTATGATCGAGCGCGAGCACATCGCTGCTGTATCTATGTCGCCGGTGATCGCTAACGTGTCGGCGCGCAGTTCCTGCAAGCGTCGAATTAGATCTTTCGTGCCTTCCAGCATCACGCTCGGCGGCGCGAAGAGAATCACCGGAAAATGTCTCTCGATCATCGCCACGGGCCCGTGCAGAAAGTCCGCTGACGAAAATCGCTCGGCAACGACGTAACAAGTCTCCATTAACTTGAGCGCAAACTCGTAAGCGTTCGCGTAAGCCAGGCCGCGGCCAACGACGACGCAATTTTCCATGAAGACGTAACGCTGCACGAGTTCGACAATCGCCGGCATCTGTTCCAGCGCGCGAGCGGCGAGATCTGGAATCTGTTGGTAGTCGATGGCCTTGCTGTCCTTTGCGAGGGCCGCAGCGAGCAGATAGAACAGCATCATTTGGCCAGTGAAAGTCTTCGTGGCTGCGACCGATCGTTCACGCCCGCCATGCATCAGAAGTGTTTCATCAACGAGTTTCACCATCGATGATGCCGGCTCGTTGGTAATTCCGATTGTGAAAGCGCCACCCTCGCGCGCGTTTTCCAACACGCGATTGATGTCCTCGCCTTCGCCCGATTGCGAAACGCCGACGACCAACGCGCGTTTTAAGCTGAGCTTTGCGTGATAGAAGGTGTGAACCGAAGGCGCCGAAAGCGAAACGGGAATGCCCGTAGTAATTTCCAGCAGATAGCGGCCAAACAGCGCCGCGTTATCCGAACTGCCTCGCGCGACGAGGACGATGAGATCGATCTCTCGCTCTTTGAGCGATCTTCCCAGCCACTCGATCTTCGTTCGCTCTTCCGCGATTGTCTTTTCGAGCGCCGCCGGTTGCTCGGCAATTTCCTGAAGCATTAAGGACAATCGGCAAGTCTCCTTATCGTTTAGCTGGTGGACTTGTCCGCCCTCTCATAACGTCAGGACCAGTCCCGAGTTTAGAACGAGATTTCCTCGCGGCCATTGTATTCGCCATCAATATCAGGTAAATAGTCGTCCGACCTCCTCTAGCTTGATCGATAAGGAGTGATGGGCGTCATCAACCAGACCTGACAAATGAATGCAACTTTAACACGAACTTTCATGTTGCGCGCGGCGATTATGTGCGCGTTTGCCTTGGGCTCTGCCCCGGCGCGCGGCCAGTCGCCAAACATACAAGTGATTCCCAAACCAAAACAAGTTAATGTCGGCGACGGCAGATTTGAGGTTGGCCGCGATACGCGAATCGTTCTGGCCGATAACAATTCCGTCGAAGATCGTTTCGCCGCGCAGGACTTCATCGATGATCTCAAAGCGACGGCGAATTTCGCGTTGTCGATTGGAAAGGGAAAGCCGCGCCGGCAGATCGTCATCGGCCGCATCGAGCTTCCATCGATAACGCAGGCACTGAGACGAAACGGAGCGGAACCACCCGCGACATTGAATGACGAGGGCTATGTGCTGCTCGTTAGTCCGCATGAAGTAGTCGTAGCGGGCAGAACGACCGCCGGAACTTTCTATGGCTTACAAACACTTAAGCAGCTCGTGCGTGGCGAAGACGTCGGCGCTTTCATTCCCAGCGTGAAGATAATCGACTGGCCCACGATGCGTTGGCGCGGAGTTTCGGACGACATTAGCCGCGGGCCGGTGCCAACGGTCGATTACATCAAGCGGCAGATTCGCACAGAAGCCTTCTTCAAGCTCAACATGCACTCCTTTTATATGGAGCACACGTTCGCGAGCGAATCGAATCCCTTGATTGGGCCAGCGGGCGGGTCGTTAACGCCGGCAGAGATTCGCGAGCTGGTCGCATATGCGCAGCGGTATCACGTTGAGCTTGTTCCCGAGCAACAAACTTTTGGCCATTTGCATAAGGCGCTTCGGCTCGAGAAATATGCGGAGTTGGCTGAGACGCCTTATGGCGACGTGCTCTCGCCACAACAACCTGGCACTTACAAACTGGTCACGGATCTATATAAGGAGCTGAACGAACTTTTTCCCGGACAGTTCTTTCACATCGGTGAGGATGAAACGTTCGAACTGGGCGAAGGCCAGAGCAAAGCAGAAGCGCAGGCGAAAGGAGTTGGCGCGGTTTACTTTGAACATTTGAATCGCATTCGCGATCTATTGAAGCCTTACAACCGCCGGTTAATGTTTTGGGGTGACATCGCTCTGCATCATCCCGATCTTATCGGCAACGTGCCGAAAGACGTGATCGCGATGAACTGGCAGTACGCCGCACTTGACGATTATTCCAGGTCAATCAATCCGTTCAAGGACGCCGGTTTGGATCAGTTCGTTTGCCCTGGCGCTCACACCTGGAACCAGATATTCCCGAATCTCGACGCGGCGTCCAAGAACATTATCAACTTCGTTCGCGATGGGCAGAAAGCTGGTGCGATCGGGATGATGAATACGACCTGGGACGACGACGGAGAATCGTTGTTTGAAATGGCGTGGCATCCAATCACGCTGGGCGCGGCGGCGTCATGGCAGGAAGGTGTGGTCGAGATTCAACAGTTTGACCGCGATTTCGATTGGGCCTTCTTTCGGAACGACGGCGATCAATTTGTGAAAGCGGAGCGGGCTCTCGGCAGCGTTAGTTCATCCATTGGCCCAGGCACGACCGACGAGATTTTCTGGCGCGATCCGTTTACGACGCAGTTTCAGAATCAAGCGCGAAGTCTTGCGGAGCGAATTCGCAAGCTGCGGTTAACGGTTGAAGACGTGAATGAGTCGCTATTGAAAAGCGAAAGCCACGCCAGAAGAAATGCTTCGGCAGTCGCCGCGATGAAATTTGCCGCTCAAAGATTCGATCATCTCGGGCGGCGGATGGAAGTGATGCAACGATTCAGCGATCAATATTGGGACGCTTATTTGAATCTTGGCGATCGCGTGAAGGCCAGAAAGCTCCGCTATTACACCGGCGCGATATACAACAACCTGCGCGAAATGGCTGAAGAGCTTTCGATCCTGAAAGAAGATTATCGTAAGCAATGGCTCGCCGAGAACCGGCCTTACTGGTTAGACAGCGTGCTGGCTCGCTACGATCAAATGGTTTCGATTTGGCTTACAAAGTCGCGCGCGATGACTGAAGCGCTGCAGAAGTACGAAGCAACTTCGACGCTGCCGAATCCGGAAGAGTTTGGGTTAGGAACTCGACCAGTCGCAGCGTCGCCGGGCCGCTAGGAATCTATCCGCAGATTACGCAGATTACGCAGAAGGGAAAAAGCAAAGAGAATGATCATGAAAGACCTCACTGAGAATGATCCAAGGACTTATGCGGTTATCGGGGCGGCGATCGAGGTTCACAAACAGCTTGGCTGTGGTTTTCTTGAGCCAGTTTATCAGGAAGCTCTGGCGCTTGAGTTCGCGAGTCGAGATATTCCATTCAGAAGAGAACTCAAACTCCCTGTACATTATAAAGGACAACTGCTAGCGACTTCATACTGCGCTGATTTCATCTGCTTCGATTCCGTCGTGGTCGAGTTGAAAGCGCTCGCACACATGGGTGGCACTGAAGAGGCGCAAGTGATTAATTATCTCAAGGCAACTGGCTACGAAGTTGGCCTCCTGCTGAACTTCGGAGGAGTCAGTCTACAACATCGCCGTCTTGTTCTTTCCAAATCTGCGTCATCTGCGTAATCTGCGGATAATCCGTATGGCCGACCAAGTCAATCGCTTGGTCTCACTCGATACCTTCGCTGGCATTCGCGATCACTTTTATTCTATTGTGGCTGTTCTTGATTTGATTGCTTCTTCGGAAGAATATGATCATCAAGATTTGAGTCAGTTGCCACCCTGAGTCAGCGGGTGGGTCTTGCCGGCAGTGATGCCGGCTTTCCGCAGGCGGGGTGCCTGCGCTTCATGGAGGACAACATGCCAACTTACATTGCATTGCTGAACTGGACAGGCCAAGGAGTTGCGAGTATTAAGGACAGTCCGGGCCGGCTCGACGCTGGCCGCAAAGCCTTTAAGAAGGCCGGCGTTAAAATTAAGGACACTTACCTGACGATGGGCCGCCACGACCTGGTCTGTGTAATCGAGGCGCCGGATGATGAAACATATGCGAAGGCAATTCTCGGCCTGGCTTCGCAGGGAAACGTCAGCACTGAGACCTTGAAGGCCTTCAGCGAAACCGACTATCGAAAGATAATCGACTCGCTGTAGCTGGGAACGCGGACGTCCCGTCCGCACGGTGTGCGCATTTCAGCGCTTCATAATATTCGCGCTCCGCGCTAAATGCGGGCGGGACGCCCGCGCTCCCAGCGTTAGCGCCGATATCCCGGCCCGCGCAATACGCGTCCGGCCAGCGCGGGCGTGCGCTGTCCGTTATCGACTTCGATCTGGCCGTTGACGATTACGAAATTGATGCCGACCGGATATTGGTTCGGCTCTTCGAAAGTCGCGCGATCAATCACCGTCTTCGGATCGAAGATCGTAATGTCTGCAAAGTAGCCTTGACGAATCAATCCTCGCTGTTTCAAACCCACATTCGACGCCGGCAAGCCGGTCATTTTGTGAATCGCGAGTTCCAGCGGCATTAGGTGTAGGTCGCGTACATAGTGCCCGAGAATACGTGGGTATGTGCCCCAGCCGCGCGGATGCGATTTCGATCCGGCCAATGGGCCATCCGTGGCGCGCGCGCTGCTATCGGTGCAGATGCTGACTAAGGGAGACTTCAGCGCGGCGTTCATGTCGGCTTCGCTCATCATAAAGAAGATCGCGCCGGTCTGGCCGTGATCGGCGATGATGAAATCAAACAATGCGTCGAGCGGATCTTTGTTTTGAGCGGCAGCAATCTCTGATAGTCGCTTTCCTTGCGAACCTTCCAAATCTCGATTTACCACCGAGCCGATTAAGATCCCGTTCGGACCACCGCTGCCCAGGTAAATATTCTCCCAAGCGTTCGAATCGGCGCCGATCTCTTTCTTTAGACGTTCGCGCGTGGACCTGTCTTTCAAGCGCGCGATCATCTGATCCGTGCCACCAGCAAGCGCCCATGGCGGCAAACATGCACTAAGTGATGTACTGCCCGCGACGTACGGATAAACGTCCGCCGTAATCTTCAACCCCTGCTGTCGAGCGGCCTCGATGCGACGCAGCATCTCCGGCATGCGCCCCCAGTTTTTCTTGTACGCGGTCTTGAAATGCCAGATTTCCGCGGGAATATTTGCGCGGCGCGCGATCTCGAAAACTTCTTTCATCGAATCATCGATGGCATTGGCTTCGCTCCGTTGGTGCGTGATGTAAATGCCGCCGTATTGATGCGCGACTTTCGCCAGTTCGACAATCTCATCAGTCTTTGCGAACCGCGCCGGCACGTACTGAAGCGACGTGGAAACGCCGAGCGCGCCGTCTTTCATTGCCTCGGCAACCAACTTCTTCATTTGTTCTAACTCGGCCGGGGTCGGGGGACGATCGTCATAACCGATTGCGTATTCACGCACCTGTGTCGCGCCGACGAAGGTGCCGAGGTTTACCCCTGCACCCTGCTTTCCGAGCCGCTTGAAATATTCGTCGAGCGTGTGCCAATCGACCGTCAGATTAAAGCGTCGATTGAAATCTTCCTGTTCTTTGAGAATGCGGTCATTGATGGGCGCAATCGATTCGCCTTCACCCGTGATCTCAGTCGTGACGCCCATCATCACCTTGCTCATCGCCCGCGGATCGATCAGGACAAAGGTTTCGGACTGGCCGAGCATGTCGATGAAACCAGGCGCCACGACTTGTCCGCGCGCATCGATTTCGCGTTTTGCTTTCGCACCGCGCAAATTGCCGATGCGAACAATACGATCGCCTTTGATCGCGACGTCGGCAAGTAAGCCTGGTCTGCCGGAGCCGTCGATCACGCGCCCGTTGCGGATGATGACGTCGTATGCAGACAGCGCTGCCTGGGCCTTAGTCGGCAATGCGCTAAATACTTGAGCGATTACAAAAATTAAAAGCAGAGCAAGCGAAACACATGGCTTAATCATAAACGCCTCCGCAGGTTAGAAGGGTTCAAGCTGGCGTTTTAGATAATGCCAATAATTGAGCGCAATTGAAAGAACGGTTTCAAACAAAATCCGCACGAGAGAGTTTCAACCCGACGCAGCGAGTACCCTACCCTGAGCGCGAGTGTCAGAACCGCGAGCGGTAGCGACCGGATCATTTGTCATTTGAAATTTGACATCTTTCATTCGTCATCGTGAGATAGCCACTAATCGACGCTCTGCAGTTAGCAAATGGAACATGGAAAATCTCAAATGTGAAGTCGCCGAATGAGTAAGATTTTGGCATTTCTTTGGCAGTCTTTGGGGGTTCTTTCGTTACTTGCCGCGCACCACCTGGTAGGGTTTGATCCCGTTGCTACCGGTCGCGGTTCTGACTCGCGCATAGGAATCAAAGGTCTTTCTTTGTCGTGATATACTCGCGAATACAAATAACGCACGTGGCTTCGAACAAAGAATCGGCGACACTCAAGGATATTGCGCGAACGACTGGTGGGCGCTTGAGTGGTGACGAGCGCGTAGCCGTAACGGACGTCACGCACGACTCGCGTCAGGCAGGCCAGGGAAGTCTGTTCGTCGCCATACGCGGTGAATTGTTTGACGCGCATAAGTTCATTCCACAGGTGATGCAGCAGGGGGCCGTTGGCGTCATTTCAGAACTCGAAAGACCCGCAGATTTTGCGGGCGCGTGGATTCAAGTCGAGAATGTTCGGCGGGCGATGGCTCTCGCCGCCGCCGCAGTCCATCATCATCCTTCGCGCGAACTGCAATTGGTCGGCATCACCGGGACAAACGGGAAAACAACTACCGCCTACCTGATCGCTTCGATTCCAGAAGCCGCCGGCGAATCGGTGGCCATGACTGGAACCGTGGAGAAAGAAAGCCGGACGCACAACGCCGGAGGCGACCGACATGCAGCGCCTGCTGCGCCAGGCCGTCGAGATCGGTTGCCAGACTGCCGTGATGGAATGTTCTTCACAGGCAATGGATTTTCATCGTTGCGATGAACTGGACTACGCCGTTGCCGGGTTCACAAATCTCACGCGCGACCACCTCGATTATCACCAGACAATGGAGAACTACTGGTACGCGAAGCAGCGTTTGTTCGATGGGCGACTTGGATCGCGACCCAAGACATCAGTCATCAATGTGGACGATCCCTACGGCGTTGAATTGGCTGATCGACTTGAACAGGAAGGACTGCGCGTGGTTCGTTATGCGGCGAGATCCGAAGCTGACATCACAGCTCGCGATCCTGAATTCTCACTGGCCGGCATGCAATTTCGTTTGCACACGCCCGTCGGCGAGTTAGAGTTCCATTCGCCGCTGGTTGGCCCACCACACATCTACAACACGCTGGCCGCGGTGGCAAGCGGCCTGGCTCTCGGTTACCGCCTAGATGTGATCACGAAAGCGCTGGAGAAGTGCGCCGGCGCGCCTGGTCGATTCGAACGAGTGCCTCACCAAGGTGATTTCGCCGTCGTCGTTGATTACGCGCACAGCGATGACGCCCTGTTGAATGTGCTGCGAACCGCGCGCGACGTGACCAAAGGCAGGATCATCACTGTGTTCGGATGCGGCGGCGATCGAGATCGATCAAAACGCGCGCCCATGGGCGAAGCCGCGGGCTCGCTCAGCGACGTGGTGATTCTCACTTCAGATAATCCTCGCACTGAGGATCCCAATCAGATTCTGGCGGATGCCGAAGAGGGAATTAAGAAGACCGGTAAGCCCTACGAAGAGATCGCCGACCGCCGCGAAGCAATTCATCACGCCATCGCGCAGGCAAACACTGACGATTTAGTTTTAATCGCCGGCAAGGGTCACGAGGATTATCAAATCATCGGCCGCGAAGTTTTTCATTTCGATGACAAGGAAGTCGCGCGGGAAGCTCTCGGCGCATTCGTATCAAAGGGTTGAAGAAAACTGCACCGATCCCTTGAGGTTGGACAGCGATATGTCTATCATTTCGCTGCGTCCAGTTACCATTTTTCCTCCGCTTCGATCTTACTGAGGCATTTGGATGAGTTCGCTGCATACCGGACAGACGCTCGCGCACTATCGAATCCTTGAAAAGATTGGCCAGGGTGCGATGGGCGAGGTCTACAAGGCTGAGGATCTGAAGTTAGGCCGGCAGGTAGCGATCAAGCTTTTGCCTCCTGGCGGTCCCACTGATGAGAAGGCCAGACAGCGCTTTCTGCGCGAGGCGCGTTCGGCCTCAGCGCTGAATCATCCGAACATCATTACAATTCATGCGATTGAAGAAAGCGACGACCTCGACTTCATCGTCTCTGAATACATAGGAGGCGAGTCTCTGAGGGCTAGACTAGACCGCGGCCCTTTAGACTTTCTGCAAGTCCTCGATCTGGGCTCCCAAGTGTGTGAAGCGCTCGTTGCCGCACATAACATCAATTTGATCCATCGCGACATTAAGCCCGGAAACATCCTGATTGGCCCGCGCGGACAGGTTAAAGTACTTGACTTCGGCCTCGCGAAGATTGTGCAGACGCTTCCCGGCGAAATCGATAAAGAAGCGGCGACCATGGTGGCAGATTTGACTGATGCCGGACAGGTTGTGGGAACGATATCTTACATGTCGCCGGAACAGACGCGCGGTGTGCCGTTGGATGTCCGCACAGACATCTACTCTCTGGGCGTGGTGCTTTACGAAGCGGCAACCGGCCGGCTGCCATCCACAGGGGCTAGTTTGCTCTCGATCATGCACAGCATTGCTACCGTTTATCCAACGCCGCCGAGTGCGGTGAGGCCGGGTCTGCCCCTGGAGTTTGATCTGATCGTAGAACGGGCCCTGGCGAAAGATAGAGAACGACGATATTCGTCGCCGTCTGAGTTGGCCGAATCTTTGAGAGTATTGCGGGGCGTGTCGACCGATAGCCTCGCGGGCTTCGCCCTGGGAGTGGACGCAACTCAGGCTGAAGCCGAGCCGGAGGAGTTCGTTGGTCGCGAACCCGAAATCAGGAAGCTTGCCGGACTCTTGCAGCAAACAGTCGGAGGGTCCGGCCGGGTCGTTTTCATTACCGGCGAACCGGGAATTGGAAAGAGTTCACTTTCAGATGAGTTTATGCGCCGTGCTCGACAGCAGTACCCCGGCCTGCTTGTCAGTCGCGGACGCTGTGTAGAGCAATACGGCACCGGCGAGGCTTACCTGCCGTTCCTTGATGCAGTCGGAGCTTTGCTTGCTGGTCCCGGTCGCGAGCGAGTGGCAGCCGTACTGAGGACGTATGCGCCGACCTGGTGTTTACAACTTCCCGCCGCGTTTGTTTCAACCGGATCGTTGGAGAGTTTGCAGCGCGAGACAATCGGCGCCACCAAGGAACGAATGCTGCGCGAAATGGGTGATGCTCTCGGAACGTTGGCAGCGAATAATCCTTTGGTAATACTTCTTGAAGATATTCACTGGGCCGATCCGTCGAGCATCGACCTGCTGCGTCATCTCTGCCAACGCGTGGGCACACAGCGTCTCTTAGTGATCGGCACCTTCCGTCCGGAGGACGTTGAGCGCAGCGGTCATCCACTCAAAAGCTACAAGCTGGAAATGCAGTCGCACAAGCTATGTGAAGAGATTGCCCTTGGTTCGCTGAGTTACGAACACGTTGCCAGCTATCTCGATCTGCGGTTCTCGCCGAATGATTTTCCCCGCGAACTTCCCGCCCTCATTCAGCGCAAGACCGAAGGGCATCCCTTATTTGCCACTAGTCTGGTCCAGTTTCTAAATGAACGCGGTGATATTGCCAAAGCAAATGAGCACTGGACGTTGATGCGCCCCATTTCGGAAATGGACCTGGAGATGCCGGAAAGCGTGCGCAGCATGATCCGTAAGAAGATCGAGGCCCTCGCCGAAGCAGATCGGCGCGCGCTGCAGTACGCCAGCATTGAAGGCGAGGAGTTTACTTCGACAGTTCTTGCCAGACTGCTGGGCATGGATGAACTGGATCTGGAGGAGCAGCTCGATCGACTGGACAAGATCACCCGCCTGATTGAAACGCGCGAGGAAGAAGAGTTGCCCGATGGCGCCTTGGCAACGCGATATCGTTTTGCGCACGCGCTCTATCAAAACGTGCTTTATGGAGATCTGGTGAGCAAGCGGCGCATCCTGCTTCATCGGCAGGCAGGAGAGGAGTTGCTCCAGCATTACGGCAAGCAGGCGCCGCGGATCGCCGCCCAGCTCGCTATGCACTTCGAGCGCGGACGGGACTTCGAGCGGGCCACCGAATACCTCGTCCAGGCAGGAGACAACGCGGCTCAGCTCTACGCCAACGACGAGGCTGAGAAGCATTACAGTCGCGCGCTGGAACTCGTGGAAAAGCTCGCGGCTGAGGACCAGACGAAAAAGAAGTTGACCGTCTTTCAAAAGCGGGGGGGAGTTAACCTCGCTCTGAGCCGGTTCAATGAGGCAGTCGAGGACTATGGTTCCATGCTGCAGCAGGCGCAGACCATGCATGATCCGGCGATGGAGTCTGCGGCGCTCAACGCTCTGACTCTGACTCTTTTTTATGCTCATCGACTGACGGAAATGGCCGAGCGCGCCGAAGAAGCCCTGGCCGTGGCCGAGCGCGCTCAGAGCGAATCGTTGCGGGTGGAGACCATGCAGCTTATCGGACTGAAGCATATTTGTTATGGCGAGTTGGCGGAAGCTCAAGCGACGCTCGATGAAGCTATCCAGATCGCCAGGTCGATTGATCACCAGCCAGTGTTGGTAAGCGGCTTAGGTTGGCGTGGCTTACTTCATTTCTTTCAAACGGAGTACGAGACTGCGGAAAAAGTTTTGGTCGAAGCCAACCGACTCGCCGCCGCAATGCGAGACGGATTTCTGGTGCTGCTATCGCTCTTCGCGCTCGGCTTAACTCGGGGGAATCTGGGCCGTATCTCCGAAGCCCTTAAGACGCTGAACGAAGGAATTAACATGGCCCAGCGCAATGGCGATCGTTTCTGGTATCCGCGGCTGCCGAACTGTATCGGCTGGATTCATCGCGAACTACAGGATTTCGAGCACGCGCTCCAATACGACCAACAAGGCCTTGAAGTAGGCCGGGAACATCACGTACTGGAGGCGGAAGCGAATTCACTGATAAACCTCGGCATAGATTTCGACCACACAGGCAAGAGCGCAGAAACTCTCTCGAGATTCCACGAAGCCGAATCAATTTTCGAGCGTGACGCCTGGTTTCGCTGGCGTTACAACATTCGTCTTCAGGCGGGCGCCTGCGAGCACTGGCTGGCTCAAGGCGATCTGGATCGGGCCGACGAATACGCGCGCCGGCTGCTGGAAGTAGCTACGAGGTATCAAGCACGAAAATATGTCGCAGTCGCGCACAAGCTGATGGGCGAAACAGCAATAGCTCGCGGCGATTTGGCCAAGGCTGAAGCCGAACTCAAGATCGCGGTCGAAAGCCTTCGCCAGCACCCCGCGCCTCTGGTGGCATGGAAGGCCTATGCGACGCTCGGTGGAATGTATTCAAAGTCAGGCAATGCCGCGGCGGCGCGCGAAGCTTTTACGCGGTCGGCCGCGGTTATTAAGCGGATCGCCAGCGGCATCGATGACGAAAGACTACGCGAGACATTCCTTAACGCTCCCACGGTTAGCGAAGTGCTAAGGTTTGCAGAAACCAATTCAAACCACTGAGATAATCCGGCCAACTTCGGAAGAGGGCCTGGTCCGCGGCATACGCAAGTGGGACCTGGTTGCCGTCGCCATCAATGGCATCATCGGCGCCGGCATCTTTGGTCTGCCGGCGAAGGTTTATTCGCTCATTGGTTCGTACAGTTTGATTGCCTTCGTCGTCTGCGCGTTCGTCGTGCTGCTGATAATTCTCTGCTTCGCGGAGGTGGGTAGCCGCTTTGACGAAACCGGCGGGCCTTACACTTACGCGCGCGCAGCCTTTGGTCCAACCATCGCATTCGAAGTTGGCTGGCTAAGCTGGCTGGCGCGTCTGACGGCATTCGCGGCGAATTGTAATTTGATGGTCAGCTACCTCGGTTA